>Ga0134123_10000436_pt1 | contig 27795 bp, 29 predicted proteins | sample KB303_FD_96460 | JGI IMG/M metagenome (GOLD analysis project Ga0134123, IMG submission 96460) | Terrestrial soil microbial communities without Nitrogen fertilizer from Kellogg Biological Station, Michigan, USA - KB3-0-3 | ecosystem: Environmental > Terrestrial > Soil > Unclassified ...
AGTGCCATCCGAGAGACCGACCAGAAAGAGTGGCCGGTCCACGGTAGCGCCAAACTAAGTGCAGTCGCTGTCTGATTCGCCGCTTGAGGCTTCACCGGAGGGCACGACTAGCGGTCGTGCCCTCTTTCATTTCCGACCTCGGAAATCATTCTGCACGCGTTGACGCCCGCGCGATATCGCCGAGCGCCGTGTCATATTGTCGCGATTCACGGCAGCGAAGCCGCCGCCGTTCGACGTCGCGAAGCGGCGTCACGACCTGCCGACGCTAGCCTTTGCTGGAGGTCTTGCGGATTTCCTTCTCGTCGGACCACTCGAGAAGGCCGTTGCGGATGTTCCAGAGCTGCAGGTTGAACTTGTAGTAGACGTCCTTCTTGTCCTTCACCTGCTTGACGATGGAGGTGATGTTGCCTTCCATCCGGTATTGCGCGCCGACCATCTGGCCCTTCTCGACGGCGGTCGGCTTGGCGTAGAGCTCGCTGTTCTGCTGCCGGTTGAGCTCCTCCACCTGCTGCTGCATGGCGACCGAGTCGACCGCGAAGCGCACCCGGCCGCCGCGCTGCAGCTCGGCGCGGATGCTGTCGGTAATGGCGCGGGTGTCGATGTATTCGCTGGTCTTGTTGCGCACTTCCTGGACGGTGAGGATCGGCAGGTTGCCGCTGGCGATCGAGGGCGCCTGCTGCATCGAGCGCGCCATGGCTTCGGCGATCATCTGCAGGTCGGTCGAGCCGAACTGGTTGGTGAGCGTCTCGACGCCGCGCGCGTCGCCGTAGCTGGTCTTCTCTTCCTTGGCGCAGCCGGCGAAGAACGCCGCGGCCGCGAGGGCGAGGGCAAGGTTGCGGGTGGCGGAATTCATTCCTGGCTCCTCAGGATGAGCCGAAAGTCGACCGCCTTGTTGTTCGGCGATACGGTACCGACGACGAGATTGGAGTTCTCGTAGAGCATCACCGGCTTCCACGACTCCTCGTCCGCGGCGCGCATGCCCTCGCGGTCGATCCAGCGGAACTTGTAGGCGATGCGCTTGACCGTCGAGCTGTCGTTGTTCAGGTTGGCATCGATCTTGATGAGATCGCCGGTCTTGGAGCAGCGCATCTCCGTCGCCTGGATGGTGGTGCGCTTGCCCTCCATTGTGGTCTTCAGCTTCACCAGGTCGTCCATCGAGCTCACCTTGGCCTCGCCGATCGGGCAGCCGAAGGCGAAGCCCGGCTGCTCGAATCCCTTCGGCGTCGCGCAGGCGGCGAACAGCACCGGCAACAGCGCCGCAATCGTCCATGAATGTTTCATTTCAGGGCCTCCCTTTTCTCGCTGCCTTGCGCCCGGCTGACGTTCGGCGCGTGCACGTAAATGCGGTGGCGCAGCAGGCGCAAGTCTACCACCGCGTAACGTCCCCTAACGTCGACGCGAGCGTTGCGTTGACCGTCCGGCGTCGAGAGTGTGATGGTGTGCGCGCCGCGCGGAACGCGTGCGCGCGCAATCGAGATTTCCGACGGTAGCGTGCGCCAGGTGCGGTCGTCGGCGTGCTCGAGCAGCGCCGCTCCGGTGCTGACCACGAGCCCGGCGAGGCCGATCAGCGCCGAGCGCTCGCCGCCGTCGGACAGGGCGCGCTGCGACTGGTATTGCGCCGTTGCATTGGTGGCGGCGCGGACCGAAGCGCGCAGCATGATCGACGGCATTTCGTCCTTGAGACTGCGGCGCGCCATCAGGTCGATGTTCGTCAGCGGTGTGACGGAAAGCGACCGGTCTCCGACCGTCAGCCGTGTCGGCGGCGGCATGAACGCCGTCGGCGCCATCACGGGCACCGACATCGCCGCGAACACCATGCGCCCCTGGACGAACACCGGCACCCGGAACTGGCGCGACAGGATCGCCGGCGCCGAGCCGCTGCCGATGATGAACAGGACGTCGCTCATGCCGTCGTCCTCGGTCCGCGTCGCGGCGAGCAGGCGCTGGTCGAGGCCGCGCAGCGCCTCCTCGAGCAGCGGCTGGTTCGGCTGCAGCTCGTTGGCGAGGCGGTAGCCTGGCGCGGACAGGCTGCCTTCGCCGAGCGACTCGTAGACGAAGCCGGCCAGGTAATGCGAGAGCGCGCTCTGGTAGCTGTTGCGCAGCGCGTTGACCGCGGGATTGTCGATGCTCTCGACCGGATAGCCGTTCAGCTCCTTGAAGCTGGTGCGCGAACCCTTCTTCCTCGCCTGCTCCTCGACGGCCGCAACCTGCTTCGCGCGCTGTTCGGCGATCACGGCTTCCAGCTCGTGCGTCTGCTTGATGGCGACGCGCGCGTTGTCCCAGTCGCCCAAGGCGAGCTGGTTGAGCGCCATGTAGGTGAGCAGCATCACCTTCTCGTAGTCGTGGCCTTCGTAAGCGCGCAACTGGTCGCCGACGACGTAGCTCGCCGCGTTGCCCATCGCTTCGCGGATGCCGAGCTCGGTCTGGATGCGCTGGTTCGCGGCAACCCAGGACTTCTGGCTGTCGGGATAGCGCTCGGCCAGGCGCTCAAGCATGCCGCGCTCGAGGTAGTAGAGCAGGTCCTTGCTGGTGCGATTGCTCGCTTCGAGCATGCGGATCGCGGCGTCGACGTTGCCGCCCGCGGCCTGGTCGAGCGTGCCGTAGACCTCGCGGTCGTAGCTCCTCATCGCGGCGCAGCCGGAGAGCAGGCATGCCAGCAGCAGGACGGGTAGCAAGCGCACGCCTGCTACTTTACAGCGCCGCTCCTTGCGGTTTCCGTCAGATTGACGTAGCGCTGGTGCGGCGCGGGGTTCGCCTTCGCCGCTTCGTAGTGCGGCTGCATCTTCACGCCGAGGTCCTTCAGGCGGGCAGCGCGATTCTCCGGCGACGGATGCGTCGACAGGAATTCGGGCGGCGAGCCGCCGAGCTTGCCCATCTTTTCCCAGAGCGTGACCGCGGCTTTCGGGTCGTAGCCCGCGCGCGCGGCGATCTCGAGCCCGATCTGGTCGGCTTCCGATTCGCTGGTGCGGCTGTTCGGCATCTGCACCGCGTAGACCGCCGCGAGTTGCGTGCCGGTCATGGCGAGGCCGCGGGTCGATTCGGAGGAGGAGAGGGCGATCGCCGCCGCCTGCGCGACCACGGTCGAGGTCATCGCTACGGACATCCGCTCCTGCGTGTGGCCGGCGAGCGCGTGGCTGATCTCGTGGCCCATCACCATGGCGATTTCCTCGTCGCTGGCGTTGAGCTTGTCCCACATGCCGGTATAGATCGCCATCTTGCCGCCGGCCATGCAGAAGGCGTTGACCGTTTTCGGGTCGTTGATGACCTGCACTTCCCATTTCCAGCCGGCCGAGTCCGGACGCAGCTTGATTGCCTGCGCGACCAGCCGGTCGGTGATGTCGCGCACCTTGATCGCGCGCGCGCTATCGACTTCGATCTGTTTCTTCTTGCCGAGCTGGCCCATCATCTGGGCATAGGCCGCCGCCGACTCGCTCAGCGCCATGCTCTCGGGGACGATCATGAGCTGGCTGCGGCCGGTAATCGGGTTGCTCTCGCAGCCGGCGAGCAGCGTGCAGGCCGCGAGCAGGGTCAGCAGGCTTTTCATTTCGCGGCGCATTTTACGGCTCGCCGCGCCATTCAGATGTAACTGATTGTTTTCGGTTTCTGCGCTGCGGGATGCGGGCTCGCGGGCCATGCCGTAGACTTTCCCCGCAGCCTTCGCAATCGATGATCCCGACGCCTTCCCGCCGCAAGAAGCTCGCAAGCGAGCCGGATTTCGAGCACCCGCCGCTCTGGATCCACGAGGTGGTCGCGGGCATCCTGGCACCCGACGCAGAAAGGAAATTCGTGCCCTCCAAGCGTGAAGCGAAGCGGCGCGAGCTGCTCCGGCTGCTCGACCGCATCCCGATCCCGTCGAAGCCGGCGAAGGGGCAGCAGAAGCCCGCCGCGCTGGGCGAGGTCGCGACCCCTAAGCCGCCTTCCGGTCGGCCCTCGGCAACTCGCCGATAGCGGTCCGCACCGCATCCTCGACGCGCTCGAGGAACACGAACTCCAGCTTCTGCCGCGCCTCGGCGGGCACGTCCTCGAGGTCCTTCTCGTTGCGCTTCGGCAGCATCACCGTGCGGATGCCGGCGCGCAGCGCGGCGAGCGTCTTCTCCTTGACGCCGCCGATCGGCAGCACCAGGCCGCGCAGCGAGATTTCGCCGGTCATGGCGACGTCGGCGCGCACCGGCACGCCGGTCAGCAGCGAAACCAGCGCGAGGAACATCGCTACGCCGGCGCTCGGGCCGTCCTTCGGCGTCGCGCCTGCCGGCACGTGGATATGAATATCCTGTTTTTCAAAGGGATCGTTCAGGAAGGTACGGGCGAGGGTGAGCGCGGCTTGCGCCGACTCCTTCATCACGTCGCCCAGCTGGCCGGTGATGATCAGCTTGCCCGAGCCCGGGACCTTCGAGGCCTCGATGAAGAGGATGTCGCCGCCGACCGGCGTCCAGGCGAGGCCGGTGGCGACGCCCGGGACCGCGGTGCGCTGCGCGGTCTCGTTCTCGAATTTCTTCGGGCCGAGGATGGCTCGCAGATCCTTTTCAGAGATGTCTATTTTTTCTGAAGCGCCTTCGGCGATCCGCATCGCGGCATTCCTCAGCACCGCGCCGATGTTGCGCTCGAGATTGCGCACGCCGGCCTCGCGCGTGTAGTCGGCGATGATGGCCCGTATGGCTTCTTCTGAAAGGGAAGCTCTTTCAAAAGACAGGCCGTTGGCTTCGAGCTGTCTTTTCACCAGATAGCGCTTGGCGATCTCCAGCTTCTCCTCCTCGGTGTAGCCGGGGAGCGGGATGATCTCCATGCGGTCGCGGAGCGGCCCGGGAATCGTGTCGAGCACGTTGGCGGTGGTAATGAACATCACCTTCGACAGGTCGAAATCCACTCCAATGTAGTGGTCGCGGAATTTCGCGTTCTGCTCCGGGTCGAGCACCTCGAGCAGCGCGCTCGACGGGTCGCCGTGGAAGCCGCCCATGCCGAGCTTGTCGATCTCGTCGAACATCAGCACGGTGTGCTTCGACTCGGCGCGGCGCAGCGCCTGGATGACGTTGCCGGGCAGCGCGCCGATGTAGGTGCGCCGGTGGCCGCGGATCTCGGCCTCGTCATGCACGCCGCCGAGCGCGATGCGCTGGAACTTGCGCCCCATGGCGCGCGCAATCGACTGGCCGAGCGAGGTCTTGCCCACGCCCGGCGGGCCGACGAAGCACAGGATCGGGCTCTTGCCCGACGGATTGAGCTTGCGCACCGCCAGGTGCTCGAGAATGCGCCGCTTGATCTTGTCGAGGCCGAAATGGTCCTCGTCCAGGACGCGCCGCGCCTCCCGGATGTCGATTCCGCTCGCGGCGGGATCCTTCCAGGGCAGCTCGGCGAGCCACTCGAGGTAGGTGCGCAGCATCGAGCCTTCGGCGCTGCCTTCGCCCATGCGCTGCAGGCGCTTCAGCTCCTTCGCGGCATGCTTGTGCATCTCCTCGGGCATGCCGGCGTCGTCGATCGCCTTCTTCAGCCCGGCGATCTCGCTCTCGCCGTCCTCGCCCTCGCCGAGCTCCTTCTGGATCTGGCGCATCTGCTCGCGCAGCACGTGCTCGCGCTGGCGCTCGTTGAAGTGCTTCTGCGTCTTCTCGCCGATCTCCTTGGAAATGCGCAGCACGCCGACCCGCTTGGAGAGCAACTCGAGCACCCGGTCGAGGCGCTTGCGAAGGTCGAAGGTCTCGAGCAGGTCCTGCTTGTCCTCGTTCTTCACGTCGAGCAGGTTCGCGACGACGTCGGCAAGCTGGCCCGGCGACGTCATGCCCTGCACCAGGAGCGAGAGCTCGCCGGGCGCGCTGGGCAGGAGCTCGATCGCCTCGGCGGCCTGCTGTTTCAGTTGCAGGAAGCGCGCCTCGATTTCCGGGCTGGTCTCTTCGCGGGTCTCGACGTACGCGACGCGCGCCACGAGGAACGGCCAGCCCTCGAGGAACTCGAGCACGCGGAAGCGGCTCTGTCCCTGGACCACGAGGTGGTGCGCCCCTTCGCTGCCGGCGAGATGCCGCACCACGCTGCCCGCGGTGCCAACCCAATACAGGTCGCTCGGCCCGACGTCGTTCCGTTCGGCATCGCGCTGGAGGAGGAAGCCGACCGGCTTGGTCGCGCGCACGGCCTCCTTGGCCGCGGCGACCGATCCGGGTCGACCGACGGTGACGGGTGAGAGGACCCCGGGGAATAGCACCGTATTCCGCATCGGGACGAGCATGATCGCGTCCGCCGGCAAAGGCTTCAGCGCCGCTACCTTGCCAAGTGAGCTCATGGCCCCTAGGTGGCGGCGGCGCCGCCGGAATCAAGGGCTCGAACTACCCGCCTTTTCCAATAACCACTTTCTGAAGGTGGCGACTGCCGGGCGATCGGCAATCACCTCGGGGCAAACGAGGTAGTAGGCGCCGACCGGTTTCATCTCGGTGGTGAAGGGCGCGACCAGGCGACCCGAGGCGATGTCGTCGCTGACCAGCGGCCGCAATGCCAGTGCCACGCCGAGCTTCTGCGAGGCGGCCTCGAGGGAGAGGATGTTGCTCGAGAAATGCGGCCCGTGCGCCGCATCGACGCGGTCCGCGACGCCTGCCGCGTCGAGCCATTTCTGCCAGGCGTTGCCGTGGGCGACGAGATCCATCGCGTCGTCGTGCAGCAGCATGTGGTGCGCCAGGTCCTCGGGCTGCTGCAGGTCGTTGTTCTTCACCAGCTCGGGACTCGCGACCACCACCATCGACACGCCGAACAGCCGGTCGCTGCGATAGCCGGGGTACTCGCCCAGGCCGAGGTGGATCTCGACGCCGGACATGTCGTCCCGGAGATCGAGCGTGCCGGCCATCACCGCCGTGTCGAGCGCGCCGGCGTCGACCATCTTGCTCGAGCCGACGACCCGCACCTCGATCTTGGGGTTGCGCCTGGAAAAATCGGCGAGGCGCGGCATCAGCCAGCGCGCGGTGAACACCGGCGGGGCGGTGATGGCGAGGTCGGTCTCGCCGCCGCGCTCGCGGATCTGCTCGACCGCGGCCGCGAGCGCGTCGAAGCCGTCGCGCAGGCGCGGCAGCGCCGCGCGCGCCGCCTCGGTGAGCTGCACGCCGCGCCCCGAGCGGCGGAACAATTCCACACCCAGGTATTCCTCGAGGCTTTTCACCTGGTGGCTGACTGCCGCCTGCGTGATGGAAAGCTCGTTCGCGGCTTCCTTGAAGGAAAGATGGCGCGCCGCGGCCTCGAATACCCGCAATGCGTTCAGGGGCGGAAGACGATAAATCACGTGACGGATTTGTTGCGAACCGGTGAGTTTTTCTTATGCAAGACGTGAGTATTCATCGTTTGTTCTATTGCGTCCCAGCCCTTATCTTGGCCTACGTGAAAACAGACATGAAAACGCCAAGCACCCCGACGCCCGAGCAATTGTACGCACTCGAGCTTGCCGCGCGACGCGCGCGCAACGCCGAAATCGCGGGCCTGCTCGATGCAGGCCTGCGTGCGCTGAAGGCGGCGATCAGCCGCGCCGCGTCGGCGTTCAGAATGAAAGGAGTCCGTCATGCTTAAGACCGAATTCTGGAAAAAAGCCGCCAGCTCGCTGCCGCTCGCCGTCCGCGCCCGCCACATTGGTGACATCGCGCGCGCCGAGCGCGTCGAGCTGCTGGTCGACGGCGTGGTCGACGCCTGGTCGCAGATCAAAGTCGCGATCACCAGAGCGTTCGCGCGCCCGACCCACCAGCACTGAACCGTTTGCCTCGCCGTCCGAGCTCCGAAGCCTCCTCCTCCTCCTCTGGCCTAGGGTCCCGCTCGGGCGGCGAGCATCTAGTTCGGGGTCAGGGTAACAATTCCGGCATCGCCGCTATCGCGCGGGGAATTGTTACCCTGACCCCGAATTCGCTTTAGCCCCGCAATGGTTTAATGGGGCCCATGAAGGGCCCCGTGAAAGCCGCTGGCTGTGTCGTTTTCCGGCGCACGTCGCGCGGCATTCGCTTTCTCGTCCTCCGCGCCTTCAAGAACTGGGACTTCCCCAAGGGCCTGGTCGACGTCGGCGAGGACCAGCTCGCCTGCGCGAAGCGCGAAACGGCCGAGGAGACCGGCCTCACCAGTCTCGACTATCCCTTCGGCGACGAGTTCCGCGAGACGGTGCCGTACGCCGGCAACAAGGTGGCGCGCTACTACCTCGCCGAGACCGAGGAAGTCGAGATCGTGTTGCCGGTGTCGCCCGAGCTCGGGCGTCCCGAGCACCACGAGTATCGCTGGGTGAGCGCGGACGAAGCCGAGGACCTGCTGCCGCCGCGCCTCGCGGTCGTCCTCGAGTGGGCGCAGCGGACCATCTCCGGCAGCTAGCCGGGGTTTTCTACTTGGAGTGCGAGACCGGCAGTGCCCGCGTGCCGGGCGCCGAAACGCCGGCGGCGGTCGGGTTCTGCGCACGATCGGGCTCGCCAGCCATGACCGCTTCTTTCCACACCACGGCGTCGTCGACCGCGTACAGCGCGCAATTCCCCTTGGCAACGCTGCTGCACTCGCGCATCGCGTTCTCCCGCGCCTCGCGCAGCCCGCCGGCGAAGCCGCAGCGCCCGTCCTCGCTCACCGCGTAGGCGCGCGGTCCGGGAGACTCGAGGAAGGCCCGGTACAGGCCTTTGCAGCCTTCGCTTTTCACATTCGGCAGGCGATCGACGGCGAGCAGCGGCTGGCGGACCGGGTCGGTCGCGTCGAGGCGCTCGAACGGCAGCTTGTGGCGCGCGAAGAAGCGCTCGACGGTCGGGAGCCAGTAACGCACGCCGACCACGTCGCTGAACAGGTAGTGGCCGTCCCTGCCGAAGGCCGGCTGCAGGATGTACTCCGCGTCGGCGCCACCAGCGGCGTAGCGATCGAACCACTGGCGCGTGATGCGCGGGCTGAAGAAGAGATCGTTTTCGGCATAGTTGAAGAGCGCCGGCACGCGCGTCTGCTTGCCGAGTGTGTCGAGTACCTTGGCGATCGGCTCGACCGCGCAAGGCACGCCGGGGCTCGTTTCCGGGTCGCCGCCGCGTCCGCCGGCAAAGGAGAGCACCGCCACCAGGCCCTGGGGCGAGCGAGTGCCCGCCGTGAAGAGGGAAACCATGCCGCCCGCCGACTGGCCGGCGAGGATCATGCGCGAGCCATCGACGTAGGGCAGGCCGCGCGCGTAGGAGTACGCGGTCATGACGTCGTCGGCCGCGGCCTGCTCGGCCTTGACGTAGTCGGGATTGGCGCAGCTGCCCGGGTCTTCGGCCATCGAGCCGCCGGTCGCGCCGAAGCCGCGGCGCAGCGGCATCACCACGACGTAGCCGCGGCGCGCGAACACCGACGCGGCGCTGATGAGGAGCTCGGAAGACTCGCGCGCACGCTCGCGCGCGCTGGCCGAGACGCCGTGGTTGAGGACCACCACGCCGTACGGGCCGTTGCCGTCGGGACGCAGGATCGTGGTCGCGATCTCGTAGCCGCCGGCGGAAGGAATGCGCACCTGCTCTTCGACGAGGCGCGGCCCGTAGTACGCGTTTTCGTCTGCAGCGAAACCGGGAGCCGGAGAGAAAAGCGCGCAAAGCAGCGCCAGCGCGCGAACAAATTTGTATCCCTGATTCACCCCGCCCCCCGTCGCAAGAACCGCCACAAGTGTAGCGGCGACAGTGACGAAGGTGAAGCGGAAATTTGGACAGTTTTTGTAGTGTAGAAAGACTGTCGGGGAGGCGCGACAGGCGCGCCGCGCGACTACACCGCGATTACCACATGCTCCTCAGTTTCGCGGCGACGTCGACCACGTTTCCGCTGCGCGCGCGAGGATTGTTTGTAGTGGTTTCGTCGCTCCAGGCGAGCGGCTCGAAGCACGCCATCACGCCCGGCGTGAGGAAGCGGCTGCGCGCACCGTAGACGTGACGATCGCCCATGCGGGACTGCTGTGTCACGAAGTACTTGACCGGCGCGAGCAGGTCGAGGCTCGTCTTCGCGCGCGTCATGGCGACATAGAGGAGGCGGCGCTCCTCCTCGATCAGCTCGGCGCGGCCGGTGGAAAACTCGTTGGGGAAGTTGCCGTCGGTCACGTTCAGCACGTACACCGCGTCCCATTCTTGTCCCTTGGCCGAGTGCACCGTGGAGAGGATGAGGTAGTCCTCGTCAAGGGATGGCGCGCCGGCGAGATCGCCGGTGGCGCTCGGCGGGTCGAGCGCGAGCTCGGTGAGGAAGCGCTCGCGCGACTCGAACTGCGGCGAGATCTTCTCCATCTGCTCGAGGTCGCCGGCGCGCACCTGCGCTTCGGCGTAGAGGTGCTCGAGGTGCGGCGCGTACCACTCGCGCACGCGCGCCACCTGGCCTGCCCAGGGAGCTTCCGGAATGGTCAGCTCGCGCATCAACGCGGCGAGCGGCGCGTCGAGCCCGTCGAGCGCGCTCCAGCCCTGAACTTCGAATTTCGTGAAGCAGCTCGCGGCGGTCGCCGGACCGACGCCGGGCAGGAGCTGCAGCGTGCGCCACGCGGCGACGCGATTCTTCGGGTTGTCGGCCCAGCGCAGGACCGAGAGCAGGTCCTTGACGTGCGCTGCCTCGAGGAACTTGAGCCCGCCGTACTTCACATAGGGAATATTCCGCCGCACCAGCTCCAGCTCCAGCACGTCGCTGTGATGCGAGCTCCTGAAGAGCACGGCCTGCCGCCGCAACGCGATCGATGTTTCCCGGTTTTCCAGCACCTTTGAAACCACGTAATTCGCCTGCGCCGAATCGTCGGCCACGGTGACGTAGCGCGGCTTCACGCCGGCGCCCTTGCGCGACACGAGGCTCTTGCCCATCAGGGCATTCGCGGCGTCGAGGATCGGCTGCGTCGAGCGGTAGTTGTCTTCGAGGCTGACGACCGAGGCGCCGAAGCGCTCCGGGAACGAGCGGATGTTCTCCACCGTCGCGGCGCGGAAGGAGTAGATCGCCTGCGCGTCGTCGCCGACGACGGTGAGGCCTTCGCCGCCGGGGCGCAGCCGCGCGAGGATCTCGCCCTGCAGGACGTTGGTGTCCTGGTATTCGTCGACCAGCACGCGGTCGAAGAGGTCGCCGATTTCGGCCGCGAGCGCGGCGTCCTCCATCATCGCCCGCCAATAAAGGAGCAGGTCGTCGTAGTCGAGCGCCTGGATGGCCAGTTTCTTTTCCGTGTAGGCGCGGAAGAGCTGCGTGAGCGGCTCCTCCCATTCGGCGCACCACGGGAAGGTGCTCTGCAGCGTGTCGGCGAGGCTGCCCTGGGTATTCATCCGGTGCGAGTAGATGGCGAGGCAGGTGTCCTTGCGCGGGAAGCGTTTCTCGGTCTTCGACAGGCCGAGGTCGTGGCGCACCACATCCACGAGGTCGGCTGCGTCGCCTCGGTCGAGGACGGTAAAGCTCGGCTCGAGGCCGACGCGCCGCGCGTTTTGCCGGATGAGGCGGTTGGCGATCGCGTGGAAAGTGCCCGACCATGGCAGGCGTACCTGCTTCACCGCCTCGGCGACGATGCGCTGCGCGCGACGCGTCATCTCCTGCGCCGCGCGGCGCGAGAACGTGAGCAGCAGGATGCGCTCCGGCGCCGCGCCGGCGAGCAGCAGATGCGCGACGCGGTGCGCGAGCGTGTTGGTCTTGCCCGTTCCGGCGCCGGCGAGAATGAGCAGCGGTCCGTCGCCGAAAGTCGCGGCTTCGCGCTGCCGGGTATTCAACTTGTCCATTTCCGGACTATAGGCGAAATACTGTATATTCATCCATAGGGGCGTCTGCTACCTTTCGGGGTTGCATGCGCACCCTCGCGCCCGAAATCCTGAAGGGCATCCGTCGCGGTATCGAGAAGGAAAGCCTGCGCGTGCGCCCCGACGGCACGCTCTCGACGCAGCCGCATCCGCGAGCGCTCGGCGCAGCGCTGACGCATCCGCATATCACCACCGATTTCAGCGAGTCGCAGCTCGAGCTGATCACCGGCGCGCACGCGGGCCTCGACGCCTGCCTTGAGGAGCTGACCGAGATTCACAAGGTCGTGTACCGCTCCATAGGGGGAAATGCGGGCGACGAGCTCATGTGGGCCGGCTCGATGCCCTGCAACCTGCCGGCCGACGACGCGATTCCGATCGGTCGCTATGGCAGATCCAACGTCGGGCGCGCCAAGACTGTCTATCGCCAGGGCCTGTCGCATCGCTACGGCCGGCGCATGCAGACCATCTCCGGCATCCACTACAACCTCTCGGTGCCGGGCACGACCAGCGAGCAGTATTTCGCGCTGATCCGCAATTTCCGCCGCCGCTCGTGGCTGCTGCTCTACCTGTTCGGCGCGTCGCCCGCGGTCTGCTCGAGCTTCGTTGCCGGCCGGCAGCACGAGCTGAAGGAGCTTGCGCCGGGCACCATGTACGCGCCGCACGGCACTTCGCTGCGCATGGGGCGGCTCGGCTACCAGAGCGAGGCGCAGGCCTCGCTGGCGGTGAGCTACAACAGCCTGAAGAGCTACACCGCCTCGCTGTACGACGCGCTGACGAAGCCGTATGGGCCTTACGAAAAAATCGGCATTCTGAAAAACAACGAATATCTGCAGCTCAACACCACCCTGCTGCAGATCGAGAACGAGTTCTACAGCACGGTCCGGCCCAAGCGCCGCATCCGGCGCGGCGAGCGGCCGCTGCACGCGCTGCGCGAGCGCGGCGTCGAGTACGTCGAGGTGCGGCTCATGGACCTCGACCCGTTCGTCGCGGTCGGCATCGGCGCGAGCACCATGCGCTTCCTCGACGTGTTTCTGCTGCACTGCCTCCTCGACGAAAGCCCGCACGACACGCCCGAGGAGATCGCGGCGCTCAGCCGCAACCAGCAGGCGGTCGCGCTGCGCGGCCGCGAGCCCGGCCTGCAGCTCGAAAGAGGCGGCGACAAGATTACCCTCGCGGCGTGGGGGCGGCAGCTGCTCGACGCCTGCCAGCCGATCGCGGCGGCGCTCGACGCGGCGCACGGCGGCGGCAGCGCCTATCGCGACGCGCTGATGGGCGCTGCGGTGATCGTCTCGAATCCGAACACGGCACCTTCGGCGCGGGTGCTGCACGCCATGGCGCGCAACCACGGCAATTCCTATGTGCGCTTCGTGCTCGCCGAGTCGCTGCTGCACGCGGGCAGCCTGCGCGGCCTGCCGCTTGCCGCAGGTATCGAGGAGCGTTTCGCGCACCTCGCGGCGGAATCTCTCGCGGAGCAAGGCCGCATCGAAGCGGGCGACAAGGTGGATTTCGAGACCTTCCGCAAGCAATACCTGTCGCCCGATCTGCTCAAGGTGTGATGCGGTTCGCGGTCCTGGTCGCAGCGACGGTTCTGGCGCTGCCCGTCCGCGCCGACGTCGGGATCAACCTCTACGGCCTTTCCTGGCACCTGAACGCCGACAAGGCGCATGCCCAGGGGATGGACAACTGGTTCAACCCGGGGCTGGGCCTGCGCTATCGCGTGCCCGGCGAGCGCTTCGACTACTTCCTGGACGCCGGCTTCTACCGTGACTCGGCCCGCAACACTGCCGTGCTCGCGGGCGGCGCGGCGTACTGGCGCGCCACCGAGCATGCGCGGCTCGGGCTGGCGCTCGTGGTTTTCAACAGCAAGACCTACAACGACGGCAAGACGTTCGTCACGCCGCTGCCGCTCTTTGGCTGGGAGTTCGGGCCGGCGATGCTCAACGTGATGTGGTCGCCGAGGGTGCGCGAGATCAACGAGGTCAATACCCTGGGCTTCTGGCTGACCTATTGGCTGCGCTAGGGGCGGTTGCGCAGCCGGGTTGCTCCGGTGGCGATTGCCGCGGCGAGCAGCACCAGGACGAGCAAGGCGAGCAGCTTCTCGAGCAGCGTGCGCGGGAATGCGATCGCGAAGGGCAGGCCGAACGCGGTCACGGCGCCCATGACGATGAAGAAGAAGGGCTCGGGCTTTTTCACAGCAGCACCAGGTTGTCTCTGTGGATGAGCTCCGGCTCATCGACGTAGCCGAGCACGCTTTCGATCTCGCCCGACGGCCGGCGCATGATGCGCCGCGTCTCCTCCGCCGAGTAGTTGACCAGGCCGCGCGCCACCTGCCGACCCTCGGGGTCGAGGCAGCCGACGATCTCGCCGCGCGCGAAATCACCCGATACCGTGGTGACGCCGATCGGCAGCAGGCTCTTGCCGTCGCGCACCAGCGCCTTCGTGGCGCCCGCGTCGAGCGTCAGCAGGCCGCTCACCGTCAGGTGGTCGGCGAGCCATTGCTTGCGCGCCGCGATCGGCGCCGTGCGGGCGGTGAGGAGCGTGCCGAGGCGCTCGCCCCGCGCGATGCGCAGCAGTGCGTCGGGCTCCCGGCCGGAGGCGATGACGGTATGCGCGCCGCTCCGCGCGGCGCGCCGGGCGGCCTGCACCTTGGTGAGCATGCCGCCCCTGGCGAGCTCGCTGCCGGTGCCGCCCGCCATTGCCTCGAGTTTCGGATCGTCGGCGTCGGCTTGCGCGACGAGCGCGGCCTCGGCGTTCTTGCGCGGGTCGGATTCATAGAGGCCGGACTGATCGGTGAGGATGATGAGCGCGTCGGCCTCGATCAGGTTCGTGACCAGCGCAGCGAGCGTGTCGTTGTCGCCGAACTTGATCTCGTCGGTCACCACGGTGTCGTTCTCGTTGATCACCGGCACCACGCCGAGGTCGAGCAGCGTGCGCAGCGTCGAGCGGGCGTTGAGGTAGCGCTGCCGGTCGGCGAGGTCGGCGTGGGTGAGCAGCACCTGCGCGGTGTGCAGCCCGTGGCTGCGGAACGAGCTCTCGTAGGCCTGCACCAGGCCCATCTGGCCGACCGCGGCCGCCGCCTGCAGCTGATGCATGCTGTGCGGGCGGCGCGCCCAGCCGAGGCGCTGCATGCCTTCGACGATGGCGCCGCTCGAGACCAGAACCACGCTGCGCCCCGCCTGGCGCAGCTTCGCCACCTGGCCCGCCCAGCGCGCGATCGCCTCGGCATCGACGCCGCGCCCCTCGCGCGTGACGAGCGAGGAGCCGACCTTGACGACGAGAACCTTGGCGTCGGCGATCATTTTTTCTTTCCCAGATCGCGCGCGATGGCGCGCACGAGCTCCGGGCATCCCTCTCCGGTGAGTGCCGAGATTTTGAACCACGGCCGGCTCCAGCGCAGCGCGCGCACCGCCCTGGCGATGCGCTTGTCGGTGTCCTGGACTGCGTCGATCTTGTTGAACACCAGCCAGCGCGGCTTGCGGAAGAGGGCGGCGTCGTAGGCCTTGAGCTCGGCGGCGATGGTGCGCGCATCGTTCGCCGGCTCGTCCAGCGTCAGGTCGACGACGTGCAGCAGCAGGCGCGTGCGCGCGAGATGCCGCAGGAACTGGTGGCCGAGGCCGGCGCCCTGCGACGCGCCTTCGATCAGCCCCGGGATGTCGGCGACGACGAAGGTCGCGTCACCGACGCGAGCCACGCCGAGCGAGGGGTTGAGGGTGGTGAACGGGTAGTCGGCGACTTTCGGCCGCGCGCTCGAGACGGCGCGGATCAGGCTCGACTTGCCGGCGTTCGGCAGGCCGAGCAGGCCGACGTCGGCGAGCACGCGCACTTCCAGCGTCAGGTTGCGCGACTCGCCCGGCTCGCCGCGCGTGAACTGCCGCGGCGCGCGGTTGGTGCTCGACTTGAAGTGCAGGTTGCCGAGGCCGCCGTCGCCGCCGCGCGCGAGCAGCGCCTTCTGGCCGTCGGCGGCGAGATCGGCGATCAGCCCGCCGGTTTCCTCGTCGCGCACCAGCGTGCCGACCGGCACGCGCAGCTCGATGTCCTCGCCGGCAGCCCCGTTGCAGTCGGCGCCCGCACCCTTGTCGCCGTTCTTGGCGCGGTGGATGCGCGCGAAGCGGTAGTCGATGAGGGTGTTGATGTTGCGGTCGGCGCGCGCCCAGACGCTGCCGCCGCGGCCGCCGTCGCCGCCGTTCGGCCCGCCGTAGCGGATGTATTTCTCGCGACGAAAGCTCGCCGAGCCGTCTCCTCCCTTGCCGGCGTGGACCTCGATCTTCGCTTCGTCGATGAATTTCATGTCGTAGAAATAAAAAAGCCCTACCGGATTTCGATAGGGCTTTCCATGTAGGGAGGACCGGCTACGCCGGCGCGGTTTCCTTGATGACGCTCACGGTGTTGTTTCCGTCCGCCCCGCGAACGGCGTACTTCACCTCGCCGTTCACGCGCGCGTAGAGCGTGTGGTCGCGGCCGATGCCGACGTTGGTGCCGGCATGCACCCGCGTGCCGCGCTGGCGCACCAGGATCTGCCCGGCGTTCACTTTCTCGCCGCCGTAGACCTTGACTCCCAGGCGCTTCGACTGGGAATCGCGGCCGTTGCGCGAGCTTCCGCCCGCCTTTTTGTGTGCCATGGGTTATCCCTGAACGATGTCGTCGACGCGGACCTCGGTGTACGACTGGCGATGGCCCTGCGTCTTCTGGTAATGCTTGCGCCGGCGAAGCTTGAAGATCTTCACCTTGTCGCCGCGGCCGTGCGCGAGCACGGTCGCCTTGACCTTGGCGCCGGAAACGAGCGGCGCGCCGACCTTGATGCTGTCGCCTTCGCCGACGAGCAGCACCTCGTCGAAGGAAACCGCGGCGCCGACTTCGGCCGCGAGCAATTCGACACGGAACTTCTCGCCGGACGCGACTCGATATTGCTTGCCGCCGGACTTGATGACTGCGTACATTGCTTGCCTTGAGCCCTGAAAAGGGCCGGAATTATAAGCGAATCATGAGTTTCGTGTCCATGCTGATGCCGGTCGCGGACGACATGCGGCAGGTCGACGAAGTCATCGGCCGCCGCCTCGAGTCCGACGTGCCGCTGGTGCGCGAGGTGGCGCAGTACATCGTCGCCTCGGGAGGCAAGCGGATGCGCCCGGCGGTGCTTCTTCTCGCCGCCGGCGCGGCCGGTTACCGGGGCGAAAAGGCCCGCCTTCACGACCTCGCCGCGGTGATCGAATTCATCCACACCGCGACCCTGCTGCACGACGACGTGGTCGACGAGTCGGCGCTGCGCCGTGGCCGTAACACCGCGAACGCGGCGTTCGGCAATGCCGCGGCAGTCCTGGTGGGCGATTTCCTGTACTCGCGCGCGTTCCAGATGATGGTGGAGATCGACGACATGCGGGTCATGCAGGTGCTCGCCGAAGCCACCAATACGATCGCCGGGGGCGAGGTGCTGCAGCTCATGGGCAGCCACGACCCGGAGGTCGACGAGGCGCGCTACCTGGAGGTCATCCGCCGCAAGACGGCGAAGCTGTTCGAGGCCGCGGCCCGGCTCGGCGCCGTTCTTTCCAGGCAGTCCGGACTGGAAGAAAAGCTCGCCGAATACGGCCGACGGGTCGGGACCGCGTTCCAGCTCATCGACGACGTGCTCGACTACTCGGGCGACGAAGCGACGATCGGCAAGAGCCTTGGCGACGACCTCGCCGAAGGCAAGCCGACGCTGCCGCTGATCCGCGTGCTGCGCACCGGCGCGAAGCCGCAGGCGGACCTCGTCCGGCGCGCGATCGTCGACGGCGGCAGGGAGGACTTCGCGGCGGTGCTGGCGGCGATCCGCGCCTGCGGCGCGCTCGACTACGCGCGCCAGGCGGCGCAGGGGGAAGCGGACGCGGCGAGCAAGGCGCTCGCGCCGCTCCCCGCCTCGGAATTCAAGCGATCTTTGCTAGAATTGGCGTCCTTTTCCGTGACGCGCAGCAGCTAGATCCCCGCGCGTTGCCCCCCGGTCGGGGCGTAGCTCAGCCTGGTAGAGTACTGCGTTCGGGACGCAGGTGTCGCTGGTTCAAATCCAGTCGCCCCGACCACTCATCCCTCCCCGTTGTTTCGCAAGGCCCGGCCTTCGGCGCGGAACGGGCGCGCAACGCCGATGGTCGAACCCGGAGTTGTGAACTATTTACGTCGACCCGCGGGGAAAGCGGGACTAAGTTGCAGTCCCATCGTGGCCCTCCGTTCTCCTCCTCATGAGCGCGGCGTCCTTCCGTAACGTACTCGTCATGGGCGCGCCTTACTCGGGCTCGACTCTCCTCGGCCGGCTGCTCGGCAGCCATTCCCGCATCGCGTGCGCCGGCGAGCTCGGGCTCCTCGGCCAGGCCATCGCCAACCTCAGGCCCTGCAGCTGCGGTCGACTCGTCACGGACTGCCCGTTCTGGCGGAAGGTTCTGCCGCTGCTGCCCGGGCGCACGCATCGCGAGCACCGCCCCGCCGACTACGAACGCGTGCGCGCCGCGCTCGATGCCGACGTGTTGATCGACCTGTCGAAGGCGCTGTGCTGGCGCATGGTGCGCTGGCCATGGAGCCCATGGCGGAACGCGTCGACCGGCTTTCTCTATCTCGTGCGCGACAGCCGCGCGGTGATCGCCTCCGAGCTGCGCAGGAATCGCCCGCTCTCCGACGCTCTGCACAAGCACTTCAAATGGGCGGCGCGGTTCGAGCGCCTCGCCGAGTCCCATCCCGAGCGCACGCTGGTGCTTCGCTACGAGGATTTGTGCGCGACGCCCGAGCCGGAGTTGCGTCGAATCTGCCGCTGGATCGGCGTTGCGTACGAACCCGGCATGCAGCGACCGCAAGACCACGAACACCATTTTGCGCATTCGAGCACGTCCTCGTACGCCCGCTCCTGGTCCGACGAGGTGAGGCTCGACCAGCGCTGGCGCGACGAGCTTTCGCCCGCCGTGCGCATGGAGATCGAGCGGCGCGCGGAAGGACTGCGCAGGTGAACAAGACCGCACGAGCGCGGCAAAAAGGCCAGACGCCGCGCGTGGTCTGGCTCACGGGGCTGAGCGGCGCCGGCAAGTCGACGCTCGCGAACGCCGTCGAGAGGGTTCTGCTCGCGAAGGGCATGCACTCCTATGTGCTCGATGGCGACAGCCTCCGACACGGGCTGAATCGCGACCTTGGCTACGGCGATGCCGATCGGGCGGAGAACATCCGCCGGGTCGGCGAAGTGGCGAAGGTCATGATCGATGCGGGCCTGATCGTTCTCGTCGCCCTGATCTCGCCATTCCGCGCGGATCGCCGCAGGGTGCGCGAGCTGTTCGAGCCGGGCGAGTTCATCGAGGTCCACGTCAGCACGCCGCTCGAGGTTTGCGAGCAGCGCGATCCCAAGGGGCTCTACCGCAGGGCGCGCGCCGGCGAGATGGCGGATTTCACCGGCATTTCGTCGCCCTACGAGCCGCCCGAAGCGCCCCAGCTCGAGCTTGATACGGCGCTCCTGTCGGTGCACGACTGCGTAGCGCGCATCCTGAGCCTGCTGGAGCTTCGCGGCGTTGCGCCGCCCGTCGCGCCGGCCGCGTCACTTCCCGCAGATCCGCAGCAGCTCGCGCATGCGCGCGAGGTACGAATGCCGTTCGCGGATCGACGCGGACGCGGCGACGGCTACTGAGCGCAACCCCGCCAGGTCCTTCCGGCGGCATTGCTGGAGCAGCTCCTCGTCGCTGCGATAGACGAGCATCGCCGCGCGCTCGCTCTCGTCGAAGAGCTCGTCGAGCTCGCGCTTGTGGTCGACGAGCTGCGGCACGCCGCACGCGGCGGCCTCGAAGACGCGCGGGTTGAGCCCGTAATCGAAGCGGCCGCGCCAGGTATGGATATTCAGCGTCGCCTTGCACGCGGCGAAGATCTCGGCCATGCGCTGCGGCGTGAAGAAGCCGTGCTCGAGGCGCGCGCGTAGCGCCGAATCGCCGGCGAGCTTGCGCCGCCAGGGACCGAAGATGCGGACGTCGATGCCCTGTTCGACCAGTGCGGCGATCAGCTGCTCGCGCATCGCCGACCAGTCGCCGGCGAAGGAGACGTCGCAGAGCTGCGTCGCCGCGGCCACCGGGCGGTGCACGCTCGGCTCGCACGCGGTCGGCAGGAAATGGACGTTGCGGATGCCGCGCGCCGCGTACGCCTCGACCGAAAGGCGCGCGTTGCTGAAGGCGAAGTCGTAGCCCGGCAGGATTTTCGTCGCGCGCTCGAACTGGAAGGGGTCGTTCAGCCACCAGTTGGCGCTCGTCACGCGGCGCGCGCGCAGCTCGGCGAGCACGCGATCGGAGACATTCGCGCCGTACAGGGTGACGAAAAGGTCGGGACGCGCGCGCTCCAGCGCGGCGAGCAGGCGGGCTACGACTGCATCGGCGTCGCGTTCCTTCGTCAGGCGCGCGCGCAGCTTCTCCACCAGCGTGAGGGAGTAGTCGACCACGGTGACGCGGTGGCCGAGGGCGGTAATCGCCTCGGGAATGAAGCGGCTCATCGGGACGGTGCGCAGGTTCCCGGGTACCGCGAAAAGGATGTTCATGTCGGTTTCCGGGATAATCATCCCATGGGGCGACTGTTCCTTCTCGTCGTGCTCGCGGTGGTGGCGATCTGGCTCATCCGCCGCGCCATGGTGCACGCGTCGCGCATGAAGCAGGGCGACGGGCCGCAGGCGGGCAAGCCTTCGGTCCAGGGCGACCTCGTGAAATGCGCGCACTGCGGCACGCACCTGCCGCTCGGCGAGGCGAGAGCGGTCGGCGACCGGCTCTATTGCAGCGACGAGCACGCCCGCCTCGGGCCGGGCCGCGGCTGATGGACGCGCCCGTCCGCTACCCCGAGCTCTTCACCCCGCCGCGCGAGCGCGCGCCCGAGTCGTTCTGGATCTCCCTCCGCTACTTCAACCTGTATCGCATCGCGCTGGCGACGCTGTTCCTGACGATCACGCTGATCTACGGCGACGCGCTCAACCTCGGCTCGCACTCGCTTGGCCTGTTCCGTACCGTCTGCGCCGCCTACCTGGTGCTCGGCATCGTCTTCCAGGTGGTGCTGCGCACGCGCCAGCAGTTCAACTTCCAGCTCACCCTGCACGCGACGCTCGACGTGCTTGCCATCACCATGATGATGTACGCGAGCGGCGGGATGCGCAGCGGCCTGGGCGTGATGCTGCTGATCTCGCTCATCGGCGCGGCGATCGTCGCGCCGATGCGGCTCTCCTTCCTCTACGCGGCGCTGGCGACGATCGCGCTGCTTCTCGAGCAGGGCTACTGGGTGCTGGCGCACGACCTGCCGTCGTCGAACTTCCTGCAGCCCGGCATCGTCGCCATCGGCTGCTTCGCCGGCGCCGGCATCACCAGCTGGCTCGCGCAGCGGGTCGCGACCAACGAGCGCCTGGCGCGCCAGCGCGGCCGCGAGCTGGCGACGCAGACGCGCGTCAACCAGCTCGTCATCCAGGACATGCACGACGGGGTGGTGGTGCTCGACCGCGAAGGGCGCGTGGTGCAGTTCAACCCGCAGGCGCAGCGCCTGCTGCGCGCCGAGGGCCTGCTCGGCGCCGAGATGGCGCAGCTGGTCCCGGGCTTCGACGGTCACTGGCTCGGCTGGCGCGCCGGCGAAGAGAGCGAGGCGAGCTTCGACGTCGAGGTGCGCGGCCGCGAGATGCGCTTGCGGCTGCTCGACGCCGGCACGGAGGAGGGCTTCGCCGTGATCTTCATGGACGACACCACGCGCACCCGCGAGCAGGCGCAGCAGTTCAAGCTCGCGGCGCTCGGCCGGCTCACGGCCAACATCGCGCACGAGATCCGCAATCCGCTCGCCGCCATCAGCCACGCCTCGGAGCTGCTCAACGAGGAGAAGCGGGCCGAGGACCGCAGCCGCCTGACGCGCATCATCCACGACAACACCCGGCGCCTGGAGCGGCTGGTGTCGGACGTGATGCAGCTCAACCGCCGCGACCGCGTCGCCGCCGAGCCGATCCCGCTGCGCCCGTGGCTGGCCGCCTTCATCGAGGAGTTCGTCGCCAACGAGTCGGTCGACGCCTCGCGCTTCGCCATCGACGCCGGCGGCGATCCCTCGGTGCGCTTCGACCGCGAGCACCTGAGCCAGGTGATGTGGAACCTGGCGCGCAACGCCTTGCGCTACGCGCGCGCCGAGCCGGGCAGCGTGCGTATCGTCACGCGCGAGTTCGCCGGCCGGGTCGAGCTGTCGGTGATCGACAACGGGCCGGGGGTGCCGGCGGCGATCCAGGGGCAGCTGTTCGAGCCGTTCTTCACCACCGAGGCGAAAGGCACCGGCCTCGGGCTCTACCTCGCGCGCGAGCTCTGCGCCGCCAACCGCGCTACCCTCGAGTACGTGGACGACGCCCCGGGAGCGCATTTCCGCATCCAGTGCCGCGAGGCGCGCGCCGCATGAGACGCGCCGAGCGGACCGCCGCCAGCGCGCCGCGCGTGCTGGTGGTCGACGACGAGCCCGATATCCGCGAGCTGCTCGAGCTGACGCTGGTCAAGATGGGCCTGGGCGTGGTGGCGGTCGGCTCGATCGCGGAGGCGAAGGACCGCCTGAAGGACGAGCGCTACGATCTCTGCCTCACCGACATGCGCCTCGGCGACGGCGAGGGCCTCGAGCTCGTGCGGCACATCGGCGTGGCGGCGTCCGACCTGCCGGTGGCGGTAATCACCGCCTACGGCAGCGCCGAGAACGCCGTCGCCGCGCTCAAGGCCGGCGCCTTCGACTACGTGTCCAAGCCGGTCGGCCTGGACCAGCTGCGCGCCCTGGTGCGCTCGGCGCTGTCGCTGCCGGACCGCGCCGACCAGGAGCGCCAGCGGCTGATCGGCGACAGCGCGCCGATGGTGCAGGTGCGTGCCCTGATCGCGAAGCTGGCGCGCACCCAGGCGCCGGTCTACATCTCCGGCGAGTCGGGCAGCGGCAAGGAGCTCGCCGCGCGGCTGATCCACGAGAACGGCGCGCGGCGCGAGCGGCCGTTCGTGCCGGTCAATTGCGGGGCGATTCCCGAAGCGCTGGTGGAGAGCGAATTCTTCGGCTACAAGAAAGGCGCCTTCACCGGCGCCGCCGAGGACCGCGAGGGTTTTTTCCAGGCGGCGAGCGGCGGCACGCTGTTCCTCGACGAGGTCGCCGACCTGCCGCTCGCCATGCAGGTGAAGCTGCTGCGCGCCATCCAGGAGCGCCGCGTGCGCAAGGTCGGCGCGACGCAGGAGGACGCGGTCGACGTGCGCATCATCTGCGCCACCCACCAGAAGCTCGCGGCGCTGGTCGCCGCCGGGCGCTTCCGCCAGGACCTGTTCTACCGCCTCAACGTCATCGAGCTGGCGATGCCGCCGCTGCGCGAATGCCGGGAAGACGTTGCGGCGCTCGCCGCGGCGGTGCTCGCCCGCCTCGCGCCGGCCGGCGGCGCCCGGCCCGAGCTCACTGCCGAGGCGCTCGCGGCCCTGGCGCAATACGCGTTCCCCGGCAATATCCGGGAGCTCGAGAACATCCTCGAGCGCGCGGTCGCGCTTTCCAGCGCCGAGCAGATCGGCGTCGAGGACCTGCGGCTCGTGCCGGGCGCGGTCGAAGGCGTGCCGGAGGACGAGACGCTGCCCGGACCGGGCGAGGCAGGCGCGCCGCTGCCGGAATACCTCGAGAGCCTGGAGCGCAAGGCGATCCTGGATGCGCTCGCCAAGACGGAATTCAACCGGACTGCCGCGGCGAAGTTGCTGGGGATTACGTTCCGGCAGTTGCGCTATCGCATGCAACGCCTGGGTATCAAGGAAGAATGACCCCGGAGGGCTGGCTGGAGAATGTCCGGCGAGTCGAGTCGCCCAACCAGGATGACCGCCCGGCCGGCACCGAGATCAGCCTGCTCATCGTCCACTCGATCAGCCTGCCGCCGGGCGAATACGGCGGCGACGCGATCGAGCGCTTCTTTACCAACCGCCTGGACCCGGGGGCCCACCCCTATTTCCAGGAAATCGCCGGAATGAGAGTGTCCGCTCACTTTCTTGTGCGCCGGGACGGGGAGCTGGTCCAGTTTGTCCCGGTCCTGCAGCGCGCGTGGCACGCGGGCGTCTCCTCCTGGCGCGGCCGCGCTGCCTGCAACGACTTCTCCGTCGGCGTCGAGCTCGAAGGCACCGACGACAGCGCCTTTGACGAGGCGCAGTACCGATCGCTCGAGCAGCTGGCGCGGCGCCTGCGCGAGGCGCTGCCGCTGCGCGACATCGCCGCGCACAGCGACGTCGCGCCGGGACGCAAGACCGATCCCGGCGCCGGTTTCGCCTGGGCGCGCCTGCTCGCGCGCCTCTCCCAGGCCTGACCTCCTAGATGTAGTAGCCGCAGGGCCCTGCGCGCCGCTATCTTGTGCTGCGCTGCCGCAAAGCGCCTATATGTAGTGCACTTCGCCACAACGAGCCCGGTATTTAGTAGTTGCGCTTGCAAAAAAAAATTGCGGTGTGTACGCTGCACCACAAGATGTAGTTTGTCAGTGGCACAAGGGAACTACAGTTAGTCTAGTGGTGGGCTGGTCGTCAGCGGACGGCCTTGGCGAGCAGTCAGAAAAACGGGAGACGCCTCATGCAGATCGCTCAGGACAACGCCACCTCGGCTTCTCTCGGTTTGGGCGTTTCCGAAGCAAGTAATGCGGCGCGAACTCCTTATTCCGATTACAAAATCATCCGGCGCAACGGCGCCGTGGTCGGCTTCGAGCCGTCCAAGATCTCGGTCGCCATGACCAAGGCCTTCCTGGCGGTGAACGGCAGCCAGGGCGCCGGCTCGGCGCGCATCCGCGAGGTGGTCGCCGGCCTGACCGACGCGGTGGTCGGCGCGCTGCTGCGCCGCCAGCCCGCCGGCGGCACCTTCCACATAGAAGACATCCAGGACCAGGTCGAGCTGGCGCTGATGCGCTCCGGCGAGCACGACGTGGCGCGCTCCTACGTGCTCTACCGCGAAGAGCGGTCGAAGGCCCGCGCCGCGGAGAAGGCCGCCAAGGCCACCGGGCCGGTCATCCACGTGGTGGAAAACGGCCAGCGGAAACCCCTGGTGCGGGAAGCGCTGCTGCGCCAGGTCGCCGCCGCCTGCGAGGGCCTGCCGGGCGCGACGCCCGAGCCGATCGTCGAGGCGACGCTGCGCGACCTCTACGACGGCGTGCCGATGGAGGAAGTGCACAAGTCCGCGGTGCTCGCGGCGCGGGCGCTGATCGAGAAGGACCCGTCCTACAGCCTGGTCACCGCGCGGCTGCTGATGCACATCATCCGCAGGGAGGTGCTGGGCGAGGAAGTGAGCCAGGCCGAGATGGCGGCCCACTACCTGCCGAGCTTCGCGCGCTTCATCGAGCGCGGCATCGACGCCGAGCTGCTCGACCCCGAGCTGGCCCGCTTCGACCTGACCAAGCTGGGCAAGGCGCTCAAGCCGGAGCGCGACCTGCAGTTCGGCTACCTCGGCCTGCAGACGCTCTACGACCGCTATTTCCTGCACAGCGGCGGCCAGCGCATCGAGCTGCCGCAGCACTTCTTCATGCGCGTGGCGATGGGCCTGTCGCTGAACGAGAAAGAGCGCGACCGGCGCGCGATCGAGTTCTACAACGTGCTGTCGACCTTCGATTTCATGAGCTCGACGCCGACCCTGTTCAACTCCGGGACGCTGCGCTCGCAGCTCTCGAGCTGCTACCTGACGACGGTCGCCGACGACCTCGAGGGCATCTACGACGCGATCAAGGAAAACGCGCTGCTCGCCAAGTACGCCGGCGGCCTGGGCAACGACTGGACCCCGGTGCGCGCCCTCGGTGCCCACATCAAGGGCACCAATGGAAAATCCCAGGGGGTCGTGCCGTTCCTGAAGGTGGTGAACGACACCGCGGTGGCGGTCAATCAAGGCGGCAAACGGAAGGGTGCTGTCTGCTCATATCTCGAGACCTGGCACCTCGACATCGAGGAGTTCCTCGAGCTGCGCAAGAACACCGGCGACGACCGGCGCCGCACGCACGACATGAACACGTCGAACTGGATCCCGGACCTGTTCATGAAGCGGGTGATGGAAAACGCCGAGTGGACGCTGTTCTCGCCCTCGGACGTGCGCGACCTGCATGACAAGTTCGGCAAGAGCTTCGAGGAAGCCTACCTGCGCTACGAGGACAAGGCGGCGCGCGGCGATCTGAAGCTGTTCAAGAAGGTGTCCGCCACGCAGCTGTGGCGCAAGATGCTCTCGATGCTGTTCGAGACCGGGCATCCCTGGATCACCTTCAAGGATCCCTGCAACCTGCGCAGCCCGCAGCAGCACGTCGGCGTGGTGCACAGCTCGAACCTCTGCACCGAGATCACCCTCAACACCTCGGCCGACGAGATCGCGGTCTGCAACCTCGGCTCGGTCAACCTGCCCGCGCACATGACCGGCCAGGGCCTCGATTTCGCCAAGCTGAAGAGCACCATCCGCACCGCGATGCGGATGCTCGACAACGTCATCGACATCAACTACTACGCGGTGCAGAAGGCGCGCAATTCCAACATGCGCCATCGCCCGGTGGGCCTCGGCATCATGGGCTTCCAGGACTGCCTGCACCGGATGCGGGTGCCGTACGACTCGCCCGAGGCGGTGGAGTTCGCCGACCGCTCGATGGAGATGGTCGCCTACGCCACTTATTGGGCCTCGACCGAGCTCGCCGAGGAGCGCGGCCGCTACGGCTCCTTCCCGGGCTCGCTCTGGGACCGCGGCGTGCTGCCGCAGGACACGCTCGACCTGCTCGCCGCCGAGCGCGGCGGCTACGTCGAGGTGGACCGCTCGGCGACGCTCGACTGGGATTCGCTGCGGGCGCGCATCAAGCAGCACGGCATGCGCAACTCGAACTGCATCGCGATTGCGCCCACGGCGACCATCGCCAACATCGTCGGCGTCTCGGCGTCGATCGAGCCGACCTACCAGAACCTGTTCGTCAAATCGAACCTGTCGGGCGAGTTCACGGTGGTCAACGACTTCCTGGTGCGCGACCTGAAGCAGGCCGGCCTCTGGGACGAGGTGATGATCGCCGACGTCAAGTACTTCGACGGCAACCTGGCGCGCATCGACCGCGTGCCCGCCGCCCTGCGGCGGCTGTACGCCACCGCGTTCGAGATCGAGCCGAAGTGGCTGGTGGAGTCCGCCGCGCGGCGCCAGAAGTGGATCGACCAGTCGCAGTCGCTCAACATCTACATGCCGGGTGCCTCGGGCAAGAAGCTGGACGACACCTACAAGCTCGCCTGGATCCGCGGCCTGAAGACCACCTACTACCTGCGCGCGATGGGCGCGACGCACGCCGAGAAGTCGACCACCAAGACCGGACAGCTGAACGCGGTGTCCTCCGGGCAGGCGAACACCCTCGAAGCCGCGCCCGCATCTTCCCCGACGGGCGAGGAGCCGAAGTTCTGCGCGATCGACAATCCCGAGTGCGAGGCCTGCCAGTAGTGATCACCCTGGCCAATACGAAGTTCGCCGGACCGTTCCTCGCGCCCCTCTGGTCGCCGTCGCGCAACCCGAGCGTCTACGCGGTGATGGTGCCGGGCTGGCGGGTAATGACCTTCCGCGCGCTGCACTTCGGCCAGGCGCAGGAGCTGTCGCTGGACCGGATCAGAAGCCACGGCCGCTACGCCGAATGGCATTCCATCGCCGGCACCGAGTGGAACCTCTATATCGCGGTCCACGAGATGCCGTTTTCCACCGAGGCGCAGCGCCAGGCGGTCGAGCGGGCCCTGGCCCGCGATTACCGGCCCGAGTTCAACGACCTGGCGCCGGCCAACAAGGACAACTGAAAGCCATGCTCAACTTCGAGAACCTCGACCTGGCGCCGGAAAGCATGCCCTCGCCGCTGCCGCGCGAGGCGCGCCAGCCGGCGCCCCCCGCCGCCCTGCGGCGAGTGAAGGTCGAGGACAAGCAGGTCATCAACTCCAAGGCCGACGTCAACCAGCTGGTGCCCTTCAAGTACAAGTGGGCCTGGGAGAAGTACATCGCCGCCTGCGCCAACCACTGGATGCCGCAGGAAATCAACATGAGCCGGGACATCCAGCTCTGGAAGGACCCGAACGGCCTGACCGAGGACGAGCGCCGCATCGTCAAGCGCAACCTCGGCTTCTTCGTCACCGCCGACTCGCTCGCCGCCAACAACATCGTGCTCGGCACCTACCGGCACATCACGGCG
>Ga0134123_10000439_pt1 | contig 27662 bp, 15 predicted proteins | sample KB303_FD_96460 | JGI IMG/M metagenome (GOLD analysis project Ga0134123, IMG submission 96460) | Terrestrial soil microbial communities without Nitrogen fertilizer from Kellogg Biological Station, Michigan, USA - KB3-0-3 | ecosystem: Environmental > Terrestrial > Soil > Unclassified ...
CATGTACGCCGGCGGCGTGTCGGGCGGCGTCTGGAAAACGATCGACGGCGGCGCGCAATGGCAGCCGATCGGCGACGCGCTCGCCAACCTCGCCGTCACCGCGCTGGCGATGCATCCCGGCGATCCGAAGACGCTCTATGCCGGCACCGGCGAGGGCTTCTTCCGCGAAGAGCAGCGCGGCACCGGACTGCCGCTGCGCGGCAACGGCATCTACGTCACGCACGACGGCGGCGGCTCGTGGTCGCATCTCGAATCGACGTCGACTCCCGACTTCCACTGGGTCAACGACCTCGTCGTCAGCGGCCACGACGGCTCGCGCGTCTACGCCGCCACGCGCAGCGGCGTCTGGCGCTCGACCGACGGCGGCGCGCAATGGACGCGCGTGCTCGCGACGAACGTCAAAGGCGGCTGTCTCGACCTCGCCTTCCGCGGCGACACGAACGGCGACTACTTCTTCGCGTCGTGCGGCACGTTCGAACAGGCCACGGTCTATCGCAATGTCAGCGCCGAGGGCGACGGCGCGTGGCTGCCGGTGCTCGCGGAGCCGCACATGGGCCGCACCTCGCTCGCCATCGCGCCGTCGGACCCGAATGTCGTCTACGCACTCGCGGCGAGCAATGAGCCGGGCGACTTCAACCAGGGACTGCTCGCCGTCTATCGCTCGACGCAGCGCGGCGACGCCGGCACGTGGGAAACGCGGATCACCAATCGCGACTCCGATCGGACGGCGGCGATGCTGCTCTCCAATCCGCTCTACGGCACGCTCTCGATCTGCCGTTCCTCGAACGCGGCGAACGTGTTCATCACCATGGGCTGGTACTGCAACACGATCGCGGTCGATCCGGTCGACCCGAACCGCATCTGGGCCGGCGGCGTCGATCTCTTCCGCTCCGACGACGGCGGGCGGACGTGGGGCCTGGCGTCGTACTGGTGGGCGCCCGCGGTGCGGTCCTCGTATGTACACGCCGACCAGCATTCGATCGTGTTTCATCCGCGATACGACGGGGCCGCCAACCGGACGATGTTCGTCACGAACGACGGCGGCGTTTTCAGCAGCCTGGACACGCTCGCCGAGCCGTCGCGCGGTCTGCAGGCGGCGTGCGGGACGCGCTCGGCGTTGCGCTTCACGAACCTCAACCACAACTACGGCGTGACCCAGTTCTATCACGGCGCCGTGTACCCCGACGGCCGCACGTTCATCGGCGGGACACAGGACAACGGCACGCTGCGCGGGGGGCTCGAGAGCGGGACCGACGGCTGGGCGCGCATCAACGGCGGCGACGGCGGCTATGTCGCGATCGATCCGAACGACACCGCGGTGCTCTACGCCGAAGTGCAGGAAGGGATGTTCATGCGCTCGGAGGACGGCGGTCTGCATTTCTACACCGTCACCGAGGGGATCGAAGACTCGTTCCTGTTCATCACGCCGTTCGCGCTCGATCCGAACGCGAGCAACCGGCTCTGGCTCGGCGGCACGCGCCTGTGGCGCACCGCAGATCGCGCCGAACACTGGACCGCGGCGAGTACTCCCCTGCGCGGAAAAGTCTCGGCGATCGCGATCGCGCCGGGCCGCTCGCGCCGCGTCGTCGCGGGCACGAACGAAGGCGACATCGTGCGCAGCGACGGCGCTACGACGGCGGCCGCGTCGACACAATGGAGCGCCGCGCATCCGCGCGACGGCTTCGTGTCGTCGCTCGCGTTCGATCCCGCGAATCCCGACGTGGTGTTCGCGACGTACGCGGGCTTCGGCGGGACGCATGTGTGGATGTCGGCCGACGCCGGCGCGACGTGGTCACCGCGCGACGGCTCCGGCGACGGCGCGCTTCCCGATCTCCCCGCGCACTCCCTCGCCATCGATCCCACGCGCCCGGGCCGCCTCTACCTCGGCACGGACCTCGGCGTCTTCGTCTCGACGGACCGCGGCGCGCACTGGGCCATCGAGAACACCGGCTTCGCGCCCGTCGTCACCGAAGCCGTCGTCATCGCCCAGGGCGCGCGCGGCCCCGCCGTCTACGCCTTCACGCACGGCCGCGGCGCATGGCGCGCGGAGCTGGTGTTCGCGGGCGAGCGGCGGAGGGGAGTGCGGAAGTAGTCACCGTGTCAGCACCAGCGCGACTCCCCATCGCATCTCGCCGAGGCGGATCCCGGTCCAGTACAGCTGCTCGGCGTGGAGCTCGAGCGCGGTGCCGCGTCCGGCGTTCCAGCGGATCGCGCCGTTGACGGCGACGGCGCCTTCGATGCCGCCGTTCACGTGCGTGCCGCTGTTGCGGACGAGCAGGCCGTAGTCGTCGCGCCAGTCGGCGACTTCGAGGCCCGCGCCGTAGTGCGCGGAGAACGCGCTCGTCAGCGGGCGTTTCTCGCGCACGCCGACAGCGAAGCCGTTGACGGTCTTGCTGCGGAAGTTGCCGGGAAAGCCCTTGTACATGCCGGGCAGCTTCGACTCCTGCGCGCTCGACGTCCACCCGAAGTACACCTGCCTGCGCGTTTGCCCGAGGTCGCGGAAGACGGCGAGGCGCTGATACGTCGTCGCGCGGAGGCCGAGGGACGCGCCGGGACCGCCGGTGCCGGGCTCGCTCGAGCCGGTCTCCGTCGCGAACTCCCACGGAGTCTCGCGGCCGTCGCCGGTGCCCGCGAGCAGCACCGACGTCTCGACGGCGCTCACGCCATAGCCGTCGCCAAGCTCCTCGAGGCTGGTCGAGTGCGACTCGAATCTGTGGCTGAAGTTCGTCTGCCGCTGGCTGAGCCGCAGCGAGACGCCGGAGCGGAGCGGCACCGACACGACGATCTCGCTGAAGCGATGAAGGCCCATCTGCGCGTCGGTGGTGAGGAACGGCCCGCCGCCGTAGCGGACTCCGACGCGCGCTTTCCACAACGCGAGATCGGCGCCCGCGGTGACGGCGCCGGTGATGAATGCGAAGTCCATCTGCGTGAGGTTGTATTCGGTGAAGCTGCTGCTGGCCTCGACGCCGCCGACGAGTTTCAGCGGCCGCAGCGAGAGGAAGTCGCGCTCGCGGCCGGCGCGGAATCCGATGGAGTTGTCGAGGTTCGCGCGGTTGAAGTCGAGGGGGTTGCAGTCCACGCCGTGGAACCCGAAAACGCCGTTCCCGTAGTCGATCCTGACCGGCTCGGCGCAGTACGGCTGGTCATGGCCGTGCGGGCCGACCGTCTTCCACCGCGAGCTGAATCCGCCCGCCCAGGTGCGCGTCTGCGCGGCGAGCGGCGATGCGAACAGAAACAGCAACAGAATCGAAGCCATCGATCGCATGCCGCCAAACGTACCAGCGGCGCGCGCGGCCGCGCGTGAACGTTGTGCAACGTCATCACATCGCGTCGGCGATCCGTCGGGCGATCAGCTCGTAGCCCTCGCCGCTCGGATGGAAGCGGTCGAGCGCGAGGCGGTCTTTGTGCGAGAAGAGGTCGGACGTCTGCACGAGCGTGAAGTCGGGATCGCCGCCGAAGTGCTCCAGCACGCGCGCGTTCCAGCGATTGACGAACACCGCCAGCTGCCTGCCGAACGGCGTATCGGCGAAGGGGTTGTAGAGGCCGACGAGGAAGATGTGCGCGCGCGGATTCTGCGCGCGCACGCGGCGGACGATCACGTCGATGCGCTGCAGCACGTCGTCCATCGCCGCGTCGGGATCGGGCGGCGCGGCGGTGCGCCAGTCGGCGCCGCCCCAGAGATCGTTGCCGCCGATCGACAGAATGATCACATTCGCCTCGCGCAGCAGCTGCTGGATGTTCGGGCGGTCGAGCTGGCGGAGGAGGTCGGGCGTGCGCGCGCCGTTGATGCCGAGGTTCACGGTCTTGCGCGCGCGGGCGCCGCGGCGCCGCAGCTCCTGATCGAGACGGCCGGAGATGCCGAGGCCCGTCTCGTCGCCGGCGCCGCGCGCGAGCGAGTCGCCGAGGAGGATCGGTGCGAGGAGGCGCGACGCCGCGGAGGCGGAGGCCGCGCGCGGCGCCGCGAGGTCGACCGGCGTACCGGTGTCGCCGCGCAGATACGCGGCGAAGCCCCATCCGAACACCGCGACCGCGACGAGCGCGCCGGCGAGCGGGAGGTACCAGAAGAGCGTGCGTCTCATCCCACCGAAGGTACCATGCGCGCATGCAACCGGCGCTCGTCGCGAGCGGACTGACGAAGGTGATCGGCGACCGCACGATCGTGGACGATGTTTCGTTCGAGCTGTTCCCCGGCGAGGTGTTCGGCTTCCTCGGCCCGAACGGCGCCGGCAAGACGACGACGATCCGCATGCTGGTCGGGCTCATTCGCCCGACCGCGGGCAGCGTGACGATCTGCGGCCACGACCTGCGGCACGAGTTCGAGGACGCCATGCGCTGCATCGGCTGCATCGTCGAGAACCCCGATCTCTACCGCTTCATGACCGGCCGCGAGAACCTCGAGCATTTCGCGCGGATGCTGCGCGTGCCGGACTCGGAGATCGAGCGCGTGGCGGCACTGGTGAATCTCTCGCACCGTCTGGAGCAGCGCGTCGGTACGTACTCCCTCGGCATGCGCCAGCGCCTCGGCATCGCCCAGGCGCTCCTCGGCTCCCCGCGCGTGCTGATCCTCGACGAGCCCGCGAACGGCCTCGATCCCGCGGGCATCCGCGAGATCCGCGAGCTGCTGCGCGCGCTCGCCGCGGAGCATCGGATGGCCGTGTTCATCTCCAGCCACCTCCTCGCCGAGATCGAGCTGATCTGCGACCGCGTCGCGATCATCCACAAGGGCCGCATCCTCCGCGCCGGTAACGTGCGCGAGCTCATCTCCGGCCAGCGCGTGCCCGAGTCGGAGGTCGAGCGCGCGAACGCGTTGTTGCGCGACCACGGCATCGATGCCGCGATCCATGCCAGCGAGCGCCGGCAGACCCTGGAGGAGATGTTCCTCGAGACCACCGGCGGTGAGAGCGTGGATTAGCCGGAAAAACGCGTTTTGTGGCAGTCCTTTCCTCCGTAATGCCGTAAACTCTCGGCAACAATCGGCAGAAGTCGGCGGGTGGAACATGGCTGGCCCGGTGCTGCTCCTCGGAACGAAGGCGGATCTGTCCTCGCTGGACGGCCTCCAGGAGCTGGGAGTCCCGATTCATGTCCAGGAATGGACCGCGGCCGTCCCGGAGCTGCTGTCCGAACGGACCGAGGCGGTGATCGCCGCGATCGCGTCCGCGGACGCCCCTCGGAGCGCGGCCTTCTTCTCGCGTCTCGCCTCCCATCGGCCCCGCCAGGTCATTCTCGCGCTGGTCCGGGCTGACGACCGCGAGACGCTCGCCATCGCGGTCGCTCACGCGGACGACTTCTCCTTCTGGCCCGCTCCCGCCGGCGAGATCGGACTGCGGATCGAGCGGCTGATGCGCGTGGCGAATCCGGCGCACGTCGTCGAAGACAAGCTCGCCGACGAGCTGGCGCTCGCGAACCTCGTCGGCGCGAATGAATGCTTCCTCGAAGCCGTCCGGAACCTCCCCCTCTTCGCGCGCAGCGGGATGCCGGTGCTCATCATCGGCGAGACCGGAACGGGCAAGGAGCTCTGCGCGCGGGCGCTGCACGACCTCAGTCCGCGGCGCGGCGAGCCGTTCATCGCCGTCGACTGCAGCGCCATCCCCGATCACCTCTTCGAAAACGAAATGTTCGGACACGCGCGCGGCGCGTACACCGACGCGCATATCGAGCAGAAGGGGCTCGTCGCGCTCGCACACCGCGGCACGCTCTTCCTCGACGAGATCGACTCGCTCTCCGCGGCCATGCAGGGAAAGATGCTCCGCTTCCTCGAGGAGAAGACCTACAAGCCGCTGGGCGGCGAGAAATACATCCACGCGCCGGCGACGGTGCTCGCGGCATCGAACTGCGATCTCGAGACCGCGGTGCGCGAGAAGCGGTTCCGCTCGGATCTCTACTACCGGCTGAACGTGCTGCAGATCCGCCTTCCGCCGCTTCGGCAGCGCCGCGACGACATCCTGCTGCTCGCGCGCCATTTTCTCGACGCCGCATGCGCGCGCATGCACGTGGTGCGGACGCTGTCGGTGCAGGCCGCGCGAAGACTGGCCGCCTACGACTGGCCCGGCAACGTGCGCGAGCTGTGCAATCTGGTGCGGCGGGCCGCCGTGATCGCGGAAGACGGCGTGGTCCTGCCCTCTCATATCCAGATCGGCGTTCCGGCATCCCCTGACGAGCCGGACGCCGCGCCGTTCCGCGCCGCCCGCGGACGCGCCGTCCAGGCGTTCGAGCGCGCCTACGTGCAGGACATGCTGCTGCGGTACGGCGGCAACATTTCCCGTGCGGCGCGCGCGGCCGGCCAGGAGCGCCGCGCCTTCGGCCGCCTGGTCAAGAAATACAAGCTGGCGGCCGGGCGGATCTGAGCCCGCTTCCGGGTCGGATCGCACCCACCGCGGCCCGCGGCGCAGCGCGTCGTTTCCTTTGTACGCAATGACCTGGCGCGCGGAGCGCGATGGCGCCGCGCTTGCGCAGGGAACGCGGCAATGCTCCTTTCCCCCGAGGTCATCCGCGAAGTCATGCGTTACTTCATCGCGCATCCGCACGCCGTCGACTCGCTGGAAGGAATCGCCCGCTGGCGTCTGCGGCGAATGCGCGTCGACGACACCGTGGCCGAGACCGGGATCGCTCTCGAGTGGCTCGTCGCGCGGCACGCGGTGCAGCGCATCAACCCTTCCTTCGGACCTCCGCTCTACAAGATCGGCGAGACCGCGATCGACGTCGAACCGCTGCTCGCCGCAAACAAGGAGACATCATGAGAGCCTGCCGTGCGATCCTCCTCATTTCCGCGCTGATCGCGTTTCCCGCCGCCGCGCAGATCGAAGGGACCAACTGGTTTCCGATCGGACCCGCGCCGATCGACGGCTTCTTTGCCGGCGGCGCGTCGGGACGCGCGACCGCGATCGGCGTGAATCCCGCCAACGCGAACGACGTCTGGCTGGGCATCGCCACCGGCGGCGTGTGGCACTCCCTCGACGCCGGCCTGAACTGGGAGCCGGAGTCGGACCGCGAGGACGCGCTGTCCATCGGCGCGATCGCGCTCGACGAGTGCAACGCGAGCGGCTGCGGCGCGATCTACGCCGGAACCGGCGAGAACGCCATCCGGCGCGACACGTTTTACGGCGCGGGCCTGCTGATCGGCGGGACGACCGGCGGCGAGTTCCCGCAGTTCCTCTGGACGCAGCGCACCGGCGATCCCGTCGCGAATTTCCGCTTCGGCTCTCTCAACGATGTCGTGCTCGATCCGACGACGTCCGGCGGGAGCAAGCGGATCTTCGTCACGTTCTCCAGCGGCACGACGGTAGCGGCGCCGGAGTCGACGATCACCGCGCCCGAGCCGGCGGGCGGCTACGGCATCTATCGCTCCAACGACCGCGGGGCGACGTGGGCGAAGCTGACGGTCGCAGGCTCCGCCTCGGCGAAGCCGACCGACCTGAAGATGCGGCCCGACGATCACAACGTGCTCTTCGCCGGGTTCCTCGGCCGCGGTGTCTTCCGCTCCACGGACAACGGTGCGAGCTGGTGTCCGCTCAACCAGGGAATCGCGCCGCCGGGAGGCTGCCCGGCCCAGCAGCTTCCGGACATCGGCGTGCTGGCGTTCGATCATGTGGAGATCGCGATCGCGCCCGGCAATCCGCAAGTCGTCTACGCCAGCTTCGGCCGCTGCAACGACCGGCTGATTCAGAACTGCGTTCCCCAGCTCTGGCGATCGACGAACGGCGGAAATGCCTGGACCAAGCTCACGGACGGCAGCCCGAACAACAACGGCGGCACGCCGGCGGGGTACAGCCGTTACACACACGCGCTGACCGTCGATCCCACCGATCCCAAAATCCTGCTCGTCGGCGCGATCCGGCTGTGGCGCTCGACGAATGCCGACGTCGTGAATCCGACCTTCACCGCCGTCGACACCAACCTCGCGCCGGGAAGCGGCACGGCTCGCATTCACGACGACCATCACGACATCGTCTTCACCAGCGTCGCGGGCCGCGTCTACAGCACCGGCGACGGCGGCTTCGCCGTCTCGACGGACAGCGGCGTGACCTGGACTCCGCGCAACGACGACCTGCAGATCACCGGCTTCCAGTCCATCGGCGCCTCGCCGCAGCCATTGATCAACAAGGTCATCGGCGCGTCGCAGGACAACTCGGGCCAGCTCTGGAACGGCGGCAGCAGGCGGTGGAAGCACCTCCCCTGCTGCGGCGACGGCGGCTATTCGTTCATCGACTGGGATGACCCCAACGGCCAGATCATGTACGTGGCCTCGAACTTCGGCGACCTGACTCGTTCGACGAATGCCGGCATGAGCTTCGGGGGCATCAACAGCGCGCTCTGGTCTTCGGATCCGCGATTGTTCTACGCGCCGTTCGTGCAGGGGCCGAGCGCGGTGTCGGGCAATCACCCGCTGTTCTTCGGGACCAACCGTCTGTTCCGGAGCACGAACGACGGTACGTCCTGGACCGCGATCAGTCCCGTGCTGGCCGTCGGCAACTTCCCGGAGATCGTCACCGCGACCGACTCCGCCGCGCAGACCGCGAATCCCAACGGCGGACAGAACGTGATCACCGCCATCGCCGCGGCACCCAGCGATTCCAACCGCGTCTACATCGGCTACTACGGCGGACAGATCTTCCGATCCATCGGGGCGCCGTGCGACCAGGCCAACTGCTGGACGCAGATCGACGCCGACACGCCGGACGTCACCGTCACGCGCATCGCCGTCCATCCCACCCAGCCCAACACCGCATACGCGACGTTCTCCGGCTTCGGCAACTTCCCGCGCGTGTGGAAGACGACCAACGGCGGCACGTCGTGGTCCCCCGTCGTCACCGGGCTGCCCGCCGGCATTCCGGCGAACACCGTCAGCATCGAGAACAACAGCCCTCAGCGCGTCTACGTGGGTCTCGACAGCGGACCTGACGGCTCGAGTCTGTTCCGCAGCACGAACGGCGGCACGAGCTGGGGAGCGTTCTCTCAGGGCCTGCCCAACGCGCCGATCATCGAGATCGCGATCGACTCCACGCGTAACCGCGCGTACGCCGCCACGCACGGACGCGGCGCCTTCGTCCTCAGCAAGCCGTTCATCAGCAACTTCGAGGGATGGGTGCACGACAGCATCTGGGACATCCCGGTCTACGGGAACAACTTCCTGGGCAACAAGGCCTGCACGATGACCATCCTGCAGTCCAACGGCACGCCCTGCGCGTCCGGCACCGTCGACGTCATGGGCGGCACCATCCGGACGGACGCCCTGGGCGTGCTCGAGACGAGCCTGGTCAACATGTGGAGCGGCAAGAAGGTCGCGTGGGCGTGCTTCAACGGCAACTGCCTGGGCAACACGCCGATTGCTCAGTGTTACGACGACGCCGACGGCGACGGCGATCCCGATCCGCTGTCCAGCATTCATTTGAATTGCGACGGCGAGATCGCCACCGGAACGGTGATCGGCTGCCCGCCGCTCGACAATCCGCCGAGCAGTTTCATCACCATCAACATGGGCGGCGATGCCGGAGGCGGCGGAGGCGGCGGCGGTCCCGAAGCGGTGGCCGAGGCGAAAATCCCGAGAGCGCGCGCGAAGGCGGCGGGCGTCCTCCAACTCGTCGCCAGCGTGCAGCGGCGGGTCGGGACGCAGTCGCTGTGCACGGTGGCGGTGCCGTATCAGATCGGCGAGTCGGATGAGGACATCCTCGCCCGTGCGGAAGCCGCCGTGAACGCGAGTCCCACCTGCGCCGCGAATCGCGTGCGGGCGGAGCTCGATCGCGGACGCCGCGGCCCCTCCGAGGACGAATTCGGACGTCCTCCGCGAATCCTGCTGACGGCGCCCGGCCTCATCGGCGGTCAGCTCATCACCGCGGTGCACATCAATCCCGGCGCCACGGGGGGCTCGTGCATTCAGGTCAACGGCCTCGGCGTTCCGGTCCTGAGCCAGATCCACGTCGCCAAAATCGATCTGATCACCCCTCCCGGCGGCGCGGCCGGAGGCGGCACGATCACCCTGACCGAAGAGACGCCGATCGGTCCCTGCCGCATCACCATCCCCACCCTCGCGGGCCAGTCCAGGAACGCGCTCACGGCCGCGATGGTCGCCGCGATTCAGGCGCCGGGCATCCCCGGCCCGTATCCCGACTGCCCGTCGGAGCGCAACCCGCGCGACATCACCAATCACGGCGGATCGCTGATCTCCGTCTTCGCGGAGATGATCGAGCTGTGCACGACCGATCCGAATGTCGGCTTCGACATCCGCCCCGAGGAACTGCCCAACGTACATCCCGTCGCCGAGGCCGGCGACGACCGCGCCATTCCGGCCGGACCGGTGCCGCTCACCGCGGCCCTCTCCGCGGATCCGGATTCGACTCCCGGCACCCACGACGACATCACGCACTACGACTGGTTCGATGTCACCACCGGTCCGCCGGTGCTGCTCGGCTCCAACGAGCTGTTGAACGTACCGCTCGCGGCGGGGCTGCATCGCATCCGCCTGCGCGTGACGGACAAGGGCGGCCTCGCGGACACCGATGAGACGCTGGTGAGCATCGGCTCCGACGGAGGCGGAGGCGGAGGCGGTCCGTTCAAAGGGAAGTTCCTGGGGAGCTTCCACGTCGGCTCCACGCATCCGCTCGGCGATCTCGCGAAGCCGTCGGACGCCAACATTCACGTGCGCGCCGATCTCGGATACGCGTTGACGGATCGCGTGCGGCTGAATCTCCTCGCCGGGTTCTCCCAGCTCACGGGGGAGACCGCGGCCGCGATCGAGCACCCGCACTGGTTCAATCTGTCGCTGGACGCGCAGGTGCTCTTCCCGATGCCGAGCGGCACCGCGTTCTATCTCGAAGGCGGCCCGGGAATCTATTGGCCGAAGGGAGGCGGGAGCGACTTCGGGTTCAATCTCGGCCTGGGCTTCCAGCTGCCGGTCAAGGCGCCGTACCGCCTCGAGCTCGGCGCCGACTACCACCGCATTCCGAGCGAGGACGCGGAGTTCCTGACTGTCCAGTTCGGAGTGCTGTTCCGGTGAGACCGATCAGCCGCCGTCATCTTCTCCGCGGAGGCGCGCTGCTGTCGGGCGCGCTGGCGTTCCGGGTGCGCGGTGCAGCGCGCACCCGCGATGCGTCCGCCTATCGCGTGCGGCTGGCCGCGGCGGATCTCGCGGCCGGCGAGCGTCCGTCCGCCGCGCCGGCGAATGACGACGAGACGGAGATCGCGCGCTACGCCGCGATGTATTCGAAAGGACTCCCGCACGACGCCCTCGGCGAAGTCGATCCCGCGGCGTACGCGCTGATGCTGCGCGCGCTGCGCAGCACCGACCCGTCCGACTTCGACCGCATCCCCTGCGCCGGAACGATGAAGCTCACCAATCCGCAGGCCGGCTTCAGCTTCAACCTGATCGGCCCCGATCCGGCGGCCATCGCCTGTCCGCGCCCGCCGCGTTTCTCGAGCGCGGAGCAGGCGGCGGAGATGGCGGAGATGTACTGGCTGGCGCTGCTGCGCGACGTCCCGTTCGGCGACTATCCGGCGCATGCGCTGACGGCGCGCGCGGCCGGCGAGCTGCAGCGGATGGGCCGCACGGCGACGACTCCGTCGACGCTGTTTCGCTGCGCGGACGAGGGCAGCCTCGCCGGACCGTTCCTGTCGCAGTTTCTGTTGAAACCGATCGCCATGCCGCCCTTTCCGGTCGTGCAGAAGTTCCGCTCCGCCCCCGCGGGACGCGATTTCCTCGGCGACTACGACAGCTGGCACAACGCGCAGAACGGCTTTCCGGCCGCCGGAGGGGACCTGGATCCCGCCCGCTGCTACATCCGCAACGGGCGCGATCTCGCGGAGTACGTGCATCGCGACTTCAGCTATCAGATTCCGCTCAGCGCCGGGTTGATCCTGCTGAAGATGGGCGCGCCTCCGAGCCAGGGAAATCCGTACGCGCGGTCGGCCGGCCAGAGCGGGTTCACCACGTTCGGTCCGCCGCATCTGTTCTATCTGATCGCCACGGCGGCCCACGCCGCGCTGACCGCCTGCTGGTTTCAGAAGTGGATGGTGCACCGCCGGCTTCGCCCCGAGGAGATGGGCGGGCGGGTGGCGAATCACGCGGCGAAACGGGCGTCGTATCCGATCCACGCGAGCCTGCTCGATTCCGATGTCGTGGCCAGGACCCTGAGCGCGCAGTCGAATGCGCTGCTCACGTCGTCGTACCCCGAAGGCGCGCCGACGCATCCCGCCTACCCCGCCGGGCATGCCGTGATCAGCGGTGCGGGAGCGACGGTGCTGAAAGCGTTTTTCGATGAGAGGTTCGTGATTCCGCAGCCATTCGTCTGCGGCGCGGACGGGCAATCGCTGAAGCCGTACGACGGTCCGCCTCTGACCGTGCGCGGAGAGCTCGACAAGCTCGCCGCGAACATCGGCATGGGCCGCTGCTTCGCCGGCATTCACTGGCGGTCGGATGTCGAGGAAGGGTTACGCCTCGGTGAGGAGGTGGCCATCCGCGTGCTGCGCGAGATCCGGCTGACCACGCACGAGTCGTTCGACGGGTTCCGCTTTCATCGCCTGGACGGCCGCGCCGTCACCGCGTGAAGCCGCCAGCGACCGCGTCATGATTCGCTCTCGAACCAGTCGGGGCGCCGGGCGACGAGGCGGCTGTAGGCGCCGAGCGCGTAGTGCAGCCAGCCGCGGATGTAGTCGCAGGACGGACGGCCGCGGGCGATGACTTCGTGATGACAGCCGCCGCCGCAGAGGTAGCGCGCCCAGCATCCGCGGCACGGTTCCTGGCGATGCACGTGGCGCTCGGTGAGCCATGCGTTGCGCGCGCGTTCGTCGATGCCCTGCGTGAGATCGCCCATCGCGCCCGCTTCGTCGCCGACGAAGCGATGACAGGCCGCGAGTGCGCCGTCGGCGGAGACGCCGAGGTAGGCCGCGCCTGCGCCGCATGGATACGGACGGTGTGTGCCTTTGTGCAGCTCGCGCAGCGCGTTGACCATATTCGCGAACGCGAAGCGGCGGCCTGCGAGCAACTCGCGCTCGAACAGCTCCCCGCACGCCACCATCTGTTCGAGCATCACGGCGAGATCGTCGCGCGCGAGCTCGTCGCGTCCGGTCGGCGAGGCGAGCATCGGCGAGAAGCCGACGCTGTGAAATCCGAGACGGAGGAGCTCGCGGAGCGTTTGCGGCAGTTCGAGATTGCGCGGCGTCACGGTGACGCGCGCCGAGACCTGCATCGCGCGCTGCTTTTGCAGCAGCGGCGTCACGCGCTCGATGAGGCGCTCATAGCTGCCGTTGCCGCCTTTCATCGGACGCAGCGCGTCGTGCGTCGCGCCGATGCCGTCGATGCTGATCGTGACCGCGAAGGCGTGCTCCTCGAAGAACGCCGCATCGTCCGTGGTCAGCAGCGTGCCGTTCGTGGTGATCGAGAACGTGAGCTTCGCATCGCGTTGTGCCGCGAGCGCCGCGGCATGCTTCGTCGCGGCGCGCAGCACCGCGCGTCCGGCCAGCGGCTCGCCGCCGAGGAAGGCGAGATTGGCGCGCTCGCCCGGTGAAATTTCGCGCAACAGCAGCTCGACGGATTGCAGCGCGACGTCGAGCGCCATGCTCTTCGGCGCCGCGCCGAACGAGCCCTCCTGCGCGTAGCAGTACGTGCATCCGAGGTTGCACTTTTGCGCGACGGCGAGCGAGAGCGCACGCACCGGAATCGACGGCGCGGCGTCGTCGATGAATGGCGGCGCGTCGACGCCGAGGCGCGTCAGACGTTCGGCGATCGCGTCGTCGTCGTTCGAGGCGAGCAGCGTCTCGAGCTCCGCGAACGTCGCGTCATCGACGTCGTAGAGACGGCTGCCGTTGACGACGAAGAGCTGCGAGGCCGCGAGATGCGCGATCGCGGACCGCGGCGCGGAGTCGCGGAACAGCGCATCGGCGACGGGCGGCATCGGCTACTCGCGATCCCTGCCGCCAATGATGAAGCGCAGCAGCTTCTGCCACTCCTGAAACAGCTCGTCGTACGTGATCCACGTGGCCTGCGGCGTGCGTGGCCGCGGGTCGGGCAGATAGACGCGCTCGTCGACCGGCGCGTCGGGATTGCGGCTTTTGTCCATCCAGTTCCAGCCGCGGCTCACGCCGTCGGAGCCGGCTGCGATGTCGACGTAATCGGGACGGCTCGAAGCCCAGTAGTAGCACGCGCATTCGCGATAGTCGTTGAGCCACGGCGAGCAAAGGCTCTGCGTCAGCTCGCCCGGCTGCGCGAGCTCGCGCGCGATGACGACGTCGTGCTCGAAGAACGCGCGCACTTCGAGATCGACCGTCACCGTCGGACCGTCGTATGACGCCAGGCGCGGATATGCGGACGGCTCTTTCGTGAAGACGCCCTGCACATGCCGCGGCGCCTGCGTCGGCACCGGCACGCGCGAGAGGGAGTTCGACCACTCCATGAACCACGCCGCGTCGGGATTGGCGGGGACGCCGAGGATCTCGGTCGGGCCGCCGGCGGTCTTCGGCCCGAAGGCGACGACGGTGGTGTCGAAGACCTGTTCGTCGGCAAGGATCTTCAGCAGGCGGCAACCGGGCTGGATCGCCTGCAGCGCGGCGACGCTGCGGTCGACTTCGAGCACGTAGCAATCGGCTTCGTGCATGACGAGGCCGATGAAGATGCGGCGCCAGATGTTGCGCACGTCGAACTCGAGGCCGGGAAAGCAGTTCGAGATCGCGCTGTGCGGCAGCGTGCTCGGCGGGTTGCCGGCGGCGCGGTGGAAGAGCTGCGCCGCTTTGTTTTTCGGAGTCAGCTCACTCATCGGCGGGATCTCCAGTCTGCGTGGCGCGAGCGCTGCTGCCGTTGGTGCGATTGGCGGCGAGGCGGATCTTGTCGCGCTGCCTTCGCGTGAGAACGAGGTAACGCGCGTCGGCGTTGCGCATCATGCCGGGCATCTTGCGGCGCCCGAGGTCGGTGAGATCGCCGATCTCGTTGAACTCGCGCAGCACCGTGACGAACCACGGCGGCGCGCCGCTGCGCAAGGTCGTGAAGACGCCCTGGTGCAGGTTGAGGACGGCCAGCGTGTCGACGAGGGTCGGCGCCATGATCGGCTGGAACGCGCGGCCGGTGTCGCCGTTGTCCTGCCGCGACATCGTGCTGGCGATGTTGCGCGGATCGTTGCCGTTCATGTACGCGGTGTTCATCAGGCGCACGGTCTCGAACGCGCGGCGGAGGATCTCCTCCGCGTCCTGCTGCAGTTCTTCGACGCTGTAGTCGGCGGGATCGACGTCGGGGCCGAGGAGGATCTGTTCGAGCTCGTCGGCGGCGGTGCGGATCGGGAACGTATCGGGCGCGAAGGCGGGCGCGCCGGCGCCGACGCGTGCGAATGCGCCGAGCGTGCGGCCGCCGGCGGTGAGCTCGACGTCGATGATCCCGTCACACGCATCGTCGAGATAGCCGAAGCTCACCCACGAATTGTTCGGACCGTCGTTGCCGGCGTAGATCGCGCCGGGGTTCGTGAACGCCGGAATCGGCGGGATCGGCGAAGTCGGCTCGCTGTAACCGAACCAGCGTCCTTTGTTCGCGTCGTAGACCTGGTCGACGATGTTCGGATCGGGTCCGCTCGTCACGCGATTGCTCCCGTAGACGTTGCCGGAGCCGGGCGTGAAGCGCAGCCGAAGATGCGGAAAGTCGGCGGTCGGACGGATGAACTGCGCGTAGCCGAGCGGGATCGATTTGCCGGCGACGAAGTTCGCGCACTCGCCGCGCAACGAGAGGCGGTCGTGCGTCGAGAACCAGCCGGTGTCGGCTTCGATGCGATCGTCGGGATCGCCGGTGCGGCGCGTGACCTTGACGTTGCCGACGTGCACGCGCCAGCGCACGGCGTCCGCATCGACGTCGTCCGCGGTGAGATGCACCCAGTCGTCGCCGCCGTCGAAGCGGCCCCACAACTCGATGAACGGCGCGACGGGCCGGACGCGATTCTGTTCGTCCTTGAACGTCGGCTCGCGCTCGACCACGCCGGTGATCGCGCCGGTGTCCGTATCGACGATGAACGTGGGCGCGGGGCGAATGGTCCGGAACGCGAGCGGGTGCTCCGGATCGACGATGACGTCGTAGTTGTCGACCGGCACGTCCGAGGCGCCGAGTCGCGCGACGACGAGCGGCGGGAGCAGGCGGATCTCGACGAGCTCTCCCCGTTTCATACGGCCCCCTTCGCGGCTTTGCGCGCGCTCAGCTTCGTCTGCTCGGCGACGATCATCTTCTCGATCATCTCCAGCGCTCGCTCGTCGCTCTCGCGCAACGCCTTGAGATACGCGAGCCCGCGCGGCTCCGGCGGCGGATCGAGCGTTTCGATCGTGCCGATGAGGGCGATCGAGGTGCGGAGCAGCTCGCGATGCCAGCGCCAGCGATCGACTTCGCGATTCGGCAGCTCCAGCGTGTACGGCATCTGGAACGGCGGTCCGGCGGCGCGTTTCGAGGCGTCGCCGCCGCGCTCGAGCGGCAGTCGCACGAGGATGCCGGCCAGCGCGCGCAGGTTGTACATCTCGGTGAACGTCCACGTGATGATCTCGCCGCGCGCGGTGACCTCGGTGGTGCTGCCGAGCGCGCCGTCGAGATGGAACGCATGACCGAGATCGACGAGCAGCATGCGATAGCGGAGGTTCTGCAGGTGCGCCCAGTAGAACGCCTCCGGATCGGTGATCGTGCTCGTCACCGGATCGCACGGATCGGGCTCTTCGTCGTCGCGCTCCGCGGCCTCCGGCAGGTCCGCATCGACGATCGGATTCGTGGCGACGTTGCGCGACGGATCGAAGTCGGCGCCGATCGCCGACCATTCGTTGAAGATGTCGAGGAAGCGCCGGAAGTGCGACAGCTCCAGCGCTTCGCCGGTCAGATGCACGGCGCCAACGCCTTCGCCCTGTTCCGCGATCTGCTCGAGCAGCGAGACCGCGGAGTCGCGCGAGTCCACGATCTCGATGATGAGCTCCGGCGTCTTCGGATGATCGCGCGTGAGCAGATTGCCGCGCGCGCCCGACTTGTAGTTGCGGCCCCATTCGGCGAACGACGCCTGCATGCCGGTGGTGTCGGCGACGAAGAAGTCGTCCGGGATGCGCGTCGTGTCGCTGAGCAGCGCGATCATCGCCGCGTACAGATCGCCGACGCGATTCGGCGACTCGCCGTGATTGGCTTCGCGCGCGAGCGCTTTCACTTCCTCCGCGGGCGGCGTCGTCCAGTCGGCCGGCATTTCGACGTAGATGTATTTCGAGAGCGAGCCGCGCGTGAGCTTTTCGAGCGTGAAGTCGAACGGATAGAACTCGGAGTCGAACGGATAGTCCTCGCGCTCGAGATTGAGCGGCGCGGCGACGAGGCGGAGGACGTTCTGCACGCTGATGAAGTGGCCCATCTCCTCCTTCGCGATGCCGAGGATGATCTCCTGCCAGCGACGGACGTCGGGGCGATGCTCTTCGTCGACGACGCTCTCGTCGAGCGTGTACGCGGCGAAGAGGTACTGCACGAGCAGCGCATGCTCGATCTCGGCCGCGACGTAGAGGAGGAACACCGCGTACTGCTGCCAGCTCAGCTCGGGCGGCGGCTGCGCGGGAAGCACGAACCCGCCCGGAGCCTTCAGTGCTTCCGCGGCGCCGCGCCGCGGGGAGGTCGGTTCGACGATCGACTGCAGTTGCCGCGCGAATTTCGGACGCATCGCACCTCCGGTACGGCTTACTGGAGGGGTGACGAGGGAAGGGATTTCCCTACCCAGGCGTAGCCGGAACCCACTTCCGTTATTATGGAACATCCGAAAAGGAAGGAGGACATCATGGCCAACCTCGAATACGGTCCTGCGATCTACGACGCCATCGAGCGCGGGGACGCCGCGCGGCTGCGGCGACTCCTGTCGACCGCAGGTGCGACTTACGAAAAGGTGGGAGATCTCGGCAAGGCCATCCGCGACGGCAATGCCGCGCTGAAAAAGCTCGGCCCGGCAGGCGGGGCAAAGGCGCGAGCGAAGAAGAAGTGAGCGAGGGCAAACTTCCGCATCGGTACGAGACCGACGACGACTATCGAAACAGTCATCCGGTTCACGTCGTGTGGGAGATCACGCTCGCCTGCAACCTGAAATGCGCGCACTGCGGCTCGAGGGCCGGGGCACGCCGGCCCAACGAGCTGACGACCGCCGAATGTCTCGACCTCGTCGAACAGCTCGCGCGCATGGGCACTCGCGAAGTGTCGCTCATCGGGGGCGAGGCGTTTCTCCGTCCGGACTGGCTCGAGATCGTCCAGGCCATCAGTGACCACGGCATGCATCCGAGCATGCAGAGTGGCGGACGCTCGCTGACCGAAGAGAGGATCCGGGCGGCGAAAGCTGCGGGACTCCGCTCGTGCGGGATCTCCATCGATGGACTCGAAGAGCTGCACGATCGCCTTCGGGGAGTGAAGGGGTCTTATCGGCAGGCTCTCGGCGCACTGCAGAATCTGAAGAAGTACGGCATCCCGAGCAGCGTCAATACGCAGATCACGGCGTTGACGATGCCCGAATTGCGCCCGCTGCTCCACGTGATCGCGGACGCCGGCGCGCGCAACTGGCAGATTCAGCTCACCGTGGCCATGGGCAACGCCGCGGACAACGATGAGATCCTGCTGCAGCCTTACCGGCTGCTGGAGCTCATGCCCCGGCTGGCCGAGCTTTACGACGAGGCTCTCGACCTCGACGTTCTCATCCAGCCCGGCAACAACATCGGCTACTTCGGGCCGTACGAGCACCTCTGGCGCTCCGGCGAGGAATCGCACCACTGGAGCGGATGCGCGGCCGGGCACGCGGCTCTCGGCATCGAAGCCGATGGCACCATCAAAGGCTGTCCTTCGCTCGCCACATCCGATTACGCGGGCGGGAATGTCCGCGACAGGACCATCGACGACATCTGGCGGCATTCGAGCCAGATCCGCTTCACGCGCGACCGCACGACCGAGGATCTGTGGGGCTTCTGCCGTTCGTGCTATTACGCCGATATCTGCCGCGGCGGCTGCACCTGGACCACGCACTCTCTCCTCGGCCGCGCCGGCAACAATCCTTACTGCCACTACCGTGTGCTGCAGCTCGCGGAGAAAGGGCTTCGCGAGCGGATCGTGAAGGCAGAGGATGCGCCGGGCCTGCCGTTCGATTACGGCCGATTCGATCTGATCCTCGAACCGCTCGACGGCGGACCGGGACCACGCGAGATTCAGGTCCCACCGCCGCCACGCGCCGGGATCCCGAGCACATCGAGCGACCGCCTTCCGCCAACGCTCCCGATCTGCCGCGGCTGCAATCAATACGTCCACCCATCCGAGCAGGCATGCCCGCACTGTGGCAGCGACATTGCCGCTGCCGCCACGGCATGGGAGGCTTCGATGATGGAGGTCCGTCGCGCCGCCGACGCGCTCGAACAGATCCTCCGCCAGCGCGAAGCGATCTGACGCGGCCCCCATGAAACGTTTTGCGGTCTGCCGTCACTACTTCCCGGACGGAGAACCTGATGGTACGAATCGAAGGGAAGCTGGTCTCTCTCCTCGGCGGCATTTCGACTGCGAACCACAACATCCTCGCGAACCTCCGCTTCGTCCTGCCGGAGAGCGGCGGAGGCACTACGGTCCCGGTCTCGGGGAGCGCGCGGGCGGATGCGGAGGGGCGCTTCCTGATCGAGATCGATGCCGAGGGGCAGCCGCAGGGACCGGTCGAGCTGCTGATCTCGGCGCCGAACGGGGTGCTGCTCGAGCGCGTCGAAGCCGCACTCGCGGATCTCGACAAGCCGCTCCCGGACATCTCCATCCGTCCCGAGGCGCCGTTCACCGTCGACGAAAGCGACCTCCCCGGACTCGGCGAGCGGCTGCGGGTCACCGGGCGCGTCATCGACGAAACCGGCAAGTCCGTGCCGGCGGGACTGCCGGTGGTGATCTGGGTGGTGGATCGCGCCGAAGGACCGCCGCCCGCGCCGCGGCCGGTCCTGATCGCGGAGACCCATGGCCAGGGCGCGTTCGGCGGAGACTGGCCCGCGGACGAAGTGGCCGAGGCCTTCGGGCGCGTCAGCGGCGGCACGCCGATCCCCGTCCCGCTGGACGCCGACTCGCGCATCGTCCGCGACATCCTGCTGGTGACTCGCGTCACCGCCGAAGCGAAAGGCGAATGCGGCTGCGTGCACACCGCGCCGCGCGCTCCCGACGCCGTCGACCTGACGGCGAGCCCGGAGACGTTCTCGCAGGATCTGGGCGGCGGCTGCGTCGACCTGACGATGCCGAATCGCACGCTGGAGGAGTTCTCCTATTTCTTCGTCGTGCGCACTTCGGAGCCGGCGGTGCAGGGGCTGACGCTCGGAGCGCGGCGCACGGTACCTCGCGATCTCCTCGTCGATCTGCTCGGCGTCTCGCTGTCGGCGACGGCGCTGCGCGGCGACCGCCTGCGGTCCGCGTCGTTCGGCCGCACCGACCTGCAGCTCGACGTCGACAGCGCGCGCCGGCTCGTGCGCGCCGACGCCGCCCCGCGACCCGAAGCCATCGAGCGCGCGGCGTGGCTCTCGGAGGTCACGCACACGAAAACGCTGATCGATGCGTCGGTGCGCCCGCGCTCATCGCGGCGAGCGCTCGACGCCGACAGTCCGATCGACTGGGACGACACGCCGACCATCTATCCGACCATCGAGATCGCGCATGGTCACCTCCTGCAGTATCGCGAGGTCTGGCGCGCCGACGGCTACTCCCTCGGCGATCTGCTCTATTCGCTCCCGCTCGCCCCGGGCCAGCGCCGCCGCGTCGCGGTGGTGAACTGGGAGGCGCGCACGCGCGCCGCCCGCGAGGAGAGCCTCGAGTTCGAGGAAGAACTGGATGCGTTGCTCGAGCGCGACCGCGACGTCCGCGAGATCGTCGGCTCCGAGCTGCACGAGAGCCTGTCGGCGGGATCGCGCAACACGACCTGGGGCGCGGCGGCCGGTATCGGCGGTGGACTGATCGGGTCGGGCTTCGGCATCTTCGGCGGAATCGCCGGCGGCGGAGGCGGATCCGATACGCGCTCCTGGCAGAATTCGGCGCGCCAGTTCTCGGCCGACTCGCTGCAGCAGCTCCGCGACCGCGTCGGCCAGCGCGCGTCCTCGGTGCGCAGCGAGCGCTCGACCGTCGTGCAGACCGTGGCCCAGGGTGAAACGCTGCGCGCCGAGAGCGAAGTCGTCGCCAACTACAACCGCTGCCACGCCATCACCATCGCCTACTTCGAAGTCCTGCGGCACTTCCTCGTCAGCCATGAGCTGGCGGACGTGCAGGAGTGCCTGTTCGTGCCGCTGCCGATCCGCCAGTTCGACCGGGGCAAGGCCCTGCGCTGGCGCGAGGTGCTGCTGCGCTTTCTCAAGGACCGCTCGCTCCGCGGCGGATTCGACGCCATCGAGCGCATCGCCGACTCGTGGGTGGGATGGGATTTCCCGGTCTCGCGCTACAGCGAGGAAGCGCCGGTCACGCTCGAGGGCGAGCTGCGCATCAGCTTCATCCTCCCGCGTCCGCGCGACGGAGCGGACGGAGAGTTCCAGCTCGCCGAGTGGGAGAAATACCGCTCCGTATTGTCGATCTTCTCGCGCGATCTGTTCGGCCAGCTGATCGAGCGCGCGGTCGCGGAGAACAAGAGCCGGACCGCGGCGCGCGACGAGGCGTTCCGCCGCGAGATCGCGCCGCAGATCGCCACCAATCTGGTCAACCGCATGCGCTTCGCGTACGTCGGCACGGACGGAGGCGAGATCGACGTCCCGCTGGATGCGACGCTCGTCTCGCGCTACGCCGAGAACCAGCCGCTCTACGTCACGCTGCAGCCGGCCGGCTCGCTGCCGCAGGTGCCGCGCGAGGACATCGCCTATTTCAAAATCGTCTATGACGGCGAGCCGCTGCCGCCCGAGGCGCAGGTGATCGTGCGCAGCGGCCGCCTGCGTTATCGCACCGACCACCTCACCGCGCTCCTGTTCGACGATCAGCGCATCCTCGACGACCTTCGCGGCGGCGATCCGGTGGTGGTGTCCACTCCCACGTCCGCGCGCGAGCTGAGGGATCCGCGGCAGGAGGATCGCGAGCTCGCCGACCGGCTCGTGGCGCACCTCAACGATCATCTCGAGTTCTATCACCAGGCGCTGTGGAGCGGCCTCGACGCGCAGAAGCGCTACATGCTGCTCGATGCGATCGAAGTCCCCGGCCAGCAGGGCCGCAGCGTGGCCAGCCTCTGCACCAACGAGCTCCTCGGCATCGTGGGCAGCAGCCTGGTCCTGCCGGTGGCGCCGGGACAGCGGCTCAATCCCGCGGTCACGGCGACCGACCCGCGCGGAAATCCGGTCGAAGTCCGGAACGCCTACGCCACCCCGCCCTCGCCGCAGTTGCGCGTCAGCGTTCCGACGCGCGGCGTGTACGCCGAAGCGGTGGCCGGCAGTTGCGACGCCTGCGAGGAAATCGACGACACGCGCTACTGGCGCTGGAGCAGCGAGGGACTGCTCGCGCCTCCCGAGATCGAGCCGATCGACACCGGAAGCCGCGCGCAACCGGCGCCGGTCCTCACGCCGACGCCGCTGCCGGCGCCGCTGGTGTCGATTCAGAACGCGCCCGACGTCCCCGATCCCTTCGGCCTCGGCGCGGCGTTCGGCCTCCTCGCGAAACCCGATCTGTTCCGCGACATCACCGGTCTCGAAGGAACGCAGAAGAACGCCATCGGCGCGTTCGAAGCCGCGCTCTCCGCGGCCTCGGCGATCGGCGGCGAGGCGGCCAAGCTCGCGCGGCAGAATGAGCTCAGCCAGAACGCGGGCCGGATGGTCGATCGCATCGAGCAGGCCGTGCGCGACGATTTGCTCACTCCGGAAGCGGCGCAGCGATTGACCGAGTCCGTCCTCGGCGGCCTGGCCGGCCGGGACGATCCGAAGACCGAGCTGCCGACGAGCGACGAAACGGTCGGGAAAGCGGTCGACCAGCTCTCCCAGGCCGAGAGCGGCACGCTGAAAGTCGAGACGCCCTCGGAAACGGTGGAGCTGAGCTTCAACGACACCGAGCCGTCCATCGGCGGCGGCGGCGTCGCGACCACCCTCGAGCCGGGCGCGCCGCACGATTCGACGGACGTGCCGGCGATGATCGAGTTCACGTTCCAGGGGAGACCGCCGACGCCGACGAATTCGTTCGCCGACGACATCACGCCGCTCGTCATCCCCGACCGCGATCTTCTCGCCTTCGTGTTCGCGCAGCAGAATCCGGAGGCTCGGGACGTGCTCGCCCAACTCGAAAGGATCGGGCTCCTGCTTCCCGGCCGCGATGCATCGAGCTACCGGTTCCGCCGGAAATTGCAGATCGTGTATCCGGCCGAGAGCCAGTCCTCGAAGAAGGTCGCCGGAACCGACCCGCTGCCGGTGGTCGTGATCCAGCACGGCAACCATCGGTTCTACGACAACCGAACCAGCAGGGTCGTCGACAGCTACAAGGGATACCGCTATCTCCAGGATGAGCTGGCGAACCGCGGGATCGTGTCGGTCTCGGTCGACGTCAATTCCGCGAACCTGTTCGACGCCGCGCTGATCGAGATGCGCGCCCGCCTCGCGGTCAGCGCGCTCGACACGCTCCGCGCGCTGAACGGCGATTCGAGCTCGGTGTTCTTCAACCGCCTCGACTTTTCGCGCGTCGGCCTGGTCGGCCACTCGCGCGGCGGCGACGCGGTCGTCCGCGCGGCGAAGATCATCTCCGCGCAGAATCCGGGCACGGTCAAATTCGTCTGCTCCATCGCGCCGCTGGACTCCAGCGGGATGGCGAAACAGGCCCAGCAGCTCGTCCTCACGCCAACCGACACGTCGTTCTTCGCGCTGCTCTACGGCGCGAACGATGGCGACGTCGCCGGAGCGCCGGGAGCGCTGGAGCTCGGCGGCACCGCCTTCCGCCACTACGACCGCGGCACGGCCGAGAAGTCGATGATCTTCATCGACGGCTGCAGCCACAACCGCTTCAACTCGGAATGGATGAAGGACATCGGCCCCACGGGAACGGGCGACGAATTCGGCGCGCATCCGGACGACCTGCTCCCCGAGGCCACCCATCAGGCGCTGGTGCGGGAGTACGTCGGAACGCTGGCGCGATGGCAGCTGCTCGGCGAGAGCACGGCGCGGACTCTCTTCACCGGCGACGACGCGAATCAGCAGGGCGCGACGGCGTCCATCCAGTGGTCGCTCGGAAGAGAAGTCGCGCCGCTGGAGGACATGGAAGATCCGCTCAAGCCCCGCCAGCTCAACAGCGCCACGATCGACTTGTTCGCGGAGACGAACATCAACGGGCAGCCGCTGGAGCCCGTGACCCTTCACCAGACCAGCGTGCTGACGTTCCGGCCGAGCACCGGCGGCGCCACTCCGTCGCTGAGGATCGACTTGCCGGCCTCGCTCCGCGACTGGTCGCGCTTCAACCGCCTGACGATCCGCACGACGTCGTTCTTCGACCTCACCAGCACCGACACGATCCTGCAGGGCCTGCTCCCCGAGCTGGAGCTCATCGTCACCGACGGCAGCGATCGCACCGACATGCTCGAAGGGCCGACCGGCTCGCGCACGTTCCCGACCTTCCACCGCGGCTTCGGACGCGAGATCAGGTTCGATTCCACCGCGCCCGACGGCGCGGACCGCACCGTCGTGCAGACCAGCGCCGCGCACAATCTGACTACCGGCGACACGGTGAAGGTCGAAGTCGATCGCGGCGCGGCGCTCAGGAATCAGGCGCTGCTGGTGCTCAACGGCATCTACCAGGTCACCGTGACGGACGCCACTCATTTCTCCGTTCCGAAAGGGACGACCACGAACCTCGGCCGCGGTCTCGTCGGCAAACTCCAGAACTGGAGCCGCCACCGCCTGGAGACGTCGGAATTCTCGTTCCCGTCGCTCCAGGTCGTCCTCGGGAACGCGGTGTTCGACGTCAAAGACGTCCGCCAGCTCGAGATCCGGCCGCGCACGAACTTCGCGCAGCACATCTTCCTCGATTCGATCCAACTGATCAGGAACTGAGGGCCACATCATGCTCGTCGACAGCGTCGCTTTCACCAGACTCCAGGATCCGCCGCCGGCATTCGAGCGCTGGCAGCTGCGCGTGCTGCTGCGCGGAGAGTTCGAGTTCCGCGCGATTCCGCTCGTCGTCGCCGTCGGCGACGTGAACGTCGAGCTGATCGTGCCGACGTTCGCCGAGGAAGGGATCATCGGCATTCAGGGCCTGCTCCCCGCGATCCCGCAGGTCGGCGATGAGGTGAGGGTGGGATACGCCGACGGTCCGCTGCTCGCCACCGGCTTCGAGTTCACCGAAACGCTGGACGCATAGAAAGGTCGCCACGATGGAACTTCGCGGGAAACTGGTCGCCGACGCATCCGAACCGCAGCTCTCCGGCTTTCGCGTCACCGCGAGCTTTCGCGAGATCGTCGCGCCGGCCGACGCCGCGGATCCGCAGACGCTCGCATCCGCGACGCGGTCCGCCGCGGCCGCGGAGGACGGGACCTTCGTCGTGGTGGTGCCCGATGCGCCGCTGCGCAGCGGCCCGATCGTGCTTCGCGCGATCCGTCCGGACGGCCTCGTCGCCGGCTCGATCGAGCTGCCGGCCGACACCGCGGGCCGCGATCTCGAACTGCCGGTCACGCTCGGCGTGCCGACGGTCGTCGGGGCGAGCGACGATCCGACCCTCGGCGCGCAACTGAAATACACCGGCCGCGTCATCGACACGGCCGGCCGCGCCGCCCCGCCGCAGCTCGTCGTCGTCCTCTGGGCCGTCGCGCCCGGCACGGAACGGGCGGCGCCGGTCAGCGTCGCCGAAACCGCCGCGGGCGGATATTTCGCGGGACCGTGGCGCGGAGACTCGTACGCCTCGGCGTTCGCCGTCGTGTCGGGCGGCGCGCCCGTGCCGATCGTGCTCGATGAGGGCCGGCTTCCGTTCCGGATCATCGTCGTCGTCCCGTCGCTTCCCGGCGCGAAGGAGAAAGAGAAGGACTGCGCGTGTCCGGAGGCGCCGCCGCGCGCGCCCGACGCCATCGACCTCGTCGAAAATCCGGAGGCCTTCGCGGCCGACCCGTCGCGCTGCGTCGACTTCACGATCCCGAATCGCACGGTCGAGGAAGTGGTCTATCAGGCGGTGGTGCGGACGACGCAGCCCGAGCTGAATCCGCCGCATCCGCCGCGTCCGCTGCCGCTGCCGCCGGTCCTGGTCTCGCGCCTCGCCATGCTCGCGAACGCGCGGCCGGAAGCGCTGCAGCCCCCGCCCGACGAAGACGCGACCGACCGCCTGCGCGATCGCGCCGCGAGCACGAGGACCGCGGCCACCCTGCGCCCGCCCCTGGCCGCGTTCCTTCCGCGCGGGGAGAACAGCGTGATCGCGCCCGCGATCAACCGCGCCGCGGCGCTGACTCCCGGCCTCGACCTGACCGCGCTGTTCGAAGGCGGCGAAGCGCCGTCCCGCGACGCGATCGCCGACGTGCTCGACGCGCGCGCGCAGAACAAGCAGCCGCTCCACATCGAGCTGTCGGTGGCGACGGAGCTCGCGCGCGACAGCCGCGAGCTGACTCCGATGCGCCTCCTGGAGGCCGAGCAGGCCAGCATCGTGCGGCGCTTCCGCGCCGACGTCGGACGGCTGAGCGAGACCGGCGCGGGACGCTTCGTCCTCACCGCATCGCGGCAGCTCGACTGGGAGAGCATGCCCGACCGCTATCAGGCCACGACCATCGCGCATGGCCATCTGCTGAGCATCAAACAGGTCTGGCGCGCCGACGGCTATTCGTACGGCGACCTGCTCTACTCCCTGCCGCTCGCTCCCGGCCAGCAGAAGCTGATCTCGGTGCTCGACTGGAACAGCCAGCAGGTCGATGAGCGGCGCGCGGCGCGCGAGGAGCGCGAGGATCTCGCGGCCGAGCTGTCGCGCGACCGCGACATCAGCGACATCATCCGCTCTTCGCTCTCCGAGCGCCTCGAGGCGCGCTCCCATGCCGACACCGAGGCGGTCGGCGGCGCCCTGGGCGGCTTCATCGGCGGCTTCGTCTTCGGCGCCGCGGGCGGAGTCTCTTCCGCCGGCTCCACCGCCTCGCAAACCTCGGGGCGCTCCGTCGCGGGGATCGCCCTCAACCGCGTTCGCGACCGCACGCAGCAGGCGGCCAGCGCGGTCCGCTCGCAGCGCGCGACGGTCGTGCAGACCGGCCGGCAGGGAGAGTCGGTCCGCGCACAGACCGACGTCGTGGCCAACTACAACCACTGCCACGCCGTGACGATGGAGTACTTCGAAGTGCTGCGGCATCTGCAGGTCTCGCAGGAGCTGGGGCAGGTCCGCGAGTGCCTCTTCATCCCGTTCGCGATCTCCGCGTTCAACGCCGGCAAGGCGCTGCGGTGGCGCGAACAGTTGTCGCGGCGCCTCCGCGCGCCCGAGCTGCGATGGGCGTTCGACGCCATCGAGCGGGAGCGCGACAACTGGGAGAAGGCGCACTTCCCGCCGTTCCGCTACGCCGATGAGCCGTTCACGCATCTCGATGCCGAGCTCCGGATTCGCATCACGCTGCCGCGTCCGGCCGACGATGCCGACGGTCTGTTCGTCGCGGCGAACTGGGCGATCTACGAAAACGAGGGGCTGATCGGACCCGCCCAGGACACCTTCGACCGCAACCTCGGCGGACTTCCGGTGAGGCAGCGCGATGCCGCATGGGAAGACCGGATCGCTCCGGCGATCGCGCAGCGGCTGATCGAGAAGCTCAGCCTCCGG
>Ga0134123_10000440_pt1 | contig 27648 bp, 38 predicted proteins | sample KB303_FD_96460 | JGI IMG/M metagenome (GOLD analysis project Ga0134123, IMG submission 96460) | Terrestrial soil microbial communities without Nitrogen fertilizer from Kellogg Biological Station, Michigan, USA - KB3-0-3 | ecosystem: Environmental > Terrestrial > Soil > Unclassified ...
ACAACGCTTGCAGTAACCTTCTTTCACGCGGTCATAGGGATCTCGTGCGAACTTCTTGTTAATTGCTTTTTGCATATTAGTTTTCTTCACTTAGTAAACCCTCTAACAAATGATGTGCATGGGCTACTTCAACTTCCTTATCCTGTTTGTTGCATCTTTCTACAAAGTCCAATACTTTTGCTAATGCCTCTTTGCAATCATCAGCTAGAATTGAAATCCCAAATTGTGTTTTCATACGTGTTGAATTAAATACCTCACCCCTATTGCGAACATCCCGACAACGATAATCGCAAGCGCTACCTTTACAATTTTGACTTCTAACTCTCTGCTCAACCGCTCCCGTACCCGTTCGTTGCCCACTTCTAGTTTTGCTTTAAGTTCTGGTGTCATGCTTTTTTCTCCCTTAACAAGACTACCCTTCCGCCATCGGCGTCATAGCTTTCAATCTTCTCGTACCGTTCTTCGTTGAAAATATGATTGCTAGAAGTTGGCCTGATTACAGTGATGGTTTCTTGGATGAATGTTGGTTCTGGGTTCATGCTTTTAAGATGACTGGCACGAATTTATCCATCCCCTCCACTTTCATCATGCGCACTTTCGGGGCCGAAGGGCTGTCGTTCAAAAAGAACCGCTCAAATTTCCCCTCCCGTTCTCCGCGCAACAGTCCTTTTTTCCTCAATTCCCTGCACCGCTTGGAAGTTTCGCTCCCGAACATCTCTCCCAAGAAGACCGACCCAGCCATTTTAGCTGGCAAGATGCTTCCCTTTTGCTCAATGTATTTGATGACCAATTCGTGTTGTGTCATGTTATGTTTTCGTTACCCGCTGCCTCGGCCTTTACAACAAAAAAAGACAGCTAACTTTTAGCTGTCTTTTAAAACTGTACTACCGCTATTTTTCTACTTGTACTCCCATATATCTAGGAGCCTGAGAAATAGCGAAGTATAGTTTTCAGATTGCTAAAAGTCGGTTACTATTCGGTATGCTGAACGGATTAAACCTTAATCTCTTTTATTTGACTAAGAATTTTCCAGGCTTTCTCGACGTGCTTTTTGACTTCAAGGAGCCTCTTCCGATCGCGCTTGCGTTGCTGATAAGCAACCTCAACCCTCTTCTCATATGTATCTCTGTTCATATCGTTCATTTACTAGTGTATTAGAATCCGAACACCCTGTCAAGCGTGGGGTGTGGATAAACTATATTTTCATTGACTTTTAATGAGTATTGGATAGTATGGTGTATACCCTACCCTTATCCACATTGACAAGGGTGTTGGATAGAATAAAATAAAGAAAAAGAAAACGAAAAAGGCACCGCTCTAGAAACAGTGCCAATTTCGTAAAAATACCTAGCAATTAGACTGCCAACTTGGTAGTCTTTTTGCTTGAACGCTTTTTAATAGGAAAGCATTTAAAACCCTTGTCCCGTGCGTAAAGCCTTTTTCCGTTTTTCAACGTGATATAGGCGACACACGCTACAATCCTTTCTTCCGGGTCTATCATTAAAGTCTGATTTTTTTGCGCCAATGGCGACCAACTCCACTCGAGGGTTTGGCTTTTTATAATTCCCCCGTAGAAAGAATTGACCTAAGAATTCCTTCTATAGAGGCTATAAAAACAAAACAACAGCTTCAGAGGGCAACACTTGTGGGTGGTTTCACCTTGAAACACTCCCCCGTTCTCACGGAGTCAATGACCCCGCAAGTATTACCCCCTACTGCTGTTGTTTTAAAAACGCTAGCTAATTAGTTAATAATACTTTGTGTTGCCCTGCCCTTTTTCCGAGAAAATGTGGCACAAAATCTTTATTCAATTGACTAATTATATACCCGCCAAAAATTTCTGCAAGTGGATAACTTTTGCAACCAAAAACAGCCCTAGAAGGGCTGTTCTCGTTCCCTATTCATCTGGTATGATGGGAATGCGGAAGTGATAACTCCGCAAGTGTTGTATGGATCTGCTGTCATATCCAAACTATGACAAACGACACGCTCTACTTAGTTTTGCTCATCATACTGGTGAGGCAATTAACTAAGTAACCACTGGCCGCCTTCGGGCGGTTTTTGGTTGGTGCAATAAAAAATAGCCTATTAAGGCTATCTTTTATCCACTGCGTTTACTTTACCTCAATTCCCATATGAGTACAAGTACTACCTCAATCTTTTGCGCAACATGGCATTTAAGTCATCATTTTGAATCTGTGTATATTGGTATGATGAGGCTAACTGTGAATGACCTAGTGCCTCAGATATCACTGAATTATTGAATCCACGTTTTGCCAGATCTGAACCAAAATGGTGTCTTAGTGAGTGGGCATTGATGTAGGGAAGATTGGCCTTGTTAGAGTATTTACGGAATATCTCGCTGGCGGCGGACGAGGCCAATCTCACGCACTGCATTCCTGATTTTGACCTCAATCCGATAAACAAAGCATCTGTATCATCTAAATCATATGCTATGTTTTTTCTTGCATCTAACCATTTTTTGAGCGAAGTTTTGGTTTCTTTACCAAAAGGAAGTTTTCGAAATGGCCGCATACCTCTACTTTTTTCAGTTTTGATAATCAGTGTCTTTTTCTGTAAATCCACATCAGCTATATTTAATGCTACAATTTCTCCTATCCTGGCCCCAGTATCCCACGCGATGTTTATAAGGCATCTATTGCGCATATGATTATGCTTGCCGTTCTTAGGAATCGCTTTTAATAACTTCTTGTAATTCTCCTCATTGCAAACCCTGGGCATGTTATAGGTCTTGGCTGGCATAGGGATGAGCCAATGGTCTAAGACGTGATACTTTCTCCTGCCGTAATATTCAAAGAATTTACGCAAGGCCATAGCTTTTTTGAGTACTGTCCATGGCTCAAACCCTAAATTCTTATACCACCCTATCCATTCTGTCACATCGTTAATGTTGACATCTTCTATGCTTTTGTTCTTAACAAAGATACAAAACTGCCTTAGATCAAGGTCATACCCATCTATTCTTTTAACTTTAAGCGCCCGCCATTCGTTAAATTCCTGTAATGCTTGATAAAACTGCATAAACGTAAAAGCCATAGGTCTGACCCCATGGCTTAATACCCGTTTCCGATTTTCTCGGGCGTTGATTAAGTTTACCATTGGTCAGACATCTTCTACAAGAAGACGCACCATTAGGTGCAATGGTTAATTAATTAGTTTCACATACTAAGTTTATACCTTATTATTGTCAATACCTAATTAAATACTTTATCTTTTCTTTATCAGCCGCTAAATCGGCCACCTCACGCCTAAAGGCGGAAATTAAAGATTACCTCATAGTTCCACAAGGGAAAACGTATGAACTTAAATTTAGGTGGCCGGTTCAGAGGCTAATTACCTCTTTCCCGTATAACAGTCCCATCTTCCCTGCAATCCCCTACTCCACATCATCGCCATCACATTAATTTGCGCGTATGGATTCATAATGTCCCCGTAACCGTAGTCTTTCCACGTGGACGGCGTAAACTGTGCCACTCCCCAACTGATACTATTATGGGGCAACGGATCCACTTGAAACCCGCTCTCGCATTGAATCGTTTGGATTGCGACAGGTAACTGTTCTAAAATTCCGTATTTAGCGAACGCAGATTCCAATGCCTCCGTTAGTCCTTGCTTGCTTACATATATTCCTAGATAGTGACGAGAATCGGTAAGGGGTGGTTTTTCAGGCACCGTAGGCTGCACGCTTTCTTGTTGGGTTGGTTCTCCTTGGTTCAGGGCCGGGGTCAGGCTGCTAGGCGGGAAGAGGGCTGCGCCGACAAAGAAGAGAACCCATACTGAAAATGGAACTTACTCATTTGATTTTCACTCCTGCAAACTTACCCTTTTCGGTTGTTCCTAACGCTTTTAAGATTGATGTTACTCCTGCAATGACTACGGCATTCACTAGTGCCTTCCAATCAATAGAAAACACATCTCCAACCTGTAATATGTAAATCCCCGCTGCTACAACAGTGGCAATACCCACCGTAACTAACGCACTCTTGATGTCCTCTGCGCTCACTTTGAATAAATTGCTCATTGTGTCATTTTAATTATTTTATTTGCCACCAAACTTGCTAACGCTATTACGATAATTACTGCCCCAACCCATGCCATTTTTATGTCTATGTTCACGTGCCACTTTGCGAAGACTTCTATCAAGAACTCGCTAACCGCCCATATGAGTATCACCCCTAATAGAAGTGCTATATCTACCGCCCAGAAAGGAAATTTAGGCATACAGTTCGTTCATTTTAGTCCTGCTTACGGGGCCGAAGAATCCCGTGACTGGAATGATATATTTACGTTGGAACCTTTGAAGCGCTTCAAACGTCTGTGGCCCGAATACTCCCGTAAACCCTTTGAATCCCACCTGGCCTAGAAACCCTTCGTGAGCTAAGGCGATCTGTAAGTTCTTAACATCCTCCCCGCTCATGCCAATCATCAGGTTCCTATCAAACGTGAAATTCGGCCTTTCTATGATATATGGCAGCGGGTCAACTGCGCCGTCGTAACCGTTGTTCTTGGGTTCTCCGGTAGGATACAAGCCAAAGTGTAAATGGTTTCCAGTGCTGTTTCCTGTACTGTCAGCCAAACCGATTAAGTCAAAAGCTTTCACCTTCTGCCCCACCGTAACCAGAATCTCTTTTAAGTGCCAGTAAATGGTTACGAACGAGCCATCATCGGGCTGTAGGGTTATTCCTAGGCCGTAAGAAGGCTTGGTGGAAAGTCTAACGACAGTTCCCTCATGGGATGCGAATACCGGTGTCCCTTCTTTACAAGGGATATCCAACCCGTTATGGCCCTTTAATCCCATGCCTGCGTAGGTAGGGTTCAGGTTCTCCCCGAACTTCTGGCCTACAACGATCCGGCTGTTAGGGAGATACTGGTTCTTGTACATGGGGATGTACCCGTTATCTCTCGCTGGGAAAATAGGTTTGTATAATTTCATATGTTTAGAATTTAATAACTAGTTTACCCTTGTAATAAATCGCCTTTAGCTCGGTAAAATCCGCCCAATCAAACTGATAAAGCTCTCCTTTCATAATTGATTTTACCAAGTAGATATACTGAAGCTTTTTATAGTGCCTTTGTTTTTTCATAAAAGGTGGAGAGAGTAGCTGGGCGAACTACTCCCTCCTATAATAGCGCCCGTTAGTGTCCGTAAACACCGCAAGGCGGTTATTTTTGTGTGCAGCTTTTCTTTGATGGAGAGCTGCACGAACTCCTGACGGCCACCGGTAGCAGGTGGACGATGGGGCAGGCTATTTGATGTGCTTTTGAAGTGATTATCGGGGCGGACAATCCTTTGTCCTGATGTGAATCACCTCCTTCCGAGAAATGGTTTTACAAACTTGAGCCAGGAAGTCCATACGCCGTGTTTAATGGCAATGCGGAGCTTCGGTTTCTTAGGCCGCTTTTTCTGGGCCATAGGCCACCTCCCATAGTTCAAATTCCAGTTCTTCCCCCGCCGCAATAGCGTCAGATAATATGGCATGTAACTGCCACAGGTCATCCTTGGTTTTGATGGGCTTGCAGAGCCTAAGGGTGCGTTCCTTGTCGGGAACCTCCTCAAGCACGCTGTGCTCAATCGTGTGTACTATCACTTCACACCTCCAATTGTAAGATGCCCCGCGCTGGCCGAATCTGGATTTGACCAACCCAGGACAACTTACCCGATATGGAACCAATATTTTAAAATAACCGGTGAAAGGAACGAAAGGACAAATAACGCCGCTGCCAAGATAGCTCCCCATCTTAACAAGGTGTCCCGTACCTCTTGTTGGCCTTTTGCAAGCCCTCCGAAACTGGTCTTGTCGTCTTCGTTGTGTTTGGCCTGGGCTTCTTCCATGCGTTTGATGGTGGCGGTGAAATCCTTCTTCACTTCTTCCACTTCCGTCTTTAAAGCATAGGCGATATTGGCAGTTTCAATCCGCAGCAAAGAAGACTCAATGTTCTTGAACCGGGTATCGGTCAGCTCTTTTAACCCGTCAATTTTCGTTTCAAGCACTTTGTTTGTGGTCTCCGTTTCCTCCATGTTTATTCGGGGGTTTCAATCCCGGCGTTATTTAATTCGGCTATCTGCGTCTCAACCCGTGCAATCTCCGCGCTCAGGGCATCGCGCTGGATCATGAGCCTCTCTTTTTGGGCAATTAAATCCCGGATGTCCAAAACCACCGTCTGGGCCACCATGGAAGTCCTCTCTACACTAAACTCGTCTAACACTTGTATTTCTACTGACATATTAAATGGCTGATTTTATTGAATGCCACCGTGAATCTGTGGAAGCATACCCTAGCTCCAAAGCTTCAAACGGCGGTATCGTTACATCAGCCCCGTTATATATTAATATTCTATTCTCGGCCGTTGACCCGGCATCGTCGTGCTTAATCACCAAGCTGTTAGTGGGGTCAACGTTTACGATGATAATCCTCGCCCCTGCTATTCCGCCCGTTAGTCCCGTGATAGCATCGTTATTGTTGGCAGGGGTTACATACATTAATGAACCGTCCAAAACCACGTCATCATTAACTGAAGAAACCGTGGTGTATGTTGTTTCGTCTAAAACCTCAAACCCGTTTTGAAATCCAGCCACGTTATATATTTTTAGTGGTTATTACTAATCTATGGTTGATAGTCGTTAACAGCAGTCCGGTGATTTTCACATCAATCGCATTGGTTCCTGTGTTTGCTACCAAATCTACCGTTACCCCTACAGGAAACAAACTCAAGGTGTTTTTAATCAATCCCTGTGAACCTCCGAATACCCTGGTAACGCTTCCGCTATTGGTGCGATAAAAAGCCGATGTATAGGTTCCGTACAAAACGTTTGAATAGTCGTCCTGGGCTGAGAACAGTTCTACGGTAACCACTAGCCCGCTGTTTTTAGCAACGGCAATGGAAAATACCGTTTGCTGGGTGCCGTCGGTAGTTTGGTAAGTTAAATTGGCTACGGGAGTTCGGTATGACATGTTAAAGGATTATCCATGCACTTCCGGTGCTTTGGACGATAATAGTTTGGTATTGGACTGCTAATGTTTGGGTAGTAACCCCATCAATGGTCTGGGAAGAAGTAGTGGCCACGGTAATTACTCCGGTTCCACTGTTTTTAATTTCATACACCTGTCCAGTGATTCCCACCGCACTTGGCAAAGTAACGGTAAAGGTTCCGGTCTTGCAGTCAACGGTGTAATCACTGCTCAAAACTGAATACGTTCCACCCACCTGTACATAGGTATATCCGACGCCTCCGTTGAAAGTTTGGGTTCTCGTCCAGGTATTTGCGTTACTCATATTAAGAATAATCGTCCTTGCGGTGGCTCCCGTGTAAGAACCCGAAAACGTTAGCGAACCATCTCCAGCAGTTAAGGCTGCTAAGGTTCCTCCCAGAGATACACCGCTGATGGTGGAATTGGCCAAAAAAGCATTGGCAATAGCAGTTCCATGCCATACTCCCGTAACAATCGTACCTACCGAAGTCAAAGAAGAATTGACTATGGATGCAGGCAATGTGGTTCCTGTTAACGAAGCTGCTGCCAGTGTCGGGCTGGTAATTAGTCCGTAATTGGTAAGCGCAGTGCCAATATCCCCGCTCTGCTGGGCTACGGGAGTTGCAGCAAACCAGGCTTGTCCGGTGGCGTTCACTTGATATCTCAAAGTCCCTCCACTGTAAATTGAGTAAGCCCCCAGGACAACAGAAGCGTTTGAACCGTTGATGTTAAAAACAATCCCACCGTTGCTTCCCTGAATGTTCGTCCCTCCTCCGCTGGCTATCCCTCCAATTCCGGCGCTATAAGTCAACGAACCGCCATTTCCCGCGGTATTGGTGGTTCCTCCCCCTGTGGCAGTTCCTCCGTCTCCGGCGACAAAGGTAATTGGCGAACCAGCTCCGCCGGTAATGGTCGTGGGCGCACCAGAAGCTAAGGCATTTCCGCCTACACGTCCAACGAACGAAATCGTACCTCCTGCTCCTCCTGTAGAGTTTCCATTAACCGTGCTGGTAGCGCCTCCAAATCCGGCAGAAAACGAAACACCTCCTCCGTTCGCACCCGTGGCACGTACCGCGCCTGTACCTCCCGGCGAACCTCCGCTTCCTGCTGAAAAAGAGATATTCCCTCCAATGGCTCCGCGATTTTGGGTGGTTCCATTAATACCCACTCCCCCAGAACCGCTACTGAAACTTATGGCAGCTCCAAGGCCTCCGGTGGGGTTTCCCGCCACTTGGGTTGAGTTGCCTCCATCACCCAATTGGACAGTAACGGTATCAGCTCCCGTGCCGTTCCCTGAAGGATTTGTAGCAGGCTGGGTTCCAAGAATATGCAAAATGCTTCCTGAGGGGGCCAGACCAATACCCACCCTTCCGGTAGAAGTATCTACTACTAGGGTGTTATTGAATACTCCCGTCTGTTCGACTACCAGCGCAGAAGCGCTGTTGACGTTGATTTTTTGGTCAGCTAGCCAGGTATTTGAGTGGGAGAGATTGAGATCAGCAGTGAGGCTTGTTGTGCCACCGACAGTTAAGGTGTTGTTGGGGCTGGTGAAGGAGGTAACACCACTGCTAGAAGCACTTGTTTGCTTGTTTATTAAAAACTGTGTCCTTTGATCTAATATAGAGAGAGCTCTATCTATGCGGGCTACATCGTCTATTGATTTGTTGAAACCCTCTACTTGGGTGGCTTTTATCTTTACATCATTTTCCGAACCAGTGTTTATCTTTTCTACAATTTGGAGCCTGGTATCGGGCGAGCCATCCCTACCATCCAAACCATTAAGGCCATCCATGCCTGGAATCCCCTGCTGCCCTTGGTCTCCTTTATCTCCCTTCGGGCCAAAAATAGATTTACCAGGATCTCCTTTGGGACCCACAGGACCAACTCCCCCATCCTTCAGGTTGAGTTTTTTCTTCAAATCTTCAGCTGCAATTTTTATAGTTATCTTTTTCAAATTATTTCCAATTCTACGGTTATGTCTTCGTTCGCTTCGTTTATTAGGGTGTTTAGCGTGTCTTGCAAACTAACCATATTGTTTTCAATGGCAATAAACTCTTTTGCCAAAGCCACTTCCTTGCCTTTTTCAAGATTTGAAGCTTTTTCCAGTATTTTTGTTAGTTTTTCCTTGGCTATTGACATATGTGATTTAAGGAGTAATATATAGATATTATTAACCTTCAATTTTTAGGAGCCAGTTTTCTTGAAGGTTAGCTGGCTCTTAAAATACAAATTATGAAAAAACTTATTGCTATTGCGGCGTTGCTGTTCGTACCTCTTTTCGCTTCGGCCTCAATTGACCACAATCTCTATTATGGGATGCGCAACAACGATGATGTCCGTGAGCTTCAAGAATTTCTTATCTCTAACGGGGATCTCGTCGGTACTCCGGCCACCGGGAACTTTCTCTCCCTGACTTTGGCGGCGGTAAAGCACTATCAAAGTACTCATAATATCTCAACCACCGGCTATGTAGGGGTTCTCACTCGCACCTCCGTAAACAGTGAACTTAATCTGGCTTTGCAAGGTTCCAATGAAGCTTCCACCCAGGAAACGGGTACTCCGCCCCCTGCGCCTATAGTCCAGAACACTACTAACGATGTAGTTTCTCAACTCCAAGCGCAGAACGCGTTGTTACAGCAGCAGTTAAATGCCCTTAACAGTCAGAACTCCACTATTCAGCAGCAACAGACTATCATTAATCAAATTGTCCAAAATACGAACCAAATTGCGCAGAATACGGCTCCTACGCCGACACCTGCACCAACTCCTACTCCAGTTCCCCCTGTCCCACCGGCTCCGATAGTATATGTTCCAGCTCCAACCACTCCTCCGGTTATTAACTTTGAACCAGGAACTGGCAATTATTTGGGAAAAATTACAGTAAACTCTAGTTGGTCTTACACTGCTATGGAAGTAAGATATGAAATTATTTCTTCTAATTTTTCTACCGGAGATATTCAAGTTCATGTAGGTACAGTAAGCGGCCAAGGTTCAAATTTTGGCATTATCTCTGGATTATCCTTACCTCTAAACTCGGGAATATCTTTTTTTGCTTCTCGTCCCCTAACCGGAACTGGGTCATTTGTATTTCATCTAACCTCTGTTAAAGTCTCTAATCAGGATGGGATTATATTTAATATTCCCCTAGGCTATTCCAGCCAGACAGTTACTTTTAATTAAATGAACTAAGCGACATTCTCTAGGATTCAAGTTTTGTGTATTTGTCTTGAATAAATCGCGGTAAGATATGTTTGAAGGCCTATCTAAGTACAAAATCAATCACCCTGTTATATTTTTCTTTGTCTTAGGTTGCATAGTTTTGGTAATCCATGATTACGGAGTCCAAGATGGTACGATGTATATCATTGATTTTTGTTTAGGCATATTTCTCTATAAGTTCATTGCTGGGATTCGCGACTAGTGCTAATAGCAGGCATCTTATTCGGAAGGTCGTTCACTTTTTTAGCGTATTTCTTAAGTGTTTCTAAAATTACACTATCTGAAGCATTTGTTAATTTCTCAATAGTCTTGAGGTTTTTTCCTAATGCAGATTCTAAATCAAGGGAATTCATCGTTTTTAGCCCAACGTTAGAGGGGAATAACTTAGCGACAAAACCCTTTACTGATCCCAATGTTGCCCAATCCCCTACTATGCCCAAAGCCCTGCCTATCTTTTCCCCAAGGCTTCTTTTCATAATGCGATTAGAAAGTTGCTCAACTTTTGTAGCCATTCTATCGGCCATATCTTTTACTTTAATCAAAGAACTGGCATTTTTATCCATTGCTACAGCACTTTCATCCTTCAAAAAGCTTCGTGCCTCATCTTTTACGGCCGTTCTGGTATTTTCATAGGCTTTGGAATTTACACTAGTTAGGGGTTGACCTGTTTTATCAGAAAAAGCTTTAAATCCTTTGCCATATTCCTTAGCAATATTATTTATTTCAACAGGAGTTAAGCCTTCTGTATTTGCTTTTTTAATTAATCCGCTAATTCTGCTAACATCAGCCTTGCTTCTAGTTTTTGTATAAAGTTCTTTTAGATCTGATAACGCTGTTTTCGTGCTAGGTAAATTCTTTAACTTAGCCGATCCACCCACTTTCTGATATTCAGCATCAACAGCCGATATTTTTTCATTTACTTTATTTTCCAAAAAGTCCTTGAGCTGTTCATACGTTGGCTTCTTGGGTAACCCACTAAAATCAACATTAGCCGCTACCTTCTGGGCGGTTTTTGTTTCAAAGGCATTCTTGGGTTGAAATATCTTGCCGGTAGCCTCTTTAAACTGATCAGCAGCTGGAACTCCCTTTGGCGTTACTGTATCAACAATCTTCGGTATTCCTTTGGTTACCGGACTTGCGACTTTGCTTATGGCATTATTAAATTGTTCTCCGGCCCCTGCTTTTTCAGCTAATCCACTTGCAACAAGTACGAGGGGAGCAATATTCTCCACGGGTTGTTCTACGATATGTTTTGTTGCTGCTTCAAAATTGCCACTAAAAATATCCTGTAAAAATTGCGGAGTTACTGCTTTTAATGCATTTTTATAGATATCAGGCATTTGTCCTGGTTTATCCCCACCTGACGTAAGGGCTTTTCCTAGAATAGATAATGGATTTTCTCCCGTTTCTTTTGAATAATTCTGGATCTGTTGATAGGTTTCTCCTACGTGCTTTGCAATATCAACCACATTCTTTACCGGATTCAGGAAATTGAGAGCTCCAGTCCCTGCGTTAACTGTAGAAGTAGGTAAGTTCCCAGCCGTTTTCAAAGCAGTTTTAAGGGTGCCGTCTTCGGGAGCAGCCTTAAAGGGAGCTGGAATAGCGGGTATTCCTTCGGTCAGTACCCTGGCAGCTGCGGTCTGCTCAGGAGCTACAGGATTGCTTTGTTTTACAGGTTCTACTGTTTGGGATCCTTTTAAAATATAATTCCCGGTTTCATCTTTTGTGTAGTTATCTACATAAGCCTGAACATCTTGCCTGCTTTTATTGGCCTTAATTAGAGCATCTATGTTCTGCTTTAATTGTGTTTCGTTTAATGTTTGTGTTAGTGGCATATTAGTTAGGTAAAGTTACCCCTTGAAAAGTGTTAGAAGAACTATTTCCCGGTAAGGTAATTCCATTATATGTAGTGCCCTGATCTGTAGAAACATTGCCCTGTAATCGGTTTATTATTTCATTCAAGGTAGTTCTAAATTCAGGTTCACTCTGTGATAGATTAAGCTTCGTAACAGCCTGGGCAAGTAATGCTCGTTCTGAGTCTGAAACTGTACCTTGTCCCTTAAGATACTTAACTCCTTCCAACGAAAGTTGAGCTTTAACCGAATTAAAATCGTTGACAAAGTTTGCTCGGTCGGTTCCGGGAATAAGACCATATCCAAAAGAATTAAGGAAACTGCTTTTACCAACAGCACTTGTGCCCTTCCCGGCATCAAATTTATTCAAAAGACTTTTTGCAGTTTGTAAGGCAGACTTTCCTAATTCCGTGGTTGTAGGTTTGCCTTCTGCTGAATTTCCCATGGCCTGAAGCGCTACAGTAACTTTGTTTCTTAGTGCTGCCTGAGAAGCTGGAATCTCAGTAATCTTTGCAGTGCCGTTTTGGATTCTTTGAGCCCATGAATCAACAGTAACATCTGTACCAGGCGTGTAAGCTCCGGCAGCACCAGAAGTACCGGTATAAGTATTAAGGGCATCTTGGAAAGACATGCCCTTGTTGGCGTATATTTGAATTTGATCAGCAATAGCTTTTTTGCCTGCGGCCAATGTTGCATAGTTTGCATACGTTCCACCATCAGAAGCCTTAACTCCACTATCAGTTTGGCCGGGAGCTCCAACAAATTTCATATTACCGGGATTATTTTTAACTCCAGCCAAAGAACCTCCTTCATTATTAATGATACCTGCCACTATTTTATCTATGCCTACATCTGAAATAGCCTGTGCCAAAGAAATGGTAGTATCAGTAATACCAGCACTGCTAGCAACATTTAAAGCACCACTTCCAGCTCCACCCCCAAGCCCTGATTTTGAATTTAATGCTGCCGTTTGAGCTTGTTTATAGAGAAAATCAGGGCTTACTTTAATTTTTGCTTGTAATTTGGATAAGTCGGCATTGAACGTCTTGCTGGAAGGATCAAGAGCAACAATTTGACTAGCAATATCTGGCTGACCGCTATCAAAAGCATTCTTTGCCCATTCGTGAGCTAATGCTGAATTATCTTTTGCCTTCTCCTTTGCATCAGCTATGGCCGTCTTCTCCTTATCAATCGCCAATCCCAAGGCTTCTGTCCGCTTTTTATCAATACTAGCTAAAACATCCTTATTCAGTTCGTACTGTTTCTCTTTAATAGCCAAGGCATCTTCAATAGGCTTGTATTTAAGGTCAATGATCTGCTGGGCCTTATCTTTGGCAGCTTGCAGGCGTAGCTGTGAGCCTGTAGCGGCTGCCGCGGCAATATCTGACTGTTGGCCAATAGACAGGGCTTTGAGGGCGTTTAAACGCAATGCCCCGGCATCTTGAGGAGCCACTCCCCTATCGGTTGCACCGGTATTGGCATTTCTTTCTTGGGTTTGAATAGGAATTGCTTGTGCTTCCCTGTTCAGAGAAGAAGCCTTGGCGTTTAAATCAGCTAATTGTTGGACATAGCGGTTCAGATTGGCTGTTTCGGTATTTACTCCCGCTGTTTCATTGGCTGCAGCGGTATCAGCAGTCCGGCCAGTCAGCTGTTCCATTAAGTTAGTGATTTCGGTTCCCGTTTTATTCTGTTGATTCTGTGAGGCAGTAAGTTGGTTATTTAAGGCGGTGTAGTCGTTGATAATGGAATCGGTAACGCCTCCGGTAATGGAAGGATAATTAGTGGTATCTGGCGTAGGCGCAGTAATCCGTAGAGGCGTTGCAGGAGCAATATTAGAAGCGGGAATAACACTAGAACCCAAGTTGCTAGTAGCCTCCGCCCTAGCAGCGGCGGTAGCAGTGGGGTTAGCGAGAACTGATTGATAATAGTTTGTAAAATCTGTTGGCATATTATGTTATGGCTAGAGTCCTAAATTGTTCGTACCAATTAGCACCGTCGCTGATAAAACTTATTAACGCTGATTTGCTTGCGGTTCCCGTTAGGGTTCCTGATGATTTAAAATTTGTTCCAAAGGTGATAACTTTTCCTGATGTGGCGTCGTTGGTAATTAGAATTTTCAATTCTTGCCCGGCTTGTCCTGCGGCAGAAGCGTTAATCGTGGCGTTTCCTGTGGCATTTACCGTGGTGGTTTTTTGGAGCAAAGTTTTGCTTACATCCAAGGAAATCGTGGCAGCATAGGCAATCGTCAGCCATGTTTTTTTAAAAAACACATTGTTGTTGAAATATACCGGGTTTGCAAAAACGTCCTGGGTAATACTATGTGTCCGGTAATAAACATCTCTCAGTTGGTTAAGCTGGTTCTGGACGCTATCTATTTGTTTTTTTAATTCCTCATTGCTCATTGGTTCAAAAAGTCATATTCGTATTCATAGTATTTGATCTCCACTCCCCCGGTGCTTTCTAGTTGGAACTGTATCTCCCTGCCTGCGGTAAATGCCAATCCGTCAACTTGCATGGTGGTTTGTTTCATTTCTTCTGCTGCTGCGGTGGTTTCACTTAATATAGAAGTCATAGTGGACGTATCAACCGCATACTTTACAGTAATAGTTCCGCTGCTTTTTCCAGTGTAATAGATCCTAAACGCCTTTAACTGTTTCATTTTCCCCCTATCATCAATAGGCATATCCGGGTTAATAGTGGTTTTATACACACTCGTGTTGGCATATGTGGCGGTTGTTTTGGTGCGCATAAAAACGTACGTTCCTATTGCAGAAACTCCAGTCCATAGAATGTCCCCTATCATGGCCAATCCCTGGAAAACTACTGCGGTAGTGCCATTCAATAGGTATCGTTCCTTGGCAATGATATATCTTCCTTCTTTGTTTTGTCCTACCGTGTATACGCAATCATCTCCGGCGAATCCAAAATATAATCTATTCCTATTCTTCAACTTCAAAAAAGTTGCGATTAATGATGTGGAAATTGAAAGTTGCCGTATAGTTTGGATTTGGCCGCCAGAATATACTTTGACAATCAAATAACTAACACTTGGTTCATATCCGGTAACAGAAACCTTGTGGGACTGCATTACCCCGATAAGATCATTGTTTAAGTTTTCTAAAATGTTAATTGAGCCTTCTCCAAAATCTAATGCTTGCTGGAAAGTATTTAAGGTCATATCCCTGCCCCACAAGTAAACTACTGAGTTCCCTGTACCCCGTAGTGGTTTCATTGCAATGGCAAGATAAGTTCCGTAATCAGTCATAGAAACCGGCTGCTTACCTGCTGGGATTAGAGTTGTGCTTTTAGTGAAAGTCGTTCCATCCCAGCTAAAAATAGTCGTCCCAATGATACCGTAAAGAACATTATCCTCTGGATGAACAAAAGGCCGTACAAAAGGCGATGCGCCAGCGCTTGTCACGGTATCTATGTTTGTAACTACACCTCCGCTGTCGTACCGAATCAAAGTCCATGTAGTCCCAGAAAGGCTCAAAGCAAAGTATTTATCCTTGTAAACCACCGCGCTGCCTTTCTGATATACCCCAGCTGGACCATCTGCCTGCGGGTTAAACCCAGAAGAACTATCTGTTGCATCTTTGGTAAAAAATTCAGCCACTGAAGAACCTCCTGCCTTATACCCGCTGGCGGTTAAGTAATAAGTTCCTGCGATCAAAGAATATTCAACAAAATCAAGCTCAATATCGTCCATGGTTCCTACCACAGTTTCAGCAACTGAATCAGGATAAGGGATGAGCTTATGGGGGTTAGTAAAAATATCAAAATTCTTTGAGTATTCAGATTCATCAGTAGCAAAAGTCCTTAAGTCTTCTGCGTGTCCCCCATCAAATTTGTTTTGTTTGGCTAGTGGCATTAACTTTTTGTTCTATTTACCCATGTTGAAACTGCATTTTTGGCTTGGTTTACAACGCTGCTGGCATGCTTGATAATGTTTGTCATAGAAGAAGTGCTGCTTTTGGCTAAATTGGTAATAACAGATCCTATAATCCGTATTGTAGGAACAAGAGCCTGGATGTTAAGGGTTGCCAATGGCACAGAAATAATTTGCTTTACTGTAGGAACAAGAGCCTGGATGTTAAGGGTTGCCAATGGCACAGAAATGGTTACGTTCCCTAATACACAGGTAAAGGTGCCGTTTGAAGTAAAGGTATGGATGGTATAGGCTCCCGAAGTGGTAATAGTTCCTCCCGTAGAAGAAGTGGAAACTCCATCGCTTCCATCGGTCTTATAAGCAATAATCACTACACCGCTTCCTCCTGCCCCTCCAGTTTTTTGGCCACTGGAACCGTTGTTAGTTCCGGCTCCCCCACCGCCTCCTCCGGTATTGGCGGTTGCGCTAGAGCCATTGGCGTTTCCCGAACCTCCTGCCCCTCCGCCGCCAGAAGCCGTACCTCCCGTAGTTCCACCCGCGCCATCTCCGGCTCCGCCGCCACCTGCGCGTTGCACTGAAGAACCAGAAATAGAACTTGAAGTTCCGGCTCCCCCATTGCCACCGTTTCCACCTGAACCTGCAGAGCCTGCTGCCCCAGATCCCCCACCGCCTCCGCCTGCGTTTGCACCGCTATAAGCTCCACCATTGTTTCCTTGGCTTGCAGTTCCATTTCCAGGACTGCCACTTTGGGTTCCACCTCCTCCTGAACCTCCGTTAGCTCCACCGTTGTTTTTATTAGCACCACCGCCTCCGCCTACCGCCGTTAAGCTGTCAAAGACCGAATTACCTCCACTTACCCCCACTCCTGTGTCAGTAGTGGCTCCGGCTCCGCCACTTCCAACAGTGATTGAATATGCCTGCTGGGTAACAGTATGGGTAAGGTCTTCAAGATAGCCTCCGGCTCCGCCGCCAGAAGCTCCAACTTGTTCATTGTTGGAAGTGGCACCTCCTCCACCCCCACCGCCTATAACTAATGCCCAAACTGTTGCTGGCATGTTAACTGCTGGTTATATTAAATATTCCACTGGCGTTCCAAGTTAAAGTAAACGTAGCTGAAGATGTCTGGTCTGAACCAAAATCCACATAAGCGATCACCCTGCTGGTTCCCGTTTCATAAATCACCGCATAGCGCATGGTTTTGGAAGCCGTGAACGTCCACGTAGAATCATCGGCATCAAAAACTACCGTGGTGGTTCCCGTAAAAGCAGGACTACCTAAAGCAATTCCACCGGTAGTGTATCCGTTTCCAGTAGCCACCTCCCCCGAAAGCCCAGAATATAAAGTGTCAGTCAGAGCCGGTGTGTAGGTATTGGTGAACAAAGCTACCTTCACGGTGCCTCCGTCAAAATCCAAGGCATTACCGTTAAATTGGCGTAGCTTGGTTTGGTTATAAATGTTGAATGTTACTGCCATAGTTTTTTAGTTAACGTGAGCTTCGGTACCTTGGGAGGATTTGCGTCCTTTCGTCTTTATTTCTCTTGGAATAGTATCCCTCAATTAATCCGGTGATTCCTCTATCTTCATCGCCTTCAAATTTTATTAGTTCATTTGCCAGCGCAGCTGTTTGGGGCAATCCTTTATCTAAACAGTAAAAATACGAAGGCCTAATGGCTAAATATTCATGAAGCGTCCAAGGGATTCCGGGCTTCTTCGTTCCCGTGGATACATCTCCTGAAGTGAAATAAACCGGGGTGCGGTTGATGTAAATTTCTAAAGCGTTTGCTAAGGAGTAGTTGGGGATGTCTATTAAAAATATCCCATTGGCGGTAACGCGGTATTTTGAAGGGATACTCTGAACCGTTGAATTTAAATCGTTATCATCACCGGTCTGCAAATCCACTTGCCTCAACGTGGTCCAGTTACCTGCGCTATCTTTAATTCTTACCTTATAAACATCTAAAATTTGGTTTCCTGTCTGGTCTGTCAGGAAAGAATAATCCTGTTGGCCTGATACAAGTGCTGTGGTGATGATCGGATAATCAGATTGGTTGGAATCATCCACCTGCCATTTTCCTTCTGCTGCAATGGCCTTGAGCATAAATATGTTCAAGGTGTTATTGATAGCTAAAGTTTTTTGGACAGTCGTAAAACTGCTCGTAGTGTTATTCTGAGTATTGGTGTGCTGTTGAATCTGATCTAAGATCTCGGTAATAGTCATTGGTTCTTCTTGGCGAAATTAGTTTTGAAATCCTCTAAATGGTTAAAAATGGTAGCTACAATCTCCCCATTTTCAAACTTTATGGATTCGTAGTCTTCATAACTGTCTTCTAGCAAAGGCTTCATCAGCTTTCTAGATAAAGGAATAATCTTGTCATTGTATTTCTGGGCTTTTATGGCTATTTTATTCCGTTCTCCCTCTAATTCTTCCTTTTTCTTTTTAATCTCATCATATTTATCGTGAAGCTCAGAAGGCACCTGGGCTTTCATTCGGTCATAAATCTCCTTTTTAATAAGGTTCATTTCTTCTACACACTGGCTTACCCTTTCAGTGAGGGATTTTTCTTTTTCGTGCAAGTCGCTAATATCCACTTTCTTTTCTTCTTCTTGGAGCTTTAAATCGATTTCGGTGAGCTCTTTTTCTAATGCTTCAATCTCTTCTGATTTTGCCCTCCCTTTGGTAATGAAATCAGACTTTTCTAAAAGCAATTTCTTCAATTTTTCACTCTCTAGTTTTACGGTTCGGGGATAGCTCATTTAAGTAAGGATTCATAGGCTTCCTGCCAAAGGTGAGCCTTATTATTAATGTTATAGTTTTCAAGAACGTACTCATGGGCTTGTTTTCCTAGCGCCCTACGGTATTCTTTGTCGTTGATCAGTTTTTCAATCTGATCAATCCAGCTTGCGGTGTCAGTTGCCAGCAATAAATGTTTCTGGTCTTCTGGATTTTGCTCATAGGGACTGTCCTTAGTCGGAAAGCTTTGGGCAATAGTGGCGATTTTAAGCATTGAGTTCTCCAAAAACTTCAAATTGCTCTTGCATCGGTTAAAAAGGCTGTCGTAACGGGGAATAATCACCATATCTAGCTTTAGCTCGTTCAACTTTTCGTAGTATTCGTGGGCTGAAGTAAGAGGATGCCATTCAATATTGATTTTGCTAAGCCAATCGTATTCGTCTACGTATAGCTGGCGATAAATCTCATTATTGGAAGGCGTGGGAACCGACAAAAGTACTATTCTTACCCGTGGGTCGTTCTGGTAATGCTCTACAATGGGCTTTAAGACTTCCATATCAGCAGTCATAGCCACACTGCCGGTAATGCCAATACGCACTACGTCAGTTTCGTTTTTTAAAATTTCGTCAGGCCAATAAAACGGATCAACTGTGTTGTGTAAAACAATAGTATTTGGATTTATGGCTTCATATTCTTTTTTGAGAAATTCTGTGGAGCAAGTCACTAAATCAGCTTCTTTTAAGAATGCGTCTACGTTTTCATTTAAGACTCCCAGTCCCCTTTTGAGCATCTGCTCATTCATGTATTCGTTAAATTTGAAGCCACCATGATCCTTGTAGGTATCATCATTATCAAAAACAATTTTTTTGCCTTGTTTCTTTAGCATTCTGGCCATTTCCAGCTTTTCTTTCCTTTCTGGGCGGTGAAATACCACAATGTCGGCATCTAAAACGGCCTTGGCTTTGTTTTCAGGCGTCATTTGGTTGGGATTCAAAGTCGTCCTATCTCCATCCCAGCCATTTGCTTGTAAAGGAAAAAGGCATCGTACGTTGTAGCATCCCTGCAGTTCTGAATTTACGTAATAGACTTTCATTGTTCAAGAAGTTCTAATTCTTTCTTTTTTTCAGCGATCTTTAGCTTTTTTAATTCCTCCAAAGCTTTTAAATTCCTCTTGGCTTCTTCTATCTGTTCAAGAATGGATAGTGACCCACTTGCCGGGTTTGCGCTTGATACAGAGGCTTTTTGGGACTCTGCCGTTGGCTGTGGAATTTCCTCTTGGTTAGATTCAATCACCTCCTTTGTTTTAGGATGCACCACATCCCCTTTGGCGTTGATACGCACGCTCGTTTTTTTTATATTTGCTCCCATTACTACTGGCATAATTGTTTTCAGATTTACTCCTATCTCGCAATCTGAATTGAGTAGGAGTAAACAATTACTAATTAATTGCTAGGTATAACTCTCTTCGTCGTATAAGACATAGTTAGCTGGTACCGTTTTAAAGGTGCTATCTTTTGTCTTAACCGTCCGAGTGTCCGGATCGCCATAAAGTGTTTGCTCAGCCTGAGTCCGCACTTTTTGCGATTGCTGATTGATTGAGTTATTGGCCATGGTCTTTTACTTTAATTATTAAGCCGGGCTCAATACCGCTACTCCAGCGTTATCCCTATTTTCAATTACACCGTAGAGCAAGTCTGCAGTAGTAACCGTTGAAAGGTATTCTGGAATGTAGTTTGACTGAACACGTACTCCATAGCGTCCGGTCATAGTAGTTCCCCTATCGCCTGCTTGTGAACCTCCTGAACCCAATGGAGAAGTTGCAAAGTGCAAAGCATCCCTATGAGCTAAAGCGTTCCAGCGGCCGGTGATACCAGAAACATACTGAATGTTGTTTGAGATATATACCGGGATGCCGTACAAGCTTCCAGCTGGCCTCTTGGCGGTAGGATCGTTTACTGGAGAGTTAATAGCCAGTGAGAACTTGTCAATGTTCTGAATCTGTTTCCAGAACACGTTCGGGGTAACAAAGAAAGCAACATCGGAAGTGGTATCAATACCAACTACTTCCAAAGCGGCAATGGCTGCGCGGATATCGCTATCAGCCAAGTTAGTGGTTGAAGAACCTACTGTGGTGGAAAATCCATTAAAGAGGGTTGCAAGGGCAACTTCTAACTTTTTCGCCATGGTGTATCCAGCGTTCATAGCGTACTTCTCTTGGATGTAGTATGAATGCTTGACCTGGGCAGCTTCTTTATCTTCAATGGCGAATGAAACTTCATACCATTGGTCAACCGTCAAAGTAATCTTTGTTTCGGTTGGAGCGTTCAAAGTAACTGCTGTAGCGTTAGACTTTGAGTTAGCACTCATTTCGGTCAAATTAGGCGTGTAAAGAGCCGAACCTCCATTTGCCAATTCTGAACTGCGGTCAGTAAAGAAGTCAGCAATCATCAGCTTTAATTTGAAAAAATCATTGATTCTTTCTCCCCAAAGCAAAGGGATAAGTTGAGCTAAAGTTGTTGAACTTTCGCTCGTTGTTGGAAATGCCATTATTTTTTACCCACGATCTTTTTGAACTTTTCTTGATGTTCGTCTCGCGTCATACCAGGCTTTACTTCGGGTTCGTCTTCTTGTCCTTCCCCTGAACCCTTTGAAGCGCCGAGTTTGGCTTTCTCCTTGCGTTCTTTCTCTTTCAGGTCTGCCTGATAAGTTAAGAACAAAGGGTCTTTCACTGCTTCGGTTAAGGCGATACCTTTTCCCCTGGCAATTACTTTGGCCTGCTCAATCTCTTCGTCTGATAAGCCGCGAGCCACTAATTTTAGTTCATCTTGAAACTGTGGGTCATTATTAGTTTCTTGAGGCTTGGCTTTTAAGGTTTTGAGTTCTTCTTCAGCCTTTTTTGCCCTGGCAGTAAGTTGAGATTTTGCCTTTTCGGCAGCTTCTAACTTTTCTTTTAAGGCTACAGCATCCTCTTGGCCGTCTTCGTTGGTATTGGCACCTTCCTTATCCTCTGCATCTTTGACTGCAGCGTCGTCTTGGATTTCTTCATCCATAGATTGTTACCAGAATATGCTTACTGGCGAGCGTTTAATGCAGGAATATGCTTACCTGCGAGCTTGTGGGTATTCCCCACTATGATGCCCACCTCGTAAGATGAGCAATAAGTGGCGACTACATCCTTCCCCCGGTAGCTTCGTCCCAAAACCCTTTCCCTTTTTTCTTGTGGTAACTTTTCACCTTGTCAGCAGGGATAATCAGCTCTCCCTTGTGTACCAAGGCTAATCCTGTCTTTTTCACAATGCCGCCTTTTTTGTAGCTACCGACGGTCATTAACTTGCTGACATTATCATCCACTTGGTTGGTCCATTCTTTGCTAAACGGCTTTGCAGTCACTCCCCGTTGGCCTGCGTTGTATATCCTCGCCCCAGTGGGAGAGAATACCTTATTGTTTTTATTCATCTTCCCCACTTGGGATAAATTAGGATACTTTGGAATGTTCATAACTTTATCGCGCTTCGTTTATTGGTAATTTTTTGGTGACCTTTGGTTGGAATAATATATCCATGTTTTCAAATGCTTTTTGCACCAGATCCGTGGCATCAGCTAGAGCTACGGCATCTTCCCTGTTCATTAACCTTCGCACCGCTTCTTCTTGGAAAAACTGAATTAGATAGTTTTTGACATTGTCTTTGGTGGCCGTATCTTTCCAAAATTCAAATAAAGGTTTTGGTTCTTTCATAAAATTGCCGCTACATCTTGTAATTGCCATCCCACGGTACCTGCTTTTGAATTAAGGGCATTTTGTATTGATAAACCACTGGTATTGGCGTACACATTGGCTGCTTCTTGTTCTGTTCCCGCCCAAGTAGATGACACTCTTCCCGTTTGTCGGGCTAATAAAATCAAACAATCTTTTGGAAGCCATCCTACAGTTCCACATTTTAGATTCAGTAGGTCCTGGTATGTTCTAAGTGTTGCCATTGGCGTTTGCAGTTAATGATAATGGTTCAGGCTGGGCTGCTGGCTGTTGTGCTGCCATGGCCTGTTGCTTGGTGCTGTTCTCGCTAATAGCAGAAGTAATCGCTACCGGGCTGATTCCTGCACCAGAGGTTTCAATAATTTCGTTCAACAAAAGGGTAAACACCGGATCCTGGCCTAGATTAATTCCACTCTTTAAAGCGTTCATGTAAGTCACCAGCACGCTGTTTAAGCTCTCCAAAACTGCTGCTTTGTTCTTTTGTTCCCCGGTGATATTTACCGTTACCTTCGCTTTTAAATTCTTGTAGAAATTCTTGGGGATTTGGATAAACCTCTGGCCTTTGGTTCCTTTAATGAAGGAATCGGCTTGATGTAAGAAAGCATCATATTGCTCTTGGGTTACAATCTTGCCTTGCAACATTAACTCGGCGGCTTTTTGGTTAGCATTCCGGATAGAGAAGTTCTTATCAATTTCTTTCAACTCTTCAGCACTGAACTCATAAGCTAAAATATGCTCTTGGTTCATCTGTGAAGCCAAGTAAGGCATAATCCAGTCGTTGAACAATTCCCCTACAAAGATTCCTAAGTCCTCTAAGAGGTTCACAAACACACTGTTAGACTGGTTGATAATCGTGGCTTCAAGTCGGTAAGGAGTGCCACTTGGGGGCTGTTCACCACGTTGGGCAGCATAAGCCGAAGTAGTTTTTTCTAGTTGGTTATTCCACTGAACAATCAAATTGTTATACTGTTGCAATCCCCCTGCTGGCAAAAGATTGAGTGAAGTGACGGGTTTACCATCTTCATGCTCTAAAATCATTCCATCATCAGTTTCGGTCAAAAGGTTCCTTCCCTTCAATTTCTTTGAAGCAGACTGCCCGATCACCTTGCTGGTGTATTCCATGGCCCTGTATTGGGCTAATACAGCGGCATTGGTATTTACCTGGGCTTCCTCGCCTTCTTCAAACACCCCTACCCCAAAATCCCTGCCTGCACGCTTTTTACGGGCTTTGTATTTGTAAACTGGCTCGGTATCTTCTTCCCAGTAAAGAACACAGAGCGTGTCTAAAAAGTTGTTGCGGCCGCTATCTACCGGGCTTCCAGCAATATAGTAAAGCTGGTCTGAATAGGTCTTTTTATCCTTGGCGGTAATCTTATTTTTCCCTCCTGCATACTCATTCTCAACCTGCTTAATAACACTCTTTGGAAAATTCCCTCGCACCTCGTAAATCGGAACGCGCTTGTTTGAGCCTTGGTCTTTCAGTTTCTCTAAAACTTCGTCTATGTTCTTCCATTCAGTCATTTTTATTAACTGGCTGGCAGTTAAAAAATGTAGTTCTACTTTAGCTCCTTGCAAAATATCCACTTGGTCGGTGATCATATTCTTCCATTCGGGGAGCTCAATTTGCAAAATCTTTTTGCCGTCTTTCTCTTTCAGAACCTTTTTAGCTAACACAGAGCCATACCGCGTATCGGCATCGCGAATCTCATTCAAAGTCTTGGCGAAATTCACTTGTTTCATCCATACTTGGATGTCTTTTGAGAGAAGGTAGGCTTCTAAGTAATGGTTCCCATCGTCAGAGGTAACCGTAATGTCTTTGGTATCTAAATCCTTGGCGGCGTTTTCTACATCGCAAATGCCGTTAAGAATGTTAAAAAATGGCTTCTCACGTCCCAGTTCATCCAGTTGGCCATTAAGGTATTTGCTGTTGGTATAGAACTCAATCATATTGATGAGTCCTTTTTGGTTAAAAAGTAATGGTGCTGAACTTTGCTGTCCCACTACCGTAGAACCACCACCAGAAACTAGTTGGATGGTCTTGTCGTAGTTGGTTTTGATGATTTCTAGCTCTTGTTGTATCTTCATCTTGAACTTTTGTTATGTTGGCGTGAATTCATGCGCTCAAGGCGTTCCTCTGGGTCAATCTCTTCCTGAAATCCATTACTGTCATCAAAATACATACTTCGGATGATCGCCCATTCTGCCGGGTCCTTGAGTGTTGGTCTGTTTTCCATGTTTGTATACACAAAAAAAGAGGCTCATTGCTGAGCCCCCCTTTGGTTTCGGTTAGGCGAAAAATATATTTAAATTGTACTCACCTTAATCGTACTGCTAAACCAACCCACTTGTCAAGATGTACGCTTGTGAATAACTACATCCTCAATTTTTTGTATCATTTTCAGGTGATCTGCGTGCAATACGGAGGCCTGGGAAGCTTTCTCCAATGTCTTACATTCCCTAATAAACTCTAAATTCTCTATATTCTCCATGCACCAGTTAAGAAATTCAGACTTGCTAACCTCCAGTCCCATGACCGTAAAGTCTATCTGTTTTGGCTTATAAAATGAAGAAGTCTTATTAAGCATTACCTTGTTTGCGTTTTTGTGTTTTTAAGTCGTGATAGCAACCTGTCGGCTTTCTCGGCTTCATTTACTTCTACATCGTTAACAAATAAAGTTTCTACCAACGAAGCGTACCCATGTTCATCAGCATAATGGGAAGTCCAGTCATGCAATGGTATATCTTTAAAAATCTTGCGTTCTTCATCGTATTCTCTCGTATACTGTGGTATGGCTTCTAAAAACTCTGCACATTTTGTTTTATCAACATAAAGCTTTTTAAAAAATCTTTTACCAGCATCAATCCTATCTTGGATTGATAATCTTGGTACGATAGTGAATTCAATTCCCAGATCTTTTGCCACTTCTAAACGTGACTGATTACCCGTTAAAGAATAATCACTCACCGCAATATCGTGCGGGGCAAAGTGCTTTCCAAAGTTATATGGCTTTTCTTTGACCAGCTTAATCCAATCTGGTAAGCCTTTACCATTCCCCGATAAGTAATCAATCTTCCTTACGGTCAATCCATTGCTCTGGTAAAAGCCTATGCAGTTGGTGTCGTTCTTTCCTAAATCCCAGACGGTATGGACCAAGAGGCGCGGATCATAGGCCACATCGGTAAACTGATTATTAAGTTCAGCATCGTTAACTTCCTTCCAGTAAATTGAGCCTATAATGGCTGAAATGAAAGAGCAGTAGAACTCTTGTTGGATTAAATCCTCAGTCATGCCAGCCTTTCGTTCTTCTTCAATGTCTTCCTTGGTTAAAACATTCGTATCATCAACGGTAAGCTTAGAAACCCACCACTTGGGATTGGTCCTAGCCATTTCAAACAGATTATAGCCATGATTCTTGCCTCTGGGAGTGAAATTGAAGATAGCCCAGCCTTTGTTTTCGGCTAAAATAGGCCGCATATATTCCCAGGCCTTCGGATTCTGGAGGCTATATTCTGAAAACACAATGCCCCGTGGATTGGTTCCCACAATCTTATCAGCATCCTCCACTCCGATAACCTGAAACAAAGAGCCGTTCTTGTACTTAATCTTCATCTCAGTGTCGTTCGGCTTGCCATCCAGTAATTCTTTGGGGAAATGGTCTAGATATTTTACTCCGTCTTTACCACGGCCTTCCCACAAAGCTTTCTTGCCCTGTGAATAGGTGGGAAACGTATAATAATAATTCCCTACCTTTTCCCACATCTCTCTGGCTACTAAATTGATATCTGTTAAATCTTTGCCGCTTCTACGATGCCAAAGCTGGACTAATCTGTCGTATCCTTTATCAAACGCCTCCCACAGAGGAATCTGGTAGCTTCTCGGTTGGTATAGATGTGGTAGGGTTATCTCCTTTGGCATATTTTATAACCGTTACGGTTGAATCCACGCTCCCCGAATGTTCAGTATCTTGTTTAGGATTTCCTTCCGCCATGCGCCACTGTAAATCTTTAGGAATATCTTTTAAAAATTCTTCACGCTGCTCTTCGGTCATAGTCAAAAGCTTCTCTCTCATCCATTCTTTAAGAGTTTTGCCTTTTGGTCTCCCGTTTGGATTGGCATTATTATTGGGACCAAATGTTCCATCGGGATTCCGATTATCTACCGGTTTTATCGGATGTCGTTCCATCTAGTTTTCTCTTTATAACAATAGCGACACTTAAATAATGTATGACTAAACTGTATCCCCACTAGCTTTCCTGATGATTTAAAAAACATGAATTTATGAAAACCCAAAAAACAAAAAACTTTCTTGATCATGGATGTTCCTTACTCCTAATAAAAGTCCCCTTCCATTTTTTCATATAATCGTTCTCCAATAACATCCGGTTCTGGCCATGCACGGTTTCAAACACATTCGTATGCACGGGTAGATCTGGCGTGAACTCAGTATATGGCTGTGGTAACCATCTCGTTTCCACCATAATCGCCACATCCTTGTTGAATATCTTTGGCAGTGTCGGTAATAAACTGCTAACGAACTTGCCCATATAGTGAAAATTCCCCTTGGTAAGTACTACGTTACCTTCTAAGGCAAATAGCTTATCAAACAAATTTATATCCTTAACTACGGTGGTGTCCATTAAATGCACAAACTCATCAAAATGTTTCTTTGCTTCCATGATCACTGCCGGTTCCCAGCCATTCCAGTCATTTACAATTAATTTATACTCTTTTCCTTCTGGCCGATAGTGTTCATAGGCATCAAAGTTTGGCTTGTATCCCCCATTACTGACCACCAAAACATCATAAGGGGTTTCCTGCAAAGAATCCAAACAATCCTTTAGAAAATCTTTCGTATATTCACTTGTACCTATGACAATGCCTTTTTTCATAAAATCCATTGAACTTTGCCCGTTCTCGCATTAACTCTTGACCCTCTTGCTCCATATGGATTACCTACTGTAGCCATTACCTCTGGAGCCAAGGGTTCTATCTTAATCCCTTTTAGTTCTGCGAATACATCTCCATGAGTGCTGTGGGTTCTATCAAATCGTATATTGTGAGTTTCCTTTAAAGCATCTTCAATTAGTGGGATCTCTTTATCCCCATGCCATTCGCCTCTGAATTACTTAACCATTTTCATTTAGGGCTTAAATGTTTGCAGGTTCTGCCCTTCCATTCTTTCGGTATCAATTTTGAGAAGATTTTTTCT
>Ga0134123_10000446_pt1 | contig 27543 bp, 52 predicted proteins | sample KB303_FD_96460 | JGI IMG/M metagenome (GOLD analysis project Ga0134123, IMG submission 96460) | Terrestrial soil microbial communities without Nitrogen fertilizer from Kellogg Biological Station, Michigan, USA - KB3-0-3 | ecosystem: Environmental > Terrestrial > Soil > Unclassified ...
ACGGATCGAACGTCGCTCGCATCGTGCGGCGCTTCTTCTTCGAGGAAGCCAAGCGCATCGCCGACGCAGAAAAAGAGAACGTCGAATCCTTGCAGAATGCACGGAAAACGGCCGAGTCCAGGGAACCGAGGTCGCCCCCGGGGTTTCGGCCGCCGAAGGCGGCCAGGAAAGCGCCCGTAGGGCGCCCACCCCGAGCCGCGAAAAGGCGGAAGATCTCGAAACGGTAGTCGGCTCGGAATAGAGCGCGGCGCCTCGGGCGTACGATCGATGCGGCGCGAACCGCAGACGGGAAGACGGGGATGCGAATCGACAATCGAACGAAATGGCGCACGGAAGATTTGCGCTTCATGATCGGGCAAGCGCTGCGCGAGCGCGGCGTGCCCTCGAAGGGCGTCGAAGTGACGATCGCGCTCGGGCGGCGCGAAGAGCCGAGCGGGATCGCAGGTCGGGGTCGCGTCGTGCGGGAACTGACGAGCGCAGCCGACGTGCCGGTCGGATCGTTTGCGGTGAAATTCGGCCGCTTGATGTGGTGCGCGATCCGAAATCCGGCAAAGGACTTCGATCCAGCGTCCGAAGAGCACGTGGCCTTCGTCGTCGAGCTCGCGCGCGTGTTCGATTTTCTGGCCGCTCTCATGGCGGCGAAGAAGCCGGCGAAGGACTGGAAAGAGCGCCCGATCGCGTGGCTCGCCGACTGGTTCGAGGTGAACCGCGGCGAAAAAGGAAAGCGCGCGGGCTGTCCCGTGACGCCGCTTCTCCCGCAGCCGGTCGAGCCGAAAGCGTCGCGCGATAAAAAGAAGCTCGAGCACGCGCTCGCGATGTTCGCGAAGGCAAAGACGCGAGCGAAGCGCGCATCGACGCTCGAAAAGAAATGGGCGCGTCGCGTCGCAGCGCTCGAAAGGAAGGCCGGAAAATGAGCGGGATGAAGCTGTACGTGTGGGAAGAGTCGTTTTCGGATTATTCGGACGGGCTAGCCGTCGTGGTGGCGCCCGATTCTGAAACGGCGCGTGATCTTCTGCGCAAAAAGATTGGCTACAATCACCCGGACCTCGCGAAGCGGCCGGATGAGTACGAGCTGACAGAGGTGCGCGTATTTTACGTGCACGGCGGCGGATGAACGGCCCGCGTTGGAAGGTCGGCGACCGTGTCAGGCTTCGGCGCGGCGCCGCTCTGTATGCGGCGCTCGGCGCGGGCTCGTTCGTGATTGTCGAGCTCGGCGGCGGCTTTGTGATCGGCCAGCGTGGAAAAGGCGAAAGCCGCTGGCAGCTTTTGAAACGGGATCTGGTCCGAATGGGAAAGGCACTGTGATGATCAAAAGAATTTCGAGAAAAAATCCGGCGTTCGACTGCGTGCGAAACCCGTGCGGGAAAAATGGCTGCGGCACGAACCCCGGAAAGAGCCATGGGATCCATTGCGAAGAATGGTTCTACGCGGTAGTCGGGCCCGACGTCGCCGTCGAGCTTTGTGTGTACTCGGGGATCTGGGCGCCGTCCGTGCCCGAGCGGATCGCCGACCGCATGCGCGAGGGCGAGCGCTATCCGTGGGGCGTGCAGCTGCAGACGCACGCGCGCTTCCCGACGAACGTCGAAGAGCTGAAATCGATCGCGTCCAAGGAATGCCATTTGCTCGGCGCGTGCCGCTACTCGGAAACGACGTCGATCGCCTACTCGCAAAAGCTCGTCGAAGACGTCTTCGACCGCGACGCAGGCTTCGTGCAGCCCGAGGCGTTCTGGCTCGAGCTCGAAAAATATTTGCGAAAGGAAACCGATCGCGTCGAGACCGAGCGCGTCGATGTGAAATTCGACGTCTGCGGCCTGTGCAAAGGAAAGGGTGTGGTGCAGCGATGATGAAATGGGCGTTTGTTTTGCAAGTGCTCGACGCCATCAAGGCCGGAAGCGATGACCGGCTTTTTTGTTCGCATCTGTCGCGAAGGCAACTGGCAGCCGATCGACATCGCCGAAATGACCGATGCCGAGCTCGACGACTATTTCGCGACCATCGGGCCCGACCGCGCTGCGGCGTGGGCGAAGGCGCTCGCGAAATGGATTCGTGAAAACGTAAAAACGGTGGCGCTGTGAGGCGGGCGCTCTGCATGCTCGCGCTCGTCGGCTGCGGCGCCGATGGCTTCTATGCGATCCCGCCCGTCGATGATAGCGGCGACGCGACGGGCGGCGGGCAGGCTTCGCCCGAGTCGTCGGTCGACGGAGAATCGGGCGCTGTACTCGAGGGCGGCGCCGACGTCGCCGAAGACGTCGAAACAGGCGCCGACGCGGCGGCCGTCGACTCGGGCGAAGCCTGCCCGATGATCGGCGCGGCGTGCTCGCCGGTCGGTCTTCGCAAATGCCGCGGCCCGCAGCTCGTTTGGTACTGCGCCGGCACGTGGACGTCGAACGCGTGCACGCAAAATAATCCGGCGTGCATGCCGTGCGACGCGGGCTTTTGCTGCACGATCGGCCCGGTGTGCCCGTAAATGTTTTCCTCGCGCGATCTAGTAGAACGTCTGTTCGAGCGCCTCTCGACCACCTTCGGTCGGCGCTCGGCGGATCACTGGCGCCCGTCGAAGGTCTTCGCCGGGATGCAGCTGCAAAGGCGAGCCTTCGGGCTCGACCAGCAAACGGTAGACAGGCGGCCGCCGCCGCGCGCGGCCGTGTGGCATCGGAGCGTCGCCGAGCGTTTGATGTCGGCGTTTCTCCGTCGAAAATATCGCCGCGTTCACGTGGTGAAGATCAATCGCTGGAACCGCTCGGCGCTCGACGCGTTTCGTGGGTGGTTTGAAGACAGGACGGGCTTTCGTCAGGTGACCGACATCGAACAATTGTTCGAGGCGGCGCAAGGTTTGGGCGGCCGCGAATTCGAGGTGTGCGTCGCCGTCGCCCGCAGCATGGGGTGGAAGGTGACGACGCCCGAGCCCGACGAATCGCCGCTCGCGTGGGAGTGGACGTGCGGAAGCTGCGGCGGGCATCGATGGGCGGCGATGCTCCCGGGCGGTCTCGCCATGTGTGGCAGCTGCAAATCAGCTTGGCCGATCAAGAAGTGACGAAAGGAAAGAGACGATGAAAACCACGGACGTTGCGTTGACCGAACCAATCGAAGTCCGGGAGCTCTGGACGTGCACGCTCTGTCGAAAGCCCGAACAAATTTGGGATATCAACGCGCCAGGCGGTCCTGTGACTTTCAAGCAAGGCGTGCACCCGTCCTGCCTCGAAAGAAAACGGCGCGGCGAAAAGTCCGCGGCGATGTATCAGGCGGCCATGCTTCGCGGCGCCGCTGCGATGATCGAAGCTGGAGAAAAGCCGATTTTCGATCGCTTCATTTCCGAAGTCGTGAGCGCAGCGCAACCGAGGCAATCGATCGATCACATGGGCTTCCAGGATCCCGACTTGCTGCCGCGCATGCCCGAGGATTTGCGATGAAATTGGCGTGGTACATCATCGATCGACGCGAAGGCGAAGCGGAGCCCTACAGCATTTTGGAGTGCGCGGGCTGGCCAACCGATCTGCATTCGCAAACGAAGGATCCGATGTTTTGCACGAAATACGGTACGACCGTGCGCTATTTCATCCAGGCTTTTTCGGCGTTCGATGCCGTCGAGCGTTGGAAAAGGGCGGGCGAATGAAATTCGACGCCAAACAGAGGGCCGAAGCGCTCGACGAATTGAGCGACGCGGCCGATTCGCTGCTCGAAGCATCAAAGCGCTTCGCGGCTGCGGGCTGCGCGCGCGACGCCGAAAAAGCATCGCGGCTCGCGCTTCAAGTGCTCGGGCTGAAACGAGACAACGCGGAACGGCCGTCGTGAGGCAGTCGCGCAGCATTCGATCGGGAGGTCCGCGCGAAAAGCAAATTAATTTTCGTGTGACACCCGAAGAAGACGCGCGATTTTTGCGCCTCGCGCAGCACTACGGGATCCCCGTGGCGGCGATGCTTCGCATGCTCGTCAAGCGCGACGCGGATCTGCTCTTCGGCGCCGACGGAGCCGGGGGTGAGTAACACCCCCCGCATGAAACCTCCAATCTGCGAAAGACTCCCGGAATGGCTCGCGGCGCGAGCTCGCGCGGCATGGCTTCCCGCGTCTGCCTACCTGTTCTTTTGCTCCCGGTGTCGAAAATGACCCACCGTCTCTCCCAAGGGCAGCCTGTGGAAAGGCTTGGGGAAAACAAAATGCAGGGTGTCGGATTTGACCCATTGCCGAACGAGCAGCGTTTTAGCTAAATGAAAATCGGCCGTGCAAACGGCCAAGCGGAAAGGGAAACGGGGAAAATGGACGGACCGGAACGAAGCATCGCCGCGCGCTGTGCGTGCGGCCTGACATTCACGCTCGACGAGTGGTCGAAGCTCGATCTTGCTGGCGTGCAAGAAGACGAAGACACGATGCTCGAAATGCGCAACTGCCCGTGTGGAAGCACGCGGGCGCGCGTCGTCGATTTTCGCGCAGCCGTTCGGCTCTTGAATGACGAAACGCGCCGACTTCGTCGGGCGCTCGGTCTTCTGCGCGACATCGATCGTGCAACGGCCGGTCTGTCGCATGAAATCGTCGAGCTCGATCGCGGTTCTGTGCAGCGTGCCCGAGGCGGGACGCGTTCGGCAATCGAAGCCGGCGTGCGGGCCGTCGAGCTCGAGCGCGAGCGCTGCGCGAAGATCGCCGAGAAATACGACGATCCCGATGTGGATGGTGAGCCCGTCTGGACCATCGCCCGAACGATCGCCGTCGAAATCCGAAAACCGGTGTGAGGAAGGGATCCGAAAATGCGCGAGCCGATCGAAGTCGACGAAACGGGCGAAGCAAACGGAAACGCGATCCGAAAGCTCTACGGAGAGGGGCGCGAACGCGAGATTCGAGAAAACGCCGAAGAGCTCGCGCAAGCGATGCCGATCGAGCCGATGTCGGAAATGCAGCACGTTGCGGGCGCGGTGCTTCGGCGCGGCGCCGCGCAGGCAAATCAGTACGGCGCCGAGCTCGTCGTCATTGCGATCGAGCGCGAGCCGAGGCCCGAAGCCGTGTTCGAGGGGCTTCCCGCGCCGGGCTACGCGTTCGGGATGGCGTCGACGTCGGACGACGACGAAACGATCGCGCTCGCGCTGCGCGCCATCGCGCGCCGATTGGAACGGGGATGAAAATGAAAGAAACCGTCACGCTCGACGAAAAAGAAGTCGAAGAAGCGATCCTTGACTACGTGCGCGGCCGCGATCCGGCGCCCGCCGCAAATAAATCGGCATGGGTCGTGCGGCTTTTGATTCGTACGGAAGAGCACGGAAATCAACGCGATCCGGACACCCACCATTTCATCACGGCCGAAGTGTCGCGCGAGGCGAAGTGATGCGCGACGAGCAGCGGCGCCTGGTCGTGTCGATCGTTCTGTTCGCGTTTCTCATGGGCGCGACGTGCGGTCGCGTCTCGACGCGCGTTATCCCGTGGGGCGCGGGCTCGGGGCGTTCGCCATGAGACCGTGGGCGGATCGAAGCGAAACGGAAAAAGCGCGCTGGAGTCTTCGGCGTGCGGCGCAGATTTACGTCGCGGCGTGTCTGGCCGATGGCGAGGGACCGCGGCCCGAAGAGCGCGGCGCGCTGCTCGAAGGTGCGGCGCTCGAATTCGCGCAAGCGGTGAAATCGGATCGCCCGAAAAAGGCGCCGAAGAAAAAGGCGCGCAAGTAAGGTTTTGATTCATGGCAAGTTTCAAACTCGCTCCTTTCTGGCGCTACTACGGGGGGAAGTTCCGTTCTGCCCCACGCTATCCCCAGCCCGCGTACGACACGATCATCGAGCCGTTCGCTGGGGCGGCTGGGTATGCCCTTCGGCATCACGATCGCAAGGTGCTGCTCGTCGAGCGGTATCCGATCGTCGCCGAGCTCTGGCGTTTCCTGATTGCGGTCAAAGAATCTGAGATCCTCCGAATTCCCGAAGTCGAGCATGTGGATAGCCTTCCGTCCTGGATCCCGCAGGGCGGTCGCATTCTCGTTGGGTTTTCGATGAACAGTGCGGTCACCGCTCCGCGCAAAAGTCTCTCCGCTGGCCGCATAAAACTTCGCGCAATGGGGCGGAATTTCGAGGGGTGGAACGCAGCACAACGTGAGCGCGTCGCGTCGCAACTGCATTGCATTCGACACTGGAGAATCATCGAAGGCGAATACACGCTCGCCCCCGATGTTCGTGCCACCTGGTTCGTGGACCCTCCGTATCAAGTTGCTGGCTCTCACTACGTTCACCGACAGATCGATTACTCCGCGCTTGCAACTTGGTGCCGTGCTCGCCAAGGGCAGGTGATCGCGTGCGAAAACGCTGGCGCGAGTTGGCTTCCGTTTCGGGTCTTTGGAACGATGAAAGCCGGGCCGTCGAAGCGTGTGTCGTACGAGATGATCTGGACGAAGGAGGGTGCGTAGATGTCCGATCTCGCCTTTCCCACCTCGCTTCGAGAGCGCTCGCCGCGCATAAGGGACATCGGATGATCGCGAACGACATCGCCGCGCCGAAGATCGTGCAGAACCGCGTCGACGGGCTGACCGTTGCGTACCGCGTGAAATTGTCCGAGCGCGTCGTCGCCGATCTGCGCGCGCGCTCGCGCGTCGCCTTCGAGCACGGCCGCTGCCTCTTCGTCGATGTTGCAAACGTCGAATGGGAGCTCAAGGTCCCGCGCCGCGGCGACGGGCAAATGTGGCGGCTGCGTCGCGAAGACCACGTGCGTATTCAGATCGATCCGAAGGCGCCGGGCGGGCATAAGGAAATCATCGACCTTCGCGAACCGACGTCGCTCACCTACGAAAACGCGGCGAGCCCGAGGCTCACGGGCGTGATCGGAAAAGTCGGCTACGCGATGACGGGCGAAGTCGAAGTGATCGAGGATCCGGGCTGGACGTTCGAGCTTGTCTGGTACGCGGGCCATTTGTCCGAAATGCCGCTCGACCTTGTGCTGCTCGAGGGCCGCGACATCGTCGGCCGCTTCGGCGAAATCCACGAAGAGCGCATTCGCCGGATCGACATGGCCGCCGACGTCGCCGGCTTCGACATTCGCGACGACGACTTCGCGCATTTCATCCGTCGCGCGCGCGTGAAAGAATTTCCTTTCACGAAGAAACCGAACGGCGACGACGGCTTTCGGGAGCAGCCCGCGCAGCTCGCCGCGTTCGCGGACACGGTGATCTCCAAAGCCATCGCCGGGATCCGCTTCGGCCGAACCGACGTCGTCGCGCGAATCTACGACAAACGCGAAGAGCTCGTGCAAAAGGGCACGCCCGACAAGCGCGCGCGAGAAGAAACCGTGTGGATGAAAAACGGCTGGGACGGATCGGCGCCCGTGACGCGCGTCGAATTCCAGCTTCGCGGCGAAGCCCTGACCGAGCTCGGCGCCCGCGACCCGAACCTGTGCGGTGTGCACCCGAAGACCGGCGAGCTCTTGGGCGCGAAATACGAAATGCATGAATTTCGCGCAGCCGTGACGCTCCCGGAATACGTCCCGCGGCTCTGGTCGACGTGCCTCGAGTGGCTCTGGCTCGGCGTGCCCGAGGAAGGCGTCAAGCGCTCGCGCTGGAAAGAAGACGCGAGGTGGTCGGTGCTTCGCAATGCGAAATGGCAAAACGAACCGAAGGGGCTCCCGATCAAGCGCGTCAGAGTACGGGGCGGTGCGTCGGCGGCCCAAGCGCTCGGCAGCATGGCGTCGATGGTCGCCGCGGCCGGCGTCGATCTGGGCGTGCACTCCGAAGACGTGAGGGACTACGAAGAAAAGCCCGTCGAAAAACTTCGGAGCATGCTCGCGATCTTGACGCGTTTCGGCGCCGACGAAATCGTAAAAGCGCTTGTCGTCCGGTGGGGCGGCGACGCGCTCGCCGCCGTGCACGTCGCCGTCGTCATGAATGCCGCCCGCGGCCGCTTCCCGGTCTATAGACCGCGCGCCGGGCCGCCCCTCGCAAAACTTCCCCCGGGTCAAATCTCATTCTGGGAATGGGCCCAATCGAAAGAAACAAAGAAAGAAAGAACACCATGGCTAGCAAATTGAAGGTCGGTCGTTTCCGTGCAATCGCGAAAGAGGGATCTGAAACGTGGGGCGAGGCGCAGACCGGAAGCCCCCAAGTCGGTTTCATCATGAAGATCGACCAGCGCCCGCAGGGTCTCTACGACGTGGCGGTGTATCTGCCGATGACCGAAAAGGCAGAAGACTTTTCGATCGAGCGGCTTCGCTTGCTCGGCGTCGGCGGCGTGATCGCGCCCGATGTTCCGCTCGTCGGGCTCGGGAAAAATTACGTCGAGGTCGACGTGTCGATCGACGACTACCAAGGGAAAGAGCAAATGCGCGTCGAAATCGTCGTGCCGCGCGAAGAGGTCCGGATGGATCGCAAGCTCTCGGCGACGAAGGAAACGGCGCTCGCCGCACGCCTTCGCGCGAAGACCGCGAACGGCGCAGCGGAGCGTGATCCCGAAGAGCTCGCGGCCGAAGCATGAATTTCGGTCAAGCGCTCGAGGAATTGAAGCGCGGACGAAAAGTGCAGCGCGCGGGCTGGAACGGTAAAGGGATGTTTCTCGCGCTGCAGGTTCCAGACGCGCACTCCAAAATGAAGTTGCCCTACATCTACATGTCGACGGTGTCGGGCGACTTCGTTCCCTGGGTGGCATCGCAAACCGATCTGCTCTCGACCGATTGGGATGTGATCGCCGAGTGACCGGCGCGCGACCCGTGCGCGCTTCCCTGCCGCCGTTCGGTCTTCGGCTGTAGAGGGATAGAGGCAGCACGCCGGATCAGAAGTCCGGCCATAAGCCTGTCGACGGTAGAAGGTCCGGGCCCGCGGATTTGCAAACGTGGGCGCCGGGCTTTCGCTTTTTGTGTTGTACGCGATTCGCGCGGCGCCGCGCTCGAGGGAGCCGGCCGGCGCGATCTCGGAAGCGGGGGCGCGAAGAATTTTCGCAAGCGAAAGCGTATAGACGTTGACGATTCGCAGCATGGGACGTAGTTTGGAAACCCAGGCGGAAGCGAGGGGAAAACGTGGACGAAACAAGGCAAAATCCAGGTGAAAACGTGGCTGCGGCCCATACGCCCGAGCCCGGCGCGGTTCGCGGCGGCGACGTGAGCGAAGGCAGGGACGTGCTCGAGCACGTGCTCGACGCATGGTCGGCCGAACCGAGCACGCGAAGCCGCTACGATCGGCTTCGTCTCGAGCGGCGCGACGGCGAAAGCCTCGAAGTGCTCATCGATTCGGACACGGCCCGCGATCTGGGCGACAAGCTGACGATCACGGCTGCTCGCGCGCGCCATCGAACGCGCGGCGCATCCGGCGTGCCCGTCGACACGTCGATCGATCCCGGCGACGCTGAAGATTTGGCGCGCGCGCGAAAGGTGATGGCGCTTTTCGTATTTACGCAAGCCTTCGCCGATTCGCCGACGCATCGTGATGATGTGAACGTGCGCGTGCTCGCCGAAGAATTCAAAGCATCGCGCGAAGACGTCGCGAAGGCGCATGCGATGCTCGACGAGCAGCGCACGAAACACATTTCGGACATGGCCGCGATTGCAAAGCGGCACGTCGAAGCGGACGAAGCGATGCGAGGGGCGTTTGAAGCCGTTCACATGCTCGAAGTCGAGCTCGCGTCCGTGAAAGCCGATCGTGCGAACCTGATCGCCGAAGCGGCGCAGCGCGACATCGAAGACGGCGAGCGCGGCGAAGGCCACGCGTCGATCGATCTGTCCGATCCGAGCGAACCGGCGCCCCCGTGAATACGTGGGTGGACTTCGTCGCGTGGTTCGCGCTGTGCTTTTGCATGGGCGGGCTCGGCTTCATCGTCGGCCGTGTGTCCGAGCGCATGCGAAAGGATGACGATCCGTGAGCCGCGAAGATTTTCTGCGGCAGTACGCGCACCATCACGCCGAAGAGGAAAAGCTTCGGGCGTCGCGCGATGCCGTTGTGCGGGCGATGCGCGTACAAAAAACGCACGTCAAGAATCTGGACGAGGTCGTCCGGCCAGGGCTTGCGTGGGCGGGCACGATCGCGGCCCTCGCGTGGATGTGGGCAGCGCTCGACGCGCATCGGCTCGTGTGGATCGTCGCCGCGCACCTTGGATTTCGCTTCGTGATGCGCGGCGTGATCAATGTCGTCGTGCTCCCGCGAATGGGAAAGGGCCTCGCGCGCCGCTTCCCCGAATTTCGCGAGCAGATCGAAGGCGCCTTCGAGGGCTCGGCCGATGATTGAACCGTTGACCGAAGAGCAGTCGCACGTGCTCGAGTGGCTCTACGAATGCGAAGGCATCGAAGGCGCCGAGACGGATTTGCGCTCGGGCTCGGCCGACACGCTCGGCGAGCTCGTGATGCTCGGGCTAGCGTGCGAAATCATCATCGAGGGCGAGCTAGTTGGGTGGATTCCGGCCGTGAAAGGATTCGCATGAAAAATTTCGTGTTCAAGGTTTTATTTTCGGTGGAGACCGATGATCGTTTCGACGTTTCGCATTACGTAGTTGTCGTTTCTGGCGATGCGCGTTCTGCGATTTCGATCGCAGAAAAGAAGCTCAAGCAACTGTACAAAAAAGAATACATCGACAAGCTCGTAAGAGCGCTCCCGGTGGGCGTCGAAAAGCTCGCCGAGCTGACTCCGGGTTGACATGAAAAAAACTGTTCAGGGTGTGACGGCAGACATTCCCGAAACGGCGTGCCCGACGTGCAATCTCTCGATCGGCGCCGTCGTCGGCGTCGGCGGAAGCGCGCCGCCGCGCCGTGGAAGCTTCGCCGTCTGCCACAACTGCGGCGAGCTCTTGCGCTTCGCCGAAGGGTTCGCGCTCGAAAAAGTCGACGTCGCGAAAGTCGACGTCCCGGCCGCAGTGCTCGCGCGCGTATATGAAGTCCGAAAGATGGTCGGCGACTTGAACGAAGCCGCGGCCGCCGCGAGCCCGAATCGCCGCGCCCGTCGCGGCACCGAAGCGCAGATCCGAAGGCGCGGGCGGCTTCCGTCATGAAGGTTGGCCGAGAGCAGAGGGTTCGCATTTCCGATCGCAATCGGATTCGAGACATGCGAGCGCGCTGTAAGCGCTGCGGGAAAATGCGCGGCGAGCATGGTGCGGTTCCGCCGCATACGTACGGGGAACTGTGTGCGGGATTTGATTCGGCCCCAGGTGAGAGCAAATCATGACTGCACCGAAACGGCGCTTCGTTCTGACGATCGAAATCGGTGCGGACACGTGGAAAGATGCGCTTCGCGATCTGCGCGATGTTGTTTCCGCGCTCGAAGGTCACGTCGATGATCCGCGGCTTTTCGGATCGTGCATGGGGAGCCCGAGCGTCGGGCACATTGTCGAGGTGCACGAAGACCCGACGATGACGCATGAGCGTTACGTCGAAGATCTCGAAAAATATTTGAGTGAGGGAAAATGAAAGAGTTTTTGGATCGCATCGACACGTTTCTCGGGCTGTATGAGCGCCATGTGAGGGCGATCGAAGAAGACAACGCGAGAGCGAAAGAGCGTGACGACGTGCAGAAAGAATTGCTCTCGCGCTACGCCGAGGGCGTCGAGCACATGGCAGCCACGTCGAGCGCGCAGACAGAGATCTCGAAGCGAACGGCAAAACAATTCGAGCGCTCGAACGACATCCTCGAGCAGTCGATCCCGCCGCGATACAGCGACGAATGAGCAAGCGCGTTCTTTTGTTGTCCGCGCTCGCTGCGATGATTCTTGGATCGTCGTTCGAGCCTGAGCCCGAGCCCAAGCCGGCGCCCGAGCCGAAGCGGCCGCCGCCGCCGCCGAAGCCGCCGCGAAGGCTCGATCATAGTTGCGGATCGTTTGCCTGCGCCCGCGACCCAATCGGCCGCTGTGTGTGTTCATGCAGGTTCTGCAAAAAAATTCGATTTCCAGAAAAAGAGGCGTCATGAAAAAAGAAGATCTCCCGCCCTACCACGAGCTCTTCGAGCTTCCCGAAGGTGAATCGCCGAAGGACTTCCCGCCGCCTGAAAACTTCGCGGCGATCAAGTTGTGGGTGAAACGCTTCGGCTCGAGCGGTCTCGAAGAGTGCCCGCGGCCGTGGCTCCTTTCGGAGATTCCCGATCGCGCGAGCTTCTTCGACATGTTCGGCGGCGGCCGGTATGAAATCGAAGGCCGAAGGCTCAACGGCACGTTTTACGCGCGTCGCACGTTGATGCTCGTCGGCGATCCGAAGCCGCTCGTGCCGCGCTCGCCGTCGGAAACGCAGGCGGCGCCCGCGCCGGCTCCGTCGAGCGGCTTTTCGGGCTCGGGCTTGCCCGGCGAGCTCCCGAAAGACCCGATGTCGCTTCTGATCGTCGTGATGATGCAGAACGCCGAACGTGCCGAGCAGCGCGCCGAGCGCGCAGCTGTGGCAGCGGCGCAGCAAGCGCAGACGCAGGCGACGATGGCGATCGAAAATATGAAGTTGCTTGCGACGATCTTCGGCGGCCAGCGCTCGGGCACCGATCCCGTGGTCGCCCAAGCGCTCGGACACATGACGGATCTCGTGAAATCGCAGCTGCAGACGACGCAGGCGCCCGCGGCCGCGCAGCGCACGGTCGAAGAAGAATTGAAGCGCGCGACGGATTTGATTTCGCTCGCCAAGAAAGTCTCTCCGTCCGAGTCGCCCGAAAAATTCACGGATATCGTGAAAGAGGTCCTCGGGCTCATTCCGCCCGAGCTTGCGCAGCAAGTCGTCGCCGGTCTGACGAACGGCGGAAACGGCGTGCCGATGGCGCCGCAAGTCGTCGAAAATGTGATCGTCGATCCGGTGGGGTGATGGCCGCGCGCCGCGACATGGTGCCCGGCGTCTTCGTCGATCTCGTGTGCGACTGCTCGAGAACGCAGCCGATGTTCGTCGGCGAAGCGATTTCGGGCGGCCCGACGAAAGAGGATCTCGAAGAATGCGGGTGGACGTTCGAGCCCGATCGCTGCCCGGATTGCAGCCCCATCGATCCGAAGCCGCTTCTGCATTAGAATCGGCGAATGTTCGATCCGTTGCGTCTGCTTTTGGCGTCGGGGCTCGCCGGCCGGTGGATCGATCCCGCCGATGCGTTCAAGACGGCGCGCGGCTTCGACGACGCCGGGCTGCTCGCGCCCGAGAAAAAGAAAGGGCAGCGGATCGTTCGCACGGTCAACTTCAAGAGCGCCGACGACAAGGCCAGGTGGCTCGACGCGAACGCGAAATTCGACGCGTGGCACGGCGAAAAGGTGCGAGAGCTCGCACTACGTTTCGCGAAGGCGCCGACGCATGACCCGAACGATCCCGACGCGCTCGCGCGGGATTTTTTCCGGTGGGTGCGAGACTGCATCAAATACGTTCCCGACCCGGGCGGAATGGAGCAGCTCTCGAGCTCCGACGAAATCATTGACCAGGGCGCGGGCGATTGCGATGACAAGGCTCGGCTCTTCGTCGCGCTCTGTTCGTGCGTTCGGATTACGGCGCGGATCCGTCCGTGCTTCGAGGATCCCGACGTCGGCGACCGCTTCGTGCACGTCCAAGCCGAAGTTTTCTTGCAAGGCGAATGGGTCGCGTGCGATTTCATCATCCGGGATCTGCCGTTCGGCCAGCCGCCGCGCGAGGGAAAGAAGATTTTGCAATGACGATGGCCGCGTGCGTCGTGAAAGCATCGTGCTCCGAATGCGGTCGAGAATTCGACACGCTCGGCGAAGTTCCGTACGTCTGCGTGGTGTGCGAGAAACCGATGTGTGTCGAGTGCGAAACCGGTTCGCTCGGTGGTCTCGCGGGCTACGCGCACAAGGCGTGCGCCGCGAAGAAAGAGAAATCGAAATCATGAATGGATCGACGCTCAACCCGCGCGTGACCTACTGGACGGTGTTCGCGATGCTCGTCGCGACGATGGTCGCCGTCGGGATGTGGAAGCGAATGTCGGACGCCGAAAAACGAAAGATGATGCTCGGCCTAAAATGAGCCCCGAGCGTCGCGCGCGCGTGATCGAAGCGATTCGCGAAATGTACGAACACATTCGCGCGCTGCGCTTCGATCGCTACCCCGGCGACATCGGCGACTCGATGTCGGCAACGTGCGAACTCGAAGGGCGAACAGAAGCCGAACTGACCGCGCTTCTGCTCAACCTCGAAGCGCTGCTCGAGCGCGCGCAGGGAACCGACATCTAGGGGTGAAAGTGTCGAAACACCCACGCGCCGGCTTCGACGATCGCGACGGCGGCGCCTGTGAGAACGGGCACGAGCTTCGCGGCGCGAAGTAAAAATCGGATGTCGCCGCGAATGTCCCTGACCGCGCGATGAATGCCCATCGCCCAAAGATGCGATTCGGAGGGGAGCGCTTTTACTCCCGTAGGAACGTCGTCTTCAAAGTCGGGCGCGGCGGGCGTAGGCATCGGTCGAGCTTACCGCTTCTTCGGCCGTTTGAATTTCGGAAGCACGCGCGGCACGGTGATCCCGTTCGGGCCGTGCCAATTCTTCGCGACGCGAAGCCGGCGCGCCAGCATCCACACGATCGCGTCGGCTTTGTGCGCGAGCTTGGAAGAGCCGGCCATTTCTTCGGCTTTCGTCACGTGGTGAATGATCCACGCAGGCGAAAGTCCGAGCGCCGAACGAAGCCGGTCGAGATCCGCGGGGTTCGGCGGCCCCTCGAGATTCGACCACGAATCGAGCACGAGCCCCGAGGGTTGATGCTCTTCGACAAAGGCGATCACTTCGCTCATCGTCCGAACGCGAACGGGCAAAATTCCGGCGCCGCTGATTCCAGCTTTTCGCGCTTGCGCGGAGAGCGACGGGATTTCGCGTTCACTAGAAGCATAGGCGCAGGGCCGCCGCTGCGCTTTTCCGTGACGGTCGGCGATGTCGAGCAAGTCCGTGGTTTTTCCGGCGCCGCCCTTTCCGACGACGAAAATCAGCGTGCCTTCGAGCACGCCGCGCTCTCCCGGGCCGCCGAGAACAGAATCCCAATCTTTCCGCACGAGCATCCGGCGCCGATCGTCGGGCGCGACGTCGGAAAGCCGCAGCGTTTTTCGACGTTTGCCTTTCGTTTTCGCGCACGACGAATACGCGCCGCAGCTCGGGCAGCGGTCGAACCGCGCGCTCGTCGTCGCCTCGCATCGACTACAGGCAAACATTCGGGCTAGGATAGCGGAGCCATGCCGGAAATGTGGGCGCAGGTTCCCGAAACGGAGGGCGGCAGCTGCGATTGCTCCGATCCGGTCAAAGAAGCCTTGTGCCGCGATCCGAATCTGCGCGGCCTGACGCCGATCGATCTCGGGCGCGCCGTCGGCGTTCCGCCGATAGAGGCGCAGCGCACGATCTTGGACATGGCCGCGCAGCTGACGGGCCGCCACGTCATGCAGCAAGGGCTTTCGCTCGACGACGCGCTTTCGCTCGCGGGTAGTCCTTCGCGCCGAAGGCCCATCATCCAAGCGCCCGAGGCGGGAGCTCTGGGCGATGACCGGCCGGGCCCCGTCGTCGTCGGCGGCGTGTCGCTCGATCCGCTCTCGATCGCGCTCGGTGTCGTGCTCGGCGCGATCGGTGTATCGTTACTCTCGAAGGACGACGGCGAAGAGGAAGAGGAAGACGACGAATGAAAACATCGACCATTTTGATCGGCGCGCTCCTCATCGGCGGCGGCTTTTATCTCTACTCGAAGCATCAAGCGGCCGCGTCGGCGCCGTCGCTCGACGCCAGGGCGAATCAAGCGCTCGCGACCGAAACGAATCCCTACGTGCTGACGGCGCTCGCGAACGAATGCCAGAAAGCCGGAAGACCAGACCTCGCGCAGCTCCTCACGACGAAAGCGCAAATGATCTTCGCAACGACGCACCAAAACCCGATGACCGGCCCGGGCGGAACGGAAACGCATCCGGCGCAGGCGATCCTCGATGTCGCCGTCGCCGCGCCGAGCTCGTCGGCGCCCGCAACGTTTTCGCTTGCCCAAGCGCTCATGGGCTCGAAGCCGTCGACGATGGGCGATCACACGGTTCCCTTCCAAGGGTGGTAAGTCGTGGGCTATTGGGCGCCGCCGCTTCCGAGCGCGTACGATCCGGCGCCTAGACCGCTGCAGCATTATCCCGCCGTGGTCGCGGGCCAGAGCGTCGAATACCCCGAGCCCGAAGACGTCGAATATTTCGGCATCGGTGTTTCGGGCGAAGGCGGCGCCGAGCCGCTTCCCGCGATGGCGCCGCTCGTCGGCTCGATCGCGCGGCTCGGGAAACCAAACCACGTGACGACGTTCGCGGGCTGGGGCGGAAACGCGAAAACGCAATCGCCGCTCGATCGTTTGTGGAACTACCAGAAATTGATCGCGCTTCGAGCTCCCGGCGATCCCGACGGCGGCGGGCTCGCGGCCGATTGGGTCGACTCGGACGGAACGATCCACCAAAACTATTTCGATTTTTCCGACGAACACGAGCCGCGCCGAAAGCGCGTCGCGTACACGCCGAAGCAAGGCGGCGGCGTCGACGTCTCGGTCGAAGAATTCACGCAGGGGCACTGGCAAGGCGAGGGCTTCGACTTCGAGCGCGACTTTACGTCGGCGCTCGTTCCGATCATGCAGGCGCTGCAAGCGGTCTCGACCGCGATCGTCTCGGCGCTCGCGACGCCGGCCGTCGGCGCCGCGTGGGCGGCCGCGATGCAGCTCGGCGTCGACGCTGCGGCCGGTCGCACGCCGCCATCGATCGAAGCCGCGTTCGCCGTCTTCGTGCAGTACGGCGGCGCGATGAATATCGGCGGCGTGCTCGCAAGCAAAGAAGGGAAAGACGTGATCGCCGGCTTTTACAAAAGCGTCGAAAAAGCCGTCGGCTCGGATTTCTTGGACAAGCTCGGAAGCCTCGTCGAGTCCGTCCCAAAATCGTTCCCGAAGGTGAACGTGCCCGCGGCCATGATCGGAAAGATTCCCGACGAATTGATCGCGCTCGACAAGTCCGTGTTCGGGATCTCGGGCCCGGCGATCCCGAACGGCGCGAGCGACGTGTTCGTGAAAGCCGCGAACGCCTACGCGGCGTGGAAGGGCGGAGCTCCGAAAGACGTCGTCTATTCGATCCGAAAGACGATCGACACGAGCTATTTCGGGTTGCCCGACGGAAAGGGCGAATTTGATCTCACGATCGCATCGATGGAGGCATCCGAGCTCGACGTCGATCCGCGCATGCTCGCCGACCAGGCCGGCGACCCGGGCGCGACGATGACATTTCGCCAAGTGCTCGCGCTCGGAAAGCAATCGGTCACGCAGGGCGGCGACGGCGGAACCATGACGTTTCGTCAGGCGTACGGAAAATCCGGGCCTGCCTTGCGAAACGACATCGCGAGCGGAAAAGAAGCAACAAACGTGGTCGCGGGTGCGGCACTTTTGGCGCTCGCGGCAAAGCTCTTTTTCTTCTGACCGATCTTCGGCTACGCTCGTCTTCGTGAGGAAGCCATGGGCGATCTATTTCGAGTGACCGCGCCGAGCGGATTGAAGCTTCGCAGCGCTCCGTCGCAGGTGGACGGCGCCGTGATCATTTTCGCGATGCTCCCGGGCACGATCGTCGAAGCGCTCGGCGCGTCCGCGCCCGAGTCGCCGCACTTCGTTCTCGTGCACGTCGAGCTCAATCAACCCGGAAAATTCGTCATGCAGGACGGAGAGCAGCCGTCGACGCCGGCCGATCAGGGCTACGCGTCCGAGGAAGGCTTCGCGTCGGCAGATTGGCTCGAGCCGATCGGGCAGTCTGCGCCGGGACCCGATCCGGGCCCGACGTCGCCGCCCGTCGTGACCGCTTCCGCCGCAACGGGCGGCGCGGGCGTGATGCTTCTGCTCGTCGCGGTCGTCGCGGCGGCGCTCTACGCGGCAAAATAAAATGCCGACGCTTCGCGATCACCTGCAAGCCGCCGAAGACGCAGGCCGCGGGGGCCATCGCGGCGGCGGCCATCACGGCGGCCATCACGGCGGCCACCGTCGCGGCCGCGGTCATGGCGGCGGCGTCGTCTTCTACGATCGATCGCCCGACGTGATCGTCGTGACCGACGACTGCCCGCCCGGATTTTACATCGACGAATTCGGCGACTGCAGGCCGCTCCCGTACCACTCGATGCAGCGAAGGCCGCGCGTCGTTCGTCAAGCGGGCGCCGTCGATCCGAAATTCATTCCGTCGACGCCCGAGGGCGCCGGCTATCTCGCGCCGCGCTTCTACGATCGGCCCGACGTCGGAAACGTCGATGCGGCAAGCGCAGGTCACTTCGACGCGCGCTTTCGTCCGCTCCCGCCCGAAGCATCGGGCGACGCGGCCGTGCCCGTCGGTTGGTTTAATCCGTTCGATCCGTACGGATCGGGCTACGCGCTGAACACGGCGCGCGAGCGCGCGAACCTGAACGACTTGATCGTGCAGACAGACGTGCGTGTCACGGCGGCGAGCGGAAAAATTCCGCAGAACATTTTGTCCGACTACGTTTCGTTTCGGAAGGATTGGGCCGTCGTTAACAAAGAAGACATCCAGACCGAGCAGCTCTCGAGCATGCGCTCGCGTTTTCGGGCGCAGCTCGACAAGTTCGCGCCGTATTTGAAGGTCGACGATCTGCGGCCGCCGCCGCCCGTCGGAAAACAGATCGAAAGCGCGATCGACGCGTTCACGGATTCGACAAAGAAAGCCGGGCAAGCGGCGCAAGTCGGGATCGTGGGCCTGCTCGTGCTCGCCGCCGTCGGTCTCTACGTCGCCGCGCCGCATCTTTTGCCGTTCGCGAAAGAACGCGGCGAAGCGCTGACGAAGGCGATGAAATGAAAGTGCCGTACGGTCACGTGTGGCGCTTGCCCGAAGAGCGTGTCGACATCGCGAAGCCGAATCGCTTTACGGGCAGCGTCGCGTTTTGGTGTTTGTTCGTCGCCGTGATTTCGGTCGGCGTGCTCTCGGTGCTTCACTTCGGCGAATTCTGATCGCTCGAGGGCGGCGGCGCGGGGTCCGTGTCGCGCGTCTTCGCGAATTCGATCGCACGGGTTAGCGGCACGCGGCGCTTTCCCATGCAGAAAAGACAGGGCTCGCCCGGCGAGCTCTCGCATGACGGGCACGGCACGTCTTCGAGCCGAAGCTGTCCGCTCTTCGTCCGCGGGCCCATCGTCATGGGCCCATTCTACGCGGGCTCCGGGGTATTTTTCGACCCGGGGTGGTGTCGATCTTGACCCGGGGCGAAATGCTTGCGATTCTGACCTTCGAGGATCACACATGCAGACGAAGAGCGTTGCGAAGGCGGTTTTGGTTGCGGGCGGCGCGGGCGCAGTCGGACTTTTCGCGGGCGGCTTCGCGAATCAGAAATCCGCCACGCTGCAGAAGTATCCGTACGCGGTTCCGCTTCTGCTCTTGCTCGCGGGCGGCGTCGTGATCGCAAAGGGAAAGGGCGCGACCGCGCTTGCGGCCGGTCTCGGCATCGCGGGCGGCGGCGGCGTGCTCGGTCTCATGCAGTACCAAGCTCAAAAGATGGCGCAGCAATCGCAAGCGCCGGGCGGATCGCAAACGGCGGGCGTCGGCGACGCGGGCAAATACGGCCGCATCGGTCCCGATGGCCGCTGGCATCGCTCGGCCGGCGAGCTCGGACGAAGCGAAGGCGGCGCGGGCAGCTTGCAGGGCCGCCAAGCGCAGCGTCTTCTTTCGCAGCAAGAGACGATGGGCGTCGGCGACGCCGGATCGCTGCAGGGTCGCGGACGCCGGTCCGTGATCGACGCGCAGGGTCTCTCGGACATCTGAGGGACGCGAACCGCACACACTTCGAAGATTTCTAAAACGTGAATCAGCCCCGCAGGGGCAGCACAAAAGGTAAGACGATGGATCAAGGTTTTTCGAGCGCGCGAAAGTCACTCCTCGAGCAGTACGACAAGGACAACGTCGTCTTTCTCGCAACCACGCGCCCGTACAAGTCGACGGTGCAGTTCACCTTCGACGTCGTCGTCGGTCTCGGCGGCCCGCCTGCCGTGATGGCGCACGCGGTTCTGCGTGCGAACCAGAACGTCGAATGGTTCGGCTACGGCATCGGCGATCAGATCCCGAACGGCCCGCCCGGTGTCTTCCGTCGCGCTGCGCAGGACGACACGAACCAGTCCCGCGGACGCCGCACGAACGGCGTCGAAGACTTCGTGATCGAGGGTATCTCGCTCACGCGAAAGGCTCTTCGAATCTCCTACGCCGACGCGGACGTTCCCGCGGCCGTGGGGCTCTCGAACGATCCCGACGTGATCGGCGCCTACGACGGGACGACCGCGGTCGATGACCCGGGCGCGCTCATCATGCCGCCCGAGGTGGACTCGCCGCTCACGCTGCAAGACGTCTTCGGCCAAGCGATCCTCCCGAACTGCGCGATCAGTTTCGTGTGGGATCGTCGCCGCTTCATTCCGATCGGTACGGCCGATCAGATCCCGGAGGGCGGCGGGAAGTCCTTCCTTCGCGCCAACGGCGTCCCCGAGACGATGAACCGCTACAAAATCCCCGAGGGCTACGTGTGGCGCCGAACGGACAAGCCCGACGGCGACTTCGTCGCGACCGGGCAAATCGGCAATCCGCGTCTCGTGCCGATCACGGCAATCGCGCTCGCCGGCTCGATCGATCCGGACGACATCGTCCAGGCAACGCACGTCTTCGTCGACGTCGCGATGCGTGTTCACGGTCTCGGTCTCGCGCAGCCCGGCCAGAACACCTAAATCGCCGAGGGCGGCGTAGCTCGATAAACGAAACCGCCCCTCGTTGACTCCAAAGCCCCGACGGCGAAAGCCCGAGGGGCTGAGGGGTCGAAAGGCCACCAATGAGCTTTCGTGGACAAATGATTGCTTGGGCGCGCGCGGTGCTCGTTCGCCCGGCGCTCGGAAGCGATCCGGCCGAGCTGAACGAAATCATCGAAGCCGCAAAACGATCCTGGGATGGCGCCTTCGCTGCCGAGCACGCCCCGATCGCGCCGCTCTCCTGGGAAGAGCGCGTGCTTCTTTCGGGCGACGGAAACCCGTCCGAGCGCGTCGCCTTCAAGTTTCCTCAGTCGATGGAAATCGTCGGCATGTTCTGTTTCGTCGAGACCGTGACGAACGGAAACCTCGTCGTCCCGACGCTGACGTCGATCGACGTCGCGATCGACATCAACAATCAAAACAACCTGACGCAGCTCGACGGCATCACGACGACGGCGCCCGGCGCAACGCGCGGCGGAAACTTCGTCACGCTCGCCGGCCTGCACGTGAACGCGCCGCGTCTGCAGGGCTTGAAGCTCTGGGGCCCGGCGCCGGAATTCGGCGCAACGTTCCGCTACAAGCAAGGAACGCCGCAGTCGCATTTCTACGAAGATGCGATGGTCGGCTTGCAGCTCTACGTGCGCGAGCTCGAAGACGGAAAGCGCGCAGGAATGTACCAGTCGGCAAACGTCGCCGATCAGGTGCGAGGGGGTTTCCGATGAGAGCAGCTTTGCTCGGTTCGCTCGGCCGCGGGACGAAATGGAATCTCCCGCGTCACATGATCGTCCAGGGAAACCCGGCGACGCTCGACGGCGCCGCGGCGACCTTCGCGGCCGTCCCTGCGGGAAGCCATCTCGATCTGTTCGTCAACGGCATCACGCCGGCGACGCTCGTGATCACGTTCGACGGAACGGAAAATACGCGCGCGCTTTACATCGCGCGAATCAACACCCTGCGCACGGTCGGCGTTCTTTTGCCGGCGCCCGCGGGCCCGTTCTTCCAAAAGGGCGGCTTCGTCGCCGAGCCCGTTCCCGCGTCCGCGCAGCTTCGGCTTCGCGCGTTCTACTTGGGCACGATGGGCTTCGTGCAGGTGCTCAATACGACCACGCCGGCCGTTCTCGCCGCGCTCGGCTTCGCCGCAGGGCAGACGTCGATCGCGAGCTCGGGTATCGGGCTCGGAACCCAGCGCATGCGAATCAGCGCCGTTCAGTTCTTCGGCGGAAGCTCGATCCTCGAAGCCGCAGCCGTGCAGCATGCGGTGGTGACGAAGGTCGGACAGCGCGCGAACCTGGTCATGGTCGATCGTCAGTCGCCCGTCGCCGGAGTCGGAACGATCGCGTCGGGTGACAGCACCCGCTTTGCGCCGCTGCATCAAGCGACCTAAGGCGGCGCGAAATGGGCGCGCCCCTCATCACTGGCAAGGGCTTCGACAAGCTCGCGGCATCGTGGTCGCAGGCGGGAGACAAGCAAGGCCCCACCGTCGCGCTCGACGTCTCGGACGGAGCCGACGAAACGTCGTGGCTCATCGTCGTCAAATGCCAGACGAAGCAAGGGGAATACATCTTGGGCAGCGTGCGAACACGTTCGCCCGCGGCCGGCGACCCGAGGGCGCGGACGGTCCTGATCGCGTGGCATCCGGGCGCGCTGAAATGGGGATTTGATTTCTTCGGTCCGGTCGGCGCAACGGCGCGGCCGATCATGTCGACCGATGACAAGTGCTGTTTCGGCGGCGGCGCGTTCGGGATCATTCCGGCAAACGGCACGCGCATCGAACGCCGGATCTGGACGCCGAGCCCGGCGCAAGCGGTCTTTGCGCAGCAAGGCGAGCTCTCGCCCGGTCCGGCCGCTCTCACGAAGATTTACGGTTTTCTCGAGCCGGCCGCGGCGGCGTCGCTCTACATCGGCGTGGTGGATTCGGCCGTGCCGCTCGTCGGCAACGAGCCCTTCGCGATTGCGCCCGTTCCGATCCCGAACGTTTGGCCGCGCGCGTTTTCGCTTTCGCTCGATCCCGACGGCGTGCCGTTCGCAAACGGAATTCAGTGGGCCGTCTCGACGTCGCCGCTTTCCGTCGTCTTCGGCGCCGGGGGTGACGTCGCGATCGTTCAGGGCGAAAGGATCTGACCCATGACGATGGGTCTTCCGCTGTTCGTGCCCGGCATCGGCGCGGCGGGCCCTCCCGGCCCGGCTGGACCGGCCGGCCCCGCTGGCCCCGCTGGACCGACCGGCCCCGCTGGACCGACCGGCCCCGCTGGACCGACGGGCGCGACGGGCCCCGCGGGTGCAACGGGAGCGACCGGCCCCGCTGGACCGACGGGCCCCGCGGGCGCAACGGGTGCGACCGGCGCAACGGGGGCAACGGGAGCGACGGGAGCGACCGGCCCGACGGGACCGGCCGGCCCTGCGGGCCCCTTCGCACCGCTGACGACGATCACGGACAATTTGGTTCCGAGCTCGGCGGTCAGAAACTACGACTTCGATTTGTCCGCGGCGCAGTATTTGAACAGCGTCATTCGAATGCGCGCGATGGGATACGCGACGACGAAGGACACGGGCGGAGTTGCGGGCGCGAACCTCACGGGCGCGGCGCACGTCGTGACCGATGCGGTCTACGAAAACACGAACGGAACGGTAACGCTCGTCTCGGCGGCCGCAGGCGGCGCCGCAAATCCGATGCCCGCCGTCAATAACGAAATGACGCTCGAGCCCCAGGCATGCGATGCCGCGCTGCGCTCGGGCGGCGGAGCTCCGCCCAATCTTGCGTGGACGCTTTCGGCGCCGAATGCGCGGCTGCAGCTCACGGCAACGAACAGCGCAAATCGCGGAAGCTGGGAAATCGATGTTTACCAGCGCGTAAAGGCGGCCCCGTGAACCGCCCCAAAAATCCTGATAAGGTGGTGTGACCATGGCGACCCCGAGGCTTCCGGCAGCGAACATCATCACGGATCAATTCCCCTATCCGTTCAACGCGCTCGAGGCATTCATCCGAAGCCTGATCGTCGCGCTCTTCGGGCCGGGCGCTTCGACGGTCGTCTGGCGGCCGGGCGCCGTGAGCTCGGGGAATGTCTTCGGGACGTGGGCCGAAATCGTCGCGCAGGTCGCAACGATGAACGGCGCGATCACGATCGGGATCGATACGGACACGGCGCCCGCGACCATCCCGCCGGGCGCGTACGACTTGCGCCCCGTCGGCGTTTCGGGCCCCGTGACGTTCGTCAACGCGAGCAAGGTTCCGCCGTTCGCGCAGCCATTTGTCACGCTGGGTCCCGGTGCGGTGACGATCGCCGGGTTGACCGGGCTCGACGATGTCTCGATCGACAATCAATCAACCGTTCCGGTGCAGGCCATTACGACAAACGGAACGTTCTCGATGAAAGGCCGTTCGACGGTTTTTCAGGAACCGGGCGCCGCGGCGTTTTGGGCAATTACAGGCGGCGATTACGCGATCCTCGTGACAGATTTCGGATCGATCACGACGCCGGGCGGCGGCGTGTCCGCGATGACGGTCGCAGCGCCGGGATCGTTGCTTCTTCACGTTCAGGATTCTTCGGGCGTGGATACAAATATGCTCGTTTCGCCTGCGGCAATTACGACCGTAGTCGTCGCGCCGGCTTCTCAGTACCTGGCGCAAGCGGGAGCCCCGACGATCATTCCGGCAAAGATGACGCAAAAGGGCTCGTCGGCGATTGTCGTCGGCACGGGAAAGACCGCAGCGATCCCGGTTTTCATGAGCGCGAGCGCACGAATCGTCGTGACCGTGAAAGATCCGGTCGGCGACGCGCTCACGATCAAATACGGCGCGCTTGCAGCCGATCGCGTGAACGGCGCGCTCGGCTCCTTCAAGATTTCCGCGCTCGCTGCGGCGGGCGGCGGCGCCGTCAACGGCGTCGACACGTCCACGATCGATTGGGAAGTCGTGATCTAAGGGGAAATGCCATGACGATCGCAAAAGGCGACGTGCTTCTGCTCGCCGACACGGGCACCGTTGCGACGGTGTTCGACGGCTCCGAAGAGGACGGGTGGAAATGCATCAACGAGGGCCGCGGCGACGTCTTTGAAATGAGCGACGTATCGGCGCTTCGCGATCAGGCTGCCTTCGGGGGTGACCCGTCGGGCGCGCCGGCTTCGGGCTCGTTCGTTACGGTCTTCTTCGCCGAAACATCGGCGCCGCGCGAAAGTCGCTGGCGCGTCGACGGCTACGCGACGACGCCATTTTTCGGCCCGGGCACCGTGCTCGCGGTTCTGACGAACGCCGCCGATCCGGCGCGCTCGTGCTTTGTCGACGCGTCGCAGGTCTTCTCGGTCTGAGATAGACTCGGATCATGGCCAAACGGATCGGCGACCGGGGCGAAAGGGTCATGATCGAGCCGGGAGACAACCCGTGGAAGATCGCGGCCGAGTGTGTCGGCGATGGTCGGCGCTGGAAAGAGCTCGTCGACGCGAACCCCTCGAAGGCACGCAGCGACGCGACCGGCAATTTCGTTTCGCTCATGCCGGGCGAAGTGCTGAGGCTCCCGGGCGCGTGGCTCGAGAAAATGGGCGGCGTGCCGATCGTGCCCGTATCGGTCGCGCCGGGCGGCGAAGTCGGATCACTGCACGACGCGGGCGGGCATGCGAGCTCGCCGCCGCATCCGGTCGACGCGGGCGCCGTGAGCGCGCTTCCCTACGGATGGTCCGATTCGGATCTCGACATCGTCGTCGGCATGGCGCGCGGGTGGAAAATGCCGCCCGAAGATTTGATGGCGATTTGGTATTCCGAGTCGGGAGCGCGGCCGCGCTGCGTGTCCGTCGGCTCGGGCTGCATCGCGCCGGGCCAGCCGATCCCCGAGGGGCGGATCGTGTACTACGGCGTGATCATGGGAGCTCCGCAGTTCGTCGATCCGACGTGCGGCTTTCCCTCGGGCACGTGGGCGCGCATCGTGACGAAAGAATCCGTCGCCGTGCAGCTGCAAGCCGTTTCGCAGTTCTGGGATCGGCTCGCGAAAATCTATCTCGGCGAGTCGTTTCTCGACCGCGCCGAGCGGATCGGCGTGTCGACGGCCGCCGTGATCTACGCGCTGAATTTCGTTCCCGCGTACGCGAAGCGCGCGACGAGCCCGAATAGCGTGCTCGTGAAAAAGGGCGACGGGACGGGCTTCTACGAAGCGAACGCCGGGCTCGACGCGGACGGCGACGGCGCGATCACGATGAAAGACATGGAAGCGCGCGTGATCGACCGCCGAAACGCGCTCGCATCGGGCGGCGCCGGACGAACGCTCTACTTGGCCGTTCGCGACGCCGCGGGCGGCGCCGTGCCGTCGCTCGCGACGCTCTGGGCGCCCATCACGGGCACGTGGCAGGACTTGACCGGAAAAAATCCCGTCGTGACCGTCGGCTGGGGCTCGGGCCGCGATGGTCCGATGGGCCCGGGAAATCGCGGTGCGGGGCTCGTCGAAACGATCGCCGTTCTCGCCGCCATCGCCGCCGCCGCGCATTACGGCTGGCCGTACGTCGCGAAGCTTCTTCGCAAGGGCGGCTGACCGCTGTAGTCTGCACCCATGGCCAAGCGGGTGCGTTTCAAGACGAAGGACGGCACGATCGTGTCGTTCACGAAGAAGAAGCGAAAGAAGAAAAGCTCGAAGGCGTCGCCGTCGGGTTCGGTGCATGCCGTCGTGCGAATCTCGCCGCGTGATGGCGGCGCGTTCAACGCGAGCATTTACGCGAACGGAATTTACATCGCGCGCACTTGGCGCATGTCGCCCGCGGACGCGTACCGCGACGCGCAGCGAAAAGCGGGTGTGCGTGGGGCCTACGTGATCCCGCGATCCGTGAGTACGGCGCCGCTCTATCGTGGCGAATCGATTGCGTTCGGCGAAGTGTTTTCAATCGGATGATCCGCTGCCCGTTTTGCCGTTCGAACCGCGTGCTGCGGATCGTCGAGTGGAAGGCAAAGCGCCGGCCGCGTGCGCCGCGCTGCGTCTGCATCCCGTGCCGAACGATGTTCGCCTACCCCATTCGCCGCGTGCGCTGAAAAAGCGGAAGCCCGAGCGGCGCGAACCGCTCGGGCTTCATGGGGATCCACGGGGGGATGCGGATCTGTTTGACGAATACAGGGAAATGCGCGTAGCGTCAAATCGTCGGGGATCGTAGCCCGTGGGGGAAAGCGTTGGGGTGGTGCTCATGCTTTTTCACGTCGGGGAAACCCCGGGGGCGGCTTCGGTCGCCCACGGACTACGATCCCCGACGACTTCGGACGCCGAATCGCCGTGCACCTGGAGCATTGCCGCACGGGATGCTTCACCGCTCGCGTGCAGCTGTATCCAGGTGCGTGGCGCTTCGGCGCCCGACGGCCCCGTCGTCCAACGGTCGAAGACGCGTGATTTTCACTCACGAAACCGGGGTTCAATTCCCCGCGGGGTCACGAAAGCGGCGCGAGCTCGGCGCGGCCGCGCCGAAAACGTCTAGACGCGCGATCGTGCGAGTAGACGTTTCGGCGTCGACGACGATTCGTCTAGACGTTTCGCCGGCGGATCGTATAGACGTTAGGGCATGACCGATCCCTACCGTGAAAACGCGGCTCCCGAAGTCGTCACCAAAATCGTGCGAACGCTCGAAGTAAAAGGCTCGGCGTTTCTGTTCGTGCTCGCGCTCGTGCTCGGCGCCGTCGTGCTCGGCGGCATCGGCGTTCCGCTCTACAGGTGGGCGAAGGCGCCGGCCGATCCGGCCGTGCCCGAATGCGTCGAGACCGTCGAAATCATCGGTACGACCGATTCGGCGCGAAAGTGTCCGGGCGGCCGCATTCACACCGAGAAAACCGGCGACTACACGATGCTCGTGAAGTGCACGTGCGACGCTCCCGCGGCGCCGGCTCCCGAGCCGACCGAAGCGGGGGCAAGGTGAACTTCGGCGAACCGCGCTTCGCGCGCGAGCTCCTTCTGACGATCCGGGTCTCGACAAAAGAAAAAGAGCGCGCCGAATTCGTCGCGAGGCACCACGGAT
>Ga0134123_10000447_pt1 | contig 27486 bp, 13 predicted proteins | sample KB303_FD_96460 | JGI IMG/M metagenome (GOLD analysis project Ga0134123, IMG submission 96460) | Terrestrial soil microbial communities without Nitrogen fertilizer from Kellogg Biological Station, Michigan, USA - KB3-0-3 | ecosystem: Environmental > Terrestrial > Soil > Unclassified ...
ACCTACGTGGCGAAGCAGACCTCGGACGCCGGCCCGGCGCCGTTCGCGCTGGGTCCGTGGATCGCCGTGGTCACGACCATCGGCGGCAGCATCGCCGCGTATGCCGCCGCGAGCCGTTACGAGTTCCAGGCGAGCGCGTACTATGCGATCGCCCAGGAGCTCCGCGATCTCAAACACTGGTGGGTGCTGACGCGCGACAAGCCGGACGCGAACTGGTCGGCCTTCGTGCGCCGGTGCGAAGACGTGATCTCCGCGGAGAACCAGTCCTGGATGGCGAAGCTGCTGCAGGATTCGTCGCTGACCGCGCCTCCGGAGTGACGCGTCGCGACAGACCATCGTAACGAACTGTCTGCCGGTGGCGCTGGCCATCCAGCAGATACACGGGCTTCTCCTCATCGCCAATCCGGCTCGCGAATCTCAACGGGTCGGGCGCCGAACACCTTCAGCTTCCGCGTTGACTTGTTCCTGATGTCGAGAACTTCCAATTCGGACTTGCCCGACACGGTGGATGTGTATGCGATTTCCATCCCGTCGGGCGACCAGGTTGGACTGAACTTCGCTCCCGGGCCGGTACTGACCTGCGCCGCGGCGCTCCGGCCGCTCGCGTCGGCGATCCAGATCTCCGGCCGGCCGGACCTGCTCGACGAGAAGGCCAGCGATCGGCCATCGCGTGACCAGGCAGGCCGCGTGTCGTGCGCACTGCCCATGAACAGTTGCGATGGCGTTCCGAGGCGCAGCGACGCCACCCACACCTGTTGCGTCACGGTCGACCCGAACCCGGGCAGCGTCGTGGCGATCGACGAGACGTAGGTCACCCGGTCACCGTTCGGCGAGAGCGACGCATAGTCCTGTGGTCCGGTCTGCATCAGGAACAGCTTCGAGGTTCCCGTCTTGAAGAGATGAACGTACACATCGGCATCTTCCTGAGGCGGCGTGTACTGGTACGAGGTGTAGAGGATGCCGCTGCCGTCGCGCAGCCATGAGGGATAGCCGTAGGTGCCTTTCGGAACTCTCACCATTGCCGTTCGTGCCGTTGCCAACTCCATCACCCATAGTGCGCCATCGCTCGTCGCGTAGGCGACCCTTTTCCCGTCAGGGGAAAGCGACGGTGCGCGCTCGTCCAGCGGCGTTCTGGTGAGTTGGACAGCGGAGGACGCACCGGCGCGCAGAACGAACAACTCCCAGTTGCCCGATGGATTGGCGACGAAGACGAGCGTTCCCTTCGTCAGCGGGCCGGCTGGCCAGGCCTCGTTACAAACGAGGAAGGCCGCAGCGACGCTGAAGGCCATGAACAGGGAACGAACGTTCATTGCTGCTCCTTGCCATAACGGTAGTCGAGCTCTCCGAACAGTGCCGGCAGACAATCCTCGCGCAGCTTCTCTCCACACGTCCGGCGCGCTGCGTCGCGGAGAAATGCGGCCTCGCGTCCCGCCTCAGCGTCGGAGATGAGCATCCAGCGGCTGACCTCCGCCAGGTGTGTCGTCCGGATCAGCAGCGCGAGCTGCTTCGATCGGGGAAGGGACGCGCGGCGCGCGAGGACTTCCGTTGCCGATGAGGTGCTCTCCCGGCGGATCTCCGCCTCGGGCAAATCGAACGGCGTTCCGTAGCGGACCTTCTCGAACGGGGCGATGAAATGAAACTCCGCTGCCGGATCGGCGAAGCGCTTCATGACCCAGAGCACCGCCACCCGGTCGGGCTCGGGCGTGTTCCAGCAGGTGTACAGATGCGGCCCGACGTACGGCGGCGGGCCCGGCGGCAGGCGGCTGGCGTGCAGGCCGTGAAAGTCAGCCGCCATGGCCGCCAGAGCGATCGGGACGCCGAGGAACACTCCCACCGCCGAGCCGATTGGCCGCCGCGTCCGGGTGCGCTCGTAGCTGCGCAGCGCGAGCCAGAGCACCAGTCCGAAGACGGCATGCGATCCGAGGGTGATCGCGAAGAACCGGGCGTCGCGCGCGTAGCCGAAGACCTCCGCGTACGGTGTCAGCAGCATGACCCCTTCGAGCGAAAGCCCCCATACGACGGCCGTGAGCGGCCCCGGCCTCCGGACGAGCGCCGCGTACATCAGGCCGAAGCTCACGCCGTTCGTCAGGTGGTATCCCCATCCGAGGATCTCGGAGGTGGCGGTGGCGTGGTCGGCGTCGAGCAACAGCAGTCCGAAATAGGAGATCGCCTTGAAAATCGGGATGTCGCTGTACACCAGCGGCACGCGCACCAGGTCGTAGGCCAGCGTCGCGATCGAGCCCGCCCACAATCCCGACGCCAGGATGGCCGTCCCCTCGCGCCATCCGCGAGCTCGCGCCCACAACCCCAGGCCAGCCAGGCCGACCACTTCGACGGCCAGGAGGACGGATGCGAATGTTCGGAATCGTCCGACGCCGACGAAATAGAAGAGCAGTCCGGCGATCGAGAGTGATGCGAATGCGAAGACGGCGAGACGGAAGGTCCGTAGAGAGCTCACTGCTTACCTGGCCACCCGGATCCTGCGGCTGCCGACGGCGATCTGGTCGCCGAGGGTGATGATGTTCGCCGTGATCACATGTTCGCCGGCCGGGAGTTGGGTGAGCTCGATCGGGCAGTTGAACGGCACATACCCGCGCTCCTCCTCGGTGTAGAAGACCGTATCGACGAAGAGGATGACCTCGAACTGCTGGTCGCGGAGGATCTCCTTGTCGGCAGGATCGACGTCGATCCGCAGGACGACCCGGTCCTTCGCAACAGGCAACGGCTGCGCCGCGCCGCGCTCGATCTCCGGGAACGTCAGCCGCGCGCGGAAGGCCCGGTCGGTCATCCGTGACTTGAAAAAGTGCGGGGAGATCTGCCGGTTGTTCGCCATCGGCCGCTCGGGCTTCTTCACCGCCGCCTTCCGCGAGGAGCGGTACTGCCGGTAGCTGTAGCGGGTGTTGCCGAAGGTGATGACGCTGTTGGCCGGAAGGGTCATGTAGCTGAGAACGATGGTGTGCTTCCGTCCGAGGAGATCGATCAGGTTGTCCTCATCGCGCCCGTTCCAGTACTCCGTCACCGCGCCCGCCGGCCGCGGCTCCCAGTCGACGATGGTCTTGAAGAGCGCACTCCCGCGAATCCCTGCCCGCAACAGCACCCGCGAGGGTTGGGAGAGCTGGTAGCTGAGCGTGCCCGACCGACGGCTGACCTGCCCCTGGGTGATGTCCGCGAACTCCCCGCCACTGAAGGTGACGGGGTCATAGACGGCGGTGTTTCCGGCGGAGTCTTTGGCTTCGATGGTGAAGAAGTAGGCTTCGTTGGGGACGATGGCACCGGCGTCGTCTTTGCCGTTCCACTTCTCACGATGATGACCGGCACGGCGCTTCGCGTTTTTGGCGAGGGTGCGAACCAGATTGTGGTCCGGGTCAAAGACGCTCACGGTAACAGTGGCATCGGCGGAGAGACGGTAACGAAGATCGACGATACTCCCCGTGGACGTATTCATAGAGGCCGCGGATGTGGATATGGCAAGGACGGTCAAGCCTGCGAGGCCACGGCTCGTCAACAACTGAGCAATCCCCACGGATGTGCATTGGCTCAAGGCTAGCGCACCGACCACGATATCCAGCAATATCTTTTTGATAGTCAAGTGCCTCTCTGCTCAGGCCAAATTCTACTGACTTCACAATGGCACGAACGTCCCATTAATGTGGACGATTAGGAGTGGGGGTTGGGGAGCGTCGACAGAATTGTACAGACCGGTTGTCGGTGACGATAAAAAAGATCGAATCGGACTTCACTGATGTGAATTCGACAGGAGCCTTAAACTGTTCATATTGACGGCAGTCTCCAATAGCTACTGACCGTTCAATTTTTTTCAATGTCTGTTCCCGTTGATAAATCAGGCCGTCGTTAAAACCAACGGATCTATAGGCTTCACGTGTATGGGTGTAAACTAGGCCTAGGGCGACTATAAACAAGATCACGAGTACGCCGATCATAACGAATGCGTTTACAGGCCACGGTCGCGCGGCAGTTGTCATTTGCATGTACACCTACGAATCACGGGTGATTGACCATCTCGAAATCCCCAGTCATTCTCGACTTTACCACCGGGCGAAGCAGAGATTGAGCTGCGACGACCCGTGACAATGCCAACATGGCCATGTTCGGCGATCAAATCGCCTGGCCGCGGCGACGAAGAGATCACAGGCCACCCTGGAACGTCGTAGCCCCGGTCCGACAAACTACCAGCACCAGGCGGATACCTCTCTAAGAGCCGCGAGAGTGCACTGCCCCCGATATTCGGAAGGTGATAGCCCGCATCCTCATACTGTTTGTCGGCGAAAAGGTTGCACTTATAAGTGCCGCTTCCAAAGCCACTGTTCAAATCTGTTCGATTCGCTCCCATACTCCAATCGCTTTTGTCACTGCGAGCCGCTTTTACTACGTCCGACGGTTTCCCGCAGGGGCAGAGTCCGTTGGGGTCAAGAATGTTAATCGGATTGTTTTCTACGAATGCGTAAAAATTAACCCCACCTATCAATCCGATCGGATCTTCTGTTATGAACCGACCAGCATTCGGACTGTAATACCTTGCCCTGAAGTAATAGAAACTTGACTCATCGTCCAGCTCCCGTCCTTGGAAGCGGAAGGGCGACAGTCGGCCGCCGACCTCGCTGATGGTCCGGCCGAAGGAGTCGTACGTGTAGGAGTTCAGTGTCGTGCTACTGTCGACGATGCGTTTCACCGTACCGAGGACGTCAGTCTGGAAGTAGCCGGTCGTGTTGCCGCGGCGGACGCTAAGCAGTTCGTCAATGATCGGTCCGTTCGTGTAACGCGCGCTGACAACGGAGTTGGTGTACTCCGCCAGGACGGCCAGACCGTCGTAGACGAATTCGGTAGCCGCCCCTCGGACAACTTTCGCGGTCCGGCGGCCGAGGGCGTCATAGCGATACTGCGCGGCGGCACTGTCTTCGAAGACGATCTGGGTCAGGCGGTCGTCGGCGTCGTAGCTGTAGCGGGTGCGGTTCGCGGTGCCGCGCTCGTTGCGTTCGGTCAGGTTGCCGTTCGCGTCGTAGACGTAGTCGTATTTTGCGTCGGCGGTGAAGCGGTTGGCGGCGTCGTAGGTATGCGTCGCGGAGAGCTGCGACGTCAGTCGGTTGCCGACCGGATCATAGGAATACGCCTCGGCTGGATTGCTGGAAGGATGTGTGGCTGCCGTCAGCCGGTCCAGCAAGTCGTAGGTGTAGGTATGCGTGCCGGCGTTGTCGGCCATGGTCAGGCGCTGGCCGGCGCGGTTGTATGTGTACGTATGCGGCAACGCCCCCGGGCCCCCTTGGTGCATCAGGTTCACCAACTGCCCGGCGTCATCGTAACTGTAGGTCGTGCTCAGTCCAGCCGGCCGCGCGACGGACGTGCGGCGGGAGAGGGCGTTGTAAGAAAACGTGAAGGCGCTTCCGGCGGGATCGGTGATCGACGTCAGCCGCGACAGCGAGTCATAGGAATACGTCGTCGTGCCGCCGGTAGGATCGATCATCGAGAGGCGATTGCCGTCCGCATCGTAGGTGTACTGGATGGTAGTCGCCGGACGGCCGGTGGAAGCGCCGGTGCTGGCTCTCACGATCCGGTCGACGACATCGTAGGCGAAGGTGACGCTGCTGTCGGCATCGGTGGCGGTCAGCATATTGCCGACGGCGTCGTAGGTATAACGGAACGTATCGGTGGCCGTGATCACCTGCGTCAGGCGATCGAGGGCATCGTAAGAATAGCGGTTGGTATTTCCCTTCGGATCGCGTTTCGTGGCAAGACGACTCCGGGCGTCGTACGTGTAAGTGGTGGCCTGTCCGGTTGCATTCGTCATGCGGGTCATCCGGTTGAAGGCGTCGTACTCGAATGACGTCTTCCCGTTCTTCGCGCTGGTGACGCTGGTGACGTTTCCGGACGCGTCGTACTCGGTTCTCGTGACGCCATTGAGGGGATCAGTGACCTGGATGATCCGGCTGGCGTTGTCATAGGTAAATCGCGTGGTCCGGCTTTCCGGATCCGCAACGCTCGTGATCCTGCCGAGAACATCAAACGTCAGGTTCGTGGCTCGTCCGAGTGGATCCGTGACCCGCGCGATGTTGCCGTATGCATCGTGCTCGAAGCTCCAACTCTTTCCCAGCGCATCTGTGACCTTCGTGAGCAGGCCCTTCGGGCTGTATGTAAAGGATGTGACGTCACCCGCTGGCGTTGTAATGCTGGTCAGATTTCCGCGCGCGTCGTACGCCGCGCGGGTCAAGTCGCCGCGGGCGCTGCGGACACTGGCCGCGAGCCCGAACGCCGGCTCGTATGTCATGGCTATGGTGTTCCCCAGCGCGTCCCGCTCGCTAGTGCGATTCCGCTGTGCGTCGGATGTATAAGTTGTGACTCGCCCCAGCTCGTCCGTGTATTTCGTGACGTTCAACGCGGCGTCGAACGTGTACTGCTGGTCGTTCTTGAAGGGGTCGGTGATCCTGGTGATGTTCCCGGTCGTCGTGTATTCGTACGTCCATGTGTTGTTGGCCGAGTCCCTCTTCGTCGTACGCCGATTCTCCGGGAAATAAGCGTAGCTCCAAGTCTCCTGACCTTCGACCAGCGTCGAGACGCGCCCCTGTTTGTCGTACGTGACATCCACCTGCTTGTTGTTCCGCGGGTCGAGGATCTCCAGGAGGTTGCCTGCGGGATCGTATTTGAACTGATACGACTCCTGCGCCGGGGTGGTGATTCGCGCGAGGAAGCCCGAATTGTCGTAGCTTAAGGTGAATACGCGGCTGGCCGGGTCGGTCATGCTCGCGATCCGGCCGGACGCGTTCTTGCTGAACGTCGTTCGCCGCCCGGCGGCATCGGTGATGGCTGTCAGGAACCCGCTGTTGTCATAGGTGAAACTGGTGCTGTTGTCGTTGCGGTCGACGATGGACAGAAGCAGCCCGGCCGAGGAGAAGCGACGCACGAGGCCGTGTTTGTCACGCAACGTGAGCGTGCCGTCGCTCTGCCTGACCAGACGGTCGGTGTCGTGTGGCGGCGACTTGTAGCTGGAGTCCGCGTTCTTCGTGAACCGCTCCCGCTTCCCGTTCCCGAGCGTCGTGATCGCGGTGACGTTCGTGCCGTCACTGACCTCGACGACGCGGATATCGTATGGATGCACCCATCCCTGACCGAGCGGTCCGCGTCGGCGATCGTGGCTGTTGTAGGTCAGCACGAAATCGACGGCCGGCCCGGTCCCCGGCACTGAGAGGAGCCGGACGGAGTGAATGAAGTTGCCGGAAGCCACCTCCACCGGCGAGCCGGTCTTGCACGGCCCATCGTCTCCACAATCCGTGTTCGTGTCGCCCGGATCCGGCTCGAAGCTCTGGTGGCCTGTATCCCACGGCGGCACGTGAAAGCCGAGCGCGGACTGGGCCGAGAAGAGGCAGACGAACGAAAGTACCAGGAGCAGCCGTCGGGAACGCATCAGTAGAACACCCTCAGCAGTGCATACCGGACGAGTGATTGATTTCCGCCCGCGTCGATCGCCGTTAGTGCGATCCTGTAATCGCCCTTGTCAGCGAACACGCCGCGATCGTCCTTACCGTCCCAGATGACCGTTGCGGCACCGGCGGGTACGCTGGCCTGCTCGATCGTGCGAACCACGGCATTGGTACCCGCGCGATACACCTGCAGACGGACCCTTGCGGCCTTCGACAGCTTGTAAGCAACGGTCGCCGCCGGTTTCTGCGGCGAAAGGAAGTCGCTCGTAAACGGATCGAAGTAATTCGGTGTGACGGCAACTTCTGTGAGCTCCGGCGCGACATCCACGAATACCGCATTCGGCGGAAGATAGAAGGCGGTCATGCCGAAAATGAACTGCCGGTCGTTCGTCAGAGCAGGATTGACGAGCTGCCCAATCGCATCCGTTCCTTCCCACACCACCGTATACGGACGGTCGCGTCCGAACAGCCGCCGGTCAAAGAGCCGCGCGATCTCATTGATGGTGTCGTATCCGCGGATCGAGACCGTGACCTCCGACGCTCTCGTCAGCGTGAAGGTGGCCTGCAGGAAATTGTTCTCGTAGGGCGCGAACGGGCAGGGGTCGCAGGAGCCACTGCCCCTGGTGGTCGTGAGCTGCCAGGGCGGGTTGTAAAAGGCATCGGTGATGCTGTTCGTGAGGTCGACCACGACGGGCGCACCGTTCGTCGTATATCGGAGCACGGCGTAATAAGCCCCTTCGGGCAGGGAAGCTCCGCCGTTGCCAAGGCCGTCCCAGGCATCGTTGTAGGTGCCGGCATTGCGGCTGACATTGGACACCAGTGTGCGCACCGTTTGCCCGCTCTTGTTCTTCAGGAACAGCGTAACCGCGGTCGTGCCGCCGATCGTCGTGACGATGTTGACCGACCCAGGCGGGCGCAAGGTGTCGGTCGAGACTGTCAGGGTCGCGGTCATTGTCACGGTGATGTCGATGGTGGCGATCGCGGTCAGCCCGGCGGTATTCGTGACCCGGAAGGCGGCCGTATAGATACCGGGCGAGGGGAAGGTATTCGTTGTCGTGGCGGTCGACGGTGACGAATAATCGTATACGCCGTCGCCCTGGAAATCCCATTCGTATTTGGTGATCGTTCCGGCAGGCGTGGTGCCCGTTCCGCCAAACGAAATGGCCGTTCCGGTCGCTCTCGAGATCGGACTGGTCGGCGCGGTAATCCGCGCAGTCGGTGAGCCGGGGGGGCCTGCGCGAATGACCGTAGTTGTCGCTCGGGCCGTGGCTGTCAAGCCTGCATTGTCCGTGACCCTGAAAACCGCGGAATGTGTTCCGGCCGTGTCATACCGAAAGGTCGTGCTGCCCGTCGTGGACGACGTGAAGTCGAATTTGCCGTCACCCTGAAAGTCCCATTCATACCGCACGATGGGCGCAGAGCCAGGAGTGGCTGAGCCGATCAGCGAGACCGTCAACGGAACCGGACCGTTGGAAGGACTCACGGTTGCCGAAGCGCGAGGCGGTGCGCCCGTGACGTTGATCCGGACCGAGCCTGTCGTCGAGACATTTCTATCGTTGGTGACCTCCAATAAGGCATCGCGTACACCAGGAGTCGTAAATGTCCGCGTGTAGTCGCGCGCACCCGGATCGTCTGTGTCGAAGATACCGTCGCTCTCGAAATCCCATCGGTAGCGAAGGATCTGGCCACCCGAGTATTCGCCCCTGGTCACGAACATCACTGTCAGCGGTGCCGGTCCATCCTGTGGAGACGCGTCCGCAATGGCTCGGAACGTAATCCCCGCGACCGTGGCGTCGAAGCGGAAGTACATCATGTCGCCTACGATCGTGGCAAATGCCGCTGTCAGTCGCACCGCTCCGCCGGCCGCATTCGTCGGGGGCGCGGACGCGGTGGCCGCATATGCCGGGATGGCGCCCCAATCCTCCTTGCGACCATCAAGCGCGATCGTGCGTTTGCCACCAGCGGCGTGTCGCCGGCCTGCGGGATCCGGCGGAAAAAGGATCGGGTTGCCGTTGTCAGTGACGATGCCGTTTCCTCCGGTGCCGCTGACTGGTGTGACCGCAAACGCCAAAATCAGTTTGGGACTGACCGGAAATCCAGCAGGCACAATCTGCCCTAACTGCGCTCGCGAGAGATGCGTCTCAACGACGAGATTGGGACCGGCCGCGCCCCACTGTGCCCCGTCGATTACTGTCCCCGCGTCGAAGGTGTTTCCCTGACATCGCGCCGCCGTCACATCCATCACTCTTCCCGCGCCGGTTGCTTCGTTGACTTCGACCGTGGTCGTCAGGGCGGCGTCAGCTCCGCTGAACGCGGTGCCGCCGGGAATTGTGACAGTGCAACCAGTAGGATGATTGTCGGCATCGATGAGGAGCCTGAATGCGTACGTGCTTCCGCTTGCCGCGATTGGCATTAGCACTAACGCGAAAAATGTGAATAGACGATACATGCTGATCGTCCTGCTCGATGGACGGTTCGCCAAAATGCCCTTATGTAATTCGGTAAGTACGCAGAGTAGGAGCGCCGCCTCGGGCTGTCAAGAGTGAAAATTGGTTTTCGCCAGTTATGAGCCGACGACTCCGTCATCCCGAAGCGCGCAGCAGCTGTTCGCAAGACTGCTCCAGGTGGCCGAAGCCGATGCTCCCGCTCGCTGCCCTGACCGAATTGTTCTCCGATACGTCGACTCACTCACCGTGCCGCCCGAAGCGGATCTCGCTCTGCTGTTCGTTCGCGGTCACGCACGCAGCGTGCGTGCGTTTGCGCTCCTCAGGGGGAACGAGCCGGCGAGTGGGATGACAACGCCGACCGCGCCGCGTGGTTCCGCAATGCCGAAGTGGGGCTGGCGCTGCTGGCGGCGATCATGAGCGCGATTTCAACCTACGTGGCGAAGCAGACCTCGGACGCCGGCCCGGCGCCGTTCGCGCTGGGTCCGTGGATCGCCGTGGTCACGACCATCGGCGGCAGCATCGCCGCGTACGCCGCTGCGAGCCGGTATACTCATTCGTGGTCCATGCAGGAGCCATCGGATGCAGGATCGGCCGATGCCGCGTTGGCCGGCAAACTGGCCGCGGCACAACTCGAGAAGCTGGACCTCGAGATCCTGAAGCTGCGCGCGGAGGTCCACCGGCTTTCCTGGCGTTCCACGGTCGCCGCGTTGACGCCGCTGCTGTCGGTGATCGTGGGCGTGATCGGGTTTCTGTTCGGGGTGTATCAATTTCAGGCGGCGGAGAGGGCGCAGCAGGAACGGGCGCTCACCGAACAGCGGAGGTCGGACGCCACGGCGAGGCTCACGCAGAATCTGCAGCTGCAAAGCCGCATTCGTGAAGACGTCGAGCTGCTGCTGCAGTTCTTCAACGACGACAAACAGACGCTGTCGGGGATCAGCTTCGTCTTCGACACGCTGGAAACGCACCTCGGCGTCGCGGCGGAGGCCGCGCAGCGTGACAAGCGGGTGCTGTTTACCGACCGGCGTACGATTACCAGCAGCCTGATTCGCGCGGTGGAAGATGACTGCGACCTGTCCCGGTACCGCCACGCGGCATTCGTGACCGTGCTCGGGGGGCGGTGGCCCGACTATGGCGATTTTCTCAAATCCCACCCCGAGCATCTGCGATACATCGCCGACCAGTACGTCGACGCGGCGCAGGAGCTGCGGCGGAAGTCACCCGAGGCGTTCCGCAGGCTCGGTCTGGATGCCGATGAGACGCTGGCATGGCGCGGCGGGCGCGGGACGCTCACGGTCAGCGATCTCCGGCACTTCGATGAGCTGATCCTCGGGATGCAGCAACACCTGCTTCTTTTCAGCAAGCCGGAGGATAAGAAGATCTACGCGCGACGGTTCGCCGCAGGCATCGGCGGCGACGCGTTCGCGTCCTGGCTGCTCGCTGACTGAAGCCTGCTATACGGTGAGCATGGCTAGTTCTGCAAAGCTCGAGGCGTTTCTGTAATCCGCAGCAAATCGCGAATTCAACATCCAGCCGTCATCGAGACGCTCTCGGCGACGCTACTCGTGCCTGCTACGCCAGCCGGTTGCGCTCGAGGATGTCGAGCGCGGAGCGCGCGGCGGCGGCGACGGCGGGATCGGCATCGTCCACCAGCGGGCGGATCAGCTCCTCGCTCTCCGGCGTTGCGATGTCGGCGAGCATCGTCAGCACGGTCGGGAGCTGCTCGCGGCGGGCGAGCGCCTCGCGAAGGACAGGCAGCGAGCGGCGGCCGTTGCGAACGAGAAACATGCCGGCGAGCATGCGCACGGTCTCGTCGTCCGACGCGAGATCGGCCAGAAGGCGGCGGCCCGCGGAGTCGCTGCCGAGGCGCAGGGCGACGCTCTTCCCGAACGTCGACAGCGCGCGCGGCAGATTCATCGTCGCAGCTTAGAGCATCGTCGGGACATTGTGCCGGACCCAGACCGCCGGATCGTGCGTCGCGGAATGGTTGAACCAGACGGGCAGCACGTGCTCGTTGTACCGCGGGTCGCTGAACCGTGCGCCGCTGCGGTCCGCCAGCAGCACGAGGTCCATCTTCACGCGGATCGAGGTGACTTTCTGTACCGCGGCGAAGTTCATGTTGTAGAGCGACGGATGGACGGGGGAGGAGAGGAAGACCACTCGGCCGAACGTCACACCGCGCCAGCTCGCGAGCATGGTCACGCTCGCGCCGTGGCTGTGTGCCATCAGCGAGAGGTCGTTCACGCCGTGCGCGTTGATCCACGTCGTCAGAAGATCCGCCCCCTGATCGCGCGCCCCTCGGCTGTAGCCGCCGCTCCATTTGTAATAGTCATTGTTCGCGTACAGATCATTCAGCCAGACGTTCTGATCGATGTAGTCCCAGAAGTTGCCGTTCGGCGGCCACCACGTTCCATTCGCGGCCCACGTTCCGTGCACGAGCGTCGAAGTGTGCGCGATTCCCGGTGTCGGCAGTTCCGGCTCGCCGACGAGTGCGCGAAGCGCGGGATCCTCGGGGTTGTACCGCGCCAGCGCCGTCGCGGCGACGTCGCGGGTCAGCTCATCCTCGCTGGACGTCCCTTCGACGAGGATCGCGTATGGCTGGGCGGGCTCGGTCGTCACCGCGAGCGCGGCATGCGCAGCTGCCACGCGCACGAGCTCGTGCGGATGCTCCATCGCCGCATGCGCGAGCGCCGCCGCGGCCGTGCTGGACCGCGTGCGATAGAGGTCCTCCGCGATCTGCACCATCATGCGCGGCTCGTTTCGGCCGTATCGCCGTTCCATCGCAACCCTCGGCGACATACGACGGCCGGGCGGGACGAGACGCGGGATCGGGAACTCTTCGAGCTCGTCAGCCAGCAGCATGTCCATCGGCTGCGCGGCCGCGGCCGACATTCCCTGCACGGCCGCGCGGTCGCCGGACATTTCGGCTCCGACGGCGAGCAGGATCGCGGCCTGCGCCTGCACGGCTTCCGGATCTTCGAGCGATGCGAACGCGGCGGGTCCGCGCGGCGGGTTTTCAGGTGCTTCCATCATTCCGGATTCTCCCTGCCTGTAGGAGGGCTATTCCGAAGGAATTCCCTACCTCTACGTTACGGAGACACGCCGAGCCGCCTTCGCCGTTCGGTGACCGCGGAACCCTCCACTGAACGGAGAACCAGCACCCTTCGCAGCGGATGCCGGTAACCTGCGTGGCATGGAGCTGAAGACCCGCGCCGTCAACTGCAAGCGGCGGAGGTAGCGTCTCGTTGTCGAAGATGGAATGGTGCTAAGTGGTCTTTTGGCAACAGTTTGAAGCGTCCGCATGGTACATCGAGTACGACGCCGGCAAGCTCGCGTCCCATGGTGTTTCCGATTGGGAAGCGGAAGAGGTAATCTGGAACGGCTTTGTCGCACGACCGAACAGGAAAGAACACGGCCCAAACCGCTACCAGCTCGTCGGAAGAACTGATGGCGGAAGACCATTGCTCCTGATCGTGCATGTGTCCGGGGATCGGCAGATGCGCGTACTGAATGGATGGCCGCTATGACAGATCGTGACAACCAGCATCTCACCGACGAACAAATGAACGAGCTGGTCATCGCCGACGTGAACGATCCGTCGGCCTGGGGCGATCCGATCACCGTGGGTCCATCAAAGGGTCCACGTCGGATCCGGTATGCAAAACACCTGGAGCTTGCGTCGAAGTTTTACGTCCTCTCGGTCCTTCATCGACTCGGCGCCGATGCGACTCTGATGTTCTCGCAATCCGACGACGTCGACATCACAATTGTTCTCGAGTCGGGGAGCGCCTTCACCGTTGACGTCAAAACTCTGACCGGGCCAAAGGAGTGGCCCATCGAAGAGTTTCGAGCTCGGGCAGGGCACTTCCTGACATTCGTCTGGTACTCGGACGCGGGCCAGCCCAACACTCCTCCGGGCGTTTATGTCGTGGCGTCTGAGCAGTTGAGGCATTTCCTCGCAAGCCATCGGGAAGGCAGTATTTCCCTGGACCGACTCGATGAAGCAGTTCACGCTCGTGAGGCGTGGGAACAGCTGGCAGTATCTCCCGCAGCCTGACGTCGGCAGCTCTTGCGACTCCGACAATTGCTACACGGCGCTCGTGTCAACGGGTGTCATCGGCGGCGATTGCTTCGGCGGCGTGTTCGCGCTCAGATACCCAGAGCCATGGCTTTCAGCGAATCGTAAATCTCGAGTAACCGCTTCTTACAGTCGAGATCTGCGGGAGACTCGGCGGGTTTCCGCTCTGCATAAACGGCCGAAAGAGCGGCGCGACAGTGCGACTGAAGCAGTTCTATGGCCCTGGCTCGCTTCAGGATGCATTTCGTAGCGAATTGAATGCGGCCCGAATGACAGCGTTCAAATCGGAACTACACGTTACGCTCGTTATTCATGACCTCGTCTTCGGTCTGCAGAAGCGCCGCCGCTCTCTCATCGCGGTCTTGACGCGGTTCTGAGAAACGCCGGTGTCGAAGCAGTCACTCCTTCAGGAGGTGGCACTCATGCGAGCGTTCTCTTCGAGACGGTTCCGCGTAACGATCCTGCTGCTTTCTCCGCTCCTGCTGAACCTTTGGTGCGAGCGTGCCGTCGGGCCGGCCCCGCCGGTGAGGGCGCGGTGTGCTGACGCCGACGGCTGTCTGGAAGTCACGGCGTTTCAGAATGCGAACAGGCCCAGCGCTTCGCCGATCCAGCGCGTCACCTGGGAGTTCCGGGTCGGTTCTGCACCACGCACGCTCCTGTACACGTTCGGTGTGCGGCAGGGGTCGGATCACCGGCTCGAGCTGGTTCCGCCGCCGCCCGTTCACGCACCCGCGCTGACATTCCATCCGACCTCGGAGCCTTTTCAGTTTCGCATCGGAGGAGTGGTGCGGAGCTACTGGTGCACAACTGCAACGGTCGAGTTCATGGACGGCACGGTCCGGCGTGTCGAGGAGTTCTTCATGAGCGAATATGCGACGCCGCCGCTCGGGATCTCGATTCTGGTCTCTCATCAGAACGGCATCGACCGCGCCGATCGCTGGGTCGCCCATCCCGAGCCATGTCCCTTCCCTTGAAACGCATACAAATCCGACGCGTCGGAAAGCGAGCGCCAGTTCTGGACGACGTCGCTCATGAGGTGGTTTCCGGTCACCGGGCGGTTCTTGCCCTGCTGAAAGCGGTGGCTTTGCCACCGCACTCCTAAATCCTGCCATCCATCACAAAATGACCCTGGTCATTCCCTCCCTTCGGAGCGACGTTGATGCGCATCTCGAAGGAGGAATCTGCTGTGCGTATCCGCCGCTATACGTGTGTCCTTTTGACCCTGCTCTCTCTTTCCGCACCCGCCGCACTCGCCGCCAGCCCCGGCGATGTGGTGATCAACGAGCTCGCCTGGATGGGCACCACCAGCAACACCGCCAACGAATGGATCGAGTTGTACAACACCACCGGCAGCTCGATCAGCCTCTCCGGCTGGACGCTGCGCTCGACCGACGGCACGCCGAACATCTCGCTCACCGGATCGATCGGCGCGTACAGCTACTACCTGCTCGAGCGCACCGACGACAACTCGGTGCCGGGCATCACCGCCGACAAGACCTACACCGGCGCGATGGGCGACGGCGGGGAGCTGATGGAGCTGAAGGACGGCGGCAGCACGCTGATCGACAGCGCCAACCATGCCGGCGCGTGGTTCTACGGCTCGACCTCGGGCCGCTCGACGATGAGCCGCATCGACGTCAACGTCTCCGGCACCACCTCGTCGAACTGGTACACCGCCACGACGAGTTACGGCGGGGGGATCGGCAACGGCACGCCGAAGGCCGCCAACGTCCTCGGCGGCACCTCGGACGACTGGTTCGACCTCTACTTCACCGACCACCTGAACACGGTGATGCCGGACTACGGTCCGAAGGTGATGGCGAATGCGCTGATCGACGCGATCGACGCGGCCACGACGTCGATCGACTTCGCGGTCTACGGCTTCAACGGCTCCGAGGACATCATCGCCGCGCTCATCGCCGCGAAGAATCGCAGCGTCACCGTGCGCGGCGTCGTCGACTCGTACGCCAGCGGCTCGTATCCGTATCGCTCCACGGCGCAGGTCGTGAGCGCGATCGGCACGGTCGTCGCCGACATGGACGACCGGATCATGCACAACAAGTTCTTCGTCATCGACGGCCGCTGGGTCTGGACCGGCTCGACGAACATCTCGCGGCCGGAGATCGACGCGGAGTACTACGGCGACGTCTCCGTGCTCATCGACTCCACCGAGCTGGCCGGCATCTACACCGACGAGTTCGAGGAGATGTACAACGGCGACTTCCACACCGACAAGACCGACAACACCACCCACGTCCTCGCGACGCTCAGCGACGGCACGAAGATCAAGAGCTACTTCGCGCCCACCGACGACGCGGAGACGAACGCGATCATCGCCGCGATCAACCTGGCGAGCACGAAGATCAACATGCGTACGTTCTTCCTCACCAGCACCACCATCGTCGACGCGCTGAAGGACGCGAAGGACCGCGGCGTCACGGTGCGCATCATTCTCGACGCAGCGTCCGCGGAGAACGCATACAGCCTGCACGGCGATCTGCGCAGCTACGGCGTTTCGGTGAAGGTCGAGAACTGGGGCGGGACGGAGCACACGAAGGCGCTCTCCGTCGACGGCTACATCGTGGTCCTCGGCTCGCAGAACTTCACCTACTCCGGCAACACCTCGAGCGATGAGAACACGCTCTACATCGAGAACCGCCCGATGGCGACGGCCTACGACGCGGCGTTCGAGACGGCGTGGAGCTCGATCCCGAGCACGTGGCTGACGGCCGATCCCGATCCGGAGTCGACCGACTCGCCCGGCTCGCTGACCGACCTCACCGACAACGATCACGACGACCTGACGGACGAGCTGGCGCCGGAGCAGATCAACAACGTCAGCTCTTCTGACGGCGCGATCAACGTCTATTTCCTCCGCCAGGCGATCGAGGCGGGGGCGACCACCGGGAACGAGGCGAACTACAACGTGAACCTCGAGGACAAGCTGACGGCGCGGCTCGCCGGCGCGTCGACGTCGATCGATCTCGCGACGTACGAGCTCGATCTGCGCGACGTGGTCGACGAGCTGATCGACCGCGCCGCGAACGGCGTGCAGGTGCGCATCATCGCCGACGCGAAGGATCCGCTGAATGAAGACCTCTCCGAGGACTCGAGCTACAAACGCGCGCGCGTCTATTACGAGATGATCCTGCGCGGCGCCGACAACACCATCGGCACGTCCGACGACGGCCACCTCATGGCCGACTCGGCGATCTTCGCGGTCGAGGACTCGACGTTCCGCACCAGCTACGGCCTGCCGTCCACGCCGACCGGCATCTCGTCGGTGACGGTGAAGGTCGGGACCGCGACGAAGACGGGCTATCTCCTCGGCGCCGCGGAGCTGAAGGACACCTCGGGCGGGATGAACAACTACTACTCCTGGGGCGATCAGATGCACAACAAGTTCGCGATCGTCGACGGCACGTGGGTCTGGACCGGCAGCTGGAACTTCACCATCAACGACACCTACGGCTCCGAGGCGAATCGGACCGCGGGCATCCTCTCCGGACATACCAACCACGCGGTGGAGATCCGCTCGGAGGATCTCGCCGACGAGTACACGCAGGAGTTCGACGAGATGTGGGGGAGCTCGACGGCCACGCCGAATCACTCGGTGTCGAACTTCCACAGCCGCAAGTCGGACAACACCACGCACACGGTGACGGTGGGCGGGAAGACGGTCGAGGTTTACTTCTCGCCGTCGGAAGGGGCGATGGATCGCGTCATCGACGTCGTCGATACCGATGCCGATCTCTCCGCGCATTTCTGCATCTACGCGTTCTCGGATCAGGGGCTGACGGATGCGCTGAAGACGAAGTGGGAGGGCTCGGCGACGGAGCTCACCGGATCGGTGACGGGCTTCAAGCTGCAGGGAGTGTTCGAGAGCGGGTACTGGAATCAGTACTGGTCGGCGTCGATGGACATGACGGCGCGCGACGGCTCACCGGACCAGAGCGTGAAGTGGAACAACGTCGCGCCGGTGTACTTCGACGGCGAGGACAATCTGCTGCATCACAAGTACATGATCGTGGACGTGAACAGCGAGAGCGATCCGCTGGTGGTGACGGGCTCGATGAACTGGAGCGCGAACGGCGACGATACGAATGACGAGAACACGCTCATCATCCACGACGCCGCGATCGCGAATCAGTTCTATCAGGAGTTCGCCGCGCGGTATTACATGGCCTTCGGTCTGGTGGACTTTTTGTAGCATCGAACAGGCGCGAGGGTGCCGGGCCGCGGTCCGGCATCCTCGTGCTGTCAGCACTGGCTCGCGGAGGTGATCGTGCCGGGCATCGCCAGCGAGCGGCTGAAGTACGAGTGCGCGTTCTTCTCGAACGGGTTGCCGCAGCCGCGGCTGTCCACACCCAGGTACTTGCCGCCCTGGGCCACGCCCCAGATCCCGCCGATGGTGAGGTAGGTGACGTAGAACCCCACCCCGCCGAAGGTGGCGACCTGCCGGGTGTGGAAGGCCTCGTGGAGCGCCCGATCGTCCTTGACCTGTCCGTCGGAGGTCCAGTACTCCTGCCCCGCCCACACGACCGCGCCGAGCGTGACCGCGCGGCGGCCGGGCCACGTCTCGATGAACAGCGCGCCGCGGCGGAAGTCGAGGTGTCCGCCGCCTCCCGCGAAGGCCACGATGCCGCCGACGATGAACGCGAACACGGAGATGAACGGCGACTGCGCGAACTTCAGCAGCCAGCTGAAGAACCAGGCGACCGGGCTGTTCGACTCGTCGAGCATGCGTCCGAACAGGCCGCTGAGGAGCGATGCCGCGCCCCAGGTGATCAGACCCACTTTCGCCGCGGCCAGCGACGCGGCCGCGCCGAGGCCGAGGATGTAGAAGGCCGCGCCGTAGAAGCAGAGCACGGCCAGCACCGCCCCGACCGCGCCGCCGATCATCCAGAGCAGGAACTCGTCCCACGCCTTCACGCCATTCACCGCCGCGCCGATGGTGCCGAGGGCGACGCCGATCACCGCGGCCACGACGAGGATCACCAGCAGCGGCGCGATCTCCCCGGTGGGGTCGGTGAAGTTGGCGGGGTTCGAGTAGCCGTAGAGATAGAGGTTCGTGGCCGACAGCAGCGCGGGCAGCTTGTCGGGATTGAGGAGGAGATGGAGATCGGGCGTGAGGAAGCGGCCGAGGCGCGGGCTATAGTGCCGCGCGCCGAGGAGCACGGCCTCGATCCCTTCCGTGTACGGTACGTTCTGGAAGTGGAAGGCGGGGGCGATGGTGATCGACACCAGCAGCCGGCCGTACGGGGTGTACTCGTCGTGGCCGGCAAACGCGCCCGTGGCGAGATTGCTGATCGCGTTCACGCTGCCGAGGCGGTCGAGGTGATGGAGCAGCGGATCGCCGGCGGCCGGGACGATGGCCAGACGCTTGTCCTCGTCGAAGACGACCACCGCCCGCTCCGCGCCATCGAGGAAGATGCCCTCGACCTCGAAGCGCGTGGTGACGGTGCCGTCCGCCGCGGTGACGGTGGTTTTCACGCGGCGGTCGTTGTGGTCGTACGCCATCTCGATGCGCGAGCCGGCGGGGCGGGCGGCGCGCACGAGGCGCTGGCGGAAGTCGTACGTGAGATCGCCCAGCTCCGGATCGTGCGTGAGGAGACCCGCGGCGTCGTACGCGAATTCGGCTGACGCAGAGGCGCTGCGCTTGATGAGGCGGTTCGGCTGCGGCAGCGAGAGCTGCAGGCCGTAGTCCATCGGCTCGCCGAACGACTCGGAGGAAAAGACCATGTTCCCCAGCGCGTCGTAGCGGTACTCGAAGCTCATCCCGCCGCCGAGGCTCGACGTTGCGCCGGTGAGGCGGTTGCGGGAGTCGTAGGTGAAGGTCTGGTCGTTGCGCGCCTTGCCGGCGACGTTCGACCGGTCGTCGACGCGCAACGCCAGCCCGGTCGGCGCGAGGTCGTAGACGAGGTGCTGGTAGCGCACGCCCGTGGCCACGACCTCGGTCGACAGCTCGTTGATCAGGTAGTCGCCCGGCGTGTAGCCGCGCCGCGACTGGAGGCCGTTCGCGTATGCGATGCGCGTGCGCTTTCCGGTCGGGCCGTACTCGATGGCGTCGATGAAGCCGGGGATGCGAGCCAGCATCCCGTCCGGCGCATATTCGTAGCCGACGGACATGCCGTCGGGATATTCGACCGAAGCGATCTTCCGCTGCGCGTTGTACGTGAAGCGCGTCGTGTACGGCAAGGGCGCGCCGTCGATGGTGCGGCGGATCTCCACCGGATCGCCTTCGTTCGAGTACGAGTACTCGACCGTCCCCGACGCGTTCACCACGCGCGCGAGACGCCCGCCGACGTTCGCGCCGGGGCCGTCGTCCCATGTGAACGTCTCCTCGACCGGTCCTTCGGGACCGTCGCGGCGGAGCTCGAGCACGCGTCCGCGGGCATCGCAGCGGCGGAACAGCGTCCGTCCTTCCGCGTCGGTGCGCAGCACCTCGTTGTTCCCCGCGTCGTAGACGAAGGTCATCACCCCCGCCTCGGCGGAGACGACGCGCAGGCGGTTGCCCCACAGGTCGAACGCGTACGCGAGGGCGGTGTGTCCCTCGCAGTCGACGATGCGGGTGAGGCGGTTCAGCGCGTCGTACTCGCGACGCTCGACGTAGCGCCGCGTATCGTCGTACTCGGCGACGGCCACCACGTTGTCGTTCGCGTCGTTCCAGCTCGAGCGCGACGGCCGCTCCACGGCCTCCGGACCGTAAAAGTGCACGGCGTTGGCCTCGTAGCGATGGAACGTGCGCGCGCCGCCGAAGAGCACCTGCTCGACGACGCGGTTGGCGAAGTCGCGGGTGAGCCGCGTCTCCGCCACTCCCGGCGGCGGTTCCGGCTCGAAGGCGTCGGTGTCGGAGAAATACGCGTCGCGCTCGCCGAGGAGCACCTCGCCGACGGCGAGGATGCGCTGCTTGCCGACGGCCCAGCGGCCGCCGGAATCGAGGATCTTCACCTGTGCGACGTTGTCCGCGCCATCGCGATACTCGATCTGCACATGCCCCGGCTGCGGGTCATCGTGATGGACGCGCACGCGATGGGTGATGCGGTTCGGCACGACGTCGCGGCGGTACTCGAAGGTCTCGGTGGGCATGCCGGGCAGCGCGCCGCGGCGGTCGACCTCCAGCACGTTGCCGAGGGCGTCGTAGCGGATCTGCTCTACGTTGCCGTTGCGGTCGACGAGGCGCGAGACCTCCTGCGCGATCGGGTCGAAGGCCAGCTCGCGGCGCGGCACGTCGCTTTCGGTCATGGCCACGGGATGCAGCGAATCGGCGTCGTATTCGATGGCGACGTGATGGCCGGCGGCGTCGAAGGTCTCCAGCTGATTGCCGAAGGCGTCGAGGCGTACGCGTCCGACGTCCTTGACCCACACCGTTCCCAGGTCCGGATCGCTCTCGGCGCGATAGAGCGCGGCCAGCAGCGCCGGCGCGGCGCCGCCGTAGGCCTCGTCGATCTCGCGCGAGGTCAGCACGACCTCGGTCTGCCGGGTGCGGAAGCCGTTCACGACCTGCCCGAGCGGCAGCCCCTCGAACGCCGGGCCGTCGTAGAGGTAGCGGAACTCCTTCATCAGCCGCCCCTCGCCGTCGACGCGGCGCACGCGGGCGGGGAGGTTCGTGACGCCGGCCGCCGGGTGCGTGGCGTAGATGGTGTCGATGGAGTGGCTGGCCACGCGGATCGTGCCGTCGGGATCGAGCCACTCGGTGCGATGCCGCTCGCGGCGGCGGTTGCCCACGGAGTCGACGTCGTATTCGATGCGCTGGCGGTGATAGCTCACGCCCGCATCGATGCGCTCCATCGTGCGCGCGGTCTCCGCGGCGAGATACGCCGGCGAGCCGGCGGAGGCCGTAGTCACGGCGAGCGCGTTCCACGCCGACTCCTCGAGCTGCCGCACTTCGCCGGTCGCTGGGTCGACGAGCTCCGTGCGGTGCGGCTGTCCCTTGCCGGCGATGAAGGCGGGGTCGCGCGCGGACGTGCCGCGCGTGTGAGAGAAGTAGCGGTGCAGCACCGGCGCGATCTCCGGACCGGCCGACTCCAGCGCGTCGACGCGCGCGAAACCGAGGTACTCGCGCGCACGGCCGTCGAAATGGCCGTCGTGGTAGTCGTAGACCACCGTGCGCGTGCGGTTGCGCACTAAGTCGGTGTGGACGAGCCGCTTCACCACGGCCACGGTGAACGGCAGGTAGCCCGACCACGGCACGCCGGCGTCGAGATCGCGGACGCGCTCGCGCGTGGAGGTGCTGTACTCGAGCGTCGTCGCCAGACCGGCGCCGTTGTCGATCGAGGCCAGCAACTGCGGCTTCACGCCGTTGAGCAGGTCGAGGTACCAGTAGCCGTGCGCGGCGCCGCCGCCTTCGCTGGTCCAGAGCAGGCCCGCGGTGCCGCTACCGCTCATGTCGGCGATGAGGAAGTTGCCGCTCGACAGCATCGGTGTGCGCTCGAGCACGATCGGCTCGCTGAAGCCCTCGCCGCAGCGGTTGATGTAGACGCGCACGGTGCCGTTGCCGGCGAGCACGAGGTCGGCGAGTCCGTCGCCGTTGACGTCGGCCAGATAGACGTCCTGCTCCGGCCGCGGCACGTCGAAGGCGGGGGTGGCATCCATCACCCGCTGTTCTCCCCAGCGGCCGTCGCCGAGGCTCGGCCACCAGACGATGCGGCGCGAGACGAGCAGCACCAGATCGGCGCTGCCGTCGCCGTTCATGTCGGCGAAGCGGAGGCGCTCGTCGGTAAAGTCGACGTCGGGAACTGCGGTCCGCGGCAGGGAGAGCGGATCGCCCCAGCCGTCATCGCGGCGGAAGAACGCCAGCGGGTGGCGGTTGCGTAGCGAGAGGAGATCGGCCCGGCCGTCGCCGTTCAGATCGATGAGGCGCGTGTCGGGATCGGCGACGGTGAACGTCGGCGCCGATGCCAGCGGGCGCCGCGGCTGGAATCCCTGCTCCGGATCGTTCGGGTAATAGCCGGTGCCGTTCGCGTTCGCGACGACGAGATCCACCGTGCCGGAGCCGGTGATGTCGGCGAAGCGCACGCCGTCGTCGGCGAGCGATGCCGCCGGGAGGTTGCGCAACTGCTGCGGCGCGCCCCAGCGATGCCCGCCGAGGTTCGGCCAGTACATCGACTGCCGCCCGTCGAGGCGGAGGATGCCGGGCAGCGCCGTGCCGCGGAAGTCGAGCAGCGTCGTCGTGTCGTCGAGCGCCGGCGGCGGGATGGACATCGACGTGAATTTCTCGATGCTCCGCGCGCCGGGGTCGAAGCTCGTGTAGCCGAGGGTCAGGCGCGGGAGTCTCGCCTGCGTCAGCGTGCCGCCGATGTCGCGCTGCCCGGCGACGTCGACATTCGTCAGCAGCGAGACGCCGGTATGCGGCGCCTGTTCGTACGTGAAGTCGACGGTGCGGACCAGGGTCGGCGCCACACGCTCGTAGTGCACTTCGATGCGGCGGCAGCGGCGGTCGGCGCGCAGCTCGAAACCGGCGTCGAACTGCGAGAACGCGTCCGGCCGCGGCTCATAGACGAGCTCCGCGCGGAAGGCGCTCCAGCGCAGGCGGCGCAGGTAGCGCTGCGCGCCGGCGGCGTCGTATTCGACCTCGACGACGCGGCCTCCCGGAAAGGTGATGCGGTCGAGCAGCCAGCGGTACACGCGCGGCGCGCCGTTGACGCTGCCGGCGATGCGGCTGGCGTCGGTCGAGCCGTAGCGCATCTCGACCAGGCTCGGCGCGCGGCTGAGCCACTGCGCGCCGTCGAAGTGGAACGTCTGCAGCGCCTGCTGGATGAACGGGACGAACGAGCCGTCGCCGCGCGCGACGAGCGTCTCCGCGCCGCCGGCCGAGTATTCCGGCGTGCCCGGCGGCGCGTAGACGTTCTGGCGCCGCTGCTCGATGTACGGAATCGAGTGCGCCCATCCGAGGCCGAAGATGCCGTTGCCGATGCTCGTGTCGTAGAGCAGCTCCAGTTTCGGCGCGAACGAGGCCGGGCCCGACGGCAGCTCGATCGGCACGCGGTACGAGCCGCCGCCCAGCGCGAGGTTCGGCTGAAAGGTCGCGCCGATGGTGCGGATCGCGCCGCTGCCGTGCGGCAGGCCGTGATTGCCCTCGGAGACTCCGCTTTTCTTTTCCACGGCTCGTTCTCACGCGTCCGCGCGATATTGGAAGGAGTAGCTGATGAAGAGATGGATGTCGCCGATCTGCCTCGGATTCACGCCGTCGCCGAGGCGCACCTCGAACGCGTCGACGGGCGTGTCGCGATGCCAGTCCGCGAACGGCGCCATCGTGTCCTGGTTGACGAGCACCGTGCCGTTCAGCGACGTGGTGACGTCGACCGACGAGCCGTCGGAGAGACGCCGCACGGTCAGCGGCACTCCGGTCAGCGGCGCGCCGATCACACCCCTGCGCGGGTACAGGCGCACCGTGAACGCGGTCATGCGCGGAATGACGTGGTTGAAGGCGATGCGCGACCGGTCGATGGTGAACGTCACGGCGCGGTCGGCGTCGAGGCGGAAGTACTCGTCGGGGAAGTGGAAGCGCGACGAGAGCAGCATCGACCGGCCGCCTTCGTTCCCGTAGAACGTCCGCTGGTGCGCGGCCAGCCCCTCGGAATAGTCGGCGTCGAAGTAGACCGCGAACTTGATGTCGGTGATGGCCTCGTAGTCGATGTTGTTCCCCGAGCGCGGCAGCTCGAGCGTCCAGTTGGCCAGCAGCGCCTTGTTCTCGAACAGCTCCAGCATCTCCTCGGACGGCTGGAAGACCATCACGTCGCGGCGGAACTGGTAGCTCGACAGCACCATGCGCTCGACGGGACTGACCCTCGCCGTGCGCACCCACCCGGTCCTGCTCGGGCGCCACTCGCTCGTCACTCCCTCGTTCGTCAGCATTCCCACCGCTCCCTCGAGCGGCAGCAGTCCTTCCACGAACACCTCGACGCGCTTGATCTTGCGGCGATAGGTGCCGGGGTAGCGGCGGTCGAAAAGCTCGAGATTGGTGCGGAACTTCAGCACGCCGGTGCGCGTGAAGGTGTTGAACGCGGCCGGGAACTCCTCGCGCAGCGAGAGGAGGTGGCGGATCGGACTCTTCCTGCGCCCCTGCTGCAGGAGGTCGAGGGTGAACGAGGCGATGTCGGCCTTCAGCATGTCGCCGCCGAGAAGATTGGCGGCACCGGCGACGTCGTAGCTGAAGCGGATGCGGCGCAGGTCGCGGTCGTACTCGAGCGCGTACGCGCGCTCCATGAGGAACGCGGCGTAGATGGCGGCGTCGAGGTAGAAGCGGGAGACGTCCTCCAGCATGTTCGCCAGCTGGAACCAGAGATCCTCGGTGAAGGTGCGGCTCTGCGCGTACTCGAGCACTTCCAGCGATGCGTCGTAGCGCTTCTGCGCCAGGTCGACGCTGAGGGCCTGGATCTCGGCGCGGACGCGGGCCTGGTCCTCGCGGGTCCGCGCGATCGCCGTCTCGGCCTCGGCCTCGTCGCGCTGGCGCTCGAGGGCGTTCTGCTGCATCTCCCAGCTCAGCTGCTCTTTCCTGTCGGCGAGCAGGTCGAAGAAGTTCTCGACCGTGCCGCTGTAGTTGTGATTCCCGCCGTCGTAGCGCACGCCGTGGTAGCTGATGTCCGTATCGTTCCCCGCGTTGCCGGCCCAGGTCAGAGCCGCGTTCATCGATGCGACCTCCCGTCCCTCGTCGTTCCACTCGGCGAGCGCGTCGCGGGCGTGGTCTTCGCGCAGTTCCGCGTAGGCGCGCGTCTGCTCGGCCGCCTGGACTTCGAGGGCCAGCTCATCCACGCGGCGCTGCTCGATGTCGAGCGCGGCGCGGTTCAGCTCCACGGCGCTCTCCATCTGCATCCGCTCGATGGTCTGGTTCTCCGCGCTGGAGCGAAAGGAGACGAAGGTGCGCTCGGTCTGGATGGCGTTGTCGGCGAGGTACGTGGCCACGTTCTGCAGATAGCGGAAGCGGAAGATCGGGGCGTGGTCGGGCGCCAGGCCGAGGTAGTTCAGGCCCCTGGCGATGGCGGTGAGGCGCATCCGGGCCTCGATGACCAGGGCCGACACGCGCGGGTTCACCTCCGCATGCGGCTCCCTCCGGATCTCCCTGACCGCCTCCCGTACATGGGTGGCCATTGCCTGCAGCGAACGGTGCTGGTAGAGAGAGCCGTTCGCCCGAACCGTCCCGCCGGACTGGACGATCTCTTCGTACTTTTCCCTGGCCTGATCCGGACGGCCGCCGCGATAGAGCGAGTTGCCCCACTCCAACTGCGCCTTCGCCAGCTTCATCCAGACGAAGGCGGCCTCGATATTGGCGTTGAGGTACGGATAGACCAGCACCTCGCGATACGAATTGATGGCGTCTTCGTAGCGGCCCATGGCCAGGTAGTTGTCGCCGATCGAGATCGGGAGGACGAAGTAGAAGAGGTGCACCAGGTACGTGACGAAGTTCGTCTCGACCTGCTCGTGGAAGTCGAGGAGGTCCGGCGTCGTGGCGGTGACGCGCGGCTCGTACACGGCGCTGATGACGGCGGACTCGAAGCTCGAGTCGAGCGAGATCTGCGTCGTCCCCCGGCTCGTCATCAGGCCGACCGTCCGCGCCGCCGCGGCGGGGCGCGCGTTCACCGGCCTGGCGTCGATGGGTCTCCTTCGCGCCACTCCCGGATCGAGTCCGATGCCGGAGAAGGCGGTCAGTTCCCGGTTCACCGGGAACTCGCCCGGCAGCACCCTGCGGTTCGCGCCGCCCCGCACCTTCACCGGATCGCCGGGATCGGTATCGGCGAAGATCTTCTTCGCCACCGACAGAAAGCGCCGCGGATCGAGGTTCGACGCGTCGTACCGGAGCGTCGAGCCCGCGCCGCCGACGTCGGGCAGCTCGGGATAGCCCTGCTGGAGGATCGCCGCCCGCAGGTCGAGGTAGTTCTGCAGCGCGATGCCGTACTCGCGGTGGAAGAAGTTGAGGTTCGCTTCGTTCAGCAGATCGCGGTAATCGCGCTCCTCGTCGGTGCGCGGCGCCTGCACGATCAGCCGGACCCTCCGGGGATAGACACTCCGGACAACGACGAAGTTCTCCGAGAACATGGCGATCCTACTTCCACTCGGGGACGCGCCCCGGGGTCCAGGGCGCGCCACGCTCGTTCATCGTTTTCTCGATCGCGGCGAGGTCCACCTCGAGCGCTTTCCGCAGGCGCTCGAGGAGCGGTGCGAACTCGCGCTCGGCGATGGCGAGCGATTCCTGGTGCGTCGTGGTCGGCGCGGAGGTGGTGGTGAGTCCGTTCACGGCGGTGGTGATGCGCTCGACGATCGAGGGCGGGGAGGGCTCGTTGCGGCCGCGGACGACGGGATCGCCGTTCAGCGCGTCGTCGATGTCGCGCAGCGTCTTGTCGACGGCGTTCACCTGCGCCACCAGTTTCGGATCGGGGCCGTCGATCTCGTCGAGAGCGCGGCGGATGTGCTGGACGCGCACGAGCGCATCCGTGGTCGCGCGCGCGGCGCCCATGACCGCCTTCTGCAGGCGCGACGCTTTTTTCTGGAACTCGAGGACCTTCGCGCGGTCGCTCTCGTTCATCACCGACAGATA
>Ga0134123_10000449_pt1 | contig 27446 bp, 54 predicted proteins | sample KB303_FD_96460 | JGI IMG/M metagenome (GOLD analysis project Ga0134123, IMG submission 96460) | Terrestrial soil microbial communities without Nitrogen fertilizer from Kellogg Biological Station, Michigan, USA - KB3-0-3 | ecosystem: Environmental > Terrestrial > Soil > Unclassified ...
GAAGTCGAGCTCGACCCCGGCGCTGGCGATGCCGGACACGCCCCGGACGATCACCCTTCAACGAGTAGCAGCTTTGGGCCTTCCTGTCGTCTTGGGGCGGGCCGTTTTTCGCGGGGCTGCCGCGGGCGCCGCCGGCGCCGCCTCACCGTTGGGCTGCTCCTTGCCGTTGGTCGTCGCCGGCGCCGCCGCGAGCTTCTTGCGCAGACCCTGCAGCACCTGCGCAAAGACAAGGCTGGGATCGCCGCCGCGGTCGGCGATCTCCTTGAACACCTTGCTCGCCTCGGCCCCGAGCGGTCCCTCGATCGTGAGCGGCTCCGCACCGCCCGCCTTCTTCGGCCCCGCGGCGGGGGCCGCGCCAGGCGACATGAGGCGCAGCTGCTGCATGATCGCCGGCAGGTTCCGGGTCAGGTGGGACATCGGATCTTCGTCGCCGCCCTCGCCCCCGCCGCCGAGCTCCTTGACGATGCCGATGAGCTTGGCGGCCTGCTCGAGCGTGTCGCCGGAGCCAGCCGCCGCGCGGGCCTCGCCCTTCACGATCGAGATCATGGTCTGCATGAACTGCTGATCGCGCTGCCGGTCCGCCGCCAGCTGCGCGGCCAGCCGCTCGCGCTCCGCCTGCAGCTCTTTCTCCCGCCGCTCGCCGTCGGCCTTCACGAGGGCGAGCTGCCGCTCGTGGGCCGCGGCGGCCTCGCGTTCGCGCTGCGCGGCCTGCTCGCGCGCCTCGAGCCGCGCCCGCTCGCTCCCCTTCTCCATGAACATCATGAGCTCGATGAGCGACGGCCCTGCTGGCGCAGCCGCGGCCGCGGGGCCTGCCTTCGGCTCCTCGATTCCTCGGTTGCGGTTGTAGAGCTTCCTCGCCGCCTCGGACTTGAACACGGGGTCGCCCGAGATCTCGATCGTCGTGGTGCCGAGGCCGTTGATGTACTGACCACCAGAGTCGCGCGGGGTGAGCTTGTACTTGCCGCCTCCGTACTGACCGCGCACGTCGTCCTCCGTGATCGTCTTGTCCATCCGGCCGAGATAGCCGGCGTCCTCGTGGGGCGCCACCCGCTGCACGGCCACGTGGTCGAACTCCGGAACACCTTGCTTGAAGAGCGGAGCCCCCGCAGCGAGGTCCTCGGCCTGGCGCTCTTCCTGTCGTGGCTTCCGTCGCGTCGTCGGCATGGTGGTCCCCCTCGAAAAAGGCCGCGGTTTGGGCGCCGCCTGGCCGTAGTTGCCGGGCGGTTTGGCGGCCCGGTTCGGCCACAGTAGGCACCGCTCGAGGGCCGGCCAGCAAGCCCGGTGCCGTCACCACCGCTTCCCAGGCCTTCTGCGCGGGGGAGGCCAGTGCGGCCGCCAGGCCGCGCGCCTACGTCCCGTGGCCGCCGCAGCTCGCGCCGAGAGGCGCGGAGGTGGAGGCCGGCAACCGGCCCCACGATCCTCCGGTCGGAGGACAGGGAGGGTTCCGCGGATGGAGGGGGGAGCGATCCGCCTATAGCGGCGGGGCGCCGTGGCAGTGTTCCGCAGATATCGCGGCGGCCTCCGACACCGGCGGCGATCCGCGCTGATCGGCGGCAGCGTGCGCGGCCCGCTACAGCGCGCGCGATCTGGGCCGAGTGCGAATCCGAGCGCCGCGCGCAGATCTCCGCCTGGCGGGGCTGCTGCTCGCTCTCGTGGGGTCGCCTGCTCGGGTCCGGGACGCTGGCGCCGCTGGCTTCGGCGCCGTCCCTACCGCTGGCGATCCGGCGGCGGCCCGTTCAGGCGCCTCCGCGCTTCCTGCCTAATCCCGTCGTCGGTCCAGTCCGGGTGCTCGCGGTGCACCCGGAAGAGGAGCTGATTGTAGTAGTCCCGGCTGCCCTCCGGAACTTCTTCGTCGTCGGGCGCGAGCTTCGGCGCGAGGTCGAGCAGCAGATCGCGCACAGCCACGTCCACCGCGGGCGAGATCACGGTGGCCACGCCGGCCGCGCGCCGCGCTCGATCCTCCTCTGCCAACTCTGCGCGACGGCGGAGGATGTTGTCGCGCCACTGCTCGCTCAGGCCCACGGCCTCGAGCGCGGCGAGGGTGAGCTTGAGGATCCCGATCCGCCCCTTGTAGCGGGGCGGCCGAACGCCCGCCGGATCCTCGACGAGCTCGCGGGACTGGTGCCGGTGGATCCACTTGGCGGCCTTGAAGTCGGACAGCACGCGATCCAGCTGCCAGGGCGAGATCCCGATCCCCTGCGCCATCCGCTCCAAGTCGTAGAACGCGATCAGACCGCCCTTCTGGTAGGCCCCCACGTGCATCGAATCGAGGTCGCAGTGCCCGACGAAGAAGGCCAGGGCGCGAGCGTGCGCCTCGCTGCGATCGCTGCGCTTGCGCGTGATGGTGTACACCACGGGCTCGGTGCCCTTCGCCTTGCTGCCGCGGCCGCGACGGCGCTTGAGCAGCTCGTGGTACGCGCGATCGCGGTCCTCGTACACGCGCCGGGCGGCGCGGACGCCGTCGTTCATCAGGTTGTCGCTCGACCACCGCGGATCGAGCCGCGGCTCGGCCCGCCGGTGGCGCTGCCACCAGGGCTGATCGGGCCGGCGGCGCCGGCGCTGTGGCGGCCGCTCTCTCATGCGAGCTCGCACACGTGCTGGTACCAGCGGGGCCAGGGCGGATCGGCCTGGGTCGCGAGGCGGGCGCGCAGCGGCTGGTCGGGCGCGCCGCCCACGCCCTTGAAGTACTCCGCCCCGTAGAGCCAGGGGCCGCGCGCCGCGGGCAGCTGGTCGAGCACCACCAGGCGGAAGAGCTCGTCGATCGCCCGCATGACGGGCGCCCCGCAGACCGCACAGTCGTCCGGTCCCGGGGCGCGCTCGTCGTGCAGGACAAGCGTCACTCGAACAACCTCCGTTGCCCGGAGCGCTCGAGCGCGCGCTGCTCGATCGGCTCTTTCGACGGCGCCTCAGTCTTGGCTCCGCATTGGGTGCAGGTGTTGATCCACACCCACTTGCGGGCGCGGCGAACTGGGCCGTTGCGCGCGGTCGTCTTGCGCCTGCAGGTGGCGCAGAAGATCCGGGCGTTGCGGTCCGGGTTCATCGCTGGAAGCGCCCCTCGAGCTCGACCAGGGCGTCGAGCGCGCTGTACCCCATTTCGAGCGCTATTTCCTGGCAGGTGGTGCAGACGGTGAGGGTGTCGTCGGCCCACGCGCACCCCTCGGGGCACGCTTGTTCCTCGGTGCACCCGCAGTAGCGGCAGGTGCCCGGCTCGACTTCCTCCTCGACTTCCTCCTCGCCTTCCTCCCCGTCTTCCTCCTCCGGCTCGGCGAGCTCGCCCTCGAGCAGCTCGGCCTCGGCGGGATCATCGGGCGGCGGCGGCGCCGGCGCGGGCTTGCGCTTCCTCGCGGGCGCGGGCTTCTTCTTCGCGGCCATCAGGCGGCCCTTCCCCGCCGGCGTTCACCGGGCGTGCCCAGCGGCTCGTCACCCCGCCGCTCGTGCGGGTAGAGGTACCCGAGCGTCCGCGCGATCGCGGACACCGTGCGTGCCCGGCCCGTGTCCGGGCTGCGGGGGAGCAGGCCCTTGCCCTCGAGGTGGCGGGCGATGTCCCTCAGTGAGGGACGGTCGCCCCACGGGCCCTTACGGTGCGTGCGCCTCGCTTTGGGGTCCGCGAGCAAGCGGGACACCTCCGCGACGGCGGCGTCCGATAGCAACCGTGGCCGAGGCATCACTCGGCCCTCCGGATCTCGACGTCGTAGTCGCCGAAGCAGCTCGGCGCCTCGAGGTGGAGCACGCCGCGGCCGCCTTCGCCGTGGTCGTCCCACCGGAACGTCGGTAGCCACCTCCCTTGCCCGCGGCCGCAGAGCAGGTTGAGACCGGTCTGCGCTCTGGGCACGTACGTGCACTCGGCCCGCAGCTGCTCGAGCTGCAGCCGCTCGGGGCGAGGCAGCTCGCACTTGCCGCGCCCGTCCCCCTCGTCGACGACGGCCGTCGTCCGATCGGCGTAGGTGACGAGGAACGCCGCCGCAGAGGCGTTGCCCCCCTGCAGGCAACCCGCCACCACCGCCGCGATCGCCAGCGCCGCGGCCCCCGCCTTCGTCGCCGGCGTCGCCGGCGCCTTGGCCTGCTCGGCGCGGACCTTCGCGATCGCCGCGACCACGACTTCGAGGCCGCGCAGCTCGGCGGCGTCGAGCACCAGGTCCACGACCTGGTCGTCGTTGATCTGCTTCGTGAGGCGGACGTCGTCGAGGCCTGGCCCGTGCTGCAGGCGCAGGCGGACCGCGCCGTCTGCGCCCTTCACGTCGTACCTCAAGGCGACACCGCCCTTCGCGCCCGGCGCCGCTCGAGGCGGACGCGGGCGCGCTCGAGCTGGGCGAGGCGCACCTCGGCCAGCACCACCTTACGGACCACCAGATCCGCGACCACGGCGAGCGGCAGCTCGTACACGCGCCGGCGCCGATGGGGTCGCACGCGGAAGAGCAGCCGGCTCCGCTCGATCGTCACCGAGCCGCGGATGCGCCGGCCGGTCCCGTCGAGCTCGCCCGACACGATGAAGTGCGCGTCTCTCATCGCTGCACCAGGCGGAAGGGGATGGGCGAGTCAGCGAGGAACTCGAGGAGCGTGTCCCCCGGGAACGCGAGCTCGTGCAGCCGCCACGCGATCGCTTGCTCGAGCCGCCAGCGCTGCGCCTCGGACAGGCCCACGGCCTCGCGCTCGATGATCGCGTGCAGGTTGTCGGGCGGCGGCGCCGCCGCCGGCGCCGCCGGCGTCGCGCGCCTCATCGATGCACCCGGTGGTAGAGGGTCCCGGTCGCCGGCCGCTCGAGCTGCTCGCCCGGCGCCTGGCGGACCACCGCCACGTAGCCGAACGCGCCGGCGACGCCCGCGACCAGCAGCAGGAACGCCACGAGGTCGAAGAGCGCGTAGTTGAGCTTGCGGCCGGTGCCGTTGCAGCGACCGCACTTCAGGGCGCCGAGCGCGCCCGCGCCCTGGCAGACGTCGCACTTCATGGCGAAACCCCTTCCGGGGTGTAGCCGTTGCAGTTGCAGGAGCCGGTTGGGGCGAGCGCGCAGATGCTCCGCGGATCATCGACGTGGCGGCTCGCGAGGTGGCCACAGCAGCAGCGAGGCGCCGTGTCGCCGAGCGCCTCGAACGGCACCGGCGGCCCGGGATCGCGCCCGGCCTCGAGGGACGCGATCGAGTCGTGCAGGTGCTCGAGCTGCACCTCGATCGGGCGCGCGTCCACCAGCTGCAGCACCTCGACGCCGAGGAGGATCAGCCCCTGGGGCATGAGGTGCACGCGCGCGTGCTCCTCACTGGTCCAGCTGATCCTACAGAGCGCCCACCTCCCGGTCTCTTTCTCAGTGGAGGGGTCCCACTCGACGACGCGCAGGCCGTCGCCCGTCTTGAAGTCGCGGTTGTTGTCCCGCAGCTCCCACGGCCGGGGCCGCGGAAACCTGATCAGATCCTCGAAGTAACGAGGGTGTTCCTTGACTCGATGGACGACGTGCCCCACTTGTGGGGACGTCGCCTCTGGACTGGACTGCTTCACGACGCGCGCCTTTCAGGCGTCGCGTCTGTTAGGCTCCGGAAGAGAGGCGGCGGCGGGTGCTCAGGGAGTCGAACCTCTCGAACGGACTCTTAATCCGTTTGTTGAAAGTTCGATTCTTTCTGCGCCCACCCTGATCCCCTCCGGTCAGACAGACGCGCGCCAAAATGTGTGTGGTTGACCAGGGGGGAAACTGAAGGCCTCGGGGTTGCCGCCCCGGGGCCTTCGCCTTTTCGCCCCCCGCTTTGAGGGCCGGCCGAGCCGGCTAGCGGTGGGGCACCTCCTGGTCCGTCGCCGAGCCGAGATCGGTCCTCGCGCCCGTGCGTTCCTCAGCCGAGCGGTATTCGGCCTCCCACTCCGCAGCCGCCCTGTCATCAAGGAGCGGGCCCGCAGCGATCTTTTCACCACCGGCGAGCGAGATGATCCAAGGCAGCTGCGGGTCGGCCACGGTCAGCACTTCGTGCAGGAGGAGGGTGGGGCCGCGTTCGCCTTGATGGCGTCGCAACCGACGTTCTTGAGGTCGAAGTCGCAGGCCGACACCTCGGCGTCGTTGCAGGGATCGGGCTGCGAGAGCTGCCCCGGCGGGTCCTTCTGAATCAAACGATCAACGCAGCCTTGGACGCCGGTCGGGTACGCCTGCGCGAATTCAGCCGGGCCGCAGGCGCGGACTCGCTCGCACATGGTTTGGTAGAGCCGCCGGTGCACCTGCTCGACCGTCCCGTGCGCGGTACCGGGAGCGCCGCCGCCACCGCCATCGCCGCTGTCACCGCCGCAGCTCACGGCCAGCACCATCACCAGCGCCAGGCCTCCTAGGATCTTCGTCATCGCACGCCCCTTCGCTTCGTCGTTCCCCCCTGACGAGCGCGTACCTGTCGCGGCGGCCGCCGCGGTCCCGAGAGAGCGTCAGCGACTTCGCGCAGCCCGCCGGGCAGCGCGTGCGCATAGACTCGCTCCATCTGGGTGAACGACGAATGCCCGAACCACTTCGTCGCCGCCACCGTGATCCCTAGTTCCGCTGCGACGAAGGTGGCCGCCGTGTGGCGGAGGCCGGTCGCGGTGATCGGTTGCAGGCCGAGACGCATGCACGCGCGGCCCAGCTGGTAAAAGCGCGTCGGCCAGGGACGGACGATCCGATCCTCAGTCGCCGGCCGCAGGCGCGCGTGGCGCGCTCGAAGGATCTTGAGCAGCGGGCGCGGACACTTGACCCAGAGGCCCCAGGGCTTTCGGTTTTTCGTGTTGCGGATTCGGATCTCGCCGGCCTGCAGCCGGGTATCCGCCCACACCATCCGCTCGACATCGGACGCATGCTGCCCCGTGTAGAGCGCGAGGGCAAGCCAGTCCCCCCGTTCAGGTGGGAGCGAGTCGTATATCTGCTGCACCTCCTGCCAGGACTCGGCCCACCTGTGCGCCGGCGGCCCCGACGGTGGGAACTGCCAGATCGGGAACTCGGGCATGCGCTCGAGGTGGCCGTCGCGCTTCGCGAGCCGCACCGCCTGCCGAAGCGTGCTGAACCGCTTCTGGATCGTTTTCGGGTGCAGGCCGCTGTCGAGCGCCTTGCTGACGAGGTCGTCGAGCCGGCGCGCGGTCAGCTCCTCGAGGGGACCGTCGCCGAGCTGCTCGAGCAGCCAGTCGACGTGACCCTCCTGCCCGCTGAGGGTGCCCGGGGCACGAGTCCCCATCTGCACCAACCGCTTCATGCGCGCGATCTGCGCCTCGAGAGCGGTCCCTAACGTGGTTGGCGAAGGTGTTTCTTCGGCTCGGGCGGTTACACTGCTGGGCATCGCGGTCAGCGCTCCAACGCTGGCTTGGGATTCGATCGGGCGGGATCCCCGCTGCCGCCGGAGAGGGTGAGATCTCTCTGGCGGCGGGCGCCGCCCTCCTCAGGGGGGCGGGCCCGACGTTCCCGATTGTGGGGTAGGTTCTCGGCCCGGTCTACAGCAGGTTGCGTGCCCGCGCGAAGTTTCGCGTGATCGCGGCCTCGGCCACTGCGCAGGCGTCCGGTGTGCCGGAACCCGTGGCGCCCACGCAACACCACCGACGGGCGCGTCGAAAAGGCTCGCGTGTCTTATTCCCACGAAGATCATCGGCCGTATGTCTCCGTCTTCGTCAGCCATACAGCCGCTCGTTCAGACGCGGCTGCCGGTCGACAAGTTCCGCCAGCTGCAGCGGCTCGCTCGCGGGCGCTATCTGACCATGTCGGCCTTCGTCCGGCAGCTGCTGCTCGACCACCTAGCCACCACCGCGCCCGCGCGCAGGAGGAAGACCCCATGAGCGAAGAGCCCTCACCAAAGGCGATCACCGTGTACCCACCGCAGGGCGCGCCCCTCACCTTCGAGGGCGACGACTGCCTCGGCCTGGCCATCGATCCCAACCTCGGGCTGCTCGTCATCAAGGTGCGCGACAAGAACGGCGACGAGCTCACCTTCTCGGGGCTGCCGTTCAGCATGCGCAACGGTACGAGTCGCATCGCACCGGCTGGCCGCCTCGTCGTCCCCCGGTGAACCATGCCCCGCCTAGTGCTGCTCGAGGACGACGGGAGCGAGCTGTTCTCCGGGGCGGTCTCCCGGGAGAACGTCGAGATCCTCGGCCGCTTCATCAAGCGCAACCTGCCCGCGTTCCGCGCGGCGGCCGCCTACAAGCGCGCCCTCGATGCCGCCGGCGAGCTCTTCGGCGCCATCGCCGGCGACGCCACGCCGGCGCGCGCGCCCCGCAAGGGCAGCACCCGCGTGATCTACGATCCCCCGCGGCGGAGGCGCGCGTGAGGCTGGGCGGGCCGCCGCGGAAGCCGGCGCCGGCGCCGGCGCCGTCCCAGGCGACGCGCTCCCCGGGGCAGCGGCTCTATGAGGCGCTCGCCGCCGAGCTCGCCCAGGTGGAGCCCATGCAGCAGCTCGAGCTCGGCGGGGCGCTGGTCGAGGGCCGGCTGTGGGCCGACGTGCCCCCCGAGATCGCGAGGACGTTCGAGAGCGCGGCCCGGAGGCTCGGCCGTGGCTGAGCTCGAGAGCTGGGGCCCATGCGGGACCTGCAGGGCGCAGACGGCTAACACGCTCTGCGAGGGCTGCGGCCGCGCCGTCTGTGGCAGCAAGCGCTGCGCGAAGAAGCACGAGGCCTGTGCGTCGCCTGAGGACGTCGTCGAGCTCGCGGAGCTCGAGGCGCTGCTGCGCCGATGAACCGCCGCGTGGCCAAGAAGGTCAGCCAGCGGACCATGCGAGCCGCGCTCGAGGGGGACGCGGCTCCGATCTATCGCTCGAGCACGTTGCTTCGATCGGCGCGCATCATGGTTCGCGCGTTGCCGTGGAACGCGACGCGGCCGCGGCTGCCCTACGTCCCGCCCACCGTGACCGAGCTCGGCCAGCTGGGCGTGCTCTTCCGAGGTGGCGCGTGACCCCCGAACGTCGCCGATCCCTCGAGGCCGCGCTCGAGGCGGCGAAGCTTCACGTTCACGAGCTCGAGCGCGCCCTCGAACCGCAGAAGGGCGACCCCGTCGAGCTCCTCTCTAACGAGGGCTGGCTGCCCGCCACGTTCGAGGAGTGGGTGGCCGACGGCCTGGGGCTCCTGGCGATCGCCGATGACGGCAGGCGTCTGACCTGCGGCCGCAACAACTACCGCCTGCCGCCCTTGCCGCCGCCGGCGCCGGCGTCCCCCGAGCTCGACGTCGATCGCGACCTGAGCCGGCGAGCTGAGGCCGCCGGGATCACGTGGTGGATCACGTACGCAGGGGCGTACGGCGGCACCCGGCACCGGGCGCGGGTCACCAAGTACGCGACCGGCTGGCCGCCTGAGGACTACGAGCGCGCCCGTAGCTTCGACGACCTAGCGGACGCGTACGCGTGGACCGAAGCAAAGCTGCGGGCGCTGCTGGGCGAGGGGCAGGAGCCGCCCGCCTGGACGGTCCACTATCCCGACAATCTCGCGGCTACTGAGGCTGTCGCGGCCTGCGGCGCCCCGCTGCCCGACGTGTCCACCTGGTCGACCGTCCTCGTCACCTGTGGTGCGTGCAGGAGGGCCGTGCCCCGGCCGTTGCCATGAAGATCCCAACGCGCGTTCTCAAGGTAGCGCCGCTGGACCCGAAGGATGGGTGGGCCCGCTGTGCGAGCTGCGGCGGCAAGCCCCGGCGCGTGAAGCGGCGGCCGCAAGCCGTGTGGATCGGCTGGTCGCTCTTCGAGGCGCCGGCGATGTGTGTCTGCGCGGTTTGCCTCTGCGCCGGCCTCGAGCGGCTCGGCATGCTCGTGGACGTCGGCCGCCTGGCCGCTGAGACACGCGCTCTCATCCAGAAGGCGCCGCCCTCATGAATCCCGAGGATCCCAAGCTCTCTCACGAGGTCGCCCGGGCCATCGCGGAGATCGGCGCGCGCCGCAAGGCCCATCCCGTGGATCTGCTCGTCGAGTCCCTGTTCGCGCTGTGCCCGATCGCTGACCGCCAGGGCTACGACGTCCTCGGCTACGCCGCGCTGGCCACTCGGATCTACCTCCGCTACCGCGAGTTGCTCGCCCAGGCGGGCGCGCCGGCGGCCGCCCCGGCCGGGAAGGAACCGCCCCAATGAGCAATCCGGCCTACGTGGAGCCGGCCGAGCTGGTGAGGCGCCTGCTCGACCAGGTGCTCGAGAAGCAAGTCGGCCTCCTCGACCACCTGTGGGCCAGCTACCCGGGCCCCATCTGCGCACTGCTGGCCCTCCGGATGGCCGAGAAGTCGATCCGCGTGATGCTCGTCGAGCAGGGCTTTGAGCGGGCGTGGATCGAGGAGGTGCTCGCCGGCCTCGACGCCCTCGACCTGCGAATACATCGGCCGCGGTCCGGCCCAGCGGAGGAACCGCCCCAATGAGCTCCACCACCGAGCTGCTCGGCCGCACCGACGAAGAGCAGGCCCTCGCCGATCGCATCGGCCGCCTGTTTACGGACCCCATCCCGCTGGCCGTATTGCGGAAGCTCGTCGAGGTCGAGCGCGAGTTGCGCCCGGGCTGGGTGACGGAGATGCTCACGCGCTCCGACGCTCCGATCAGCTTGACCGACTTCGCCGCCAGCTTCTGGGGTGCGTTCGCGATCAAGTTTTGGGAGGCCCAGGCCGCGGCCAGGAAGCCCCAATGAGCGACCCCACCGTCACCCTGTCCATGGCGGAGATCGGCTTCGTGCACGCCCTCGTCTGGAAGCGCGCGGCGGACGGCGACGCTGTCGCCCGGAGCATCTACTCGAAGCTCAAGGCGGCCGCGATCGCGGGCGGCGCCGTCTGGTACTACGGTGACCCCTGGCGCCAGCTGGAGAACTGCCCCCACTGCGGCGCCCAGCTGCAGGAGGTTAAGACGACGGCCCCCGTGACGTGCCCCCATTGCGGCGGCGCCATCGGCGGCGGATTGGAACCGCCCCAATGAGCACCACGCTCGAGCTCGCCACCGGTGAGCTGGTCACCCTGGCGGCCGGCGTGGAGCTGCCCGGGGGCGGCCGCATGACCCTGCTGCAGGTCTACGGCCGCCGCATCACGCCCCGCCTGGCCGGAGATCCGAGCAAGGCCTATCTGCCGGTCGACGCCCTGGTACAGCTGCGGCCCGAGGAGGTCGCCCGCCTGGTGGTCGAGCTGCTGCAGCGGCTGACCGTCGCGAACCTCCCGGCCAGCGTGCGCATGGCGCTCGAGAACGACCTGCGCCGGCTCGGTTTCGCGGAATAGGCGATGGGCGAAGTCCTGCACCTGGCGGTCGACGTGGTCCTCGCTACTTGGGCGGTGGCCGCGACGGTATTTTGCCTCCGGCTTCGACCTTCACCGGCGAAAGCGAAGTGCTCGATGCACGCGATCTGCTCGGCGCTGTCGTGGCACGCGTGCTGCGACGGACGCTGTCGATATCACTGCGGGAACTACTGCAGGTGCTCGCCGGTCCCGCAGCCCGGCCAGGGGCTGCGCGCGCTGCCCGGAGGCCGCGGCCGTGGCTGAGCTTCGCACTTCGTCTCGGAAAGCGAAGCTCGGTGACCTCGGTGAGGAGCTGCGATCGCTGCACCGGGCGGGCGAGGAGCGCTGGGAGCCGTGGGAGCTCGAGGACCAGCTGCACGCGCGCCGAAGTACTCGGCCGGCCAAAAAGACGTCGCCGGCGTCGCCTGCAGGAGCTGCTCGAGCGCGGGCCACAACTAGGCGAGGCCTCGACGACCTGGTCGAGCTCGGCCGCCGGCGACCTGGGCGGCCGCCGGCGTTCATTCCGGCCCTAGTCCTCGAGGCGGCCGCTCGGCTGTTCTCCGACGGGCTGGGCTGGTCGCGCATCGTCGAGCGGCTTGAATCTGGCCGCAACGGCCGCTGGCCGCGCAACACGCTCAAGCGCCAGGTGCTAGCGATGCGGTCACGGCCAAAACACGACGGCGATCGCTGCGAGGCCTGCGGGGGCGCCCGGGCCGAAAAGGCGAGGAGTACTTCGCGGGCCCCCAGGAGGAAGACACCATGATTCGCATGCCCCCGGGTCTTTTCGAGGCGATGCTCGCCCAGCACGGGAACGCCTTCATGGTCGGGGTCTGCGATGGCCACACGATCGTCAACGCGCCGGCGGCGCTCCTTCTGGTACCAGGTCTCAAGCGGCCCGAGGCCGCCAACCTGGCCGCCTGGATCATCATGGTCGCCGACCTGGTGCCGGGAGAAATCAACCCCGTGCTCGTCGCGAACGGCTGGGCGCCGTTGAAGCCAGCGCGCCGGAGCGGGCCGCCTGAGAAGGGCGACGCCGTCGAGATCTTCGTCGCTTCCTGCTGCGATCACGTGGTCCTGGGACAGCCCGGCTGGCAGCTGCGCCGGGTGCTCTCGACAACGGACGAAGGGTTTCACTTCGAGGGGGATGAGGGCCTCCTTCTCTGGGGGCAAGAGGGCGTCCTCTGGCGGTGGCCGACGTGAACCTCTGGGAGTGCGAGGAGCCAGGGTGCAAGTCCACCGCGGTCGGCGTCGGCGGCACCGCCGGCCTGGTCGCAATCGGCTGGTTCTTCAGGCCCGGCCCGACGATCCTCTGCCCCGCGCACCGGCCGGACCGTGAGCCGTGTCGGGATAGCGGCGCCCCGTGTTCGCCCTGTGCAGGCCGTCGGGCCGCAGACGCCGCCCGAACTGCGCTCGAGGGCGCCGGGCTGGTGGAGCCGCGCACGTGAAAACCGCCGTCATCTACCACCGCGTCTCCACGCTCGACCAGGATCCCGCCCTGGCGCGCGACGAGCTCCGCCGCGGGGCCGCGGCCCGCGGCCTCGAGCTGCTCGACGAGATCGAGGAGACGGGAAGCGGCGCCCGCAACGATCGCCCCGGTCTGGCCCGCGTGCTCGAGCTCGCCGCCAGGGCGCGGATCTCCCACGTGCTCGTGTGGAAGCTGGACCGGTTCGGCCGCTCGGCCCTCGACGTCCTCGCCAACATCGAGGCCCTCGACCGCGCCGGCGTCACCTTCGTGGCCACTACACAGGGCCTGGAGACCGGGCCCCGCGCTGGTGCCATGGGCAAGCTCATTGCGACGGTGCTCGCGGCCGTCGCCGAATTCGAGCGCGAGCTCATCCGCGAGCGGACGCGCCTGGGCCACGCGGCCGCTCGCCGCAAGGGCGTGCACATCGGTCGGCCGCGGATCGAGGTCACCGGCCTGATGGTCACCCACGCGCGCGAGCTGCACGAGCGCTACGGCTACTCATGGCCTCGAGCAGCTCGGGCGCTCGCGGTGAAGGGCTACCCGAAGATCCACCCCAAGACGCTGGCGCGGGCGGTGGCCGGGACAAAAGAGGTCGCCGGCTATGTCCCTGCAGGGGCCGGCGCGCGGCGTCGCCTGCCAGCTGGCGATCGCGTCGGCCACAAGTGAACGGTTCTGTCCCATGAGCACACCACCAACGCCGCGCTGTAACCGGCCCGACCGTCACCACCCGAGGATCGTCTGCGGCTACCCGCTGCCCTGCCCATGGCACACAGCCGTGGTCGATGCTGCTGCCGGGACCGTCGTTATCCCGTCCCGCTCCTCTACGCCCCCGCTGCTGGGGAAACGCCTTCGTCAGGTAGCCGCGGCTCTCAAGCCCAAGCGAGGAAAGCCATGAACGACAACGACGAGAGGGCGCGCGCCTACCCGCTGCAGTGGCCGATCGGACGGCCGCGCGCAAAGTACCGGCACGGGGCGAAGTTTCGGCGCGAGACTGACTTCGGCCGCCAGCTGCTCAAGCCGGCCGAGGGCGCCCGCCGTGTGCTCGACGAGCTCGACCGCCTCGGCGGCCGCAACATCGTCGTCAGTACCAACGTGCGGCCGCGCGGCCTGGCCGAGGCCGAGGAGCCTGCCAACCCCCAGGACCCGGGCGCGGCCGTCTACTTCCTCCTCGAGGGAAAGCAGCATTGCCTCGCCTGCGACAAGTGGGACCGCGTGGCCGACAACCTGGCCGCGATCGCAGCCCACGTCGACGCCGTCCGCCGCCAGCTGCGCATGGGCGTCGCCGATTCGGCCGCGCAGGTCTTCGCAGGATTCGCGGCGCTGCCGGCCATCCGCCAGTGGTGGGAGATCCTCGGCGTCGCCCGCAACGCCCCCCGCGAAGAGATCAAGCGGCGGCACCGCGAGCTCGCCGCCCTCCACCACCCGGACCGGGGCGGCGACGCCGGCAAGATGGCCGAGGTCAACGAAGCGGTGGCCGCGGCCGAGCGCGAAAGGGCTGCATGAGCGACGCGCGGCAAGGCCCGCAGCTCGGACAGCTGCTCGCCCCGGAGCAGACTCGCGATGCGATACACGTCGCGCTCTGCCCCCTGGTGGCGCGCGAGCGGCTCGAGCCGGGGGAGCACGTTCGGATCGAGGAGGGCGAGGGCGCCGCGGCCGCGCCCGGCCAGGGCGTCGGCATCGTCGATCCGTTCCTGGTGGCCGCCGTCGAGCCGGGCGCCCGGTTTTGGTTGCTGCTCTACCCCGGCTCGATCACGTCGCTTCGACACGAGTGGACGCACCCGCAGCTGCCGCTGCCGGAGGTGGCCGCATCCGAGGCCTGGCTGCGCCAGCTGGCCGAGGACTCGCACACCCCCTACGAGAAGATCCTCGAGGGCGCCCTCGAGGGCCACATCCTCTTCGGCCTGGAGACCGACGGCCGGATCTTCGCCGAGAGACACCGCGACGAGCTCGAGCGGCATCTCGAACGCGTGCTCGGTGCCCGCGTGTCTGAGCGCTACATCGCTTTCTCGTGCAGCTGTGGCTACTACCAGCCTTGACCGCCGGCGGGCCGAGCTCGTGGGCGTGCTCGAGCAGCTCGAGCCCGGGACCTACCGCGCGATCCTCAACATCACCAGGGTGCGCCGGCGCCGCGGCCGCGAGCTCGCCGAGCTGGTGCAGCAGGTGGCCGTGGACCTCAGGATCCGCCGCCCCCGGCTTGGCGCTGGGCGCGCTCAGCGAGCACTGCCTCGAGGCGAGCCGTGATCCGCGGGTCCTTCGGCCCGGCCCGCAGGCAGGCGACGCAGTTGACGTAGCGCCAGCGGTCTGCCGCCGGCCCCACCTTGCCGCACGGAGTGCGCTCGACGGGGAACTTGTCCGAGAAGTGGATCGCCGTCGTGTCGACCGTACCCGCCTGGATCATCCCGCCCATGGGCGGGAAGGTTACCTCAGCTGTCGTCGCCCGACCCCTCGGCCGGCTGCTCGGCCTCCGGAGCGGCCTCCTCGCGCGCGGCGAGCTCGCCCCCGCTGCGGGTGCCGGCGATCCTGGCCAACGTCTTGCGGCGGCCCCCGGTGCGCTCGTGGACCACGGCGGCCATCACCGCGATGGCCTTGTGCGCGTCGTGCAGCTGCTCGCCCATGCGGCTGCGGGCGGCCTCGAGGCTATCGAGGCGGCGCTCGGAGGACGCGACCCTGGCCTTGGTGACGCCGATGTTGATGGCCACGCCCCCAACCCCGATCGCAAGGCCGGCCAGGCCGATCCACTCGCTGAGGTTCAAGTGCGCCCTCCTGGCGGCGGCCGCCGGCGACGGGCGCGCTTGCCCTTCGTTTTGTACGTCCTCGCGTTGGGCCGGCGTCCGGGGAGGGGCCGGGGATCGACTACCTCCGCAGTGAAACTGGCCTGCGCCCGCAGCCGTCGAAGCGCACCGCCGATGCTGGCGCGGATCTCCGGCGATAGCCCCGTCTTCCGCAGGCCGACGCGCAGCTCGTGGAGCTCGTCGGCCAGGCCGCGCATGTGCGTGACCAGGTCCGCCAGCGCCTTTGCGGCGACGTCGTAGGGCGACGGCGTGGGCCGCGTGGGCGGCCCCTCGAAGTCGATCTCGTCGTCGTCGGTGGCCACCGCCGTGCTCGATCAGCGGTCGTCGTCGTCGCCGGCGCCCGCGAACCCGAACGGGTAGAGCGGCGCGAGGGCCGCGTTCACCATCTGGGCCACCGGCTGCGGCAGCTGCTGCGCCGGAGCGAACTTCGGAGGCATCGGCCCGCGGCCGAGGTGGGCGGGCAGCTGGCTCACCGGAATGTGCAGGCTGTCCGGCCGCCACAGCATGTCGCTGGGGATCCCCAGCGCCTCGCCCTCGGCGTAGCGGGCGTAGGCGTAGCCGGCCACGAGGCCCGCGATCAGCCACTTCATGGCGTCACCTCCCCGCCCTCGCCCTCGCCCTCGGTGTTCTCCTCGCCCTCCTCGCCCTCCTCCTCGCCGTCCCCGTCGTCGCCCTCCTCGTCCTCGATGTCCTCGTCGACCTGGTCGTCGCCGGCGGCCGCGGCCGCCTCGGCCTCCTTGGCAGCGTCGCGCTTGTGGCGCCGCTCGATCTCGGCGTCGTGGCAGCCGCTGCAGACGTTGGAGAACGCGCCGGAGCCGTCCTCGGCCTCGATCTTCTGCAGCTCCTCGTCGACGGTGACCTTGCACGCGTCGCAGTGGTCGCCGGCGGGCTCCTCCGTCTTCTTCTGCGCGGCCTTCTTCTTGGTGCTCTTCGCGGTCATGGTCGGGTCCTTTCTCAGCGCGAGAGGCCGCGCGTGCTGGTGAGCTCGTGGGTGTGTCCGCCCGCGATCGCGGGCCGCAGCTCGAGCTGCTCGACGAAGTGGAAGTGACCGGCGACGGTGTCGGTGCGGCCGTTGCCATCGGCGTCGAACGTGGCCTCATGGCGGTGCCCGTCCTCAGCCCGCGTCGTCATCACCGACGTGAGCTTGGGATCGACCACCCGCCGCCGAGGCGACACGCGCTCGAGCTCCATGGCCTAGTGGTGCTTCTTCCTCGTGGCGATGAGCAGCAGCGCGAGGGCCGCCCCGCCGCCCAGCAGCCAGGGCGTGTAGTTGAAGGGCTGGGGGGGAGGCGGCGCCGCCGCCTGCTGCTGGCCACCGAGGAGGCCGCCACCTGTGGCGAGCAGGCCTTTGCCGAGCAGCTGGCCGCCCGACTTGAGAATGCTCTTGAGCGTGTCCCCGCCCGCGCTGGCGGCCTCCTGCACCTGCTCTGCGCCGCCCCTGATGAGCGTGCTCGGCCGCTTCCCGGTCGCGATGGAGACGGGGGCGAGGATCGGGGCGGCGACGACGTCGAGGGCGACGTTGGCGACGTCGTCCCAGCTGGGCCACCCGATGTTGGGACCGCCGCCACGCGCGGACCGCCGCGCTGCCGCCGGCGGCCGCTGCGCGGGCCGGCGGTCGATGGGCGGCAGCGCCCGCGCGCCGAAGGTGTCTCGTTTCCTCGTTACGTACATGCGTTTACCTCCGTCGAAGGGCGATGAGAGCGACCACCGCCGCGAGCAGCGCCGCGCCGGTGGACACCTTGAGCAGGAGCTCGACGTTGTCGAGCTGCTCGGAGATCTGGGAGACGCGGCCGCCGCTGAGCTGGTCGAGGATGTTGGTGGCCACGCTCGGCGGCTCGGCCTCGCCCAGGCCGGCCAGGCCGCGCCGGTAGGCCTCGGGCGGCAGGTTGCGCCGGGCCCCGACGATGAGGGCGGCGACGTCGCCCATCCCGCGCATGTTCGGGGCGCCGCCAGCAGGCAGCCGGGCGCCGGCCCCGAGGATCATGAGAACGTCCTCCGGATCCTGTCGCCGAAGAACGCCCAGGCCACCACCAGGCCCGCGCCGCCGGCGACCACCCACCACGGCACGCCGAGGCCCTCGCCAACGCCCTCGAGGGCGCCGCCCACGAGCTTGGAGAGGCCGCGGCCGATCGTGCGCAGCTCGCCCTGCAGGGTGTCCGCGAAGCCCTCCGCGAAGTTGGCGAGATCCTCGCGCGCCAGGTTGGTGCCCTCAGGTACCTCGCGCTCGAGCGCCCAGATGGCCGCGGCCGCCGCCTGGATCTTCCGGCGCAGGCCATCCGGAACCGCGAACCACTCGTCACCGACGGGCCCGTCGAGCAACGGCATGCGCACGAGAGCCGCCTGCAGGCCGTCCACCGACGGCTGCATGTAGTCGCGGATGCCGCCGGCGGTGTAGCCCACCCCGGTCCGCTCGAGCAGCGCCTGCAGCTGCTGATAGGCCTTCCAACCCACGGCCTTGGCCTGGTCGTTGGTCGCCACCTGGTCGAGCACCGCCGCGAGCTCGGCCGCCAGCTGCTGCAGCGTCTTGCGCGCCGGCGCGTCTCCAATCCCCGCCAGGCCGTAGGGGCGGCCGCCCGCGCGCAGGATCATTCGGCGAGCTCCACCTTGGCCCCGGCCAGTTGGGCCACGTGCTCGAGCAGCTGCAGGCGGAACGGCTCATCCTCCTGCAGGCGCCGCTCGAGCTCCGCCTCGGCGTCGAGCTCGGCGGCCCGCCGGCCGAGCCGGAAGCCCACCACGGCGCCCACCACGCCGCCGCTCACCAGGGCAGCCGCGATCGCCCACAGAGCCATCGCCAGCGTCACAGCGGCTGCGCCTCCGCGAGCCCCAGGTGCTCGCCCATGCCATCGGCCTCGACGTCGTCTTCGTCGGCCCCCACGAAGTGGTCGAGCTCGTGCAGCAGCACCTCCTCGAGCTCCGCCTCGCTGCGGATGTGGTCGGTGTACAGGAACACCGCCCCACCGCAGGCCGCGGCGTCGCCCTCGTACTGCACGCCCACGAAGGCCCCGCGCCAGTCAGCGCCGATGCCGAGGCCCCGATCGGCGGGCGTCGGGTGCGCCCGCACGACGATGCGCACGCGGGCACCCACCAGCTCGGCGAGCTCGCCCGGCAGCTCGGCCAGGGCGCGGGCGATGACGGCGCGGGCTTTCACGCGGTCGCGCCTCCTGGCGGCCGCGCGCCGTTGCCGGGCGAGATCTCGAGCACCGGCAGCCACCTGGCGGTGTCGGCCTTGGCGTCGAAGCGGGGCAGCCCTCCGGGGGCCTCGAGCTCGCGGCCCGCCCGCCACGCCTCGAGCTGATCGATCAGCGGCCCGAGGATGTCCTCGGCGATCGGAGCACGGGCGCCCTTGAGGACCGTGTCGAGAGCGTACTCCACACTCTCGGCGGTCACCTCGACGAGCTCGAGCGTCTCCTCGTCGGAGGCGGTCGCGTGGGCAACCTTGCCCAGACGCCGCACAACCCGGGAGATCCCGGCCAGGCCAAACGCCTCCATGAAGCGCCGGTAGCGCATGCGGGCCTCGTGCGCGACGGTCTGCCCCTGGGCATGGGAGACGTCGAGCAGCTGCCAGCGCTGCGCGGGCGAGATCGCCAGGGTCACCACCTGGGCGGCCATCAGGAGACCGTCCCCCCGAGCGCTGCCGGAATGAGGCCGAGCGAGAGCAGCAGCGTCTCGACGGCGCGGAAAGAGGCCGCCTTGTTGGCGCCGCCACGGTACGCGGCTTCGACCTGGTCGTACCCCGTCGCAACCTGCACGCGCGGCCCCTGCACGACGTCGCCGTCGAAGGCCGACGTCGTCGGGTTGGCCGCGATCGAGCTGCTCGTGTCGGCCGCGTTGACTCCGTTGGTGACGAGGATCTCGAAGTCCTTCGTCCTCGGCGTCCCTCCCGGGGACAGGATCTGCAGCTTGATCCGGGCGGTGGCCTGCCCGTCGTAGAGCGCCACCTCCGTCACCCTGATCCGGGTGATGTTCGGGACGGTGATGGGCGTGGTCAGTGTGATCATGTTCCCCCCTAGGCGATCCGGTCGCACTTCATGAACGAGCCGACGAGCACGCTGCAGGTGCCGGCGTTGCTCACGTTCTGGGCGAAGCGGGGGGTCAGGGTCCCGGCGGCGTTGACGGTGATGGTGCCCTTGATGACCGCGAAGCCCGTGCACGACGTGGTGACGCCGTCACTCGAGGCGAGCGCGGTCTGCTGCCCGGCCAGGATGTACGCGAGCCCGGTGTTGTTGAAGACCTGCAGCTCGTAGATCACGGCGGTGGCGGTGGCCGTGCCGCTCATGTCGAACTTGCCGCCGCCGCCGATCGAGAGCGAGACGTAGAGGTACACCTCGAAGCTGTACGTCGCGCCGGCGACCAGGGTCGCCGTCAGGCCGGTGATGGCTGCCAGCGCGGTGGACGACGTCTTGTCGAACTGGGTGCTCACCCTCGACGAGGTGTCGAGCTGCAGCTCCGCGAGGCGCGTGTTGCCCGCCTGGACCCAGAAGGCATAGCGGTTGGTGATGGTGGCCGGGCCGGCGCCGGCGCCCGTGGGCGCATTCTCGACGGTCAGGGTGGCCGCCGCGGTGACCGTGAGGGCGCTCGCCGCCGAGAGCGTGGGCGCCCGGACGACGACGAAGTTGACCCCCGCGGCCGTCGTGATGTTGGTCGAGCCGCTGATCGTGAGGGTGGAAGCGATGAAGTCGACGCCGTCCCAAACAGCCGAGGCGCCCGAGGCGACCGTGCGGGCGCCCGAGACCCGCAGGGCGCTGGTCGCGACGTCGGTGTTGTTGTTGATCGTGACGTTGCCAGTCGACCAGGCCTTGAGCGGATAGGGCGCGCTGCTGCCTCCGGCCTGCAGGATCACGTTGGCGCCGCGCAAGTAGAGCTCGCGGAAGGTCCCGAAGCGGCTCGCCTCGATGCGCCCGCTGTTCGCGGCCATGCCGCCCACGGCGCCGCTCTCGTAGGCCATGAAGATGCGGTCGACGGCGGAGCTGATCGTGTTGGTCCCGCGCGCGGAGATAGCGCCGGCGATGTCGACGGTCGTCTCCGGCGCCGCCACGCCAAGGCCGAACCGGTGGTTCACCTCGTCGATGTTGACGTCCGTGCCGCTGACTCCGATCACGGTCTGGCCCTTGGTGGCGTTGGCCGTGCTCTGCAGCGTGAGGTTCTCGCCCGCGGCCGTGCCGCCCTTGATGGTCTGGCCGCCAGCGACGCCGCCCGGGACGACGTAGTCGGTCCCGCCCACCGCGATCGAGAGGACCCCCGTGCCCGTGGTGTTCTTGAGCAGGCCCGTGCCGAGCGCGGCGAGCTCGTCGCGCGTGACGAGGTACGAGTCCGCCGCGCCCAGCTGGGCCCAGCGCAGCCGCTGCCAGCCGAGAGTGGGCGGCACGGCTAGATCTCCACCAGCGTGAAGCTGATCCAGCCGTCGCCGGCGACGCTGGCCGCGGCCACCTGGAAGTAGATCTCGGAAGGGGGCAGGCCGGTGATGACGAAGGCGACGTCCTCGTCGCGCACGCCCGCTGTGGCGAACGTGACCGGCGCCGTCTTCTTCCACATGTACGTCAGCGGGTTGCGGAACCAGGGCGTCACGGTGAAGCCGCCGGCCACGGGGATCGCCGGCGTCATGACCGTGAACAAGATGTGGATCGTGAGGATGGCGCCGAAGGTGGGCGTCCCCGCCGGGGTCACCGGGGACATCACGACGTGAGGGGCGTTCCCTTGAAAAATGCCGCTGCCGAAGGTGGGCGCCACCTTGATGCCGTCCACGTCCGTGCGCAGGGCCTTGCTGACGCCGCCATAGATCCGGTCCTGGAACTCGCGGAATTGCCCGTTAGCGGACTGGGACACTGCCGCCCTCCCGCGTGTTGATGAAGCCGGCCACCGCGACGTCCATCACGATCGGGCACGTGCCCGGGTACACAATGGCAAACACGGTGGTCATGTCCGCGCCGGTCGTCCCGTCCAGGATGAAGCGCGCCTCGAGCGCGAGGCGCTGCCAGCTGCGCTGATCGATCCCGAGCACGAAGGCGTACGTGTACGCGGCCTTGCGGAAGCCGATCGCCGACGTCGCCACCACGATGCGCTGACTGCCCACGATCCCGACGACGCGCACGTCGGCGGCGCTGTAGAGGTAGCCGCCGGCTTGGCCGTCGACCTTCGCGGGGTCCTCGAAGAAGTTGCCGCTCACCACGAACTGCCCGTCCGTCGCATCGGGCGGCACGTCCACCCCGAGCAGCTCGATGAAGTCCGCCTGCCCGACGATGCTCTGGGAGTTGGCCTGGTAGAGCTTGCGCATCTACGCGACCCTCCGGAACACACGGAAGGGGGCGCGCGCGCCCTCCACCTCGAAGGGTGCAAGGCCGTCCTTGCCCCAGCGCTCGACGAGATCCTCGTAGCTGCCGGTCCCCTCCTGCACCCCGAAGCTGTCGATGTCGACAAACTTGGTGGCGCCGCCGGTGTTGTCGGCCAGCTGGCCGGCGAGCACCGCCTCGGCGAGGTAGAGGTCATTCTCGTAGGGATCGGAGCCCGAGGCGTAGCGCCAGCCCCGCTGCGGTCCGAACAGGCCTGTCGGCCCGGCGATGGTGTAGAGGGTCGACCAGCGGTGCGCGTCCCGATCGTTGAGGGCCACCCACACGCGCGCCTGCTTTTCGGGCACGGGTCCGTTGCCGCCTTCGCTTCGGACCATGCGCGCGAGGGCGTAGGCGTCCATCGAGATCGCCCTGCCGAGGAGGGCCTGCGCCTCGGCGAGCAGCTTCTCGGGCGTGTCGGTCACGCGCCCGGCGTCGTTCCGGGCCGGCGACGTGGTCAGCCGCCGGCCCCGGTTGGTGAGGTCGCCGATCAGGTTGCTCACGACGTCCACCGCCTCGCCGACCTGGTCGTCGAAGAGCCAGACCAGGCCGCCCGCGGCGAGCGCCACGTGCCACCACCTGATCTTGTTCCAACGGATCTGCACACGCGCGCCCCGGGCCCCCGCGCTACTGCTGCACGCGGGGGATCATCGAGTGGAAGACGATGTCGAACGTGATGTTGGAGGTGGTGAGGTTGTCGACGCCGACGGTGATGGTGTCGCCTTGGGGATGAGCAGCTCCTTGCCCGGGAACTGCCGGTCGCCGTAGGGGCCGAACAGAGCGGCGCCGTTCATCTTGCCGCCGCTGATGATGCTGCCGAGCTGGCCCGAGTAGTCGAGGCCGAGACGGATGCTGTTGAGCGAGCGGATCTCCGCCGTGGCCACGGCCGCCACGGAGACGCCGCCGCCGATGTCGAGGATGATCGAGCCCACGGGGAAGTCGACCGTCGCCGTCGTGTTGAGCACGGAGGCGTTGATCGAAAACTGGCGCCCGATCCCGACGTAGCGGAAATCCGCTTGGCTGTAGCCCCGCCAGTCGGGCAGCTGGCTCACGCGCCGCCAGACGACATCCCAGTTCAGCATCGGCGTTTCCCTTCTTCCTGTGGTTCCTGCTGCGCGGGCGGCTTCGCTTGGGGGAGGCCCGCGCCGCCAGCCTCGCCCTTGTGGCCGGCGGCGCGGGTTTGGGGGGCGCGGGGGCCCCGAGGGAACTACTGCGCGATCCGGTCGACGTGGTAGCCGAACAGCCAGATCCGCATCTCGACGAAGGCCGAGAGCGCGACCACGGCGTTCACGTTCGGCCGGTTCGCGGCCGCGTTGACCGTGTACTTGAACGTGTCATTCGCCTCGAGCAGGCGCGGGTTGCGGAAGCGGCGGGCCGCGCCCAGGTGGGGCAGGCCGTTGCTCGCAGCCTGCAGCGACGTCGCCGCGACGGTGGTGGCGGCAAAGCCGCTCACGCCGACGCCGGCCGGCCACAGCTGGATGGGGCCGTGCTGCACGATGAAGTTGCCGCCGCCCTTGTCGAAGCGGAGCGTGCAGGTGTCGAGCAGCTGCACGATGTCCGACGCGACGGCCGCGGCGTTGAAGGACACGCCGAGCTCGAAGAGCTTGTAGCCCTTGCCTCGCGGGATCTTCCCGCCCTTTTCCATGTTGGTCTGCAGGTACGTCAGGTTCCCGAGGCTGAAGTAGCCCATCGAGATCCCGGCGTCGCCCTGACCGTTGCCGAAGAAGTCGTAGTCGCCGGCGGTCACCGCGCCGGCGCCGATCGTGTCGTTCGCGGTGTTGCTCGGGAACCGCCTGGTGCTGTACAGGTAGTTTTCCTCGACGCGGATGTCCCGCTTGACCTGGCCCCCGGGGCCGGCGCCGAAGACGCGCACGCCCTTGCGCCGGGCGAAGCCGTCCTCGAGCTCGTCGGTGGGGTTCTCCAGGATCGACCAGCGCGGGCCCCCGCGGCCGGCGAGGCCGCTCGCCCGCAGGAACCTGTCGATCACGCCTTCCTTCGCTGCTTCCGTGATTGCGTTCATTTGTCCGTTGCTCCCGTCGTTAAGCCCTGGCCGCCGATGTCGAGTCGGCGGCCGGGCCCCTTGTGCCGTCAGAGTCTCCAACCGCCCCGGGCCGACAGTCCGGGGCGGCACTACCGAAAGACGCGCGCGCTACAGGCCCTGCAGCACCTCCCCCACCTCGAGATCCGAGTCCGCGTCGTCGAGGTCGGGCATCACGCCCATGTCCGGGTCGTCGGCGCCGCGGATGGCGCCCATGCCCTGCAGGTTGCTCGCGAGCAGGCCCATCGCGTACTGGTCGCTCGTCGCCAGCGCCGCGAGCTCGCGCATGCCGGCGAGCTTGCCCGCCGCGACCACGCCGCCGCCGGCCCGCAGGCCCATCGGGTACGTGATGCCGCCCAGGATCGCGCCCATGGCCGCGTACGCCGCCGAGGGCCGCTTGCGCAGGAAGTAGCCCGCGGCGCCCGCGACGGCCAGCTTGCCGATGAGCTGCACCGGCAGCGCCTTGTCGCCGAGGAACTTGGCGTCGATGAAGCCCATCGCACCGGCCGCCAGCGCGCCCGGGATCAGGACCCTCGTCACGTCCTTGGCGATGGCGCCGACGTTGAAGCCGCCGGGGTTCCGCCGGCGCCGTCGGTGGTGCCGGCGACGCGGGTTCACCAGCAGCACGGCCGCGCGTCGACGACGCCGGCTGCTCACTCGCCTGCGAGCTCCTCGCCGGCTCCTCTTTCGCTTGGCCATGGTCTCCTGCCTCCTTCGGGTGCGCCGGCGTCGCCGGCGCGGGTTGGTCTGCACGATCGTGACGGCGCGCTTGGCGCGTGCCCTGCGGGCCGAGCTCGAGCGGCGGGTGCGCGCGCGACGGCGCTTGCGGGCGCGGGCGCCTCCGATCGCGCGCAGGCCCGCCTTGCGCCGGCCCCGGTTCATCCGCGCGAGAAACGCCGCCTTCTTTGCGCCCTTGAGCTTCGCCATGCTGGTCGCCCTTTCCGTCAGTTGACGATTCCTCGGTCCTCGACCGTGTAGTCGCCGCCGAGGATGTGCAGGCGGTTCGACTCCGGATCGACGGCGAGGGTCGGCCGGCGGCCGCCCTCCTCCCCGAACTCGTGTTCCCACTGGGCGCCGCGCTCGGCGCCCTTCCGCGTCTCGTACGTGACCGCCACCAGGCGGCCGAGCTCGGCGAGCGCCCGCGGCCGCGGCGACACGCGCACGCGGCGGGCGCGCCGGGCCTCGCGTCCCCAGTGAAAGCCCTCGTAGGCTTTCACCGCTCGCTCCTGGGCGGTGCCGGGATTCAGGTGAGCACTAAAGGGCGGCTGCGCCCCTTCCTCGTGAGGAGGTAGATCAGCAGGACCGCGGCGCCGCCGATGAGCCAGGGCGTCCAGTTGCGCTGCTGCGGCTGTTGGCCGGCCTTGAGCGCGTCGAGGAACGGCTGCAGCGCCGCCGTGAGATCTGGCGGCGCCATCCCGCCGCCACCACCACCACCACCACCACCGCCGGTGCCCATGTAGGGCCCGTAGTCCACGGTCGAGCCGGCCCCGCCGAAGAGCGTGCTCAAGAGGCCGCCGCCACTGGGGGAAGGGGGTCCTTGTGGCGGCGCTGACGCTGGGGGCATCCCTGCCGACGCGCCGAAGAGGTTCTTGATCAGGCTGACGCCCGAGCTCGGCGGCGGGGGCGCCGGCGGGGTGACGTTGCTGCCGAACAGGCCGCTCCCCGTGACGACGGGCTTGGCCGGCGCGCTCGGAGGCGGGGGCGGGCTCGAGCCCGCGCCGAGCAGCTTGGTGAAGATGCTCCCGGTGCTTGCCGGGGGCGGGGGCGCCGGGGGCGGGATCACCGACGCGCTCGGCTTCACCGTCGAGCCCGTGCCTCCGAGCAGCGTCGACAGTGGGTTCGCGGGCGGCGGCGGCGGAGCCGCGGGCTTCGGTGCGGGGGCAGGCGCCGGCGGCGGACCCGTGAGCGACTGGATCAGGCTGCGCGCTGTGAGCGTCGCGGCCGGCGATGGCGCGGGCGCCGCGGGCTTCGGCGCGGGGGCCGGCGCCGGCGGCGGACCCGTGAGCGACTGGATCAGGCTGCGCGCGCTGATCGTGGTCGCTGGCGAGGGAGCGGGCGGCGGCGGCGCGGTCTTGAACAGCGTTAGGCCGCCGGCCGTCGTCGTCTTCACCGGCAGCGCCGGCGGAGGCGGCGGCGGCGGGGGCGCGGCCGCAGGCTTGAGCAGCCCCGCGGTCGCGAGGATGGACGCGCCGATGTCCTGGCGACGAGCGCGCAGGATCATCGCCGCTTCCTCAGGAGCAGGTAGGTGCCGACGCCGAGCACGCCGAGGCCACCAAGCACGAGCGGCATCGGGAGGCCGAAGGGGCCCGTCGCTCGAGAGCTGGCCTCGGTGGCCGTGGTCATCGGCTGCTTCACCGGCTCCGGCAGGAACGGCGGCGGCGTGTACACGGGCGCCGGCGCCGGCTGATTCGTGGTGAGCGCCCCGAAGATCGTGGGGTTCATGGCGGCGGCGAAGTACGGGGCGAAGCCACCATCAGGCACGAAACCGAGGTTGGAGCGAATGACCACGTGCGCGCCTCACTTCCTCATCAGCAGGTAGAGGGCGGCGCCGGCAAGCCCCACGCCGCCGATCACGAGGGGCAGCGGAATGCTCGGCTTCGGTGGCGGCGGCGCCACCGGCTGCGGCGGTGGCGTGTCCTCGCCGAAGATGCTGAGGATCCCGTGCCCGAGCGCCTGAAGCGCGTTGCCGGCCGTCTGTGTGGCCGCCTGCTGCACGGCGGGCGAGCTGAAGATCGTGCCCAGCGTGAAGGGATCACCGATGCCGGCCATCCGGCGGCCACCGCGCAGAATCACATCACGCCCCCCGGCCGATGCGAGCCTTGCTGTTCGCTCTGTCCGAGCTTCACCCTTCCCACGATCCGCGCAGGAATAAGACACGCAAGCTAGGGCGGTCTGTTTCTTGCCAGCCCCTCCATTTTGGTCGCCTCGGTCCCTACACGCGCCCGGCCCAATAGGAAGCGCTAGGAGCGGCCGGCGACTCCGCCGGCCCTATCCCCGGGCGCCGACTCCCGCGCGCAGCGGCCGCGAGCTGGGCGCGAACGGCGGGGGGGCTACAGGGCGAGCGTGGTGATGGCCTTGCCCCGCCGGTGGAGCAGGAGCAACGGGTCCTTGAGCGGCGAGCCCACGGGTGTCGCGAGGGTGGCGTCGAGGGGCAGGAGCAACGGCCCGCCACCAGGCGCCGTGCCGACGAGCGCGCGCGGGAAGATGTGCCGATACTCCCCGTCCCACTCGAGGGCGACCACCTGGCACTCCACGCCGATCGACTCGAGCAGGGTTGCGATCAACGTGGTGAACTCGTCGCAGTCGCCGTATCCCTCGGTCAGCGTCGCCGGCGGGGTCATGTACGTTTCTTCGCCCTCGTTCACGTAGCGGATCGTCCGCTGCACCCAGCGGGCGACCGCGAGCGCGTGGCAGCTCGGGTCGCGCATCCGGCAGCCCGCCCAGTCGAACACGATCCACGCCGCCAGCTTCCGGAACTCGGGCCACCCGCGGTAGGTGTCCACCACCTTGCGCAGGTAGAGCACCTGCTCCTCCTGGCTGCGCCAGCGCACGCGGGTGAGCGGGATCCCGAAGTCGAGCTCGACCCCGGCGCTGGCGATGCCGGACACGCCCCGGACGATCACCCTTCAACGAGTAGCAGCTTTGGGCCTTCCTGTCGTCTTGGGGCGGGCCGTTTTTCGCGGGGCTGCCGC
>Ga0134123_10000452_pt1 | contig 27339 bp, 23 predicted proteins | sample KB303_FD_96460 | JGI IMG/M metagenome (GOLD analysis project Ga0134123, IMG submission 96460) | Terrestrial soil microbial communities without Nitrogen fertilizer from Kellogg Biological Station, Michigan, USA - KB3-0-3 | ecosystem: Environmental > Terrestrial > Soil > Unclassified ...
CGCTCAACAAGCGTCGCGAAGACGTGCCGCTGCTGGTCTCGCACTTCCTCGAGAAGATCGCGCAGGAAAGCGGTCAGCAACGCCACATCTACGCGCCGGAAGCGGTCGAGCTGCTCGTCAGCGCCGACTGGCCGGGTAACGTGCGGCAGCTGGAAAACGTGGTGCGTCAGAACGTCGCGCTGGCGACCAGTCCGATCATGAGCGCCGAGCTGGTGCAGGCGGCGCTGGGCGGCGGCCCGACGCGCCTGCCCTCCTTCGACGAAGCGCGCGACGAGTTCACGCGCAATTACCTGTCGCAGATTCTGCAGATCACCGGCGGCAACGTCAGCCAGGCGGCACGCCTCGCGAAGCGCAACCGCACCGACTTCTACAAGCTGCTCGCGCGTCACCAGCTGACGCCGGAAGACTTCAAGCAGCGCTAGCGTTCAGCGTCGAGCTGGCCAGGCAAAAAAAGAGAGCCCGTCTTGCGACGGGCTCTCTGTTTATGTGCGTCGAATTTTTGCTTAGACGCGGCGACGGCGAGCCAGTCCGATCGCGAGCAAGCCCAGGCCGAACAGCGCCAGCGGCGTCGGCTCCGGTACGCTGCGCGAAATCGTGGCGCGTACGGTCGCAGTGCTGGTCGTCAGGCCGGACAGGTTGCTGAACGCGACGCTGTACGACGTGCCGTCCGCCAGCGTGTAGTAGCTGACCGGGCTGTTCCACGTCAGGTTGCCGCCGGTGATGAAGCCGAGGAACGTCGCGAAACCGCCGTTGCCCGTGCCGCCGACCGTGGGTGCGCCCGTCGGTGCATCGAAGCCCAGCGCGGCGCTGATGGTGCCCGTGCCGCCGCCGATGCCGAAGAAGGAGATCTCGAAGAAGTCGAAGGTCCACGACTGGCCGACGTCCAGCGAGCTGTGCAAGTTGCCCAGGCCGCTGTTGAGGTCGACGTCGATACCGCAGAACAGGCAGATGAAGCCAGGATCGAAGTCCGTCACTTTGACGTACGACTTCGGCCCACCAGCCAGATCGAATTCCACCGGAACCGCATTCGCGTAAAGCGGGGCAGCCAGCGCCACGGTTGCCACGATCGCCTTCAAGAGTGCTCGCATTTTCTTCTTCCTCTACTTTCCGTTGCGGCAGCCATCATGGCTGCTGCTCCTGTACCACCTTAGTGCAGGGTTCGTGCCGGAACTAGGAAAGGTTGCGTATTCAGCAACTTGAACGATGGAAGGCGCAGCTGCTCGGGGCCCGTTGTAAGGCGCCTCGACAGACCTGCGAGAGGAAGGCAGAAACCCCGCCCGCGCGGGGTTTCTGCTCGGCTCGATCAGCGTTGCGCGCCAACGCTGCGGTTGCGACGTCCGGCGGCCATGCCCAGACCGAGCAAGCCGAGGCCGAACAATGCCAGGGTGCCCGGCTCCGGAACTGCGGTGACGGACTCGACATAGACGACGAAGTCGTCGAAGTCACGGTCGCTGCCGCCGTAAGGCAGGTCTTCCCACGCGAGGATGTAGCTCGACGGACCCCAGATGCCAGCCGGCTTGGTCGGCAGCTTGATGCGGTCGCCATCGCCCTGGAAGGCAACCATCTGATCGCTGCCGCCCGGGTTCAGGAACGCCTGCGAGTAGAAGATGTTGTCCGGCGTCTGCAGGTAGTAGCCGAAGTAGCCGCCGGCGAAGCTGACGCCGGTAGAGCCGAAATTCCGGTACACCAGGCCGGTGTCGTCGAAGCTCAGTGCGACCGAGCTGCCCGACGACGCGGCGCCGCCGAACAGCTGCACCCTGCTGGACGGGTTATTGATGTCGTACACGCCGAGGATGTTCTGATCGGCGTAGCCGGCGAGCTCAAGCACGATCGTCGCGATGGACGAGCCTGAAGCCTCGATCGCCCATGCTTCGTCCGGAGCCGCCTGACCGGTCACGACGTCGGGCGCCTGGCCGACCGACGAGCAGGTTGCGCACGAATACAGCCCGTTGATGATGTTCTGAAGGGAGGCCCCGTTTATTGGAGTAGCGTGCGCACCCGTTGCTGCCGTCAGCAGCACTGCACTCGCCAGAGCCGATTTAACAAGATTCACTTTCGCTCCTTATGTCCTGTTCTTACAGGTTTTTCCAACCGGCCCATTTGCCGTGTCGAGTTGTATAAGCAAGCGCTGTGCCACCCCCTTGAAACAATCACTTGCGCGCTGCCGCAGAGCCGTGCGTAAGAGACCTCGACGGCTGGCTCATTCGTTCTCGCATCGAGCAGACATAAGGCGATGAAAGCGGATGGGAAAAAGAGGCCGTTGGCCCCGGACCCGGGACCCTGCTTCGAGGTGACGAGGGTCAGCCTGCGAGCAGGCCGTTCGCCTGCAGCACGCGGCGCATCGAGGTGAAACGGAACTCGCCCAGGAGCCGCTTCAGGCGCTCTTCGCAGCGATCCAGATTGGTGTAGTGACGGACTCGCGACAGCAGGCCGACCTTCATGCGCGGCTGCTGCGGATCGATCTCCCACGGATGCAGATAGAACGTGAACGGCATGCCGTCCCGCTCGTTGATCCGCCGCAGGCCGGCGCGCACGAAGCGGTACGGGAGCAGCCGGAAGTAGCCGCCGCCCGAGACCGGAACGGGGATGCCGCCGAACAGGGCGGTGGACATCGGGAACTCGACGATCTTGCGGCCGGAGGGCGACTCCACCGTGCCGGGCGAGCGCGCCGCGCCGGGCATGCCATAGCGGTCATGGCGCACCGGGAAGATGGACGAGTCGTACTCGAACCCGAGGTCGATCAGGGTATCCAGCGCCCAGCGCGACTTCGGCGTTATGGAAAAACTCGCCGCTCGATAACCGCGTACGGGCTCGCCGATGAGATCTTCGAGCAACTGTTTGGCGTGGCGGGTCTCGTCCCGGAACGTCTCCTGGGACTGCGTATAGATCAGCTGGTGCGAATACCCGTGGCAGGCGATTTCATGGCCCGCGGCCGCGATCCGCCGCACCAGCTCCGGCACGCGCTCGGCGACCCACCCGAGGACGAAGAACGTTCCGGAGATCCCCCGCTCGCCGAGCATGGCAAGCAGCCGCTCGGTGCTGGCGGATACGCGGAACTCGCGGCTCTCCCACGAGGTGCGCGAGATCGCAGACGACAGCGCCGCTACGTGGAAGTAGTCCTCGACGTCGATCGTGAAAGCGTTGAGCGGTGTCGTGCGCAACTTCGCCGGCGTCCCATCCAGGGACTCCGGGGCCGCCGGCGGGGCAACAGCAGACTCGTTGCCTTCAAAACGGGCAGGCGTGCGCACAGCGCTCATGCGGTGGTGTCCAGTGGATTCATGGGGATGATCCGAACTGCAGCATCGATCGTACCACTGGTCGATTAGCCTGTAATTTCATCAGCATACGCGAACGATCGAACACATTGCATCGCATTTTGTAAGCGCCATCGACACTCAAAGCCGGATGAAGATTCGGAATCGATGCAACACCAGTGCGAGCGCCCATGCCGACGCCATGAACGCGATTGATTCGAGCAGCGGCTGCCAGGCACCCGAGAACACGTGCGCGCCCAACACGTCGTGCCAGCGATTGAGCACCCACCATTTGTAGTTCGATGCCAGCACGTACAGCAGGATGCTGTTGCTGCCTGCAGCGACGAGGAGCCAGATGCCCGAGCGAACCTGCAGCTCTTCACAGACGAAATAGAACAGCGCAAACACCAGCAAGACGATTCCGCCGCTGAACAGCACCCAGGTCGGCGTCCAGATGCTCTTGACGATCGGGCACGCGAACGTGCCGAGCACGACTCCGGCCAACAGCGCCGACACACCTGCGACCGTCACGCCTTTGCGCACTCGCACGGGAGCGGGGCCACCCTTCAGCAGGAAGTGTCCGACCATCATGCCGATGAGCATCGTGGCCGCCGTGGGGATGAAGTTGAGCGTCGTATAACCGTGATCGTCGCCGACGAACTGTACCGAGCGCGGCAGCAGATTGATGAACCAGAGATCGAAGTCCGCGGCGAGATTCGCGTTCATGTTCCAGTGCGCGAACCAGCCTGTGTACGGCACCGACACGTGAGCAGCGTCCAGTGGATACAGCGCGAAAGCCAGCCAGTATCCGAACAGTATTGCGACGAATGCCCACACCTGGACTCGCAGCGGCCGATGCACGAGCGGGTAGATGAGCGCGTAGGCAAATGCCACCTGCGGCAGCAGCGCACCCAGATCGTAGTTCCCGAGGCGATCGACCTCGAGCGCGAGCCGCACGGCGGTGGCGCCCAAGACAATCGCCCAGACCGCCAGATGCACGACAGACGGCAGCCGCGCATTGCTCGGGCGCAGCGCAGCTCGCGTCCAATCCTCGAGCGGCAGCCCGGGCAGCAACAACAGAAATGGCCAGATGAAATCGACATTGCTGCGGATCGGCAGCCGCAGCGTCAGCCCGAGCAGGAGCAGCGTGATCACGCGCAACGCTGTGTGCAGCGCCATCTGTCCGGCAGTGTCTCCTCGTCGCACCCGGGCCGCGTGCGACAGCGGCATCGCGATGCCGATCAGAAACACGAACGACGGCATGATCAGGTCCCAGAGCGCAGCGCCGCTCCAGACCACATGACTGAATTGAGCACTGAGCGCTCGCCACGTCGGGTCGTCAGGAAAACGCCTTGCCATCTCGTAGAACGAGAAGCCGCCCCGCGTGTCCGAGACGAGCAGCAGCATGACGAGTCCGCGGAAGGCATCCACAGAGACGAGTCGAGGAACCGACCTGCGCTCGCCGGCCGCAGCGATCGCAGGTTCGGTTGCCGCTACCGGTGACGATTCAAGGCGCACAGCTGGCGACGCTCGAGCGCGGCCGCAGACGGCGCAGCACCTTCGCCGCCAAGTTCATTGCAGTCCGTTCGCCGCTGTCCGGTCGTCCTGACATCACCCACAACAGCAGCAATGCCGTTGGATAGATCAGCGCGCCCGTCGCCACGGCGACGACGAGACGCACAGCCTCGATGGAGGCGAAGTGCAGAGTCGCGGTGTACGCGAGCTCCCACTTGACGATCGCGTACATCAAGAGAGCCGCCACGGTCGGGCGCCAACACTGGCGCACGAAGCCCAGCGGTGAATAGCCGGTGAGCTTGTGTGCGGCGATGATAGCGATCAGTACCGTGAGCACGTTCGCCGCGAGCGTTGCCACGGCGACGCCCTGGGGTCCTGAATAATAGGCACCCAGCATCAGCAGCGGCACGAGGATCGCAGCGCCCACTGCATGGATTACCGCGTTCGCGGTGTAGTGTCCGAGCGCCAACAAGCCAATCCCCAGATTGGATCCGAGTGCCGAGATCCAGCCCGAGAGAGCCAGGATCTGCAGCACCTGGGCCGTAGCCGCCCAGCGCGTTCCGAGAAACACCTCGACTATCGGCCCTGCGCAAGCGGCGAGGCCGAACGAAGCCGGAGTGAGAATCGCCGCGACGAGACCGGTCACCTGATCGACGCGGCTGAGCACGCCTTCACGCGTCGGGATGCTGCTGAACTCCGGCAGCGCCACGCGATTGATCGGCGCCACGAGCTCGCTGCTCACCATGGTGGCCATCTCCGAGCCGAGCGCGTAGGCGCCCACGGCCGCGGTTCCCGCAAGGCGACCCAGCAGGATGTCCGAGGAGCGCGCCCGCGCGAACTGCACGAGGTTCGCCATGAACAGCCACCACGACTTGGCGAGCAATTCGCCGCGCGCCGCGAGCGTGAGCCGCGGAACGTAAGGACGCATCCAGTAGCCGACCATGACGCCGATCGTCTTGCCGCTCAGGATGCCGATCGCGAGGGCCCATTCGTTTTTCAGGATGACCGCCAGCGTCAGCGTGACGGCGATGCCGCTCAGGCGCCGGATCGACATGTAGACGAACTCGCGGTCGAAGCGCATCTGCTTGCGGAATTCGACGATGCGGATGTTCTGCAGCCCATCGACGCAGGTGGCGCACGCGAGCACGTACATGATCGGCGTGATGCGCGGCTCGTTGAAGAACCAGCTGGCCGGGATGGCCGCCGCAGCGAGGATGAGCCCGCAGATCGATGCGATCCCGAGCTGAATCGTCCACGCCGTATCGAAATGCTCGCGCGTCGGATCCTTCTTCTGGATCAGGATCGTGTCGAGCCCGAGCGCGCCGAGCAGCTCGACGAACGCGAGCACCGACGTCGCCAGGGCGACGATGCCGAAATGCTCCGGCAGCAGCAGCCGGGCGAGCAGCAGCATGCTGATGACGCCGGCCGCGCGATCCAGCACGCGGAAACCCACCGTCCATGCGACGCTTTTCAACATCAGGAAGCCGCCAGCAGATGCCGTGTATAGCTGAGATAGCGCAGACCGCCCGGACCTTTCAGGCTTGCAAGATGATGCCGCCACGCCTGGCGGCGATTGCCGCGTCTCAGCTCGAACGTGGAGCAGTCATGGTGGGCGTGCGTCAGGCGGCGCTCGATCTCCTTGCGCACGGTTGCCGTCGAGGACAACCGTTGCAAGGCATGCAGTATTGCGGGTACCGCGAGCGTGCTGCCACCTTCCTTGGATAGGGAGACAGGACTCTCGTGCAGCCGGTAGCCGTAGTCCTCCACGAAACCGAAACGCCGCCCGGCCGCGGCCAGGCGGAAGGCGAGCAAGGTCCACTCGTAGTACTTGGTCTCGCCGTCGAAGAACTCGACGCCGACCCGCTCGGTCGTAAACAGCGCGGCCGGTGAGGCGAGCCAATTGTGTCGCAGCAGACTCACGAGTAACTCGGAGTCGGAGGTTGGGAACGCGGCGCCATCGGGTTTGTCGACGCCGTCGATGCAGCGATAGCCGCGCGCGACGACGGCAGCGACGTCAGGATGCGCTTGCGCATGCGCGAGACGTGCCGCAATGGAGCCAGCAAGCAGTTCATCATCATCGTCCAGGAAGCAGAAGTAAGGAGTGGCGACGTGCGATCGCCCGAGCCGCTGCGCGGCGGGATAACTCGGCACCTCGGAATAAACGAGCGTGATGGCCTGCATGGCCTTCAGCTCTTCATACATCGCAGCGTCGTACTTGAGGCCGTTGACAACTACAATCACTGCAGGCCGCGGCTCCTGCGCGAGCACGCTCGCAATGGAGCGGCGCAGAGCTGCCGCGCGAGCCGCCACTGCGGTCGTGGCGATCACGACCGAGGTCGTCGGGATTGAGGTGCCGCTGGTGGCCACGGCAGCTCTACGAGGGCCGCAGCGAGAGGTCGCCGAGCAGCTCATCGTGGTGCCAGTAGCACCACTTCGCGAGAAAGCCGAGACAGCGCCGCTTCGCCGTGAAGCCCGGCGCGAACTTCAGCGCGGCCGACGCGAACCACAGCAGATACTCGAAGTGCGGCATGACGAGCCGGCGGCGCTTGCTCGGGTCCACCCAGCGATAGCGCGACCGCAGGCTAGGATAGGCGCCGACCGACTGGTTTTCATGCTGCCGCCGCAGATACAGGTTCTGCGGCACCTGCCGCAGCTTGCCCATCAGGCCGAGCTCGGCGAACAGGATGCGATCGAATCCCGGGTGGCCGCACATCAAGCGCGTCCGGCGCAGCACGTCCAGCCGGATCACGCCGTAGAACGGCTCGATGGCGCGGTAGATGTCGACGAGATGACGAAAGCGCTCCACCACGTCGTCCGCATCCAGCGGCGGACCGGGCGTGACGTCGCGGACGTGTCGCCCGTCTGCATCGATGATCGAGTTGCGCGTGTAAGCGACCACGACCTGCGGATCCTTGCGCAGCACCTCGACGCAGGCCTGCACGTAGTCCGGGTGCCAGAGATCATCGTTGGAGGCCCACATGAAGAACTCGCCGCGGGCGAGCTCACGGACATGATTGTGGTTAGCAACGCCGCCGATGTTCTGCGGCAGGCGCGTGTAACGCACGCGCGGATCGCGCGCCGCGTACTCGGCACAGATCGCGCCGGTCGTGTCGGTGGATGCGTTGTCGGAGATGATCAGCTCGAAATCCGCGAACCGCTGCGCGAGCAACGAATCGAGCGCGCCGCGCAGAAAATGCTCGCCGTTGTAGACCGGCAGGCCAATGCTCACCGTCGGCCGCGGCTCGCTCACTGCGATTTCCCTCGCGTCAGCCACGCCTCGCGGAAGTAAGGAGGAATCCGCCGCGGGCACAGCAACGCATCCGGATGGTAGCGCGCCTCGCAGTACACGTTCTCGAGCGTGATGCACGGCGATTTCATCGTGATCAGCTCGCCGGTCTTCTCGTCGACGATGCGCGTGACCCGGCGATGCACTTGATGCTCACCGCCGCAGAATGGCGCCATTTCCGGATTGAAGGCCAGGCCCTTGTTGCGATTGCGCGTGTTCAGAGTTGCGGTGATTTCTTCCAGGCTCTTCACGTAGACGCGCTCGCCGGCGCGCAGTGCGAGCTGCACGTCGGGCGTCGGTTTTCCTTCGGGAATGCGGCCGGTGACGTGCGGATCGGGCCCGCCGTAGATCGCGCGATGCAGCCGATCGTACAGCCGCGTCGCCACGCTCCAACCGACGCCGAGGAAGCGCAGGCGCCAGATCGACTTCAGGAACACCGCACGCACGACCTCGCGCACACTCGCGTTGCCGCTGGTGATGTCTTCGACGTACTGCCAGATGTCGTACGACTTGATGGGCTTGCTGGCCCGCAGGTGCTCGGTTGCCTGGCAACGGAAACGCGGACTGCCGTTGACGGGCGCCGCATGCACAGTGCGCTGCAGCCATTGCTCGTCGCGCGTCGAGGCGACGCTACTGGCGCTGCGCTTGCCCGGGCGCGTCAGCCACGCGGTGTTCCAGAAAGTCAGGCACTCAGCCTCGCATCCCATGTGCGCGACGCCGTCGCAGCGCAGATTTTCCAGAAACACGATGTTCTTCATGCGGCGGCCGACGCCGTACCAGGTGCTGTCGCAGGTCTTGTGTCCAGCCTTGAAGATGCGGAACTGACGGCCGCAGTACTGCAGCATCTCCGGCATGAAGGGCATGCCGTCGAGGCAGCCGTTGTCATCGAGAGTCGCGAGAATCTCGGCAGCGCTGCGTACTTCGACCAGGTCTCCCGCCTTGAATGCCATTGCTGTTCTCTCTGCTGCTCAGCGCCGACGGCCGCGAGTGCCGTCGAGGACGCGCTGTGCGGCGTTCTCGCCGCTCACGAACGACTGATCGGTCCAGATGTAGGCCCAATCGCCGTAGCGGCCGCAGTACGCGATGCCGACGTCGTCCAGATAGCCGTGCACCGTTGCGAGCGCCGGTGCGCACTCCAGGTCGAATATCACGTTCGCGTACGGAATGTGCATCGCGTGCTTGAACAGGATCTTGTCCGTCTCGCGCAGCACTCCGGTACGAATCAGGTCGCGGATGCAGGGGTCGATGCAGTCTTCGGGCTTGCGATCGAGCGGCCGATACTTGCGCGAGTAATAGCACTCGGCCTGCAGGCTGCCGCAGCCCGGCGGCACGGTGTTCGGCGATTGCAGGTGCGGCGTGCTCAACCGCGTGAAGAAAACGTCGCGGTCGTAGAAGTAGGTCCAGTGGGCATTGATCAGGTCGGGACGATCGACCCCGAGACACACGATCACGACATCGGTGCAGGCCAGTGCCTCGGCTGCGCGCAACACATCCGGCGGCGCTCCCTTGATCATCGGAATCAGCTCGGGCAATGGGATCGAAGACACGATGTGCTCGTGATTCGCGGTCGCGCCGTTGGCAAACGACACCGTGCGCGCCTGCGGATCGATCTGCACGACCTCGTGCTGCAGTTTCAGCTGCGTGCGCTTCACGAACGGCCCGAGGTAGCTGACGAAACCGCCGTGCGTCGGGTAGCGGAAGCCGCTGATGTAGTGCACATCCGCGGTACTGGGCTCGAGCGCGCCGCGCAACACTTCCTCGAGCTTCCCGCGATACAGCCGCGGGCCGATCCAGTCGGTGTTCATGTTCGCCGCCGTCGTCGTGTGGTACTTGACGGTGTACTCCATCGGGAACGTCTCGGCGAAGGTGTCGCCATAGCTGGCGCGCAACCAATCCTCGTAGTTGTTCACCTTGACGTCGGTGCGATTCTGCGCCGCGATGAAATCCCGCAGGATCCGCACGATCAGGTCGGTCGGCAGCCCGTGCAGGTTGACCTGCGCCGGGTGCTTGATCCAGTGCCCGCGCCAATGATTGTTGACGTACGTCGCCAGCGTCTGGAACTGACCGCCGATGTTCTCCGCGAGCAGGTCCTGCACGCGCTTGTCGGCGGTGAACGAGACGTGCGGACCTTCGTCGAACAGCCAGCCGCCAGGGAAAGCGTGCGTCGAAGTGTGGCCGCCGTAGTAACCGTGCTTGTCGTACATCACCGAGGGCGCGCTGTTTTCGAACAGCCGCTGCGCGGCGCCGCAGCCCGCCATGCCGGATCCGAGAATCGCTATTGGAGTCGAGGTGGTCACTTGGTTACCTGAGATTCGTTGCGCCACCAGTCGATGGTGTTTTTCAATCCCGTCTCCAGGTCGATGCTCGAGCGCCAGCCGATCTCGCGATGCGTCTTCTCCGGATCGCCGAGCACGAGCGCGACGTCGTTGGCGCGCGCAGGCAGTGCGCCGATCTGCAGCAGCTCAGGGCGGCCGATGATGTGCCCGATGCGCTCCACGATCGTGCGAATCGAGGTCGCGTTGCCGGAAGCAATGTTGAAAGCGCCGGTCGCCGGCGACTTGAGCAACGCGACCAGGCCGTCCGCGACATCCTGCACGTGCATGTAGTCCCGCACCTGCTTGCCATGCGAGGACTTGGCCGGTTCGCCGCGCAACAGCGACAGGATGACCGACGGCACCAGGCGCCGCGGATTCTCGAACGGCCCGTACATGAAGAACATTCGCGCCCAGGCGCCCGACAGTCCCACGGAGCGGCAGTACCCCAGCATCGCTCCCGAGAGTGCGTTCTTTGCCGCGCCGTACAGCGTGTCCGGCCGCGTCGGCGTCAACTCTTCGGTGCAATATCCGTAGCGCCAATCGTATTCGTAGCCCGATCCACCGAAGACGCAGCGCTCACCGCCGTGTGCCCGAAACTGCCGCAGCAGCTCGAGACTCGCCGCGGTCCAGCGCAGATTCTCTTCGCTTTCGATCATCTTGCCGGGCTCGACATACCACGCCAGGTGCAGCAGGAGCTGCGGCCGGAAGCGAGCCATGAGCTCGGCGTGCCCGCTGGCCTGCAGCAGATCCGCTTCGACCCACGTTACGCCTTCGACGGCGCGCGCGCGCGTCGAATTGCGGGTGGCAATCACCTCGTAGCCGGCTGCGAGCAACGGCTTGAGGCAATGCATCCCGATGAACCCGGATGCGCCAGTGACGAGAACGCGAGCGGCCACTACCTGCCCCTCGATGAGTCGAACGCCGGATGGCCGGGCCCGAAGTCCGGCCAGCCGCGATCCTGATCGGAGATCGTGCTGACCGGCAGCGGCCAGCTGATCTTGAACCGCGGATCGTCGAAGCGCACGCCGTGCGCGCTCTTCGCCGCATAGACAGCCGAGGTGGAATATTGCAGCTCGCTGTCCGGCACCAGGGTCTGATAGCCGTGCGCAAAGCCCTTCGGAACGTAGAGCATGTGACCGTTGTCGGCCGTCAGCTCGGTCGCGTACGCCTGGCAGAAGGTCGGGGAGTCGCTGCGCAGGTCGACCATGACGTCGAACACCGCGCCGCGCGTGCAGCGCGCGACTTTGACTTCCGCGTGCTCACCGATCTGCAGGTGCATCCCGCGCAGCGTGCCAGCCGCGGGGCTGAACCCGGTGTTTATCTGCTCGATGTGGGTGTCGAGCCCCGCTCGGGCGAATTCGGCAGCACACCAGACGCGCGCGAAATACCCACGGTGGTCGCTGCGGCGCTCCTGCGCGATGAGGAAAGCGCCGCCCAGCCCGAGGGGCGTGAAGATCATTCAGGCTCCTCGGCGCCTGCAGGCAGCGAACCGTTCCACACGGCCCACGGACAATCGCCGCGCGCCTCCCGGCGATCGAAGGCGATCTTGTCCTTGAACGTATCCATCGCCTGCCAGAAGCCGTTGTGCCGGTAGGTACCGAGCAGGTTGCGATCGATGAGCCGGTGAAACGGCTGCTCGACCAGCTCCTCGCCCTCGTTGACGTAGTTGAAGACCTCGGGCCGCAGCACGAAGAAGCCGCCGTTGATCCAGGTGTCCTGGTTCAGCGGGCCCATGGCTGTCACCAGTCCGTCGGGCGAGGACTGCACGAAGTGGAAGCTCTGCAGCGAGCGCACGGCCGCGAAGCTCGCGACCAGCTTCTTCGCGCGAAACTCGTCGACCATCGTGTCGAGCGGCACATCCGAGAGGCCGTCCGAATAATTCGCCAGGAACATCTCTTCGCGCTCGACGTACTTGCGGACGCGAAGCAGACGCTGGCCGATGTTCGAGTGCATGCCGGTATCGACGAACGTGATGCGCCAATCCTGGATGTCGCTCGAATGCAGGTCGATCTGCTTGCCGCCCTTGCTCAGGGTGAAGTCGTTCGACATCGCTTCGCTGTAGTTGAGGAAGTACTCGCGGATCTGGTGGCCGCGGTAGCCGAGCGCGAGGATGAAATCCTTGTGGCCGTAGTGCGCGTAGTAGCGCATCAGGTGCCAGATGATCGGCCGGTAGCCGACATTCACGAGCGGCTTCGGGATGGTGTCGGAGTGCTCCCTCAGTCGCGTGCCGAGACCGCCACAAAAAAGCACTACCTTCATGATTGCGACGCCGTCGATTGGGTGGGCCGCCAGCCGATCCCTTCGTAGGCGGAGAATTGATCGCGCTTGAGCACGCGGCGTCCGTCCACGACCAGCGGCTTGCTGCCGAGCCGGTCGAGGACCTGCGACAGGCGCTCGAACTCGCGCCAGCGCGTGACGAGCGCCACGACTTTCGCTCCCTTGACCGCGTCGTCGAGCGAATCCGCAAGCCGCACGTCTTTCATGTCCTCGTGGCTCGTGGGCCGCGCGATCGGGTCATAGGCGGTGACTTTGGCACCGGCACGCTTGAGCAGGCGGATGATCCGGAACGCCGGCGACTCGCGCACGTCGTCGGTGTCGGGCTTGAAAGCCAGGCCGAGCACCGTCACCGGCACGCCGCTCAGATCGGCGACGTGACGCTTCACGAGCGCCACCATCTCGTCCGCCTGACCTGCGTTCACGTCGAGTACGGCCCGAAGAAGCGGCATCTGCACGCCGAGCTCCTTGCCCTGCGCCGTCAGTGCGGTCACGTCCTTCGGCAGGCAACTGCCGCCGAAGCCGCAGCCCGCTTCGAGGAACGACGAAATCGAGGCAGTGACCGGCTCGCTCTCAGGCGAGCGCGTCGTCAGATACAGCGACTGATGCACGCCGCGCATGACATCCGCGATGTCGACGTCGCCAACAGCAGTGCACAGCCTCGCCAGCTCGTTGCTGAACGAGATCATGGTCGCCAGCAGCGAGTTGGAGGCGTACTTGATCATCTCGGCAGTCGCGTTGTTGGTCAGGACCCGCGGCACGCCGGCGAAGCTCTCGTACACCGTAGCGATTGCCGCGTGCGTGCGCGAGTCGATGCCGCCGATGACGATGCGATCGGGATTCGCGAAATCCTCGATGGCCCGACCTTCGGTGAGAAATTCCGGATTCATGCCGAGGCCGAAATCCACGCCCGCCCGCTTCCCCGATGCGCGCTCGGCGACCTGGCGCACGACGCGATCGGTGGTGCCGGGAATGACCGTGCTCTTCACGACCAGCGTGTGGTAGTCACGCTTGGCGCGCAGCGCCTGGCCGACATCGGCAGCAGCCTTCTCGACGAAGTGCAGATCGATGCGCCCATCGGTCGCAGGCGTCCCGACGGCGATGAACGTGATGTCCGACGCGACCACGGCTGCCGCGAGGTCAGTCGTTGCGCTCAAGCGCTTGCCGATGTTTCGCGCCAGCAGCTCGGGCAGACCGATCTCGTAGATCGGCGCCTCGCCGGCGTTGATGCGCGCGACCTTGGCTGCATCGACATCGATACACACGACGCGATGACCGCAGTCTGCCAGGCACGCACCGGTGACGAGCCCGACGTAGCCGGTACCGACGATGGAGATGTTCATTACGCGGCTTCCGCGACCTGATTGTGGTAGTACCAGACCAGCGAGCGGTACACGCCTTCGTCGACGAGCACCTTCGGGTCGTAACCCAGGTCCTGGCGCGCCTTGGTGATGATCGGGCAGCGGCGATTCGGATTGTCGACCAGATAGTCGGCTTCCTGGGCCTGGCCGAGCACGACCTTGCCGCGGTAGCCGAACAGCTCGCCGGCGGCCTTCACGACCATCTGCGCGAGCTGAGCCATGGTGATCTCCGGCTTTTCGATGCCGATGTTGTAGGCCTCGGCCGCGCCGCCGCGCACGAGCACTTTGTAGTAGCCGACGATTGCATCGGTCGCGTAGCAGAAGGTGCGGCTCGGGCTGCCGTCGGACAGCATCACGATGTCGCGCCCGGCCAGCACGTCGGCGGCAAAGTCGGGCAACACGCGCCGGTCAGTGATCTTCAGGCCCGGGCCATAGTTGTTGAACGGCCGCGCCATCGTCGTCTGGATGCCTTCCTGCTTCGCGAATGTCACGCACAAGGTCTCGCCGAAGCGCTTCGACTCGTCGTAGCACGCGCGCGGACCGGTACACGACACGTTACCGCGGTAGGTCTCGGGCGTGGGAATGGCGCTCGCCAGCGGATCGCCGTAGATCTCGCTCGACGAATAGAACAGAAAGCCCTTGAGCGCACGGCCGGCATCGCGCTCGGCCACGGCGTAGTCGAACAGATTGCGCAGGCCGATGATGTTGGCATCGATGCACTTGAGCGGATTCTTCCGATAGAAGATCGGCGAGGCGATGCCCGCGGCGTGAATGATCCAATCGAAATGGCCCATGTCGCGCGGCAACGGCAGCGTCATGTCGTGACGGACCAGCTGCAGGTCCGGATCGCCACGCAACGCCTCCAGCCACGTCGGCACGCCGCGCGCGTAGTTGTCGTACACGGTGACGTTGATGCGCGCCCCGCCGGCCTTCGTCTTGTTCCAGTGCAACGCGCTCTGCACGAGGTAGTAGCCGAGGAAGCCGCCGCCGCCGGTGATCAACAGGCGGCCGCCGCCCATCGTCCGGAACTCGCTCGCAAGGTCGGTGCAGATGGAGTCGAGGTCCTCGCGCAGCAGCTCTTCAAGCGGGATGATCTTGCTCAGGCGATGCATAGGTTCTTGTCGTAATTCGGAAGGATGTCAGTTTAGCCGACACTCGCAGTCGGATAGGACTGGCCTGAAGGCCCAGCGTCCAACTCGTATCGTAGCCAACCGTGCCGCAGCACAGTGGGAGCCAAATCACAGGGTCAGCTTCCGGGCGTGGAAAGCCTCGGCAAATCCAGACTCGGCGTTGCACTCGATGCCGCGCAGGCGCAGATGGGCGAGGAACAAGTCGCGGCTGAACCACGAGCGCTGGTGCTGTGACGGAAAACTTTCCATCAGCATGTCGACCTTGCGCTCCACCACGGCTTTCGCCAGGGGCACGTACACGTTCGGATGCCCGAGGTCGCCCTCGTACTTCGGGATTTCGTATTCGAGGATCAGGTGGCGGCGGAAGGTATTCCAGGTCAGCTCGGCCAGCAGGCGATGGTCCTGATGGCGGTCTTCCAGGTAATGGGTGAAGACCACGTCGGGCTTGACCCGGGCGGCGATCGTTTCGAAGTAGTCCTTCACCGCGGCACCCTCGAACGGCAGGTAACTGCCCCGGAAACGCTGCACGTCGACAGTGCAGGCGGGCGCCGACCCCAGCATGCGCTCGGCCGCATCGCGCGATTCCTGCTCGCGCTCGCCGTCGCTCGAGAAGATGACCCAGTGGAAAGCGAGGCCGGGGGTGCGTTGCTGCAGTTCGAGCAACGCTCCCGAGCACCCTATCTCGATGTCGTCACAATGCGCCCCGATGCACAGGACGGTGGCTGCCGGCGTGAGGTCCAGTTTCAGCTTGCGCATGGCGCCGCACTTTACTGCACCTTCGAGCGGCTCGCTCATGTGACACATGTCACACGCACACGAGCCGGCAAAAGTCGCGCCTTTTGACGGCCTCGTCGAAAGGGCCTTGGCCGCTTTCGACCAGAAGACTATGACGTCCAGTACATGGCTCCGAAGGCGCCCGTAGGTTAGCCTTCGCGCCGGACGTATTTCGGGAACCAGGCATCGATGTCGCAGCTCCTCCACCAGCTCCCGCTCCGCGCGGCCGAACGCACTCCGGACGCAATCGCTTTGCGCTACAAGGACACGTCGCTGTCCTACGCGGCGCTCGCGCAGGCCATCGATGCGTTCGCCGACGCGATGCTGGGCTTCGGCCTCGCCCGCCACGATCGGGTTGCGGTGTACCTGCCGAAGCAGCACGAAACGGTCATCGCGTTCTTCGGCGCCGCGGCCGCCGGGTGCACGTTCGTGCCTGTGAATCCGATCCTCAAGCCCGACCAGGTCGCGCACATCCTGCGCGACTGCAACGTGCGCGCGCTGGTGACCTCGCCGGAGCGCGCGAGCGGGCTGTCGGAGATTCTCGCGCACTGCCCCGACCTGCGTGCGCTCGTCTGCGTCGGTAGCGCCGCGTACGAAGCCAAGGGCACTGCACTCGCCTCGCACACGTGGGACGCGCTGCTGAAGGTGGCGGGCAAGACGGCGCGGCACCGCGTGATCGACACCGATATCGTTTCGATCTTCTATACGTCCGGCAGCACCGGCAAGCCGAAAGGCGTCGTGCTCAGTCATCGCAACATGGTGACCGGCGCGCTCAGCGTCGCCGAGTATCTGCGCAACGTGCCTGAGGACCGGCTGCTGGCCGTCCTGCCCTTCAGCTTCGACTACGGCTTCAGTCAGCTGTCGACCTCGATGAGCGTTGGCGCGAGCGTCGTGTTGATGGACTACCTGTTCCCGAAGGACGTCGTGAACATGGCGGCGCGCGAGCGCGTCACCGGCCTCGCCGGGGTTCCGCCGCTGTGGGCTCAGCTCGCGGATCTCGAGTGGCCGCAGGCGGCACGCGACTCGCTGCGTTACTTCACCAACTCCGGCGGCGCCATGCCGGTCGCAACCTTGCGCAAGCTACGCGCAGCGCTGCCGCGCACCCTCCCCTATCTGATGTACGGCCTCACCGAGGCATTCCGTTCGACCTATCTGCCGCCCGAGGAAGCGGACCGTCGGCCCGAGTCGATGGGCAAGGCGATCCCGAACGCCGAGATCCTGGTCGTGCGTCCGAACGGCGAGTCGTGCGCGCCGAACGAGCCGGGCGAGCTCGTGCATCGCGGCTCCCTGGTTTCGCTCGGCTACTGGAACGACCCGGCGAAGACGGCGGAACGATTCAAGCCCGCGCCGGGCACGCTTTCAGGATTGGTGCTCACCGAGATGGCGGTCTGGTCCGGCGACACAGTGCGGATGGACGAGGACGGATTCCTGTACTTCGTCGGCCGTCGCGACGAGATGATCAAGACTTCCGGTTACCGCGTCAGTCCGACCGAGGTGGAAGAAGTCGTGTTCGCGACGGGCCTGGTCGCGGACGCCGCGGCGATGGGCGTGCCGCATCCGACGCTCGGCCACGCGATCGTCGTCGTAGTAACGCCTGCTCCCGGCGCCAGCTCCGATGCAGACGCACTGCTGCTCGCCTGCAAGCGCACGCTGCCGCAGTTCATGGTCCCGCATCACATCGCCTTCCGTGAATCGTTGCCGCGCAATCCCAACGGCAAATACGACCGCGCGAAGCTCGCCGCGGAATTCAAGGACCTCTTCCGGGAAGCAAAGCCTTGAGCCTGGAACTGCCGCAACACTCTGCTCATCCCTTTTTCGAGGTGGCAGCTGACACGTTGCTGGTCGACGGCCGACCGCTTACCGACATCGTCAGCGCGGCGGGACAGACACCGCTGTATATCTACAGCCGGCGCTACATGAGCGATCGCGTCGCTGCCTTGCGTGCCGCGCTTCCCCGCGAGCTGCATCTGCACTACGCGATGAAGGCGAATCCGATGCCCGACGTCGTGCGTCATTTCGCACAGCTCGTCGACGGCATCGACGTCGCCTCCGGACGCGAGCTCGATGTCGCGCTCGCCGCAGGCGCCGCGCCCGCAACCATCAGCTTCGCCGGTCCCGGCAAATCACTGGCCGAGCTGCGGCAGGCAGTCCGCGCGGGCATCGTGATCAACGTCGAGTCGGAAACGGAGCTGGCGCGCCTCGCGACGATCGCAACCGAGACCGGCGCGCGGCCGCGAATTGCGATTCGCGTGAACCCGGACTTCGAGCTGAAAACCTCCGGCATGAAGATGAGCGGCGGCCCGAAGCAGTTCGGCATCGATGCCGAGCGCGTTCCGGACGTGCTCGCGAGTCTGCGCGGCGGCAACCTCGAGTTCGTCGGCTTTCACATCTTCAGCGGCTCGCAGAACCTGCGCGCCGAAGCGATCATCGAGGCGCAGCAGAAGGCGGTGCAGCTCGCGAGCGAGCTCGCGCAGTCCGCGGCGGCGCCGGTCCGCATCCTGAACATCGGCGGCGGCTTCGGCATCCCCTACTTTCCCGGCGAGCGTCCACTCGACATCGCGCCGATCGCGACGCATCTCGCTGCACTCGTGCCGCGCGCGCGGGCCCTGCTGCCCGAGGCGCAACTCGTGATCGAGCTCGGTCGCTATCTGGTCGGCGAGGCCGGTTTGTACGTGTGCCGCGTCACCGACCGCAAGATCTCGCGCGGCAGCGTGTTCCTGATCACGGACGGCGGTCTGCATCATCACCTGTCCGCGTCCGGCAATTTCGGGCAGGTGCTGCGCAAGAACTATCCCGTCGTCGTCGGCAACCGGGTGCGCGGCACAGCGCGCGAGACAGCGTCGGTCGTGGGGCCGCTGTGCACGCCGCTCGATCTGCTCGCGGATCGCGCCGATCTGGCGCGCGCAGACATCGGCGATCTCATCGTCGTCCTACAGAGCGGCGCCTACGGACGCTCCGCGAGCCCGCTCGGCTTCCTGAGCCATCCCGAGCCCGGCGAGGTCCTGGTCTAGCCGGCGAGCGCTCAAGCGCAAATTTACAGAATGAGCCGCGTTTACGCGGCGACGCCGCAGTGTGACGTTCGTCACAGTCTCGGCCGTCAAGCTGTATGGACGCAGCGACAGTGGCACACGCCGACTCGATGATTCATCCTTCATCCTAACTATTGCGAAACAGCTCTCAGGCACACTTCGTGCGCCTGTACGAGGAACCTCGATAAATGAAGCGCAGAGATTTTCTCATCACGTCCGCGGGTCTGACGGGCTCGCTGTTGCCGGTACTCGCTTACGGTCGCCCGTGCCCGCCGTCGACTCTGTCGGTCGAGGGCGGCACGACGGCGAACACCACCTGCACCAGCGGGAATATGGAAGCCGATTGGCGCCTGCGAAGCGGCCAGGATCCGGGCAATCCGCAGCCCGGCGTGGTGTGGTTCCATGACTTTCGCAGCGACGCGGAAGTGAACGCCTTCCGCTGGTCCGCGGGCATCGGCAATGATCCGAACGCCACGGGCGGCGAAGCCCCGCGCCTGCGTCGGAACACTACCGACGGCTTGGCGAGCGGCTCGTGTCTGGAAGTGCTCGTTGGCCCAGGTGGGTCCGGGCAGAGCTCGTACTGGTGGCGTCCGTTCTCGCCGTTCGTCGCTCCTGGCAACGGCAAGAGCGCGAACGACCCGGGAGCAGGCGGCACGATTGGGGCGCGCCCCTGGAACTCGTCCGATCGCAATCAGCTCGGCAACACCAACACGGGGTGGTATGGGCATCCGAGCTATGCCGCCGCCGATCCGTCGCACTTCGACGGCACGGACTTCTATCTGCAGGTCGTCTGCAAAATGGACCCCCGCCGCATCACCGGCGGCAATTCCGCGTTCATCACCGGCAAGTTCATCTGGTTCACCACCGCCGAAGGCGAACAGTCGCTGTCGAACGCAGAACACGTGTTCATGTCGTACGGCCCGAGCGGTAATGACGGCAACAAGAACTACCTGCGCGCGTATTCGCTCGGAGTCAACGGTATCGGCTCATTCGACGCGCTCGACCAGGAAGAGCCTGGCGACCGCATTCAACCGGGAAGCTCGTCAGCTACCGACTGGTCGTATAGCGGCGGATGGGATGTGCTGTTGTTCCATCTTCGTCTCGGCCAGAAGAACGTCACGAGCGGTGCCAACGCCACGCTGCTGGAGGTGTGGGCCGCGCACCCAGGCCAGACCAGTTACACCAAGATCTGGAATCAGGAATACGGCAACAGCGCCTATGAGGCGCGCAACGGTTTGCAGGCGCTGATCCTGGGTGGCTACAACAACAACGCCAACTTCCCGCAACAGTTCTATCACCGCTACGCGCAGGTCATCTTCTCGAAGCAGTTCATCCCCTGCCCGCAGGTTTAATACGGTAATAGTCATGCAGAAACTCCCGAACATGTTCCGCAAGTCGCTCGCCCAGCTCCCGCTGCTGCTCCTCCTCGGTGTGCTCGCAGTGCAGGGCGCACACGCGCAAAGCATGGGTGCCGCGCCAGCGTGGGCACAGAGCATGACGCCCGGCACCTGGGCGGCGATCAGTCAGAACACGATGGCGGATGTCGATCCGGCGAACGACGCGTCGACGAATTCACGCTATCCGAGCGCTCCGGCCTACAACGGCAACACGGGTCAGGCCGGTGTGGTAGGGGCTTGGAGCGGCGGCGCACTCGCCACTGGTCTTGGCACGAAGGGGTCGCTGATCACGTGGGGCGGCGGCCACCAGGACTATTACGGCAACGAGGTGTACGCATTCGATCTCGCCACGCAGCGCTGGCGGCGCCTGTCGAATCCGTACCAGAACATCAGCTTTCCCGCGAACAGCAGCGGCCTGTGGCCGGACGGCTCGCCTTCAGTGCCGCACAGCTACGGCTTCGCCGGCTACCACCCGGGCTCGAACAGCTTCGTCTCGCTGATGACACAAGTCAGCAACTCGCCGTCGAACGCGACGACCCCGGTCCTGTTCGATCTCAGCACCGGCAAGTGGCGCTCGGGTCCGAAGGACAGCGGCGGCTTCCTGGTCTATGGCGGCTGGGCCGTTTATGACCGGTCGCGCGATGCGTGGTGGGGCGAAGGCGGCGACTCCGGCGGCAACTTCGTCAAATACACGATGAACGGCAACGGCACGGCCGGCTCCTGGACCAACTTCTCGGCGAAATTCTCCGCGCTCGACAGCCGCGCTGCGATCGATCCGGTGCACGACATGCTGGCGGTGACGCTGTTCAATCACGACGACAGCATCCGCGGCATCGACCTGAAGAATCCGGGCAACGACGCGGTCACTCTGCGGCAAGGCGGCTCGATCCCCTCGCGCTCCGGCGCGGCCGGTTGGGAATGGTCAGATGCACGCCAGGCGTTCATCTACTGGCGTCAGGGCACGGGCGTGTACGAGGTCAAGCTCAGCGGCAGCGACTGGCGCACCGGGACCTGGAACTGGTCGAACCTGAGCGTCGGCGGCGGCGCCACGCCGCAGGATCAGGGCACGGGCGTCTACAACCGCTTCCGTCTGGCGCGCTACGACGACATGGAAATCGCCGTCGTCGTCAATCAGGTAAACGGGCCGGTGTACGCCTACCGCATTCCGGGCGGCGGGCCAGTCAAGCACCCGAACCCGCCGACGGACGTCTCTGCGAATTAATTAGGCGAATTAAGTCGCAAACGTAGCAACTCGCAGCCGTGTCCTGCCGCCAGCGGCGGTAAGGACACTGGCCAAGGCGGTACAGTCGCGCTAGATTCGGGGTCGATCCTGCGCGGCCCCGCACATCCATGGCGCGACTCAGATTACTCACGCGATTGACCCTGCTCCTCGCTGCTTTCTTTTGCGCGAGCGCGCATGCCTACGAGTTCGTGCCGACCACCAGTGAGTTCGCGGCATGGCCGCGTCACTGCCAGGCACGCTACGTCACCACGGACATCGGCAGGCAACAGCCGTGGGCGAACCAGTTTCCACAGAGCATCGTCGACCAGCAGATCGCGGACATCGGCTGGGACACGTTCGAGCGGCTGCATCACTACTGCGCCGGCATCATCTGGCTGAATCGCTCGCGCATGGAGCGCGACCTGGCAGCGAAGCGCTTCGACCTGCGCACGGCGATGGCGGAAGTCAGGTTTACCTACGATCGCCTGGACAAGCAGCATCCGATCGCGACCAGCGTCATGATCGCGCTCGCGCAGGTCTGCCAGGCCACCGACGATAACGCCTGCGCCCAAGACACGCTCGAACAGGCGATCACGCTGCATCCGACGGCTGCGGGCCCCTACTCCGCGCTCGCCGTCATGTATCGCGACCGCAAGCAGTTCGATAAGGCGAAGGAAGTGCTGATGCGCGGCGACGCGGCCACCGAGGGTAAATCGTCGGAGATCAATTACAACCTCGGCCTGCTGCTGGTCGACATGAAGGACTACGACAGCGCCGTGGAGCGCGCCAAGCGCGCCTACGAGCTCGGTTATCCGCTACCGGGCCTGAGGAACAAGCTCGTCCGGCTCGACAAGTGGCCGCAGGGCGAGTGAGCGGTTCCGCGCGCCGACTGCTGCTTATCGCCTTTCACTTCCCGCCCATCCAAGGCAGCACGGGCGTAACGCGCACGCTCGCATTCGCCAAATACCTGCGCGACTGCGGCTGGGAAGTCACCGTGCTGACGGCGCACCCGCGCGCCTATCCGGAAAGCCGCGCCGAGAATCTCGCCATCATTCCTCCGCACGTGCGTGTCGAGCGCGCTGCTGCGTTCGATACGCGCCGGCATCTGTCGCTGGCGGGCAAGTATCCGCTAGCTCTAGCGGTGCCGGATCGCTGGCAGAGTTGGATCGCCGGCGGCTTCCTGCGCGCGCGGCGCGTGATCCGGCAGTGGCGCCCCGACGTCATCATGAGCACGTATCCGATCGCCTCGGCGCATTACCTCGGCCATCTGGTGCACAAGTGGTCGGGCCTGCCGTGGGTCGCCGACTTCCGCGATCCGATGGCACAGGAGGGCTATCCTCCCGAGCCGCGCTTGCAGCGCGCGTATCAGCGCATCGAGCAACACGTGTTCGCGAATGCGGCGCGCGTGATTGCAACTACTGCCGGCACGGCCGAACTGTATCGCGAGCGCTTCCCCGCTTTTCCCGCGGCGAACATCGTCGTCATTCCCAATGGCTTCGATGACGAGCTGTTTCCCGCGCCAACAGGCACGCCGCCCGCGGCGCGACCCGAGCGCCGCAAACTCTCGCTACTGCACAGCGGTGTTCTCTATCCGAGCGAGCGCGATCCGCTGGAGTTCTTCGCCGCCGTTGCCGAGTTGCGCGACGCAGGCGCGCTGCGCGCCGAGGACGTCGAGTTCCGCCTGCGCGCAACAGGTCACGACGAGCTGTATGCGCCGCGGCTCGAGCAGTTCCGCTTGAACGATCTCGTGCGACTGCTGCCGCCGGTCCCGTACAAGGAAGCGCTGGCGGAAATGAGCGCGGTGGATGCGTGCATGGTGTTCCAGGGCAGCAACTGCAATCAGCAGGTGCCGGCCAAGGTTTACGAATACCTCTACGCGGGACGCCCCGTGCTCGGACTCGCGGAGCCCGCAGGCGACACCGGCCGGCTGCTCGCCGACTTCGGCATCCGGCACATCGTTTCGCTGCACGACCGTGCGGCGATCAAGCAGCTGCTGCCGGGCTTCCTGGCCGAGCTGCGTGCCGATTCCATAGAGCCGGTCGAGCGCGGCCGCGTCCTGGGCTTCTCCCGACGTGCAACGACCCGCTCACTCGGTGAACTGCTCGATGGTGTGCTCTCACAGCGTCAGCTACCCTCTCGGTCAATGCCATAACCGCATGATCGGCCTTACGATGCACTCTGCCTGGCACAACCTGAACCACAAGGCCCAGACGTAGTCGCGAAGCAGCAGGAGACTCACTGATGACGGTCCGATCCGCCACGCGCTCTCGTCGTGTCCTGTTGTTCGCGTTCGCGGCATGTATTGCGCTGGCAGTAATCGCGTGCGTCGCGATCCCACAGCTTCGCTGGCGCATCCAGGTGCTGGCCCTGCACATCGGCGGCAGGATTCCCGACATCCGCTTGAGCGAAGTGGTCGCGTACATGATGCCTGGCTCCGATCAGGTCATGACCGACCTGATCGAGCGGCGCAATCCGTACGCGGTGATCAAGAACGCGAAGCTCTCGGACCGCGACGTCGCGAGCGGCGCGGTGCTGTTTCTCAACAAGTGCTCGTCGTGTCACGGACCGGACGGCGGCGGCAGCCAGATTGCGCCGGCGCTGGTCGGGCGCGATTTCAAGCACGGCGACAGCGACTGGGCCGTGTATCGCACGATCCGCGATGGGGTCGCGAACACGGCCATGGCCGCCACGCCCGACTTGAGCGAGACGCAGCGCTGGCAAGTCATTTCTTTCGTCCGCTCGCTCGGCGCGGCCGGCAACAACAACGTCGCTGAAGCGGCGCGTCCGGTCATCGACGTCTCCGCGTCCTACGAGACCATCGCCGCGAAAGCACAGCCCGATGCGGACTGGCTGACCTATTCCGGCTCCTACACCGGCACCCGACACAGCTCGCTGCAGGGGATCGATCGCAGCAACGTCAATCAACTCACGCTGAAGTGGAATCATCAATTCGACAATTCGCCGCCGCTGGAAGTGACGCCGCTGGTGAACCACGGCTTGATGTTCGTCTCCATCCCGCCTTGTAACGTGCAGGCGTTCGACGCGACGACCGGCCGTACGGTGTGGAGCTGGCGCTGCGAGCCGTTGAACAAGCTCGGCGGCGAATTCGGCAGTCAGAATCGCGGCCTCGCGCTGCTCGGCGACAAGATCTTCTACGCGTCGGCCGATGCGCGGATGTTCGCGCTGCAAGCGTCCACAGGAAAACAGGTGTGGCAAGCGACGGTGGAGCCGGACCACACCGTCTACTACATCACCGCGGCGCCGCTCGCGTTTCGCGACGTGGTGGTCATCGGCACTTCGACGCGGCAAGTCGGCCGCGGCGCGATCGTCGCTTTCGACGTCAACACGGGCAAGGAGCGCTGGCGGTTCAACACCGTGCCGGGCCCGGGCGAGCGCGGCCATGAAACCTGGGAAGGCGATTCGTGGCGCAAGGGCGGCGGTCCCGCCTGGCTGGCAGGGTCGTACGATCCGGAGCTCGACCTGCTCTACTGGGGCGTGGGCAATCCGAAGCCCGACTACGATGCCAACGTCCGCAAGGGCGACAATCTGTACACGAACTCCGCGGTGGCCTTGCGCGGCACGACCGGCGAGCTGGTATGGCACTTTCAGTTCGTGCCCGCCGACAACAAGGATTGGGGCGCCAACCAGATTCCCGTCATCGTCAACTATCCGGCAGGGGGCGGCGTCGAGAAGCGGCTGCTATGGGCGAATCGCAACGGCTTCTACTACGTCTTCGACCGCGAGAAGGGCACGTACCTGCTCGGCAAGCCCTTCGTGCAGGTGACCTGGACGCCCGGCTTGAGCGAGAGCGGACGACCGTTGCCGCTGCCTGCCGCTGCGGGGAACGAGGGACGGTTGCTCTATCCAGGAAATGTCGGCGGCACGCAGTGGTCGTCGCCGACGTACTATCCGGCGCGCGATCTGCTGATCGTGCCGGTGCTCGAGCAGGGCATGGTCTACTTCCCGTCATTCTTCAGCCCGCCGAGGGCAAGCGGTCGCGCGTTCTACACTGCCGTCCGTGCGCTGAATGCACACACCGGCGAGCTGGTGTGGGAACACCGACATACGCCGCGTTTGAACGACAACTTCATGCCGGGTCTCGTATCGACCGACGGCGGCGTGGTGTTCGGCAGCGATCAGAGCACGTTCTTCGCGCTGGATATCGATGACGGCAACTTGTTGTGGTCGGTCGAAACCGGCGGAATCATTCTGGGCAGCCCGATGACCTACGAGGCCAACGGCGAGCAGTTCGTATCGATCCCGGCGGGTGGCGACTTGCTGACGTTCGGCCTGCCGCATGCAATCAGCGCCGCACCGCCGTCGGGCGCTGGCGATCGCACTCGGACGAAACGCTAGCCTTCCGTTGGCGCAGCGGCCGGCGCCGGCGCCGCGGCATCCTTGCGCTTGCGCCGCCGCGCGACCAGCTCGCCTACGAGCCCGCCGCGATAGACGCTGACGTCGTCGATCGAGCGCGTATCCGTCGCCCACAGCAACCAGTCGCGCGTCGCTTTCGTGTACAGCTCGACCACGCGCTGCTGGTCCGCGAGCATCGTGCGGAACATCTCGTAGAGCTGCACATGGCCGGGAGCGAAGTTGCGCAAGCTCTCGTCGAATGTCGTCTTGAGGATCACGTACATCGTCGGCCCGCGGATCACGATGCGCGACGCGGCGAGCCGCTCCCCATTCCACAGCTCGAACATGCCGGCATCGCCGCTCGCGGCGTACGCCTCCATCATCGCGCGGTAGAAGCGCCCCTGGACGTTGTCGGGGTGCAGCGCCGTGCCTTCCTTGCCTTTCCAGCCGCTGCTTTCCAGCTGGCCGTAACGGTCGACGGCCGCGCCGATCGACGCTGGCTCCGTGACGGCGGCCAGCCGGAACTGGATTCCTTCCTCGCCGGCCTTGCGCTGACGGCGGCGCACGTTGTCGCGCAATTCCTTCGGCCGCTCGGCCCAGTACTTGTCCAGGCCCTCGGGTGCGCGGATGCGGATCGTCGTACCGAGACTGACGCGATGCAGACAGGCGTGCGGCGCCGTCTCGACCCACGAATACGGCTCGTCCTGGTACGGCACGTCGAGCACCAGCCCGATCCCGGGCATCCGCCGCAACAGGCGCTGCAGCCACTGCATGCCGCCCGCGACCGAGCGATCGAACACGAGCAGCGCGACCGCCGCCTGTGCCGGGCAGAACACGCGCCAGCGGCCGAAACCATTCGGCTGCAGGATCGTCGCCGCGAGCGGCTCGCCGTTGCGGCGGCTCAATCGCGCGAAGCGCAGATCTTGCGAGCCGAAAGACGCGGCCAGATTGCGGGCCCAGCGCGAGCTCAGCAGCGGATGCGACTGCAGATGCGTGTCGTTGAGCCGATCCCAGTCGGCCCACCAGCGCTCATCGACCTCCTGCGACGCGGCGATCGTCCAATGCGCATCGCCGCTCATGCATGCCCCCGCGTCAGTGCGCCCGCCGACGATCCGCTCGCAGGCTCGGGGCGCGCGTCCGCACTGGTCGAGCGCCGCCGGGTCGCGCCGAACACTTCGTCCACGCACTTGATCATCCAGTCGAGCTGCGCGCGACGCAGCGATTGATGACAAGGCAGCTGCACCAGCGCCTGCGCATACCAGTCGGTCACATCACATACCCCGCGCACGCTGTACTCCCATCTCCACATCGGCATGCCTCGTCGCTTGAGCTCGTCGAACTGCCGCCCCGGCTGATCGAGCAGCAGCGCAACCATGTAGGGAACGGTGCCAGTGGTGCGCGGATCAGTTGCATCCAGAATCTGCGCGCC
>Ga0134123_10000453_pt1 | contig 27143 bp, 29 predicted proteins | sample KB303_FD_96460 | JGI IMG/M metagenome (GOLD analysis project Ga0134123, IMG submission 96460) | Terrestrial soil microbial communities without Nitrogen fertilizer from Kellogg Biological Station, Michigan, USA - KB3-0-3 | ecosystem: Environmental > Terrestrial > Soil > Unclassified ...
CGGAGATGTCGTACGAGGAGATCGCTTCGATGAAGAAGCTTCCCCTCGGCACCGTGAAGAACAAGCTCTTTCGAGAACGAAACCTGCTGAAGGACGCGCTCGGATCGTTCGTGGAACCGTTATGACACCTTGTGAGGAATACCTGCAGGATCCGGAGGCGCACGCGGACCACGTCGTGTCGTGCGACGCCTGCCGCGCGCTCGGCGAGGAGCTCGACGACGCGATCGACGTGCGGCATCTCCCGCTGAGCCTCGACGCGCTGCCGCTCGCGCCGTGGGAAGGCGCGTCGCATCGCACGTGGCCGCTCGTCGCGGCCGGCTTTGCGTCCGTGTTCATCCTCGCGGTCGTGCTGTTGTACGCGGCCGGCGTCACGTCGCTGAGCGGAATCGCCAACGCGATGATCTCGGCGATGCCGCCGGTGCAGCCGGTCGTGCGCGCCCTGCAGCTGACCGGACGCGCGATCGGCGGACCGGTCGTGCTCGTGCTCTTCCTCGCGATCAATACGATCCTCTTCCTGCTGCTCCGGCGCGCGCCGCGGGGGATCGATGTTTAAGAAGCTCGTCGTCCCGCTGACGACGCTGGCCGCGGTCGTCGTGCTGATCCTCGTGGTCACGCCGACCGGAGCGAGCGAGCGGCGCTTCTCGAACGACACGTACATCATCGGCCGCGACGCGGTGATCGAGGAGCCGGTGCCGGGCAGCGTGCAGGTGTATCGCGGAAACGTGACCGTCGCGAAGCCGATCGCCGGCGACCTGCTGGTCCTCGGCGGCTCGGTGACGTTCATCGACGCGGGCCGCGTCGACGGGAATCTGATTTATGCCGCGAGCCGCGTCGCCAACGCGGACGACCGCGTGCGCGGGCACGTCTATCCGCTCGCGTCGCTGGAAGGCGCGGCGGCGTCGATGACGAAGAACGCGATCGTCGCGTCGCTGCTGCTGGTGTGGCTGATCGCGGCGGTGATCGTGACGCTGATGAGCGGCCGCGAGATCCGCCTCGCGTCGATCGAGGCCCGCTCCAGCGCGCTGCACTGCTTCGTCCTCGGCCTCGTCGCGCTGACGAGCTTCGTCCTCACCGCGATCGCGTTCAGCTATCTCGTCCCGTACGTCGTCGGCGTCCCGCTTCTCGCGGCGCTGGCGGTGTTCGCGGTGCTGACGAAGGTCTTCGGCATGATCGCCGTCTTCCACGCCGTCGGCACGATCGTCTTCGGCGCGCGCAACCGCCGGCAGCTCGCCTCGCGCAAATGGCTGCGCGGCGATCTTGCGATGGTGGTCACCGGCGTGCTGATCCTCGGCGCGATCCGCATGATCCCGGTCGTTGGCACGATCGTCTGGGGCCTCGCCAGCATCTTCGCCGTCGGCTCCGCGCTCGCCACCAAGTTCGGCCGCCGCGAGCCCTGGTTCCTCGTCTGGCGTCCGAGCGAGGCTTAGATCATCCGCCGGGTCACGAGGGCGCCGCCGGTTCGGCGACGCCCTCAATTCCGCCAGGAGAATCTCAGTTGACCTGAATCGTAACGGTCGCGCTGCCGGCCGCGCCGTTTCCATCGGTGATGGTGTAGACGAACGTGTCGGTTCCGGTGAAGCCTTTTTTCGCACGGTAGCGAATCGTGCCGTCGGAGCGCAGTGAGATGCTTCCCTTCGCCGGCCGTCCGACCGACTCGATCGAGAGCGCATCGCCGTCGACGTCGGTGTCGTTCCCGAGCACGTTGATCGTGCGCTCGCCGTTCTTCGGACACGTCGCCGAATCATTGTTCGCAACCGGCGAGTCGTTCACCGGCGCGATGCTGACGGCGACCGTCGCGGTCGACGTCGCGCCGTGCGGATCGCGCACCGTGTAGGCGAAGTGATCGGTGCCGTTGAAGTTGGCGTTGGGCACGTACGAGATCGTTCCATCCGCGTTGATCGACGCCGAACCATGACTCGGCGCGCCTGCCGATACGACGGTCAGTGCGTCGCCGTTCGGGTCGGTGTCGTTCGCGAGCACGCTGACCGTCGTCGCCTGATCTTCCATCGTCGACGCGTTGTCGCCGGCGGCCTGCGGCGCCCCGTTGACCTTGACCGTGACCATCGCGAGGTCCGAGCCGCCGAAGCCGTCGCTGATCGAGTAATAGAACGCGTCGTTGCCCGTGAAACCGGCGTTCGGCGTGTACGTCACTGACGAGCCGTTGTGACTCGCGGTGCCGTTCGCCGGATCCGTCACCGACGTGATGAAGATCGAGTCGCCGTCCGGATCGCTGTCGTTCGCGAGCACGGGGAGATTCGCCGAGGTGCCGGCGGGTGTGACCGCGTTGTCGTCGACCGCGTTCGGAATCCGGTTCTGCGCCGGTCCGCAAAGCGTGACGCCGATGTCGCGGAAGCGGATGTCATCCACCCACCATCCGAGGTCGCCGAGGTTCGCATCGGTGCGGAGGCGCCAGCGGACTTTGATCGTCTTTCCGGCGAGCGCGCCGAGATCGACTTCGACTTCGTCCATCAGCGGGAACGATGCCGACGAACCGGTCCACGCGCGACGGCCGCCGAGCGCGGAGGATTCGCCGCTGTAGTCGCCTTTCACGATGACCCCGCCGGCGTCCTTCACATCCTTCCACGTGACGCCGTTGTCGCTGCTGACTTCGAGCACGCCGCCGTCGAACGTCGCCTCGGTCCGATAGCGATGCCAGAAATTCAACTTCGTCGCCGCGGTCGCGAGCACCGGCGGCGTGATCACCCGATCGTCCTTGTTCGCCGAGACGTCGCTCGCGTCGCTGTACCACGAGTGCAGGGTGCTGCTCGCCAGCGGATCGAGCATGTGCATCCAGCTCAGCGGCGCCGCGCCGAGGTTTTCGAGACCGCCGTTCTGATTCGAGAACGTCCATCCCGCTTCCGGCGCGGGCTCGAGATCGTCGGTGAAGGAGGAGAGGCACGTGCGGATGACGGATACGGTCGCGCGATTCGTTCCGCCGCGTCCGTCGCTGACGGTGTAGGTGAACGAATCCTGCGTCGCGAAGCCGCCGCCCGGCGTGTACGTGACTTTCGTTCCGGTGATCGTCACGCGGCCGAACGTGCCCTGCGTCACGGCGCTGATCGACAGCGGATCGCCGTCGGGATCGCTGTCATTCGTCAGCACGTCGATCACCGCCGGCGTCGCCGAGGACGCCTGGGCGACGTCGGCGACCGCGTTCGGCGGATCCTGCACGCCGGCGACGTTCACGCTGACGCTCGCCGACGCGGTGCCGCCCCTGCCGTCGTTGATCGTGTACGAGAACGCCATGGGACCGCTGCTGTTCGGCTTCGGCGTGAAGCGCACCGTTCCGTTCGCGTTGATCGCGACCGCACTGCCGCCGCTCGTTGTGACCGCGCGGACGGCAAGCGGGTCGCCGTCCGGATCGCGGTCGTTTGCGATCACGTTCACGTCGACCGGCACATCTTCCGTCGTCGACGCGGAGTCGTTGACCGCCGTCGGCGCCGCATTCGGACCGAAGGTTTCCTGGTTGATGATGTAGGGACACGAGCCGCGCGCGACGTCGGAGGTGAGGCTCGCGACGGTCGAGAAGTCGCGGCGCGCGTACAGCTCGAACGACTCGAGCTTCTCGCCCTGCTGGAACGCGGGCGCGCCGGGAATGGCGCTGAGCACGATCGTGACCTCGTCCTTCGCGACGTCGTAGCCGCCGGGCAGCGACGGCAGCAGCACGGCCGTGCCGAGCCGCAGCGAGCGGGCCGACGTGCCGTCGATGTTGCGGTCCGCGCGCAGCTGATAGCGTTTGCCAGCCCAGTCGAAGTACCAGCGATAGCTGTGCGTGATGGCCGGCGGCGCGAGCATTTCCTTCAGGTCTTTCACTTTGATGTGGAAGACGAGCGCGTGCGCGGCCGCGTCCCAGCGGATGAATGCCGAGGTGATGTCGAGGTTGTCGTCGCTGCCGACTCCGGGGTCGGGCTCGGCGATCAGCACGCCGGTCGAGATGCGCGTTGCGTCGCCGGCCTTGTCGACCACCTGCGGCAGCGTCGCGCCGCACGGCGGGACCGAGTCGTCGGGCGCATAGCGCGTCATCGTCGAGCTGGCGGGCTCGCGATCGAGCAGCCAGATCTCGAGTCCGTCGCCGTCGGGATGTCCCTTCGCCTCGAGGTCGAACATATTCTGGATGGGTCCATCGGGATTGAGCGGGACCTCGGTGTATCGCGTTCGCAGGACATCCCACGAATACGGTTCCGTGCCGTGATTGCAGGGCGTCAGCGTCGGATTGCGATCGAGCTCCGTCAGCTCCCACTTGCCGATGAAGCCTCCGCTGTTATGCATCAGCGAGCCGTCCCAGTCGACGTTGCGGCAGTCGACCGTCGCCGGACCTTCGACCACGTACAGATCGGGCGCGTTGAACGCGTAATGCATCATTTCGTGCGACGCGACGTGGCCGAAATGCAGCTCGTCTTCCCACGGCACCACGAGCTGGCCGATGCGTCCGACGTAGAAGCCGATGCACGGATTGTCGATCGACCACCCGCCCCACGTGTGGCTGTCGAAGGGGATCGATGTCTGCACCACGACGTCCGCGACGGTCGTGTGCTCGCCGTCGCAGGCCGCGCCGCCGGCGGGATCGCCGAACGGCTGGTTCACGGCGTAGTCGAGATTCGTGTCGGTGACGACGACCTTGCCGAGCCGCGCGAACCCGTCCGTTGCATCGTAGAGGCGCTCGGCGAAGATGTTCATGCCGTTCGCGAGGTCCTGCAGCGCGAGGTCGTGCGGAATGTCGGGAGGAAGACCTTCGAGATCGAGCTGCACGAGGAGATTGAGCGTGTACACCTCGCCGTTCCAGCTCGTGTAGGCGTTCTTCGCCTCGAACGACTTGATCTCCGACCTGGTGCCGGTGAGCGTGTCCTCGACCTGCCAGTAATACGTTTTGCCGCGCACGAGATTCGACGCGACCGCGACCTGCGCCGTGTCCGGCGCTCCCGGAACCGCGCTCACGCTCTGCGTCAGCGCCGCCGGGCTTTCGCCGTAACGCACCACGCCCGTTACGGGCTGCGTCGCCTTCCAGACGAAGACCCCGCGAAAGCCGGTTTTCGTCGCGAAGCCGTCGGTCTCAACGAACAGCGACTGGCCCAGGACCGCTGGAGCCAGCGCGAGAACCAGAATGAACCTGCGCATGTCCTCTCTCCTCCAAGCTAAGCGGTAGTACCACGACTAGCTGTGGCGGCGGACTGCATCACTCATGCCGAAGGCGGGCAGAGCGTTGTAAGTGGCTGGAGTTACAGGTTCTCGACGATCGCCTTCGCGAACTCGCTGCTCTTCACCTTCGTCGCGCCCTGCATCTGGCGCTCGAGGTCGTAGGTGACCTTCTTCTGCTGGATCGTCTTCGCCACTCCGCGCTCGATGGCGTCGGCGGCTTCGAACCACTTCAGGTGACGCAGGAGCATCACGCCGGAGAGGATCAGCGAGCCGGGGTTGATGACGTCCTGGTTCGCATACTTCGGCGCGGTTCCGTGCGTGGCTTCGAAGATCGCGACTTCGTCGGATTCGTTGGAGCCCGGCGCCATGCCGAGGCCGCCGACCTGGGCGGCGAGGGCATCGGAGATGTAGTCGCCGTTGAGGTTCGTGGTCGCGAGCACCGAGTACTCCGACGGGCGCAGCAGCACCTGCTGGAACATCGAGTCGGCGATGCGGTCCTTGATCACGATCTTGCCCGCGGGCGCGGGGCCGGTGAGCTCGGACTCGGGAATCGTCATGTCGCCGAACTCTTCGCGCGCGATCTGGTATCCCCAGTCCTTGAACGCGCCCTCGGTGAATTTCATGATGTTGCCCTTGTGCACGAGCGTGACGGAGTCGCGCTTCGTGGCGATCGCGTACTCGATCGCCTTGCGCACGAGGCGCTTCGAGCCGAACTCGGAGATCGGCTTGATCCCGATGGCCGACGCCTCGCGGATCTTCGCCGCGGTGCGGCGCTCCATCGTGTTGAGGAAGCCGATCACCGCGTTCGCGCCTTCGGAGCCGGCCGGCCACTCGATGCCCGCGTACACGTCTTCCGTGTTCTCGCGGAAGATCACCATGTTCACCTTCTCCGGCTCGCGCACCGGCGAGGGGACGCCGTCGAAGTAGCGCACCGGGCGGACGCAGGCATAGAGGTCGAGGACCTGGCGCAGCGTGACGTTCAGCGAGCGGATGCCGCCGCCGACGGGCGTGGAGAGCGGGCCCTTGATCGAGACGCGATAGTGCTGCAGGTGGTCGAGCGTTTCCTGCGGCAGATACTCGCCGAACGCCTGAAACGCCTTGTCGCCCGCGAAGACCTCGTGCCACACGATCTTCCGCCGCCCGCCATAAAGCTTCTCGACCGCGCCGTCCAGTACGATCCGCGTCGCGCGCCAGATGTCCGGCCCCGTACCATCGCCTTCGATGTACGGAAGGATCGGATCGTCCGGGACGACGAGACGGTTGTTTTCATAGCCGATGCGAGTGCCGGAGGTCGGGTGGGCGATACGCTCAGTCATTGCGGGCGCACTCTAGCGAAAAGTCTCAGAGTCTCAAAGTCTCAGAGTCTCAGAGTCTCAGAGGGGCGGGTGGGCTCTATGAGACTGTGAGACTCGGCGACTATGAGACTTCGGTTCCCCGATCAATCCCCGCAGCACCCGCAGGTTCCGCCGATCCGAAACCGTGTCGACGGTCTTCGGCGTCTCGATCACCTTCGGGATGCGGGTGAAGCGCGGGTCGTTCAGCAGGTGGCGGAAGGCTTCGAGGCCGATCTCGCCTTTGCCGATGTGCTGGTGGCGGTCGACGTGCGAGCCGAGGGGTCTCTGCGAGTCGTTGAGGTGAAACGCGCCGACGTTGTGGAGGCCGACGTGCTTCTCCACGGCGTCGATCGTGCGCGCGTAGCCGTCGCGCGTGCGGAAGTCGTAGCCGGCCGCGAAGACGTGGCAGGTATCGAAGCAGATGCCGACGCGGCGTCTGTCGTCGACGGCCTGGATCATCGCGCCGAGCTCCTCGAACGTGCAGCCGACGCACGAGCCCTGGCCCGCCGACGTCTCGAGGAGCGTGATCACGCGATGATGCGGCAGCGCCGTGTGGATCTGATCGAGGGAGCGCCCGATTTGATCGATCGCCGCGCGCGAGCCCGCCCCGAGATGCGCGCCGGGATGCAGCACGACGGCGTGAATGCCGAGGCGCTCCGCGCGGTCGAGCTCGTCGACCATCGCCGCGATCGAGTTCCGGTGGACCTCCTCGTGCGTCGACGCGAGATTGATCAGATACGAGGCATGCGTGAGCATCGGCCGCACATTGCGCTGCGCCGCGAACGCCGCGCAGTCGTCGTCGGTCAGCACCTTCCCCTTCCACTGATTCGAGTTCTTCGCAAAGATCGCCGCCGCCGACGCCCCGATCTCCGCCGCGCGCTCGAACGCCGTGTGCAGGCCGCCGCGCGTGGAGAGATGAGCGCCGATGAGATCGCCGGGAGCGTCGCGGAAGGAGAAGCGGTGCATGGATGCCACAGAACGCGCTCCGCGCGATCTGTCATCCCTCCCTCACGGTCGGGATGACACTATTGCAGTCTGAAATTCACCGTCACCGTGTAGTACACATCGATCGGCTCTCCGTTGAACGTCGCCGGGCGGAAGCGCCAGCGGGAGACGGCCTGCCTCGCGGAGTCGCCGAGGCCGTAGGGGAGGTCGCGGATGATCTCGACGTTGTCGATCGTGCCGTCGTGGCGGACGATGCCGCGCACCACGACGCGCCCTTCAACTCCCGCGCGGCGGGCGGCAGCCGGGTAGCGCGGCACGACGCGGTCGAGCTCCTCGGGTTGCGTGCCGCCGGGCGGCACCGCGTTGTACACGCCGCCCGCGGGCTCGATGCGCTCGGGCTCGGGCGCAGGCACCGGGATCGGCAGCGGCTCGGTGGGCGTCGTCGCGGTTTCGGCGACGGGGGGTGCGGTCTCGGTCGTCTCGGTTGGCGACGTCGCGACGTCGAGCTGGCGCGTGCCGGTCGAGCTGACGTCGATCGCGTCGACGCTCGCGTAAGCGATCGAGCCCTGGTTGTCGACGGCGAAGAAGTCGTGGTCGCGCGTGAACACCGTCACGTCGGTTCCGTCCGGCAGCTCGCCGACGAGCGGATAGAAAATCCCCGGACCGGCGTAGAGCTGCGTGCGATCGGTCGCAACGCCCTTCAGCGGCGGCAGCAGGCGGATGGCCTTGTAGCGCGCGAGGCGCCGCTCGCGCTCGGACGTGCGCTCGAGATTCGCGCGCTCCGCCCAGCCCGCCAGCCCCTCGGTCGTCTCGACGCGCACCCACGCCCCGCGATCCTCGAGCAGTTTCAGCTTGTCGCCGCTCGCGGCCTGTGCGACCACCGCCGCGCGCGCCTGCGGCTCGGTACGGATGCGGATGCGGATCGGCAGGACCGTCAGCGTCTCCGCCACCGGCGCCTCCACCTTGCCGGCCTTCCCGCTGCGCAGGATGATCAGCGCCAGCAGCGCGAAGAAGATCAGCGCTAGCAGGATGACGACGAGGAGCCCGCGGCCGTGGCGGGTGCGGGCGTCGGTCATGGTTTCATCAGCGTGAACATGATCGCCTTCTGCACGTGCAAACGGTTCTCCGCTTCGTCATAGATGACGGAGCACGGGCCGTCGATGACCTCGGCCGCGACCTCTTCGCCGCGATGCGCGGGCAGGCAGTGCATGAAGATCGCGTCCGGCTTCGCGAGCGACATCAGCCGCGCGTCGACGATCCAGCCCGCGAAATCGACCCGGCGCTTTTCGGCTTCCTCTTCCTGTCCCATCGACGCCCAGACGTCGGTCTCGACGACGTCTGCGCCGCGCACGGCGTCTTCGATCGACGTCGTGATCTCGATCTTCGTGCCGGCCTCGTTCGCATCGGCCAGGGCGAGCGCGACGACCGCGGGGTTGGGCATGTAGCCGGACGGCGAGGCGACGGCGATGTCCATGCCTACCTTTGGCGCGCCGAACAGCAGCGAGTGCGCCATGTTGTTGCCGTCGCCGACGTACGCGATCTTCCGTCCCTTCAGCTCTCCGCCGAAGTGCTCCCAGGCGGTGAAGTAGTCGGTCATCGCCTGACAGGGGTGCGAGAGGTCGGTGAGACCGTTGATCACCGGCACGCTGGCGTACTGCGCGAGGTCGGTCACGGTTTTGTGCGCGAACGTGCGCGCCATGATGCCGCTGACGTAGCGCGAGAGCACGCGCGCGGTGTCCTGAATCGGCTCGCCGCGGCCGAGCTGGATGTCGCGCGTGGAGAGGAACAGCGCGTGGCCGCCCATCTGGAACATCCCCACCTCGAACGAGACGCGCGTGCGGGTGGACGACTTCTCGAAGATCATCGCCAGCGTCTGTCCTTCGAGCGCATCGCCGAACTTCTTCGGCTTCTTTTTCATGCCGGCGGAGAGGTCGAAGATCTCCTGCACCTCGGCCGCGGTGTAGTCGTGAATTTCGATGAAGTCCTTGTGACGCATATCGGCGCGCATTCTATGCCGCTATCATTCCGGCATGGGCTTTCAGGTCCCGATGATCGAGGTGGCGGTGACGGTCGCCGTTGCGGGCGTCGCGCCGGAAGAGCACTTCCTCTACCTGGCGCCGTTTTCGGATCGCCGCGAGGGACCCGAAACCGTCTCCGACTATCTGAACGGCCGCCGCCGTTTCTTCCCGATGCTGGCCGGCGGCGTGTCGAAGATGCTGAGCCGCGACCAGATTCTGTGGGTGCGCTACGAGCGGCTGCCGGACATCGCCGAGCTCGACGACACGATCGTCGAGAAGGTGACGCTCATCGAGCTCGCCGACGGCACGCACGTCGAGGGCGTGCTCCCGATCGGCGACCGCCCGCGCGAATCGTCGCGCGTCTCCGACGTGCTCAACGACCCGCGCGAGGAGTTTTTCCGCCTCGACGACGAGAACGAGACGTACTACATCAACAAGGTGTTCGTTCGAAGCGTGACCCCGCGCTGAGGCGGCGTGTCATCCTGAGGCGCGGAGACGCCGAAGGATCCCCTGCGCCGAACGAGATCCTTCGCCGTCTTCGCGGCTCAGGATGACACGGGCACGGGGCGATACCGTCCTTCCTCTTCCAGCTTGATCAGATGCGCGCTGAGCTGGATCTCCGCCGCGCGATGGAGGCGCGCGTCGAGGTCGGGATAGATGCGCGCGCGCAGCTCGGGGATCGATGCCGCGCCGTGCGCGAGCGCCTCGAGGATCTGGCGCTCGCGCTCGAGGCGATGGGCGAGGTACTCGTCGATCAGCGCGACTGCGTCGTCGCGCGTCGGTCCGTGGGCGGGAAAGATGCGCCGCGGATTCTTCTCGCGCAGCTTCTGCAGCGAGCGGAGGTAGTCGCCCATGTGGCCGTCGGGCGGAAAGATCGCCGTCGTGCCGCTGCCGAGGATCGTGTCGCCGGTGAAGAGATCCCCTTCGGCGGTCAAATAGCAGACATGCTCGCTGGTGTGGCCGGGAGTGGCGATGACTTCGAGGCCGTCGACGACATCGCCGTTGGCGACGAGCACGTCGGTCTCCTCGAGCACGCCCCGCGGCGCGACGATGCGCGCGCCGGTCGCGCGCTGCAACGGAATCGCGGCCGGGGCGTGATCGCCGTGGCGGTGGGTGATGAAGATCGTGCGCAGCGCCGGCATCGCGGCGCGGATCGCGTCGATGTGCGACTCGATCGCCGGGCCGGGGTCGAGCACGGCCGAGTCGTCGATGAGATACGTGCGGGTGCCGTCGAGCGTGAACGGGCCGGGATTCGGCGCGGTGATGGAGCGGATGTTCATTGCAGCACCGGTTTCCCCTCGACCAGCACCGGCTCGATCGGCTCGATGACCGCGCCGCGCCGCGACTCGATCAGCTCGGCGACGCTCGCGAACGGGACGATGGCTTCGAGGTTTTTGATCGTCGGAAAGACGAGATGCAGATCGCGGCGCGCGAGCGCCTCCGCGGGCGCGATCCACATCGACTCCACGATCTCCGCGCCGTCGATCGCGATCGCGACGTCGCGCGCGACTTCCGCGAGAAAGAACCAGGTGTCGAAGCGTTTGGGAATGCCGGCGGGCGTGATCCAGCGCGAGGTCGCGACGAGCGAGCCGGCATCGACGCGCACGCCCGCTTCCTCGAAGGTCTCTCGCGCGGCCGCGTGGCGAACCGACGCGTCCTGCCGCTCGACGATGCCGCCGGGAAAGACCCACGCGTTCGGGACGAACGAGCTCTTCGCGCTGCGCCGCAGCAGCAGCACTTCGAGCGGCGCGTCGCGCAGCACGATGACGCTCGCGGCGGGCAGCGGCGTGACGGCGTTCAGCATCGCCCCTGCCATCCGACCCATTCCTCGCCGTCCGGGCCGCGCTCTTTCTTCCAGATCGGAACCGTTTCCTTGATGCGATCGATGAGCATCCGGCTCGCCGCGAACGCTTCGGCGCGATGTGGCGATGCGGCGACGATCGCGATCGATGCGTCGCCGACGACGAGATGCCCGAGGCGATGCACGACCGCGATCGCGGCCTCGGGATACGCCGCTTCGACGTCGCGCACGATCGCGTCGATCTCCTTCTCCGCCATCGGGCGGTAGGCGTCGTAGAAGATCGACTCGACGGGCCTGCCGTCGTGGTGATTGCGCACCACGCCCTCGAACAGTACATACGCGCCGTCGGACGGACGCATCACGCGGCGCACGAGCGCCTCCGAGTCGATGGGATCGTCGGTGAGGTAGCTCGACACCAGCTCAACCACCCGCCACCGGCGGGATGAACGCGAGCTCGTCGCCTTCGCACAGGACGGTCTCGGGCTCGGCGTAGCTTTCGTTGACGGCGATCATCGGCGGCTGTACGTAGTCCGCGAGCTGCGCGTACATGCCGCGCAGCGACTGCCACACGTCCCGCGCCGTCGTCCCCTCGGCGAGCGAGAGCTCGCGAGCATCGGTGCCGGCGACATCGCGCAGCACGGCGAAGAAGAGCAGCCGCACCTTCATCGCCGCATTCTATCGGTAGAATGAACGCCCGATGTTTTCCGCCGACACCCGCGTCTCCGACGCGCTGCAGATCCATCCGAAAGCGCGCTGGGTCTTTGCCGCGTACCACATCGGCGGCTGCAACCGCTGCGAGCGCGCGACGGATGAGACGCTCGCGCAGGTGGCGCAGGGATACGGGCTGCCGCTGGAGCGGTTGCTGGCGGATCTGAATGCGCTGGCTAAAAGCGGTACCGCACTCCCACCGTCGTATGCACATTGTGCGGCTTCGGGATCGTGATGCCGGAGAGGCCGGTGAAGTCGTCGCGATCGAACGGCGACGTCGTGACGATGTCGACGACCTGACCCTCGAGAGCGAAGCGGTCGCTCCATTGCCATGCGAGGCCGGCGCCGGCGGCGGCGCCCCATTCGGAGCGCGAGCCGCTGAAGACGCGAATGGTCTCGTCCGCGTTCGAGCGTCCCACGGGGCGATACATCGCGAACGCCGGCCCGATCAGCAGATGAAAGCGGAGTGAGCCGCGCGGATTGACGCGAAAGACGATCGGCGCCATCACGGTCGTCACATCGAGCTCGCCGGCGTCGAGCGAGAAGTCGTCGTCCGGATCTTTCACGGACAGGGGCGAGCGCGTGAACGCGCCTTCGACGCGAATCGCCCAGCGCTCGCTCAGCGAACGCTCGAGGTCGACGGCGAGGCCGGCTCGCGTCGCGGCGGAGAGCGTCTGGGTCGTAACGACGGACGGCTGGTCGGGACTGCCGGGTCCGCGCTGGCGGCGCTCGACGAAGTCACCAAAAACAAACGCTCCGGTTCCGACGCCGAGGCTCCAGTTCCGGGCGGAAAGAGGGGCGGCGGCGAGCAGAAGCGCGCCGATGGTCAGGAGTTTCTTCATGGTGGCTGGTCAGAATTGCAACCTCAGAGCCAGTTCAGGAAAAAGTTTCCGGCGGAAAACGTCAAGTGGACGCATGAGCGTTTTTTCACAAACAGCCGCCGTATCTCGCTTGATTGCTGAGACTTCGACGGTTGCGAGCGCTACAAGCGCTCGGTTTGGGCGATTTTTGACCCGCCGGATCGAAGTTGGCCTGCTTCTAGCAGAAGGCTAGGTCACGATGAATCAGGTTTCGACAATGAAAGCGAAACCCCATTTGCGCGGGTCCCATCTCATCTGCCTGCGCCAAGTGGCCGCTGCGGGCTCCCTCCTTGACTATTGGACCGATTTTGGACGATTACTCACTTAGCTTCCTTGAACCCTACCAACTGGCCGCAGCGGTCCAACCCGAAGTAGCACAAACGGAGCCGAAAGGCTCCGTTAGTGCTTTCTAAGGGAAAAGTGAAAAGGTAAAAGGAGAAAGTGGCTTCGCCGGTTGCGCGCGTCGCGTGTTGGAAGCTCAGCTACTTTCACCTTTGACCTTTTACCTTTCAACCCGTTGCCTATAATCCGCCCCCGTGCCGAAGAAACGCCCGAGCTTATTCATCATCGACGGCAGCAACAACGTCTACCGCTCCTACTTCGCCATCCGCAACCTGACGACTTCGGCGGGGTTTTCGACGAACGCGGTCTACGGCTTCATCACGACGCTGCGGAAGCTGCTGAAGGATCACAACCCCGACAACATCGCCGTCGCGTTCGATGAAGGGCGCGAGACGGCGCGGACGACGCAGTACGCGGACTACAAGAAAGACCGCCGGCCGATGCCGGACGATCTCGTCGTGCAGATCCCGCTCGTCTACGAAGTCCTCGAAGGCTTCGGCATCCCGGTGATCCGCTCGATCGAGTGGGAGGCGGACGACTTCATCGGTTCCCTCGCCTGCACCGCGCGCGACCGCGGCTACGACGTCGTCATCGCCACCAGCGACAAGGACTTCTTCCAGCTCGTCGGCGACGGCATCCGCCTCTACCATACCGGCCGCGAGATCCTGTACGACGCGAAGGGCGTCGAAGAGGTATTCAGTCTTCCGCCGGAGAAGGTCGTCGACGTGATGGCGATCTGGGGCGACGCGATCGACAACATCCCCGGCGTCCCGGGGATCGGCGAGAAGGGCGCGAAGACGCTGATCCGCGAGTTCGGCTCGCTGGAGGGCGTGTACGAGAACCTCGATCAGATCAAGCGCGCGTCGCAGAAGAAGTCGCTCGAGGACAACCGCGACAAGGCGTTCCTGTCGCGCGAGCTGGCGAGGATCAAGTGCGATCTCGATCTGCAGATCGACTTCGACACGCTGAAGCGCAGCGAGCCCGATCGCCCGAAGCTGCACGAAATCTTCTCGCGCCTCGAGTTCGCGTCGCTGATGCAGGAGTTCCTCCCCGAGGCGCCGCAGGCGCCGCGCGAGTACCGTGCTGCGGCCTCGGCGGACGACATTCGCGAGCATGCGGCCGGCGAGGTCCTCGCGGTCTGGGTCGAGCCGGCGACCATCGAAGGCTTCGACGCGCCGATCGCCGTGTCGCTGTCGGCGAAGCCCGCCGGCTCGCTCCTCGTCCCGCTCTCCGCAACGCTCGGCGGCACCGCGGACATGACGGCCGCGCTGCGCGAGCTGCTCGCGTCCGACAAAACGTTCGTTGCGTACGACGCCAAGGCGCAGGAGCGCCGTTTGCGCGCGGCCGGGCTGCCGGTGCCGAAGCGCTGGTCCGACGTCATGCTGATGTCGTACGTGATCAATCCCGGCCTGCCGAGCCACTCGCTGCCGAACATCGCGCGCGACCGGCTGAAGCAGGACGTGCAGGCGCGCAAGGACGTGCAGAAGACCGCGCCGCTGTTCGAGCTGGACCACGAGATCGGCTCCTCACCCCTCGGCGCATATCAGGACTACCTCGGCGACAAGTCGGATGTGACCATCGCGCTGCACTCGATCCTCGAGCCCGAGCTGCGCCGCGACCGCGCGCTCCTCGACATCTACGAGCGCATCGAGATGCCGCTCTTCCCGGTGCTCGGGCGGATGGAAGAGCGCGGGATCCGCGTCGACGCCGCCCTGCTGCGCACGATGTCGGCGACGATGGGCGCGCAGCTCGCGGAGCTAGAGCAGCAGATCTACAAAGAGGCGGGGACGGAGTTCAACATCAACTCGCCCCTCCAGCTCGGCCACATCCTCTTCGAAAAGCTCAATTACCCGGTCATTAAGAAAACGAAGACGACGAAGAGCTGGTCGACGAGCGTCGAAGTGCTCGAGGAGCTGGCCAGCCACGGCTTCACGGTGCCGCAGCTCATCCTCCAGCATCGCGAGCTGCACAAGCTCAAGGGCACGTACATCGACGCCCTGCCGCAGCTCGTCGGCAGCGACGGCCGCGTGCACACGACGTTCAATCAGGCCGTCGCTGCGACGGGCCGCCTTTCCTCGTCCGATCCGAACCTGCAGAACATTCCGATCCGTACGCAGACCGGCCGCGAGATCCGCAAGGCGTTCATCGCCGACGAGGGCTCGGTGCTGCTGTCCGCCGACTATTCGCAGGTCGAGTTGCGCATCCTCGCCCACATCTCGCAGGACGAGTCGCTGATCGAGACCTTCCGCAGCGGCGCGGACATCCATCGCGCGACGGCGTCGGGCATGTTCAACATCCCCGGGGAGGAGCTGACCGCGGAGCAGCGCCGCGCGGCGAAGACGATCAACTTCGGCGTGCTGTACGGCATGTCGGCGTTCCGCCTCTCGAACGAGCTGAACATCTCGACCGGCGAGGCGAAGGCATGGATCGAGGCGTACTTCGCGCGCTATCCGAAGATCCAGGAGTATCTCGACCGCACGCTCGAAGAGGCGCGCACGACCGGGAAAGTGTCGACGCTGTTCGGACGCGTGCGGTACATCCCCGAGATCCAGAACCGCTCGTTCACCGTGCGCGGCAACGCCGAGCGGATGGCGACGAACGCCCCCATCCAGGGAACGGCCGCGGACCTGCTGAAGATGGCGATGATCGCGCTGGAGAAGAAGCTGACGGACCACGCGCGCGGCGCGCGAATGCTGCTGACGGTGCACGACGAGATCGTGATCGAGGCGCCGGAGCCGGTCGCCGCCGAGGTGGCCGGAATCGTGAAAGAGACGATGGAGAGGATCTATCCCCTCGCCGTGCCGCTGGCCGTGGACGCGCACTGGGGAAAGAGCTGGTACGACGCGAAAGAGTGAACCGCCGAACTCTGGTCCTTCTCCTCGCTCTCGTTTGCGCAGGATGTAAACAGCAGGCGCCGCAGCAAAAGGCGCCGCCGGCCGCCGGTCCGCAGCTCCGCGCCACCGTCGTCACCATCCGCACCACGCTCGAGCCGGACCGGAAGACGCTCCTGCACACGCTCGTCATCGGCGGCGGACGCGCGCGCAGCACCGACGAGCAGGACCAGTGGCGGCTGTTCGACATGAAGGCGAAGACGGTCACCTTCGTCGACGACATCGCGAAGACGGCGCGTACGGAGTCGCTCGACTCGCTGCTGAAGAAGCATCGCGAGAGGCTGGCCGAGCCGCTGCCGCCGCACTATCCGCGCGCGTACGTGAAGCGCACCGGCGAGAAGCGGACGATGCAGGGCGTCACCGCGGAAGAGACGCGCATCGACGTCGGCGGCTACAGGCGCGAGCTGTGGCTCGCGGAGCATCGCGCGATTCCGGGCGGCCTCTTCGCGATGATGCAGGCCAGCGACGGACCGTCGTCGCCGCTGGCCCCGATGATGCGCGCGGCCGATGACGTGCTCACCCGCACGCCCGGGTTCCCGCTGCTCGACCGCGGCGAGGTCACGATCGGCGACAAAAAGCGCGTCACCGACCGCGAGGTCGTGGGCATCGCCGAGCGCAACGTGCCGCAGGCGTTGCTCAGCGTGCCGGCCGGCTACCGCGACCTCACGCCGAAGCCGGCCGCGCCAAAGTGACGGGCTCGCGCGCCTCCGACAGCCGCGCCAGCGTGAACGCGCCGAGCGCCATCACGAGATCGCGCACGGCCACGTCGAGGAAGCGCCCGCTGGTGACGAGGCTCAGCGCGATGACGGTCAGCCATGCCGCGACGACGTAGCCGCCGAGGCGCGTGAGACCCGCGAGGATGACCAGGCCGGCGATCACCTCGATCACGCCCGCCACCCGCATCAGCGCGCCGGCGGAAAGCGGCGAAACGCTCGCCAGCAGCGGACTCACGTACTGCTCCCAGTTCGTGAGGATGTTGAAGAACTTGTCGAGGCCGGCGAGAAACGCGGTCAGGCCGAACGCGATGCGCAGGCTCAGGACGGCGGAATGGACTCGTGAATCCATGGTTTATTTCCTCCTGCGACATTGGAGTGTTCGCGCGGCGAAGGGTGACATGTCACCTTTCCGGCCCTCGCGACTCTGATCCTGTATGAACCTCGCGCATGCAGTCACGACCGAGCAGCTCAGCGACCTCGACGTCGTGCATCGCGTCGTCGGCGGCGACACGGCGATGTTCGAGATCCTGATGCGCCGCTACAACCAGCGCGTCTACCGCGCGGTGCGCGCCGTGCTCCGCACCGACGACGAAGTCGAGGACGTGATGCAGCAGGCGTATCTGAACGCCTTCGCGCACCTCCGCCAGTTCGCGGACCGCGCACAGTTCTCGACGTGGCTGATTCGCATCGCGGTGAACGAGGCGCTGGCGCGGCTGCGCAAACGGGAGCGGCTCGCGTGGGACGGAGACGAGGACGTGATGAGAACGATCGAATCGGTGGCGCCGGATCCCGAGCAGCAGGCGCAGACGTCGCAGCTGCGCGCGGTGATGGAAGAAGAGCTCGCGGCGCTGCCGGCGAACTATCGCACCGTGCTGGTGCTGCGCGACGTCGAAGGGTTGTCCACCGCGGAGACCGCGAGCTGCCTCGAGGTCTCCGAGGAAGTCGTGAAGACGCGGTTGCACCGGGCGCGGGGGATGGTGCGCGAGCGGATCGCGTCGCGCGCGGGCGCGACGCTCACGTCGGTGTATCCGTTCGGCAATGCCCGCTGCGACCGCGTCGTCGAAGCGGTGATGGCGCGCCTGCGCTGATCACAGCACCTGCCGCGCGTCGCCCACGCGCTTCGTCGCGCCCTCGCGGTCGAAATACTCGAGCAGAGGGATCGCGACCTTGCGCGAGATCCCGAAAAGGTCCTTGAACTGCGCGACGTCGATGGTCTGGTTCTTCTTCGCCGCCAGCGTCTCGCGCGCGCCGGCGATCGTGTCGCGGTGCACGTACACCCCTTCCGCGAGCCGGACGAGCGCCCCCTGTTTCACGAGGTAAGCGATCACGCCTTCGATCACCTTCGGCTTCTGCGGAATCGCTTTGATGATCTCCGAGACAGCGGGCGTCTGCAGGCCCGCCTCCGCAAACCGCGACTCGATGTTCCGCGCCAGCTCGCCTTCGGCGCCGCCGAGCGTTTTCGAGCGGCCGGGGATGTCGAGCGCGTCTCCCTGGACGACCGCGATCTTCTGATTCGCGAGATCGCCGAGGAGAAAGTTCACCGGCGCGCCGTGCGGAATGAGCTTCTGCACGAACTCGCCCTTCGGTACGCTCACCGCCATCTTGTTGTCGCGGAAGTAGTGCTGGAGAAACTCCATCGCGCGCCTGCGAAAGTCCGCCAGCACGTCCGTGTGCAGATACGTCGTTCCGACGGAGACGACGTTCGGCACGCGCTTCAGCTCCTTCGCGAGCTTCTCGCCGCGGATGCCGGTGCGCGCCTGGACTTCGTCGAGCGGCAGTCCGCGCAGCTTCTGCAGCTTCGCCATCAGCTCGACGCGCTCGGGAAGCGTTCCGCTCGCGAGCGTCTCGAGGATCTCGCCGCGCGTGCCGCGGCTCAGCTTCGGCAGGTGCGCGTCGAGGATTACGCCGCCGCCGATCGTGTACGCGGGCGAGTAGCGGCGGATGACGAAGCGATCGCCCGCGACCGCCACGACGGGGGATTCGAGGCGAATCTGCACGTAGGCGCTGGTTCCTGGCTTCAGCTCGCCGTCCGTATCGTCGACGAAGCGCACGTTGCCGAGGAGCTCGGACGACAAATGATGAAAGCGGATGCGCGTCTGCTCCTTCAGCGGCTTCGCATCGCCGAGCAGTTCGAGGCGCACGGTGATGATCTGCGAGGTGCGGAGCCTGTTCGGATGCAGCACCTGCTGCCCCCGGCGCAGGTCGTCCAGGGCGATGTCGGAGAGATTCATCGACGTCCGCTCGCCCGCCGACGCCTGGTCGCGCGGCTCGCCGTGGACCTGCACCGCGCGCGCGCGGCTGCGCAGCCCTCCCGGCAGCACCTCGACTTCGTCCTCGACGTTCACCGCGCCCGAATAGGTCGTGCCGGTGATCACGGAGCCGAAGCCCTTCATCGTGAAGACGCGGTCGATCGGGAGGCGGAAGAGGCGCGTGGTCGCGTCGCGGTCGTCCACGCCGGCGACCGACTGCACGATCGCCGCGCGCAGCTCGTCGAGTCCCGCGCCGGTGGTGCTGCTCACGGGCACGATCGGCTTGCGCTCGAGGAAACTGCCGGCGACGAGGTCTTCGACTTCGAGGCGCACCAGCTCGAGGATGTCGCGCTCGACGAGATCGCTTTTCGTGACCGCCACGACGCCGGCGGGGATGCCGAGGAGACGGCAGATCGCGAAATGCTCGCGCGTCTGCGGCTTGATCGACTCGTCCGCGGCGACGACGAGCAGCGCGCTGTCGATCCCGCCGACGCCGGCGAGCATGTTCTTCACGAAGCGCTCGTGGCCCGGCACGTCGATGAAGCCGATCTGGTAGTCGTCGGTGAACCAGCTCGCGAACCCGAGGTCGATCGTGATCCCGCGCCGCTTCTCCTCGGGCAGGCGATCGGTGTCGATCCCCGTGAGCGCGCGGACCAGCGACGTTTTCCCGTGATCGATGTGGCCGGCCGTGCCGACGACGCGTTTCTTGCGAGACATTTCTCGTGTCATGCTGAGACGAAGGCGAAGCATCCCCTGCGGCAGGCGCAGAGCGCAAGTCGGCGGGAGATCCCTCGACTTCGCTCGGGATGACACATTCGATCGAGATCCACGCCGCCGACGGTTTCGTCCTTCGCGCAACGCTTTACGACGCGCAGAGCGATCGCGCTGTTCTCATCGCCTCGGCGATGGGAGTGAAGCGCCGCTATTACGACGCGTTCGCGCAATTTCTCGCCTCGAAGGGCATCAGCGTCGTCACGTTCGACTACCGCGGCATCGGCGAGTCGCGTCCGGCGTCGCTGCGCGGGTTTCGCGCGACGCTCGCGGAGTGGGGGAGGCTCGACGTCACCGCGGCGATCGACTGGATCGCGCGCGAGCTGCGCCCGCGCTCGCTCGCGTACGTCGGGCACAGCGCGGGCGGGCAGCTGGCGGGGCTCGCGCCGAACATCGAGCATGTCGAGCAGTTCGTCTTCGTCTGCGCGCAGAGCGGCTACTGGCGCCACTGGCCGGGCATGCGCGCGTGGGGTCTCGGCGCGCTCTGGGTCGCGATGCCGCTGATCTCGCGCGTTGTCGGCTGGTTTCCCTCGCGCACGCTCGGCCTCGGCAGCGACCCGCTCCCGCGCGAGGTTGCCTCGGAGTGGGCGCGATGGGGACGCCATCCCGACTATCTCTTCGGCTACAACGATCCCGAGCCGTTCGCGCGCATCACCGCGCCGATCCTCGCGTGGAGCTTCGCCGGCGATCACTACGCGCCGAAGCCCGCGGTCGATGCGCTGCTGCGGCATTACAGCGCCGCGCCGGTCACGCGGCGGCACGTGACCGATCGCGGCATCGGCCACTTTGGCTTCTTCCGCCGCGGGCAGGCGGAAGATCTGTGGAATGAGACGCATGCGATAATCGCGGCGGTTCCCGAATAAAAGGAGATCCGGTATGCCGCTCCTCGTGCGAGCTTTCCCCGTGCAGCGCGGCCGTGCCGAAGTCGAGCAGTTCGCGGCGGAGATGCGGCAGCGATCCGAGGACACGCGGCGCTTCTATATCGGCTTCGGCGTACGGCGCGAGTCGTGGTTCTATCAGGACACGCCGTCCGGCGCGCTGGTGATCAGCGTGACCGACGTGGCTGACCCTCTCGAGGACGCGGCGCGCGAATATGCGCAGACGACCGAGCACTTCGCGTCGTGGTTCAAGCGCCGGGTGACCGAGCTCTCCGGCATCGACCCGAACGAACAACCCCTCGGCCCGCCGACGGAAATGATCTTCGACTCGTCGGGCGCCACGCTGCCGCCCGACATCCGGATCGCCGCGCGGATCTATCCCGTGCACAGCCGCGAGGCGGTGATCGAGTTCGCCGACGAGCTTCGCGCGTACGCCGACAAGACGCGCGCGTTCTACGAAGGCTTCGGCGTCCCGCGCGAAGTCTGGTTCCTGCAGCAGACGAGCGAGGGCCCGATCGTCATCGGCGTGACCGCGCTCGGCGAGCCCGAGCGCGTGCAGGAGTACGCGGAGACGAACGAGCCGTTCGCGGCGTGGTTCAAGCAGCGCGTGATCGACGTGACCGGCGTCGATCCGAACGAAACGCCGCTCGGCCCGCCAAGCGAGCAGGTGTTCGAGTTCCAGGCGTGATCGAGTTCGGCGGCGTCCTCACCAAAGCGCTCCTCGAGCGCGCCCGGCAGCGGTATCCGGGACGCACGGGCCTCATCGCCGGCCTGTTGCTGCTGATCACGGGCATCGTCGGCTTTCTGCTGCAGCCCGCGCCGCTGGAGCCGGCGCGTCATTACCTGCCGATCTTCGCCGCGCTCCTCGGCGGCGTGATCGTGACCGCGGCGCTCGGACGGCGCAGCGAGCAGGTTCCGGACGTCGCGGTGAGCGGCAGCGTGAGCGAGCAGCGCATCACGATCCGCGTCGGCGGGCACGAGGAACATGTGCAATGGCAGGACTTCTCCGGCGCGGTCAGCGGCGACGACTACGTCGTGCTGCAGCGCTCGCAGTTCTTCACGTTCATCCTCGGGCGCGAGCTCTTTCGCGACGACGCGAGCTGGAACGAGCTCCGCGCGATCGTCGCGCGCAGCGTGCCGCCGGTCCAGCCGCAGACGCCGCGCCGCACGCTGGCGATGGTGCTGATCTGGGTCGCAATCCTCGCGGCCGTGATGCTCGTCTACTTCTGGGTCACTCGCCCCGCGTAAACCTCCTTCAGCTGCGGCGGCACGTTCCCGCTCTGTCCGAGCGCCTCCTTCAGCTCGCCGGCGTTCACGATCGCCTGGCCGCGGAAGTGATTGTTCGTGATCACGTACGTCTCCGCGCGGCGACCCATCGACTCGATGCGCTTCACCCACGGCTCGAGCTCGTCCTTCGAGTAGAGATAGTTGTAGCGCTCCCAGGTCTCCCCGTGCGCGAACCACTTCTCGTAGTTGCGGCCGTGCAGGCGCGCGTACGCGACCGGGCCGGTGACGGTGTCGGACGGCTTCACCGAATCGTGGAAGAGCGGCTGATCGACGTTCACCCAGCCGACGTTCTGCTCGTCGAGAAAACGCAGGAACTCGTCGTCCTGAAACGACGCGTGGCGCACCTCGAGCGCTTTCGGATACTCGTCGAAGGCGCGGAACAGCGCGGTGAGTCTGTCGCGCGACTCTTCGGAGTTTTTGAAGCTCCACGGAAACTGCAGCAGGATCGCGCCGAGGCGCTTCGCGTCCATCAGCGGATCGAGGTAGTTGCGGAACGCCTTCACGTCTTCGTCCGAGAGCGGCGCCTCCTCGTGCGTGAACCCGCGAAAGACCTTCGTCGTGAACCGGAAGTCGCGGTTCGGGGCGACGCGGCGCACCCAGCTCTTCGCATGCGTCGGCGGAGGGATGCGGTAGAACGGCGAGTTGATCTCGATGGTGTCGAAGAACGACGCGAGATAGGCGAGCTGATCGAACTTCGAGCCGTGCTTCGGATACACGGTCCCTTCCCAGTCGGTGTAGCTCCACCCGGCGGGTCCGACGCGAATTTCGTTTGTTTCCAACAATGGTCAATACCTTGACAAGCTTATTTGGAGCTGTATCAGTTTCGTTGCCTTCGCTCAGACAACTATGCTAAAAGCGCGCTATCGGAAACAGTGCGAGAACTCCATTTTTCGGACAGCGGCGTTCGCGGGAGAGTCGTGTTGATTCCGGTGCTTCGGAAGGGGGCGATTCCTAACGCACTCGTCGTAACAATTCGGTTCAGCGGGGGCAAGGTCGCGGCCCCCCGCACGTGTCACCGCTGCGGCAATTAGTCTTTCACGGTAACGAATTTTAGGAGATCAGGTTTTCATGGATACGTTCAACGACAAATCCCTCAATTGCGCTGACTGTGGCCAGGAGTTCGTGTTCAGCAAGAACGAACAGGCGTTCTACGCGGAGCGTGGATTCACGAATGAACCGAAGCGTTGCAAGAACTGCCGCGACAAGAGAAAAACCGCCCGCGACGGCAACGGTGGCGAAGGCCGCTCGCGCCAGATGGTCAGCGTGACCTGCGATTCCTGCGGAATCCCGACCGAGGTTCCGTTCACGCCCGTCAGCGGAAAGCCCGTGTATTGCCGCGATTGCTACAACCAGCGCCGCTCGTCCAGCCGTTCGTCCAGCTGGGCGTAAACCACTCAGTACCCTCAAACGAAAGCGGCCGGCGTATGCCGGCCGTTTTCGTTTGGGGGTGCTGTTGTAGAATCCCGCGCGTTTTGACTCGCCCTCTCCTCCCTCCCGTCGACACCGTCCTCGATCTCATCGGCAACACGCCGATGGTGCGCCTGACGTCCATCCCCGGGCCGGAGGACGCCGAGATCTACGTCAAGATGGAGCTGCTGAGCCCCGGCTTCTCCGTCAAGGACCGCATCGGCATCGGCATGATCGAGCGCGCCGAGCGCGCGGGCGTGCTGAAACCGGGCGGCACGATCATCGAGCCGACCGCGGGCAACACCGGCGTCGGCCTCGCGCTCGCGGGCGTGCAGAAGGGCTATCGCGTCATCCTCTGCGTCCCCGAAAACTTCTCGCTGGAAAAGCGCGAGATCATGAAGGCCCTCGGCGGCGAAGTCATCCTCACGCCGAAGGAGGCGGGGATGAAGGCCGCCATCGCGAAGGCCCAGGAGCTCGCGGCGGAGATCGAGGGCGCGTACGTGCCGCAGCAGTTCGCGAATCCGTTCAACACCGAGTCGCACTACGAGACCACCGGCGCGGAGATCCAGGAACAGATGGACGGCCGCATCGACGCGTGGGTCGCGGGCGCGGGGACCGGCGGCACGTTCACCGGCGTCTCGCAGTATCTGCGCGAGCGCAACCCCGACGTCTGGTGCGTCGTCGTCGAGCCGCAGGGCTCGATCCTCAAGGGCGGCGAGGCGGGACCGCACGAGGTCGAAGGCATCGGTGCGTCGTCGTTCATCCCGCCCGTGCTCGACATGTCGCTGGCGAACGAAGTGATTACCGTCGACGACGATCCGGCGTTCGACATGGTCGCGCGGCTCGCGCGCGAGGAAGGCATCCTCGGCGGCTCCTCGGCCGGCGCGAACGTCGTTGCCGCCCTCGAGGTCGCGCGCCGCCTCGGGCCGGGCAAGCGCGTCGTCACGCTCATCCCCGATGCGTCGGAGCGCTACATCTCCAAGGGCATTTACTCGCGCTGGATCAAGGAGTCCTGACATGGGTTTCTCCACCGACTGCATCCACGCCGGCCAGGAGCCGGAGCCGCACACCGGTGCGGTCACGATCCCGATCTACCAGACGTCGACTTACGTGCAGCCCGAGCTCGGACGCCACAAGGGATACGAGTACGCGCGCACGCAGAACCCGACGCGGGCGGCGCTCGAGGCGAACATCGCCGCGCTGGAGCGCGGCAGGCATGGGCACTGCTTCGCGTCCGGCATGTCGGCGATCGACGTCGTCTTCCGCACGCTGAAGTCGGGCGATCACGTCGTCGCCGGCGAGAACATGTACGGCGGGTCGTACCGCCTCTTCAACCGCGTGCTGGAGAAGTTCGGGCTCGAGTTCTCGTACGTCGACACGTCGGACGCCGACGCGGTGCGCGGCGCGATGCGCGAGAACACGAAAGTCGTCTACCTCGAGACGCCGACGAATCCGATGATGACGATCACCGATCTCGCCGCCTGCTCGGACATCGCGCACACGCGCGGCGCGATGGTCGTCGTCGACAACACGTTCTGCTCTCCGTACCTGCAGCGTCCGATCGAGCTCGGCGCCGACGTGGTGGTGCATTCGACGACGAAGTTTCTCAACGGTCACTCCGACTCGGTGGGCGGCGTGGTGGTGTCGAATTCGGACGATTTCGCGACGCAGGTCGGGTTCCTGCAGAACGCCGTCGGCGCGATCCTGTCTCCGTTCGATTCGTGGCTGGTGCTGCGCGGCGTGAAGACGCTCGCCGTGCGCATGCAGCGTCACGAGGCGAACGGCGTGGCGATGGCCAGCTACCTCGCGAATCACCGGAAGGTGAAGAAGATCTACTACCCCGGCCTGCCCGATCATCCGCAGCACGAGCTCGCGAAGCGGCAGATGAGCGGCTTCGGCGCGATGATCTCGTTCGACCTCGGCTCGTTCGAGAACGCGAAGAAGTTCCTCGACCGCGTCCGCCTCTGCGCGCTGGCCGAGTCCTTGGGCGGCGTCGAGTCGCTGATCTCGCATCCCGCGAGCATGACCCACGGATCCGTCCCCGAGGAGATGCGCAACCGCCTCGGCATCACGCCCGGCCTCGTGCGCATCTCCGTCGGCATCGAGGACGTCGAGGACCTGATCGCCGATCTCGAGAACGCCTTCGACGGGGTGTGACGGCTATACTCGCGTCGTGCGCGAGATCAACGACGCCTTGCCGGGCGCGGACCTGATCCGCGAGGGTCTGCACGATCTCGAGCGCGGCGTCGAGTCGGTGCCGGCGCTGCTGGTGCTCGTGGGCGCGCCGAGGCTGCGCCGCCTCGGCTTCGACGTGCCCGATACCCCGGACTTTCCCGAGGATCGCCTCTACGACGAGCTGGCGCGCGAGTACGGCAACAGCGCGCATTCAAAGTACAACGCCCTGATCCGAAGACTCGTGAGCTTCGAGCGCGCCGCGACATGCGTCAGGCCGTAGACGCGCCGAGCCTCCGCGCGTTCATGCGCGAGCTGGCCATTCAATCCCGCGCGGAGGGCCGCGTGTACATCACCGGCGGCGCCTCGTCGGTGTTGCTCGAGTGGCGAGCGAAGACGGTCGACGTGGATGTCACGATCATTCCCGAATCGAACGGCGTATTCACAGCGGTCCGCGATTTGAAAGACCAGCTCAACATCAACGTCGAGTTCGCATCTCCCTCGGACTTCATTCCCGAGCTCCCGGGCTGGCAGGACCGAAGCAAATTCATCGTGCGCGAAGGGAAGCTGGACTTCTATCACTACGACTTCTATGCGCAATGCCTCGCGAAGATCGAACGGGGCCATCGGAAGGACCTGGCCGATATCGCGAGCATGATGAGCAGCGGACTTGTAGAGAAAACGCGCCTGCTCCAGCTCTTCGAGCAGATCGAGCCGGAGCTCATCCGCTATGCCGCGATCGACGCCCGCGATTTTCGCCGCGCGGTCGAAACTACAATAGCCACCGCATGAACGTCGTACTGCCTGCCGCGCTCGTCGCCGGCGCGTATGTCATCGGCTCGATCCCGTTCAGTTTCCTCGTCGTCAAGCTGTTCGCGGGGAAGGATGTGCGGGAGCATGGGAGCCGGAACGTGGGTGCGACGAACGTCGCGCGCACGGCGGGGAAGGTGCCGGGGATCGTCGCGCTGCTGCTGGACATCGCGAAGGGGTGGGCGGCGGTGGCGCTGGCGCGGTGGATCGTGGCGCGGCCGGAGTGGCCGTTTGCGCCGGGGACGCAGCCGTGGGAGTCGCGCGAGCTCTGGATCGCGCTGGCGGGGCTGATCGCGGTCCTCGGGCACATGTTCCCGGTGTGGCTGCGCTTTCACGGTGGCAAGGGCGTCGCGACGGCGACGGGCGTGTTTCTCGCGCTCGATCCGCGCGTCATCGCCGCGGCGATGATCGTGTTCGCGATCGTGCTCCTGCTCTCGCGCTACGTCTCGCTCGCGTCGATCCTCACCGCCGCCTCGGTGCCGCTGCTCTTTCGATTCCTCACGCCGGGCGCGCCGTTCTGGCACATCGTCACGAGCATCGCCATCGCGTTCGCGGTGATCCTCAAGCATCACTCCAACATCGCGCGGCTCGCGCAGCGCACCGAGCGGAAGATGGGACAGAAGAAGAAGGACGAGGAATGAAGATTTCGATCATCGGCGCCGGTGCGTTCGGTACGGCGATGGCCGTCACCGCGGCGCGCGCGGGGAACGAGGTGGTGCTGTGGGCGCATGATCCCGGGGTCGCGCAGGCGATCCGCGAGACGGGCGAGAACCCCGACTACCTCGGCGGTGTCGCGCTCGGACCGAAGGTGCGGCTGA
>Ga0134123_10000454_pt1 | contig 27056 bp, 25 predicted proteins | sample KB303_FD_96460 | JGI IMG/M metagenome (GOLD analysis project Ga0134123, IMG submission 96460) | Terrestrial soil microbial communities without Nitrogen fertilizer from Kellogg Biological Station, Michigan, USA - KB3-0-3 | ecosystem: Environmental > Terrestrial > Soil > Unclassified ...
GTAGGCGTCGATCGCACCCTGCTCGGAGACGGCCGCCGCGCCGCGCTCCTTGGGTCGATAGCCGCCCGGGCCATCGGCGTGAGCGGCCGTAACCGCGCCGAGCAGCGCGATCACGGCCAGCCAATGACGCGGGCGTTGCATCAGAACCGCGACGCGGTCAGCTGCACGTCGGCATCCGCCCAAGCCTTCTTGAAGTCGGCTTCGATGAGCTTCGCCTCGTTGGTCTTGTTCTGCGCGCGCAGCGCCTGCGCAAGACCGAACAGTGCCCAGCCGTTCTTCGGATGGCGGCGCAGATCGTCCCAGTACACGCTCTCGGCTTCGACGGGCCGACCCGCCTGCAGCAGCACCGCGCCGAGGTTGTGGCGCACGGGCTGATGCCAATCGTCCGGCTCCGTATAGATCAGCGCGTCTTCGTAGCGCACCGCGCGGTCGAGATGCGCGATAGCCGTGTCGAAGTTGCCTTGCGCCGCTGCGAGCTCGCCATCGAGCACTTCGATGCCGACGCGCAACACCGAGTCCGCAAGGTTCAGCGACATCGAGGTCGGAGCGGCGACCAGCTTCGGATCCCCCGCGATTTTCCTGACCGTATCGATTTCCTTGGCCGCGCCCGCGAAATCCTTCTTGCGAATGAGCGCCATGCCCCGCGCATAGCTGCGCGTGGCGCGCGTGAACATCGTATCGGCGCGCGGCGCCGGCAGCGCGAGGATTTCATCCCATTTGCCGAAGCGCACCAGCGAGTAGTCGTGCGCCAGCAGGAACGTCTGCAGGAGCGGCACATCCTTCAGCGCTTCCACCGGGATCGACTTGGTGGTCTTGTCGGCGGCATCGATCGCCAGCTTGCTCTCGCCGGCCATGGTCGCAGCGAACCACAGGAAGTGGATGTTGTGCGGGTAGTAGGCCATCGGGTACAGGCCCTGCGCGCGACACTGCGAGATGTAGTCCTCGTCAGCGACGACGGCCAGCTGATTGGCCTTCACCGCATCGTTGTAGCGGCCGACGCGCTGGAACAAGTGTCCGGGCATATGCACCAGGTGGCCCGCCGCGGGCGCAAGCGGCAGCAAGCGATCTGCGGCAGCCTCAGCGCGCTCCGGCGTGTTACTCGCTTCCCACAAGTGGATCCACAGGTGCAGCGCGCCGGTGTGATCGGGCTCTTCCTTCAGCGCCTTTTCGAGCGCAGCGGTGATGTCGGCGGTGCGCTCATACGGCACGCCGGCACGCGACCAGTAGTTCCACGGGCTGAGGTCCATGAGCGACTCGGCATACAGCGTCGCCGCGTCCTCATCGTCCGGATACTTCTGGAACAGCGCGCGCATCGCGCCCGCGTAGGCCTGATCGGCCGCGACGCGATCGTCGGCCTTGCCGGTGTAGCGCGCGGCGAGGGCGTCGATGTAGTCGCGCTCACGCTGCGACGCCTTCGCCTTCAGCGCCTGCGCCTGCTTCAGGTGGGCCAGCGCCTTCGGCTCTTCCTCGGGTGCCATCGGCGCATTGATGTTCGGGCCGAGCACCAGCGCCATGCCCCAGTGGGCCATGGCGAGATTCGGATCCAGGCGGGCCGCCTCCGCGAACGCACGGCCGGCCTCCGCATGATTGAAGCCGTAGGCCAGGTTCAGGCCCTGGTTCATGAACAGCTGGGCTTGCTGGGACTGGGTGGTGACCGGAAACACGTGCTTGCCGACCTTCTGCAGGCGCGGCGCGCGCGCCCCGGATTCGGAGGCCGTGTCGAACAGATCGGTCGTGGGTTGATAGTGTTTGTGGACGGGAACTTGGGCGTGCAACGGGGCCGTTGCCAGACCCAGCACGAGTGCAGCGAGGCACAACGGGCGGTGGCGCATAGACGTTCTCCCTGGGGCTTGAGAATTGAAACCCGGGGGTGTTGTACGACCGGGTCGTGAGCCTGAGGTTTGGGCCGTCGTGAATAATGCGTGAATCGGGCGAACGGCGACATTGTCCAGGCGTCGGGTCCGCAATGCTGACTTTCGTAAGCCACGCCAGCCTCGTGTATCGTTCCGGGCCATGCAAGGACCCGAGCCCATCGTGATCGTGACCACCGGCGGCACGATCGACAAAGCCTACTTCGACGCGTTGAGCACGTACCAGATCGGCGAGCCGATCGTGAAGAGGGTGCTGGACGCCGCCAACGTCACGCATCCCTACCGGATCGTCGAATTGCTGCGCAAGGACAGCCTCGAGCTCACCGACGAGGACCGCCAACGGCTGAAGGAAACCGTCGCGGCCCTCGACTCGCGGCGCATCGTGATCACGCACGGCACGGATACGATGACCGCTTCGGCGGTCGTGCTCGCCGCGATCCCGGACAAGACCATCGTCCTGACCGGTGCACTGTCGCCGGCCCGCTTCAGCGACAGCGATGCACCTTTCAATATCGGCATGGCGTTCGCTGCGGCGCAGAGCCTGCCGCCGGGTGTTTACGTTGCGATGAATGGCCGCGTATTCCGCGGCGACAAAGTCATCAAGGATCGCGAGCAACGCAGTTTCGTCGCGAAGAATGAATGAAGTGACCTCAGCCGGCACCGTTCGACACCTGCAGCAGCTCGACGAGCTGATCAACCGGGTCGTGCGCGAGGCGGAGCTGATTCACGACTACGTTCGGCTGAGATTCCACGGCGGTCTGGTGCTGACGCTGAACAACCCCGTCGAGCTCGATGCGCAGCCGCTGTCTAACTCGGCAGCGGGGCGAACACTGCTCGCCTGCTTGATCGGCCGCGCAGTGAGCGACGTAGCGCGCGCCGCCGACCAGCTGGTGCTGAACTTTCGAGGCGGATCGACGCTGACGATGACTTTGCAGCTGCCGACGTGGCTTGCGCCCGAAGCCCTGACGTTGACCCGTGCGGCTTGATCCTCAGTGCACGTCCCGCCGCTGCTGCGCAGCCTTGCTCTGCAGGCTGAACCGCGGCTCGATGTTCTGGTTCGTGCCCATCACCAGCTGCGCCGTGTAGCTTCCGACCGCCGGGCCATGCTTGAACCCGTGGCCTGAGCCGGCGCCGAGCAGCACTACGTTCTCCCACTGCGGATGGCGATCGATCAGCAGATCGCCGTTCGAGCTGTTCTCGTACTGGCACACGCGCGCTTCGACCAGCGGCCGGTCCGCCATCGCTGGAAAGCGCCGCTGCATGTATTCGCGCACCTTGGCGATGACTGCGGGAGTCGGCGTGCGATCGCCGATGTCGGGATCGATCGGCGGGCCATGCCGATCGTGGGCGACTTTGAGGCCGCGCGACTCGAGGTCCGGTATCCCATAGAAGATGTCGCCGTCGTTGAAGTCGGCCCAGCCGGGCAGGTGGGCGGGCAGGTACCGCGCGTCGCCCGCCGGGGGCGCGAAGAAGAACACTTCCTGGCGCGTCGGGAAAATCCGCTGAGCGAGTATTTCGGGAAAAATCTTCGGCAGCCACGGGCCGCAGGCGAACACGAAGCGCGACGCGCTCAGCGATTCGCCATCGGTCGTGCGGACGGAATCGAACGACGCATCCGGCTTTGGCGGCAGGATCGCCGCCTGGCGATACTCGCCGCCGGCTGCGACGAACTCCTGCAGCAGGGTTTGCACCGCGCGCCGTGCCATCAGGACGCCGCGGTCCGGCTCGTGCAGGCCGAACTCGATGCCGTCCCACGCGATCTGCGGAAAGCGTTTGGCCAGCGCCGCGCGGTCGAGTACTTCGAGCGGGATGCCGATGCGTTGATGCACTTCGATGCTCTGCGTGGCGTACGGCTCGTGGCGGCCGAAGAAAAACACAACCCCCGTAGGGTGGAAGATCGGCAGGCCGGAGCGGCCCGACAGCCACCGCCATTGGTCCAATGATTCCCAGGCGAGGCGCGTGTAGATTTCATCGCGGCCGTACACCGTGCGGGTCATGCGCGATTCGCCGCCCGAGGAAGCGCGGGCGTGGGCCGGGCCCCAGGCATCGAGCAGCAGCACTTTGCGGCCGAGCTTGAGCAGATGCCATGCGGTCCAGGTGCCGAGCACGCCGGCGCCGATGACGATCACGTCTCGACGGCCGGCTTGCACTGCGGACCCGCCCTGTTGGTCGCGCTCCGCAGCCAGCGACTTCACCGTCGAAGCTCCGGCCGCAGCGGCGATGCCCGCGAGCACCGTACGGCGGGAGAAGTGCGAATAGTTCGGCATACTGTCGTTCTCGTTAGCCGGGATTCGATACTCATACGGGCGGCGGCAATCATTGACCGAGGAGCTGAGTAACGCAATGACGAACCTGAGCTATGTGTGCGGCGTCGGCACCGAGCCGCTGCTGTATAAGACGGTCGGCGCGGTGCTGGAGGACGCAGCGGCGCGTTGGGGCGAGCGCGAAGCGCTCATCGTCCGGCATCAGAACATCCGCTGGACCTATCGCGAGCTCGACGAGGCGGCGGACCGGCTGGCAGCCGGGTTACTGCAGCTGGGCTTCGTGCCCGGCGACCGCATCGGGATCTGGGCGCCGAACCGCTACGAGTGGGTCGTCACGCAATTCGCCAGCGCGAAAGCCGGCCTGATTCTCGTCACGATCAATCCGGCGTATCGAACCTCCGAGCTGGAATACGCGCTCAACAAAGTCGGCTGCAAGGCGCTGGTGCTCGCGCCGAGCTTCAAGACCAGCGATTACGCCGCGATGCTCGACCAGATCCGCTCGAAGGTGCCGCTGCTGCGCGCAGCGATCCTCACCGACGATGCGCCGCGCCCGGGCTTCCTGCGCTATGCCGATGTGGCATCGTCCGGCACGGCGCAGGATCTCGCTCGGGTGCGCGAGCTGCGCTCGCAGCTGCAGCCTGAAGACGCGATCAATATCCAGTTCACCAGCGGCACGACCGGCTTGCCGAAGGGCGCGACGCTGTCTCATCACAACATCGTCAACAACGGCTACTTCGTGGCGAAGCGCATGACGTTCACCGAGAACGATCGTCTGTGCATTCCGGTCCCGCTGTATCACTGCTTCGGCATGGTGATGGGCGTGCTTGGCTGCGCCACGCACGGCGCCGCGATGGTTTTCGCCGGCGAGGCTTTCGAGCCGAAGAGTCTGCTGGAGGCTGTCGAAGCGGAGCGCTGCACGGCGTTGTACGGCGTGCCGACGATGTTCATCGCCGAGCTGGAGCATGCCGAGTTCAAGCGCTACGACCTGCGCACGCTGCGTACTGGCGTGATGGCGGGCGCGCCGTGTCCGGTGGAAGTCATGAAGCGCGTGATCTCCGACATGCACATGAAGGAAGTCACGATCTGCTACGGCATGACCGAAACGAGCCCGGTCAGCTTCCAAAGCTGCCGCGACGACACGTTGGAGCAGCGGGTCACGACGGTAGGCACGATTCACCCGCATCTCGAAGTGAAGATCGTGGACCCCGAAGGCCGTGTCACGCCGCGCGGCGAGCGCGGCGAGCTGCTGACGCGCGGTTACAGCGTGATGCACGGCTACTGGGACGACGAAGACAAGACGAGGCAGGCCATCGACGCGCAAGGCTGGATGCACACCGGCGACCTGGCGACGCTCGACGCATCGGGCTACTGCAACATTGTCGGCCGCGTGAAAGATCTGATCATCCGCGGCGGCGAGAACATCTCGCCGCGCGAGATCGAGGAGTTCCTGTATCGCCACCCGAAGGTCCAGGACGTGCAAGTTTTTGGCGTGCCGGACCGCCGCTACGGCGAAGTGGTGTGTGCGTGGATCAAGCTGAAGGCGGGCGAGCGCAGCGATGCCGAGGCGATCCGCACGTTCTGTCGCGAGCAGATTGCGCACTACAAGGTGCCGCAGCACATCCGCTTCGTGGAGCAGTTCCCGATGACGGTCACGGGGAAGATACAGAAGTATCTGATGCGGCAGGAGATGAGCCGGGAGCTCGCGGTGAGCGAGGAGAAGACAGCGTAGCTCGGAGTCGGGCTAAAGCCCGACCTACAGCGCGCTACTGAACGTGGCTCATCAATTCCTGGCGTACGACAGCGGGCGTCATTCCCAGGATCTTGCGCATGTGCCGGGCCAGGTGGCTCTGGTGGGCGAAGCCCGCCGCGAACGCGACCTGCGCGATCGACAAGCTCCGATCCTGCAGTAGCAGCTTCGCGCGCTCGACGCGCCGACGCAGCACGTACTGATGGACCGGCATGCCGGTCGATTGCCGGAACAGCGTCTTCAGGTGCGACACGCTGACCCCGGCGACCGAGGCAATCTCCGCGAGCGACAGCTCGCTCTCGAGGTTGTCCTCGATATACGAGATCACCTGCTTCAACTTCCACGAGCCGAACCCGCCAGGGACTTCGCGCATCGGCAGCGAGCGCTGGTTGTGTCGCTGTAGCAGCCGCGCGGCGAGCGCTTTGCCGAGGCTCTCGCGAAACAGTCGTCCGCTGATGCTGCCGGCGTCGATGTCGGCCTTCAGCGCCCACGCGATGTGCTCGATCACCGGATCGCGCAGCTGAAAGCGATCGGCAATCTCGATGCTGCCGGGATTGACCTCGAGCTCGCTGGCGACTGACTTCAGCAGCGTGTCGGGCACTCGCATGATTAATGTGGTGCCGCCCTGCTTGGTCTCCCACGCCGACGGAGTGCGCGCCGGAATGATGTCGAGGTCGCCCGCGACTTCACGGCCGTGGCGCAGCCGTCCGCCGCGCGAGCACGTGACTTCCACCGACGGCCCGAGGTGCATGCAGACGATTGCATAGGGCAACGCAGGGATCTGCGTGAGGCCGGGCTGAAACGAATTGATCGCGACGGTGACGGTGGTGTGACCGTCCGATGCGGTGGCGTTTTTGAGGACGGGTTCGCTTACGGAACTCATGTTGTTGCCTCCACGCATTCAGCAGCTGCTGTGCCGAGAATACAACGAATCACCCCATCCTGTGCCAGCAATGCTTTCGGTCTGCCCGTCCATTCATGCTCAGACCGATCTGAACGTGACGCGGGGAGCCATATTCGGCGCGGTTCATGTGCCATTCAGCTACCGGATTCTTCTCGTCCGATTGGGCTGATCACGTCTTTACGGGTGCGCAACGAAACGTCGGCAACGATTAACTATTTCGCAACACTCGATCGGGGAGCGTTCTGATGCTGAATTCCAACAACGTTGCACGTGCAACGGCATCGGGCGCCGTTTTTCGGGTGGATTGCACCCAGGCGCTGCGCGCGAGTGCGGCGCTTTCTCCAGGAGGCTGACAATGGCAACTCAGAATCGTTCCTTGCAACGTGCCGTCCGGCACGTGCTACTGGTCAGCGCCGCCGGCGCTGCCGTGGCTGCGCTGCCAGCGCAGGCACAAGACTCGACCATCCAGGAAGTGATCGTCACCGGCTCGCGCATCAGCACGCCGAATATGACGAGCATCAGTCCCGTCACCGCGATCGCGGCCGAGGACATCGCGGCCAGCGGCAAGGTGCGCGTCGAGGACATCCTCAACCAACTGCCGCAGGCAATGGCGGCGCAGGGTTCCACGATCTCCAACGGTGCCAGCGGTATCGCGACGGTCGATCTGCGCGGTCTCAACGCCAAGCGCACGCTGGTCCTGATCAACGGTCGTCGGCTGAGCCCCGGCAATCCCGACAGCGGCCCGGGCCCGAACTCCGGTGCGCCCGACCTCAACCAGGTTCCGCGCGCGCTGATCGAGCGCGTCGAAGTTCTGACGGGCGGCGCTTCGTCCGTTTACGGCGCCGACGCGGTCGCGGGCGTCGTGAACTTCATCATGAACACGCGCTTCGAAGGCGTGAAGGTGGAAGCGAACTACACGTTCAACAACCACAAGAACGACAATTCGGCCGCGGACGTCGTGCGCAACGCGGGCTATGCGCTGCCCGATTCCAGCGTCAACACCGGCTACTCGCGCGACTTCTCGTTCGTGATGGGCTCCAACTTCGCCGATGACAAGGGCAACGCGACTTTCTACGCGACGTATCGCGACGTGGAGGCGGTGCTGCAAGGTGAGTACGACTACAGCGCATGCACGCTGAACTCCGGTGATGAATTCACCTGCGGCGGCTCCGGCACGACGTTCCCGACGCGGCTGCGGGCACGCGATCCGCTGACCGGCGACCTCGCGACCAACTACATCATCGATCGCAACTCCGGTGCGCTGCGTCCTTTCAGTCCGGCGACCGACACCTACAACTTCGGACCGTTGAACTTCTACCAGCGTCCTGACGAGCGCTACACCGCCGGCGTGTTCACCGACCTCGAGGTGAGCGACGGCCTGACGGCGTACGGCGAGTTCATGTTCATGAAAGATCGCTCGATCAGCCAGATCGCGCCGAGCGGCTCGTTCGGGCAAGGGTTTACCGTACCGTGCAGCAATCCGCTGTTCACGGCGCAGCAGCGGCAGCTGTTCTGCGAGCAATACGGCCTCTCGACCGCGGCCAACTCCACTGACACCGCGCTCATCTACGTCGGACGCCGCAACATCGAAGGCGGTGGCCGCACGAACGATCTGGGTCACGAGTCGTACCGGGCTGTGATCGGCATGCGGGGCGACTTCAACGACACGTGGTCGTACGACGCTTATGGGCAGTACGGCGAGACCAACTTCACCTCGCTCCAGGAAGCCGACTTTTCGATCACGCGACTCGGTCGCGCGATGGACGTGGTGCGCGACGCGAACGGCAATCCAGCCTGTCGCTCGGCGCTGGCCGTCGGGGACAATCCCCCGGTCGACCCGGGCTGCGTTCCCTACAACGTGTGGCAACTGGGTGGCGTGACGCAGAACCAGCTCGACTACCTGCAGATCCCGCTGGTGCAGCAGGGTGTGACCACGGAGCGGATCGCCAACGCATCGGTGACCGGCGACCTCACCAACTACGGTATCAAGTCGCCCGCGGCGAACACCGGCCTGATGGTGAACTTCGGCGTCGAATGGCGTGAAGAGAAATCCGAGCTGACGCCTGACCTCGCGCTGCTGTCCGGCGACGGCGCCGGCCAGGGTGGAGCGACGACGGCGATCGACGGCAGCTACATCGCGAAGGACATCTTCGCCGAGGCGCGCATGGCGCTGGTCGAAGATAAGCCGATGGTGCGCAGCCTGTCGGTGGAAGCAGGCTATCGCTACTCCGATTACAGCCTCGACTTCACCACCGACACGTACAAGCTGGGCATGGAGTGGACGCCGATCGAAGCCATCCGCGCTCGCGCCAGCTACCAGCGCTCGGTCCGTGTGCCGAATATTGCCGAGCTGTTCGGCGTGCAAGCGGTTGGCCTCGACGGCACTGTCGACGTCTGCGCCGGCACGCCGGTGTTGACGTTCGAGCAGTGCGCGCGCACCGGTGTAACTGCGTCCCAGTACGGCAACATCGATCCCAATCCGGCGTCGCAGTACAACGGCTTCGTCGGCGGCAATCCGGACCTGCAGCCGGAGACGGCCGATACGTTCTCGTTCGGTCTGGCTTTCCAGCCGACCTTCGCGCCCGGCCTGCGCCTGCAACTGGACTACTTCGACATCAAGATCAAGGACGCGATCCAGAACCCGAACGCGGACTTCACGCAGCTGCTGTGCGCGCTGAACGGCGATCCCACCATCTGCGCGCGCATCGTGCGTGACCGGGACGGCTCGCTGACGAATACCGCCAACGGCTTCGTCTTCGACACGTTCGAAAACATCGGTGAAATCCACACGTCGGGCATCGACATCGACGCCTCGTATGCGTTCGACATCGGCTCCGCGGGCCGGCTCGGCTTCGACTTCGTCGGCACGTGGATGAAGGCGCTGGAGACCACGCCGCAGCCCGGCGTGTCGTACGACTGCGTTGGCCTCTACGGCAGCGTATGCGGCGTGCCCGCGCCGGAGTGGCGGAGCAAGCTCGACACCACCTGGCGCACGCCTTGGGCTGGCATCGACGTGACGTTGAGCTGGCGCTACTTCGACGAAGTGGGGCGCGATGCCGAGACCTCGGTGAGCGACAACCCGTTCCTGTCGCAGCTCGGGCAGTTCACCGGCATGCGGCCGACGGACTCCGTGCTCGGCAGCCGCAGCTATCTCGATCTGACCGGGGCGGTGACCATCCAGGACAAGTACACGTTCCGCCTGGGCGTGAACAACCTGCTCGACAAGGATCCGCCGCTGACCGGCAACCTGACCTGCCCGACCGGACCGTGCAACGGCAACACCTGGCCACAGGTGTACGACACGCTCGGCCGACAGATCTTCGGTATGGTCACGATCGACTTCTGAGAATGAGGATGTCGGGCTGAAGCCCGACCTACAGCGCCGCTACGCTGCGAACGTAGCGGCGCCTTTTTTTCGCCTACAATCGGCGGGTCATGCTCACGCCTGCCGACCGCGAACGCTACAGCCGCCACCTCGTGCTGCGGGAGATCGGCGTCGCGGGACAAGAAAAGCTCAAGGCAGCGCGCGTGCTGGTGATCGGCGCAGGCGGGCTCGGCTCGCCCTCGGCGCTGTATCTCGCTGCCTCCGGGGTCGGCACGATCGGCGTGATCGACTGCGACAACGTCGACATGTCGAATCTCCAGCGCCAGGTCATCTACGACACCGCGAGCGTCGGCACACCCAAAGCGACAGCAGCGCGCCATCGTCTGCTTGCGCTCAATCCGCAGATCGAGCTCGTCGCGCATCAGGTCGAGCTGCGCGCCGACAACGTCCTGCAGCTGTTCGAAGGTTACGACATCGTGCTCGACGGCACTGATCGCTTCGGGACACGTTATCTTGCGAACGACGCGTGCGTGATTCTGCGCAAGCCGCTCGTCTCGGCCGCCATTCATCGCTTCGAAGGACAGGCGATGACATACGTGCCGGAACGCGGTCCGTGTTATCGCTGCCTCTTCCCCGCGCCGCCGGGCGAGGGCCTCGTGCCGAATTGCGCGGAGGCCGGCGTGCTCGGCGTCCTGCCCGGTGTGATGGGCACGATCCAGGCGACCGAAGCCATCAAGCTGATCGTCGGTGCGGGCGAGCCGCTGATCGGCCGGCTGCTCACGTACGACGCACTCGCGATGCGCTTCGACGAGTTCAGTTTCAAGCGCCGCGCCGACTGCGCGGTGTGCGGCGATCATCCGACGATCACAGCGCCGCAGGATGCGCCGCAGATATGTACCGCAGAGGCACTCGAGAATATCCGCACACTTGCTGCCAATGAGTTGCGCACACTATTGAAGGAGAGGGGAGCAGCAGTCTCGATCGTCGACGTGCGCGAGCCGCGCGAGTTCTCCGCTTCGCACCTGCCGGGGGCAACGAACATTCCGGTGGGTGAGCTGCACTCGCGCATGGGCTCGCTGCCGAAAGGCCTCGTCGTGTTCGTTTGTCGCAGCGGCGCGCGCAGCCTCACTGCCGCCGCGCTTGCCAGTCGAGCCGGTGTCGAAGATATCGCGCACCTCGAAGGTGGATTACTTGCCTGGGCGCGTGATGTGGATACGGGCTTCGAAGTCGCCCCCGTGTGACTCAGTGACTCATCAACGGTGAACCGCGGTCAATCACCGGTGAAATCAGTTGTTAGGCGCGGATCCAGCGCAGACAATGATCGTCACGCAGCGCTGGGCTGCGACCACCCTCGGGGGCCGCAATGAACGAAGTTTCGGCAGAACGCACCGGCAATCCGGACATGGCGAAGATCGTCTATGTCCTGTACCTGATCGGCCTGCTGACCGGCGTCACCATCATCATCGGCGTGGTCATGGCGTACATCTACAAGGACGACTCGCCGGAGTGGCTGCGCACGCACTACGAAGCGCAGATCCGCGTCTTCTGGATCGGCATCCTGTACTGCATCATCGCGGGCCTGCTGATCTTCCTGCTGATCGGCTTCCTGCTGTACCTGGTCATTGCAGTGTGGTGGATCGTCCGCTGCATCAAAGGCCTCAAGTACCTCGATCAGCGCCAGCCTTACCCGGATTACCAAAGCTGGACCTTCTGAACCCCCTCTGACAGACCTTCTGTCGGACCTTGTGGGCCCCTTCGGGGGCCCAATCTTTGCTGCAGGTCGGAATGGACTATCATGCGCGTCCGGCCCAACGGAGTGCCTGCAGTTGAACGTCAGCGTTTTCGACCTCTTCAAGATCGGTATCGGGCCGTCGAGCTCCCACACGATGGGGCCGATGACTGGCGCGTACCGGTTCATCCGCGAAGTCGAGGAACGCGGTCAGCTTGCTAAGGTCGCGCGCGTGACGGTCGATCTCTACGGCTCCCTCGCGCTGACAGGTAAGGGTCACTGCACCGATACCGCTGTGACGCTGGGTCTCGCTGGCTGGGTGCCGGCGCAGGTCGATCCGGACGCCGCCGCGAAACTCATCGAGGGCGTCCGGCAACAGGGCAAGCTGGCGCTGGCCGGCTCGCAATCCGTCGACTTCCGGATCGATCGCGATATTCACTGGCACTACAAAGAAAGCCTGCCGTATCACCCGAACGCACTGACGCTGCGCGCGTACGACGCGCAGAACGGTCTGGTGCACGAGGGTACGTTCTATTCCGTTGGCGGCGGGTTCGTCGTGACGGAAGCAGAAGCGCAGTCGCCGGCAACGCTCACTACTGGTCCTGCCGTTCCGTTCCCGTTCGAGAACGCCGCCGAGCTGCTCGCGATCGCCGAGCGCGAGAAGCTGCGCATCGCCGACATCATGATGCGCAACGAGTGCGCAGTGCGCAGCGAGCAGGAAGTACGCAGCGGGCTCGATCGCATCTGGGCTGCGATGAGCGCGTGCATCGATCGTGGGCTCCGCGAGGAAGGAATTCTGCCCGGGGGTCTGAACGTCAAGCGGCGCGCGGCGAAGGTGCGCGAGACGCTCGAAGAGCGCGAACGGAACAAGGTTGCCGATCCGCTGATCGCGATGGACTTGATCAGCGCGTGGGCGCTCGCCGTCAACGAGGAGAATGCGGCAGGCGGCAAAGTTGTCACTGCGCCTACGAATGGCGCTGCGGGCGTCGTCCCTGCGGTGCTGCGGTTCTACGATCGTTATTGCAACGGCACGGCGGAAGGCCGGCATACGTTCCTGTTGACGGCGGCGGCGATCGGCACGCTGTACAAGCGCAACGCGAGCATTTCCGCGGCGGAAGTTGGCTGTCAGGGCGAGATCGGCGTCGCGTGCTCGATTGCGGCGGCAGGGCTGGCGGCGGCGCAAGGCGGCACGAACGAGCAGATCGAGAACGCTGCCGAGATCGGCATGGAGCACAATCTTGGCCTGACGTGCGATCCCATTCGGGGTCTCGTGCAGATCCCGTGCATCGAGCGGAACACGGCCGGCGCTGTGAAAGCAGTGGGCGCGGTGCGGCTGGCACTGATGGGCGACGGCACGCATCACGTGACGCTCGATCAAGTGATCGAGACAATGCGCCGCACCGGTGCCGATATGCGCGATTCTTATAAAGAGACCTCGCTCGGCGGTCTCGCCGTGAACGTTCCGGAGTGCTGATTTGAATCGCATCCGCTCCGTGGTGGCGCTCGTCGCCATCCTTCTCTGCGCGCCGCTGTTCGCGAACGACACGCCGCCTGCCAGTCCGCCGCGCTACACGTTCTCGTGGCCGCTCGATGGCAGCGGCCTCATGCCACGCGGTGGCACGACCAAGGGTCCTGCAGTCACGCTCGACAAGAGCGAATCCCCAGCCTGGCAAAAGCTGCAGGAGAAGGGCATCAGCGATCTGGAGCGCGATCGCCGGGCAATTCTCGCAATGGCCGGCACGTATCGCGTGACGTTCGATTTCCTGGAAGTCACGCCGTTCGCCGCGGACGACAAACCGAAGGCGCCCTACCAGTCGTGGGGCACGGAAAAGGTTTACGTCGACAGCGACAACGGCGAGTCCATCAGCCTCGTGCACATTCTCGAAATGCGCGTCGTGCAGGCCGACGGCAAGCTGAGCGAGCCGATGGTGACCAAGCACTGGCGACAGGATTGGTCGTACCAGCCGACGCACATCGTCAGATACCAGGGCAACGATCGCTGGGAGCGCCGCATGTTGGCGCAGTCGCAGTCAGCGCAGCGCTGGATGCAGACCGTGTATCAAGTGGACGAGTCGCCGCGCTATGCGAGCCTCGGCAAGTGGACGCACACCGGCAGTTTCTCGAGCTGGCTGAGCGAGGAGACGTCGCGACCGCTGCCGCGGCGCGAATGGAGCGTCCGCGACGACTATCAAGCGCTCGCAGGCACGAATCGCCACACGATTCTCAGCAACGGCTGGGTGCAGGAAGAGAACAATCTCAAGGCGGTGCTGACGCAGTCACGCGAGCCCGATCCGTCGCATCCCTATGTCGGGCGCGAGTATGGCGTCGCGCGGTACGAGCGCATCCGCGATGCGGACTTCGCTGCGGCGGATCAGTACTACGAGCGCACGAAAGAATTCTGGGATCAGGTGCGTGATCGCTGGAGCAAGGTGTTCGCAGAGCGCGGGAGCGTGACGCTGCTCGGTCCGGTGGACAAGCTCGGGCTGTTCAAGCCGCTGTTCGAGCACGCCGATGCGATCGCGGAGCAGGGGAAGCCGGCGTCGAAGAAGAATGCAGAAGTGATCGAGTCGGCGTTGAAGGGAATGGGTGCGCTCTAAACGCTTGCCAGAACTCGCGCGTTCGCCTTGGGCTGCTGGAACATTCCCTGCCGGCCATACACCTTCGGTTGGTTCGCCCGACCGGTCAGCACATCGAGCATCCCTTCGACCTTCTTCAAGCGCGCCGTGACCAGCGCACCGTTGCGTTCGTTGAGCTCGCGGCAGCGGGCTGCACGCTGATGGCACTCGCCCAGGCGGCGCTGCATCGTGTTCGAGGGATCGCACCAGCGCAGCAGTCTCTCCAGTCCCTGCGCATCGGTGGGAACGTTCATCATCCGGCACAGCGAGCGGCGCTCGTCCTCGATGCGCAGCAACTCGCCGACGCAGGCCTGGCGCGATTCGCTCGCGCGGTCCAGCCCGTCGACATCATTGGCGATGAGAAACCCGTGCTCGCGATCGAGCAGCGTGTCCAGCTGCGTCAGTGCGTTGAATTCTTCGGCGAGCAGCTTCTGCAGATGCTCGCGACAGACTCCGGGATCCACTTCCTTACTTCTCCGTCGCTCTCAGCTCGTGTTCCATGCGCAGCAGCTTGTCGGCGATGCGCTCCGGCACGACTTCGTAGCGGCCTTCCTCGACCGCGAGCCGAACCGCAGCGACGCGCGCTTCGTTGACCACCGGCGCGTCCTGCACGGCACGCTCGAGCGCCGCCAGCTGGCGTGCCTGGTCCGTGATCTGCACCGGAGTCGTGGCCTTGCTGCCCTCGGCGGACTGCGACGCCGAAGTGCTTGCATCGCGCTCGCGCGATACCGACTTGCCGGTGCCGTTGTGCACCGGGCGATTGCCATAGCCACCGATCTTGTTCGTCACGGCCCAATCTCCTGTGTGGGTCAGGCTCCAGCCCGACTCCGTACGAGGCCTGTAACGGCAGTAGTTCTCAGAACTTTAGGATTACCGTCGGCCGAGGCCGTATGGGCGCTTAAGGGATCCACCGAGGCGAAAATGTTCGCTATGACAATAGGTTAAATGGCTCTCGCAGGGCCGGCTCACAGCCCGACGCGGACCACGCTGTCGCTTTCGACCACGCCTTCCACGACCTTGAGCGAGCTCAGGTTCTGCACCCGGATGCGATCGTCCACGCCGCCTTCGGTCAGGGCATGTCCCTGGGCGCGGATTTCGACCGGCCCGGTCGCGGCGATCAGCGTGACCTGCTGGCCGCGGCGAACGACCACGTCGGGAACGAGCATGTCGACCGTCAAGGCAGTGCCCGCAGGCAGCGAGCGCTTCAATCGATGGCCCTGCAGACTCGTCACGTCCTGCAGGAAAGTCGCGGCACTGCCCGGCATGCGGCGTGTCTCCGGTTCGACGTCCATGAGCGCAACCCGCGCACGGCGCGCTAGCGCCCGACGCAACACGAGCACGGGAACCTCCACTTCGACTGAAACGGGAACGTACAGCGTCCAGGTATTCGCGGACGCGCACCGCACGCCGACGGTCACGCGCTCGCCGAGTGTCGTGGTGTTCTGTGCGAAAGCCTGCAGCGGCTGATCGCACGCCGCGACGCGCAGACGTGGATCGAGCTTCGATGCGGTGACGAACTGCCTCGCAGTGCTGGGAGGCAGATGCGAGCGCACGAATGTTTCTGCAGCGGACTGGATGTCGTCGAGCGATTGGGTCGCGGCAAACGCGGCCGTTGCGAACAACGCGCTGAGGAGGATAAAGAGCTGCGAACCGATTCTGTTCACGACTGCGGGACGATGACGCCATCGCTTTGACGGCACTGAGGATCAAGCAAGCGAGATGCCAGCGCCGCGAACAGAGTCGCAAACTGTGAAGGGGAGCACAGAGGTCGGATACATATATATAGGGCCAGAGCTGGAGAGTCAGGCTTCAGCCTGACATCTTCGCGATTGCCACAGCGGCAAACCCTTGCCGCCTCTCGCGTGACTCCTCTCACAACAATCTGTCTCTACGGCCCAGTAGATGGCCGCCGTTCCCCTCTGGCACGTCCCGTGCAATGTCCTGCCGCAGACGGTTTTCTGACGGACAGGCACATGCCATCGAGCATCGACAACTATCTCGGAGTGCACGCAGCAGCGCTGAAGCTGCGCTCGCAGCGCACCGAGGTGCTGGCCGCGAATCTCGCGAATGCGGATACGCCGGGCTATCGCGCTCGGGACATCGACTTCAAGAATGCATTGGCCGCTGCAAGCGGACAGAGCAACGCGGCCGGTGGCGTGCATCTCTCGACGACGCGTGCCGGCCACATCGGCAACGCGGCTCCCGACGGCACGCCTGCTCCTGAACTGAAGTACCGCGTGCCGCTCGCGCCGGCGCTCGACGGCAACACCGTCGACGGGCAGCTCGAGCAGGCGGCATTCGCCGAGAACACCGTGCGATACCAGGCGACTCTGTCGTTCATCAGCTCGAAGTTCCGGGCGTTGATGACGGCGATCACAGGGCAGTAACCACCATGTCATCGTTCAAGATCTTCGAAATCGCCGGCACCGGCATGAGCGCGCAGTCGGTGCGCCTCAACACCACCGCCAGCAATCTCGCCAACGCGGACAGCGTCAGCGGCGATCCGAACCAGGTCTACAAAGCGAAGCATCCGCTGTTCGAAGCGATCCGCGCGAGCCTCGGCTCGAACGCGGCGAGCTCCGGCGTTGCCGTGAAGGGCATCGTCGAGAACCAGGCTGCGCCGGCGGCGCGTTACGAGCCGGGCAATCCGCTCGCCGACGTGAACGGCTACGTGTACGCGCCGAACGTGAACACGGTCGAGGAGATGGTCGACATGATCTCCGCGTCGCGCTCGTACCAGAACAACGTGGAAGTGATGAACACGGCGAAGGAAATGATGCTCGCCACCCTGCGGCTCGGCCAGTAACCGGAAGTAAGCAATGTCAATCGCGGACATCATCAACGGCACGGGCGCGCCAGGCGCTGCGCAGCAGGGCAGCGGGATCAAGAAGAAGGATCAGCTCGGCCAGGCCGAGTTCCTCGAGCTCATGATCGCGCAGCTGAAGAACCAGGATCCGTTCAAGGCGATGGATCCGAGCCAGTTCCTCGGCCAGCTCGCGCAGTTCGGCACGGTGTCCGGCATTCAGGAGATGCAGGCCGCGTTCGGCACGCTGTCGGATGCGATGCGCTCCTCGCAGGTGCTCGACGGCGCGACGATGGTCGGCCGCGAAGTGCTCGTGCCGAGCGACGAAATCGCACTTGGCGCGGACGGCGCAGTGCACGGCGCGCTCGATGTGCCGACCGGCACGACCGCGCTCCAGGTCAACATCCGCGATGCGAATGGCACGCTCGTGCGGCGCATGCAGTTGCCGACGACCAGCGGTTTGAACGACTTCTCGTGGGACGGCGTCGCCGACAACGGCACGCGTGCGCCGGCCGGCGAGTACTCCATCGAAGCCGTCGCCAACGTCGCCGGCAAGTCCGGCTCACTGGAAATGCTGCTCGCGAGTCGCGTCAACAGCGTGACGATCGACGCGGCGACCGGGCTGACCCTGAACACCAACACTCTCGGCTCACGCGCGCTCAGCGACGTGCGCCGCGTCATGTAACCGTAACCGGAGACCTCCATGACCTTTCGTCTTGCCTTGAGCGGTTTGAATGCGGCGCAGGCCGATCTGACCGTGACCGCGAACAACATCGCCAACACCGCCACCTCGGGCTTCAAGGGCTCGCGCGCGGAGTTCGCCGAGCTGTTCTCGGTGTCGCCGCAGGGTGTAAGCAGCAACGCCATCGGCAACGGCGTGCGCGTCTCCAACATCGCGCAGCAGTTCACGCAGGGCAACATCGACTTCACCGACAACAGCCTGGATCTCGCGCTGAGCGGGCAGGGCTTCTTCATTCTCAACGACAGCGGCGCGCTCGCATACACGCGCTCTGGCGCGTTCCAGGTCGACGCGCAGGGCTTCATCGTGAACGCGCGCAACCAGCGCCTGCAGGTGTATCCGCCCAGCACCAACGGTCAGTTCAACACCGGCGCACTGTCCGACATCCAACTCATCACGAGCGAAAGCGCACCGGCCGCGACGACGGCGGTCGACGTTACGCTGAACCTGCCGGCCAATGCCTCGCCGCCGCCGGTTACGGTGTTCGACCCTGCGAACGTCAACAGCTACAACAGTGCCACGTCGTTGACGACTTATGACTCGCTCGGCGCCGCTCACACGGCCACTCTATATTTCTCGAAGACGCCGGACCCGCCGCTGCCGGCCGCGCCGATCCCGAACCGGTGGACGACGCAGCTGTACGTGGACGGCACTGCAGTGGGTACGCCACAGACACTGCAGTACGACAACACGGGCGCGCTGACCGCACCGGCCGGCGGCACGATCACCTTCCCGGCGTACACGCCGGCGACGGGCGCCGCGGCGATGAACATGACTTTCGACTTCAGCACCTCGACGCAGTACGGCGGCAGCTTCAACGTCAACGCGATCACGCAGGACGGTTATACGACCGGCCGCCTGATCGGCATCGACATCGACTCCACCGGTGTCGTGCAGGCGCGCTTCACGAACGGCCGCTCGCTGGCGCTCGGCCAGGTGGCGCTCGCGAACTTCGCGAACCCGCAGGGCCTGCAGCAGCTCGGCGACACGAACTGGGCGGAAACGTTCGGCTCGGGTCAGGCGCTGCGCGGCCAGGCTGGTAACTCCGGCTTCGGCCTGGTGCAGTCCGGCGCGCTCGAATCGTCGAACGTCGACATCACCGAGCAGCTGGTGAACATGATCACCGCGCAGCGCAACTTCCAGGCGAACGCGCAGATGATCTCCACGGCGGATGCCATCACGCAGACGATCATCAATATCAGGTAAGCATGGATCGGTTCCTCTACATCTCGATGACGGGCGCGAAGGAAACCCTGCGCGCACAGACCGTCAACAACCACAACCTCGCGAACTCGAGCACGACGGGCTTTCGCGCCGATCTCAGCGCGTTCCAGAGTCGTGCGGTCGCGGGTTCCGGTTACGCGTCGCGCGCGTACGCGACGAACGCGACGGTCGGTTGGGATGCTTCGCAGGGAGGATTGGCCGACACCGGGCGCGACCTCGACATCGGCATCAACGGTCCCGGTTGGATCGCGGTGCAGGGTCCGGACGGACGCGAGGCTTACACGCGTGCCGGCAATCTGCGCATCGAGCCGAGCGGCCTGCTGCTCAACGGCGCCGGACAGACGGTGCTGGGCGAGGGCGGACCGATCAGCGTGCCGCCGCACACGTCGCTCATGATCGCCGCCGACGGAACGATCTCGATCGTGCCGGTTGGCCAGGGTCCGGAGACGACGTCGCAAGTCGGCCGCATCAAGCTCGTCAACCCACCCGCGGAATCGCTGGTCCGCGGCGAGGACGGGCTGTTTCGCGTCAACGACGGCACCGATGCGCCGCCGGATGCGAACGTGCGAGTCACCTCGGGCGTGCTCGAGGCTAGCAACGTGAATATCGCGGATGCGATGGTGAACATGATCGAGCTGTCGCGCCACTTCGATCTGCAAGTCAAAGCCATGCGCACCGCCGAAGAGAATGCGGCCGCCAGTGCGCAACTGCTGAAAGGTTAACCGTAAGAGGTCGTCATGAATCCTGCTTTGTGGGCTGCCAAGACCGGTCTCGATGCGCAACAGACGCGCATGGCCGTCACGTCGAACAACCTGGCGAACGTCAACACCAACGGCTACAAGAAAGGCCGCGCGGTGTTCGAGGACCTGCTGTATCAGAATCAACGTCAGGTCGGCGCCGCCTCCTCGCAGGACACGGAGCTGCCGACCGGCCTGAGCCTGGGCACGGGTGTGCGCGTCGTTGCGACCGAGAAGAACTACACGCAGGGCAACCTGTCGCAGACGGGTAATTCGCTCGACGTCGCCGTCAACGGTCGCGGCTTCTTTCAGATCCTGCTGCCGGACGGCACGATGGGCTACACCCGTGACGGCGGTTTCCAGGTCAGCGCGCAAGGCGAGCTCGTCACGGCGAGCGGCTTCACAGTGCAGCCGGGCATCACGATTCCGGACGGCGCACAGTCAGTCACGATCGGCGCGGATGGCGTCGTCAGCGTGCAGCTCGCCGGCCAGAGCGCGCCGACGCAGGTCGGCTCGCTGCAAATCTTCGACTTCATCAATCCGGCAGGCTTGCAGCCGCGCGGCGAGAACCTGCTGCTCGAGTCCGCGGCCAGCGGCCCGGCGCAGAGCGGGACGCCCGGCTTGAACGGCCTCGGCTTGCTGGTGCAGGGCTCGTTGGAAAGCTCCAACGTCAACGTCGTCGAAGAGCTGGTGAACATGATCGAAACGCAGCGCGCCTACGAGATGAACTCGAAGGCGATCTCGACCACGGACCAGATGCTCGAATACATCACGAATCAGCTGTGACGAAGCAAGTGAACACCATGCGTCGCGCCTTCATTGCAAGCGGTCTGCTGGCACTTGCCGGTTGCGTGTCGAGTCCGAGCGAGCCGAATTATTCGGCCACGTGGCCCGAGCCGCTGCCCGAAGCAGCTCAGGCGAACGGCGCCATCTATCAGGCCGGACACGACGTCGCGTTGTTCGAGAACGCGGTGGCGCGCCGCGTCGGCGACACGCTGACGATCCGCCTCAGTGAGCGCACCAACGCTTCGAAGAGCTCTTCGACCTCGACGAAGAAGTCGACGAACATCGACATCCCCGGACCGATCATCGGCGGCCGACCGGTAACGGCGAACGGGGTCGAGATCCTCAACACGCAGGTCGACAACAACAGCGACTTCGACGGCGAAGGCGACAGCTCGCAGAGCAACCGCCTCGAAGGCGACATCTCGGTGACGGTCGCGCAGCGGCTGTCGAACGGCAACCTGCTGGTTCGCGGCCAGAAGTGGATCTCGATCAACCAGGGCCAGGAGTACGTGCGCATTCAGGGCATCGTGCGGCCGATCGACATCGAACCGGACAACTCGATCTCCTCGCTCAAGGTCGCCGACGCGATGATTGCGTATGGCGGCAAGGGCCCGCTTGCGAACGCGAACTCGCCGGGCATCCTGTCCCGGTTCTTCAACCTGCCGTTCCTGCCGTTCTGAGCCTGCAATGAACAAGACGCTCAACATTTTCGTCGCGCTGACATGCACGCTGCTCTCGGCGGGCGCTCACGCCGAACGCGTGAAGGATCTCGCCTCTGTGGCCGGCGTGCGCGGCAACCAGCTCATCGGCTACGGCCTCGTCGTTGGCCTCGACGGCACCGGTGACCAGACCAGCCAGGCGCCGTTCACCATCCAGAGCATTCGCAACATGCTGGCGAAGTTCGGCGTCACGATTCCTGCGAACGTCAATCCGCAGCTGAAGAACGTCGCTGCGGTGACGGTGCGTGCCGACTTGCCGGCGTTCTCGAAGCCGGGTCAGACGATCGACATCACCGTCGACTCGATCGGCAATGCCAGCAGCCTGCGCGGCGGCAGCCTTCTGATGACGCCACTGCGCGGCATCGACGGCGAGGTCTATGCGATCGGGCAGGGCAGTCTCGTCGTGAGCGGTTTCGGTGTGTCGGGCAAGGATGGCTCGCGCATCGCGCTCAACGTTCCGAGCTCGGGCCGCGTGCCGAACGGCGCTTCGGTCGAGCGCGCCGTCGCGACGAACTTCGCGACTGAACCATACGTCGTTCTGAATCTGAACACACCTGACTTCACGACTGCCGCACGTCTGACCGACGGTATCAACAACCTGCTCGGCGCCGATACGGCGCGCGCCATCGATGCGGTGTCGGTGCGCGTGCAGGCCCCGACCGATTCCAGCCAGCGCATTGCCTATCTGTCGACGCTCGAAGCGATCGAGATCGAACCGGGCGATGCGCCGGCGCGCGTGATCCTCAACTCTCGCACTGGTACCGTAGTGATCGGCTCCGCCGTTCGCGTGACGCCGGCAGCTGTCGCGCACGGTTCTCTCTCGGTGACGATCACCGAGCGCACCGACGTCAGCCAGCCGAACCCGCTGTCGCAAGGCGAAACAGTCGTGGCTCCGCGCTCGGACATCAAGGTCGAGCAGCCCGAGGCGCGCATGTTCGTGTTCCACGCCGGCGTCAATCTCGACGAGATCGTGCGCGCGGTGAATCAGGTCGGCGCAGCCCCCGGCGACCTGGTCGCGATCCTCGAAGCGCTGAAAGAAGCTGGCGCGCTGCGCGCCGAGCTCATCGTCATCTAGTCATGACCGGCCCGAGCAACATCAACTTCTTCGCCGACTTCCAGGGCCTCGCGGCCCTGAAGAACGACGCGAAAGGACAGGCCCCGACCGCGCTGAAGGAAGCTGCGCGTCAGTTCGAGAGCCTGTTCACGCAGATGCTGCTCAAGAGCATGCGCGAAGCGAACAAGAGCTTCGGCGAGGACTCGCTGTTCGGCAGCGACCAGGGCGAGATGTACCAGGACATGTTCGACGACCAGATTGCGATGCAGCTGTCGAAGGGCAAGGGACTGGGCCTCGCCGACATGCTGGTCAAACAGTTGCAGCAGGGTATGGGCGCGAGCGCGAGCCCCGAGAGCGCCCAGCCTGTCTCGACCCCGGCGACAGGAGGAGCGGAGAAGCTGTCGACTTCCAAGGACGACTTCATCAGCAAGCTCCGCCCGCACGCGGAGCAGGCTGCTCGCGAATTGGGCGTCGATCCCAACGCACTGCTCGCGCAAGCAGCGCTCGAAACCGGCTGGGGCCGCTCGGTGCCGTGCAATGCGCAGGGCGAGTGCAGCTTCAACCTGTTCGGCATCAAGGCCGGCAGTCAGTGGTCGGGCGCGACGGTCAACGTGCCGACGCTCGAGTTCGAGGACGGCGTTGCCGTCCGCAAGGTGGAGCGCTTCCGGGCATACGACTCGCCGGCCGACAGTTTCCGCGACTACGCCGCGCTGATCCGCGACAGCTCGCGTTATGCCAGTGCCCGCGGTGCCGGCGACAACGTCGAAGCATTCGCGACAGCGTTGCAGCAGGGCGGCTACGCGACCGACCCGCACTACGCGCAGAAGATCGCTGCCGTCGCCAGCGAAGTCCGTGCTCGCTCCGACGCGCTCAAGTTCGCTGCGGCCGGGCCGTCAACTCCGAACAGGGTAATCAACGATGGCTGATCTTCTTTCGACCGGCGTGTCCGGACTGCTCGCTTTCCAGCGCGCGCTCGATACGACCAGCCATAATATTTCCAACGTCAACACCGACGGCTACAGCCGCCAGCGTGTCCAGATCGGCACGCGCCCGGCGCAGGCATACGGCAACGGCTATGTGGGGCAGGGCGCCAACGTCCGCACCACGCAGCGCGTTTACGATGACTTTATCGCTGCGCAGACGCGCACGAGCTCCAGCAGCCTCGAGCATCTCGACGTCTACGCCTCCAACGCCGAACGCCTCAATAATATGTTCGGCGACTCGGCGAACGGCCTGAGCCCGACGCTGCAGCGCTTCGTCAATGCCTTCCAGGCCGTCGCGAACGCGCCGACGTCGATCCCCGCGCGCCAGGTCCTGCTGAGCGAAGCCAATACGCTGGAGCAGCGTCTGCAGTTCTTCGACTCGCGCCTGGATGAGATCGGCAACGAGATCAATTCGCGCATCAAGGGCGAAGTGGCCGAGGTCAATGCGCTCGCTCAGGGCATTGCGAAGCTGAACAACGAGATTACGGCTGGTATCGCGCGCACCGGCGGTCAGCCACCGAATGACCTGCTCGACCAGCGCGACCGTCTGCTCGATGAGCTTTCACAGAAAATTTCCGTGAATGCCGTCCGGCAGGACGGCGGCACAGTCAACGTGTTCGTCGGCAGCGGCCAGCCGCTCGTGCTCGGCGCCAATGCGAATCAGCTGACGACGATCCAGGATCCCTTCGATTCGACGCAGCTCACGGTTGCCCTGCAGACGCCGGGCAGCTCCGTCGACATCAGTCGCAACATCTCCGGGGGCGCCCTCGGCGGCCTGCTGGATTTCCGCAGCGAGCAGCTCGATCCCGCGAAAAACGCGCTCGGGCGTATCGCCGTTGCGCTGACCGACGTCGTGAATGCTCAGCATCATGAAGGTATGGACCTGTCGGGCGCTCTCGGCGGCGACTTCTTTGCAGTCGGCGGCGCGGCAGTGCTCGACAACGGGCTGAATACAGGGACCGGCACGGTTGCTGCGACACGTGTGGACGTGGGTGCCCTGACGGGCCGCGACTACATCCTCGAAATGACCGGCAGCGGCTGGCAGCTGCGTGATTCGCTCAGCGGCGCCGCAGTGCCGATGACGGGCACAGGTACCGCTGCCGATCCATTCGTTGCCGACGGCCTCGAGATCGAGGTCGGCGGTGCCGCGGACGTCGGCGACACCTTCCTGATTCGCCCGACGCGCGGCGCGATCACGAACATGAGCGTGCTGATCTCCGATCCGTCGCAAGTCGCCGCCGCAGCGCCGATCCGCACCGCTGCGGATTCGGGAAATTCCGGCTCCGGCACGATTTCGGCAGGTGAGGTGCTCGACAGCACGGATGCGCAATTGCGCTCTCCCGTCACGATCGAGTTCCTGACTCCCACGACGTACTCGATCAACGGCGCGGGCAGCTTTGCGTACACGGGCGGCGGCAACATCGACGTCAATGGCTGGCGCGTGCAGATCTCCGGCGCACCGGCAGTGGGCGACAGCTTCACGGTCAGCGACAACACCTCCGGCACCGGCGACAACCGCAACGCGCTGCTGCTTTCGGACGCGCTCAAGTCGCCGGTGCTCAATGGCGGCACGACTTCCCTCGGCTCCGCCGTGGGCGAGTTCGTCGGCGGCATCGGCGTCGCGACGCGTCAGGCGCAGGTCAATCGCGACGCGCAGAGCGTCGTCTACGAGGAAAGTCTCGCGACCAAGGAATCCGTCTCGGGGGTGAACCTCGATGAGGAAGCGGCGAATCTCCTCAAGTACCAGCAGGCTTACCAGGCAGCGGCGCAGCTGATCCGCGTCGCCGACACGATGTTCCAGACCTTGCTCGCAGCCACCGAGCGATAGCCCTATGCGCATTTCCACGCAAAGTATCCATCACGCGGCCATCACAGCACTGCTCAGTCAGCAGTCCGTGCTGTCGAAGACGCAGACGCAGATTGCGTCGGGCAAGCGCGTGCAGACACCGGCGGACGATCCGGTCGCGGCCGTGCACATCATGGAGCTGCAGCGTGCGCTCGCGGAGTCGGATCAGTTCGCCCAGAATGCGGACATGGCGAAGAATCGCCTGACGCTGGAAGAACAGGCGCTCGCCGACGTCGGCACGCTGATCACGCGCGTGCGCGAGATCACGGTCCAGGGCAACAACGGCTCGGTCGATCCGGCCAGCCGCCGCATGCTCGCCACCGAAGTGCGCAGCCGGCTGAAGGAGCTCGTGGATATCGCCAACCGGCGCGATGCCAACGGCGAATATCTGTTTTCCGGCTACGCGACGCAGACGCAGCCGTTTGCGCAGACCGGCGGAACGATCACGTACTTCGGCGACCAGGGCAATCGCTCGTTGCAGGTCGGGACTGACCAGCGCGTCGTAGACGGCCACTCGGGCGTTGACGCGTTCATGACGGTCACCGCAGGCAACGGGACCTTCGTAACGACTGCGACCGCAGGCAATGCCGGCAATGGCGTGATCGGCGGCGGCACGCTCGTCGACCCGACGCAGTGGGTCGCGGACGACTACACCCTGCGCTTCACCTCGGCGAGCGGCGACTACGAGATCGTCGACAGTGCGGCGACCGTCGTCGCGACCGGCACGTACACCGCGAACAGCACGATTTCCTTCAACGGCGCGAACATCAACCTGACCGGGATGCCGGCGCAGAACGATACGTTCACGATCGCGCGCAGCCGCTCCGAGGACATGTTCACGACCTTGAGCAGCCTCGCGGACGCGCTCGAATCCTCGACGACGACGCAGGCCGAGCGCGCGAACTTCAACTCGGACATGGCAACGGTCCTGCAGCAGCTCGACCAGGCCGGCGATCACTTGTTGAGCGTACGAGCCGAGGTTGGCACGCGCCTGTCCTCGATCGACAGCGCGCAGGAGGCGCTCGCCGACCGCAAGGTCGAGCTCGAAACCGCGACCTCGCAGCTGCGTGACCTCGACTACGCGGAAGCCGTCTCGCGCATGAATCAGCAGCTCGTAGGGCTGCAGGCGGCACAGGCGAGCTACTCCAAGATCGCTCAACTGTCGTTGTTCGATTATTTGCGCTAACTCGCCGCTCGGGGTTTCCCTGAGCCTGGCGCGCGCATATCGGCTAAACGCTTCGCTTACCGTGATTTTTCTCACACTTCGGTACTCCGGCTAGACCCTCTCTCAAGTTCCCCTGCTGCGCACCGATACACCCACTGCACAGGTTGATGGGCATCAGAAATCAACCCGGCCAAGTACGGTAAACCTCAGGAGAGACTTCAATGCCTCAAGTTATTAACACCAACGTGATGTCGCTGAATGCCCAGCGCAATCTGTCGACATCCGGTGGCGCCCTTGCCACCGCCTTGCAGCGCCTGTCTTCGGGCCTGCGCATCAACAGCGCCAAGGACGACGCTGCCGGCCTCGCGATCGCGGAGCGTTTTACGACGCAGATCCGCGGCCTCAACCAGGCTGCCCGCAATGCCAACGACGGCATTTCGCTCGCGCAGACCGGTGAAGGCGCGCTGGCGGAAATCACCAACAACTTGCAGCGTATCCGCGAGCTCGCGGTGCAGGCTGCCAACAGCACGAACAGCGCGTCGGAC
>Ga0134123_10000457_pt1 | contig 26907 bp, 27 predicted proteins | sample KB303_FD_96460 | JGI IMG/M metagenome (GOLD analysis project Ga0134123, IMG submission 96460) | Terrestrial soil microbial communities without Nitrogen fertilizer from Kellogg Biological Station, Michigan, USA - KB3-0-3 | ecosystem: Environmental > Terrestrial > Soil > Unclassified ...
CGTCGCTGTAAGCCGACGCGCTGTCCGTCGTCGGGAAGAGCAGCTGCGACGTGATCGTGCGGCCGGTGTAGCGATCGGTATAGAGGATCGGATCGAAGCTGATCTGCGACGTCAGCGGCGACGACTTGTTCTCGAAGACCGCCGAAGGCGCCGTCGCGCACGAGTCGTCGAATGTGACGCGCAGGGTCTGCAGCATGGCGATGAACATCACGCGGCCGGTGAACCAGTTCACGCCGATCGAAGGCTCGGCGGCATCATGGCCGATGCTCGCCGCGAGCTGTTCCGGAGTCGGGTTGTAGGTCTTGTAGCGCGGAGCGAGACCGGAGGCCTGCGACGCGGCGGGGAACGGCACGCGCGCCGGCGCGGAGTGGAACGAGAAATAGGAAGGAGCGGTCGTCGCGCCGTAGTGGACGAGGACGCCCTGGCCGGAATCGACGAACTGCGGCACCACCTGGATGAGCAGCGTGCCCTGCACCGTCCCGTTGACGGGGATGAGGCTCTGCACCAGCGTGGGCGTCGCGGAGATTCCGGAAAGCGGAACGATCGCGCGGCCGATGATGCGATTGGGCTGCTCGGGATCGGCCTCGGCGGAGTAATCAGGGTCGGCGAAGACCGTCACCTCGACATCGCATCCGAGGGCGACCGTCGCCGGATTCGCCGTGCTCCAGTACCAGCGCAGATCCAGCACGCCGGTGACATTGCCGCTGAACGCACCGGACCACGATGCGCCGAGCGGATTCGCGACGAAGTCCGCGTTCGTGAACGGGCTGCTCGTCTGCGTGATCAGGACGGCTCCGGCCGGCACGGTCGTGGAAAACGTCGCCGTGCCCGGCGTCGCCGCGGCCTTGTTGACCTGATCGCCCGGCTCTCCGGTGAAGTAGTAGAGAGTCTCGGCGCAGACGGAAAAGGTCGTGAAGAGGGAAAGGACGATGAGAAGGACAACGGACCGGAATGGGACGGGCGTTGACGGGGACTGCATCAGTTTCCTCCTGCCTGGTTTGTGAATATCCCCTGGGACCCAATTTGCTGAGATTGTGGTAGTGCCACTATCGTCCGCGCTGCACAGCAAGTTTCGGGCCCGACTCAGCAGGTGATTTGTTTTCTGGAAGTTGCAGCCTGGAGCGTTCTGGTCGCCGGCGACGATTACGCCACGGCCCACTCGATGCTGCCGCCCGGATTCGGAACCGTCTCCGGGCGCGCGCGCGACACGTCGACGGCCAGCGCCAGCAGACGGCCGTCGAAGTCGAGCAGCAGATTCGCCGCGAGCAGCGAGGCCACGGCTTCGTCGAGCTCCGCCGCATCGCAGCCAAGCCGGCCGCGCAATCCGTTACGCTCCGTCGCCTCGTCGCACTCCGCGTAAATCCGCGCGGCGAGTCCCTCGAGGCGATGGCGCGCTGCGCTGCGGCACGAGCGCGTGTCCTCGATCTCGATGGCGTCGCCGTCGCGGCGCATGTTCAGCACCGGGCCCTCGCCTTCCTCGTGCTGATCGCGCCAGACGCCGAGCCACGCCACGAGCAGCCGCTGCGCGATCCCCTCCGGCCGCGTCGACGTGCGCTCGACGAAGTAATACGCGAGCTGCTCCATCTCCTCGCCGCGGACCGGGTACACCTGCGCGTACGCCGGCTCCGGCACGAGATCGAACCCGTACTTCGCCGCGTCGCGGTGATAGGGACTGAAGCGGATGAACTGAATCGGCGTCGCGTACGCCGGCGGCGCGAAATGCGTGATCGACGGGAGCCATGACAGCATCTCGAAATACCAGGCGTCGTCCTGCCCCGGCACGTCGATCAGAAACACCCACGAGATCGCCATCCCCAGCTCCGCCGCCCACTTCAGCAGCTGCGCGTTCATCCACGCGCGGTTTCCCTTGGCGAGCAGACGGAGGATCTCGTCGTGAAAGCTCTCCATGCCCGGCTGGATCGAGCGCACGCCGGCGGCGGCGAAGTTCTCCATGTGCTGCCGCCGGACGTTCGCCTTGGTCTCGTAGAAGATGTCGTAGCCGTGGCCGGCGAGCTGCGGCAGGACGGTCTGGTGGTACTGCATGTCGATGATGTTGTCGACGACGGTGAAGCGCCGCACGCCGTAGCGCGCCGCGAGGCGGTGGAACTCCTCGACCGCGCGCGCCGGGCTCTTCGCGCGATACGACATGTTGCCGCCGTTGAGGCCGCAGAAGGTGCAGTGCGACTTCGCGCCCCACCAGCAGCCGCGCGAGGTCTCGACCACGAGCGCCGGCACGATCGCGTCGCGCAGCGGCGAGCGCTCGAGCGCGGAGAAATAGTCGTCGTAGTCGGGCGTCGGGATGTCGTCGACCGACCACACCGACGCGCGCGGCGGCTCGGCGTCGCGCTTCTCCGCGATCGCGCCGTCGATCACGCCCGGCGGCGGCGTGATGTCGCGCCCGCGCGCGAGCAGCTGGCGGACGAACGGCACGATCACCTCGTCGGCCTCGCCGGAGAAGACGAAGTCGACCCACGGAAACGCGCGGCGCGCCGCCATCCCCATCGCCGACTCGCAGTTGGTGCCGCCGATGACGGTGATGATGCCGGGGTCGCGCTTGCGGATCGCGCGCAGCAGCGCGAGCGACGCGGTGTGCTGCTGGAACGTCGACGAGCAGCCGACGATGCGCGGGCCTCGCGCGACGATTTCGTCCGCGAGCTCGCTCGTGAATCGCGCCGCTTCGTCGCGCAGCCGCAGCAGGAGAGCGCGCGGGTCTTCCTCGAGCACGCGGCTGTCCGCGAGCTTCTCGCAGCACGCGGCGAGGTAGTCGTCATCGACCGCCTGCATCTCCGGAAACGCGGCCGCGGCGAACGTCCACTCGCCGATGAAGAGCGCGGTGTGGGAGTTGAGCACCGCGTCGTAGGCGCGGACGCCGATGCGCGCGGCGAAGTCGAGGCAGGGGTAGTGCGACTCGGCGGCGATGCCGGCGCCGCGCAGCTCCGCGGTCAGCAGTCCGAGGGCGATCGAGGGCCGCTCGATCGCGGCGTACGGCATCGAAACCAGAACGATGTCTGTCTGCACTTGCGTTAAGATATTACTCTCGCAAGAAGTCCCGTCGGAATGAAAGGAGAAGGCCCATGGCCCCAGCCCGGATGTTGTATGGCGTCACCGTGAACGACAGTATCAAACGCGGCAACCGTGACGACATGAAGAAAGTCCTCAAGGACGCAAAGGCACTCCACAAGAAACAGGGCGATCTCGCGAAGGCGATCGGCGACCTCGAGAAAGCGCTGCGGAAACCGGGCGTCGACCCCCGCCCGCTGTACGGCGCTCCGGCGTACGACGCGATCAAGCGCGGCAACCGCACGGAAATCGAGGCGCTGCTGACCCAGGCCCGTTCCACCGCGAGCGACCAGGGCGGCGACCTCGGCAACGCGATCAACGATCTCGCGGCGGCGATCAAGGCGAAGAAATAAGGAGGCGACGATGGCAGCGAAGAAGAAAGCAGCAGCCCGCGGTCCGATCATGCCCTACGGCGCGCCGATCAACGACGCGATCAAGCGCGGCGACAAGGCCGACATGAAGCGTCTGCTCACCTCGGCGAAGAAGACCCTGAAGGACAACGCCGGCCTCGAAGCGGCCGTCGCGAAACTGGAAGCGGCACTCAAGAAAGCGTAGCCGCGATGGCCGAGCGGAAGCTGCCGCATCGCTACGCCACCGAAGACGACTACGCCCGCAGCCATCCGATCCACGCCGTCTGGGAGATCACGCTCGCATGCAACCTCAAATGCGTGCACTGCGGGTCTCGCGCGGGCAAGGCGCGGCCCTCGGAACTGTCGACGGAGGAGTGTCTGGAAGTGGTGCGGCAGCTCGCCCGCCTGCGCGTGCGCGAGGTCACCATCATCGGCGGCGAAGCCTTCATGCGCCGCGACTGGCTGCAGATCATCCGCGCGATCCGCGACCACGGCATGCACCCCAGCATGCAGAGCGGCGGCCTCGCGCTCAATGAAGAGCGCATCCGCGCGGCGAAGGAGGCGGGACTCCGCTCGTGCGGCATCTCGATCGATGGCGATCCGGAGCTGCACGACAAACTGCGCGGCGTGAAGGGCTCGTACGAGCAGGCGCTGCGCGCGCTCGGCCTGCTGAAGAAGTACGAGATCGTGAGCAGCGTCAACACGCAGATCGGCGCGGCCACGCTGCCGCATCTGCGCGCGCTGCTGCACCGGATCGCCGACGCCGGCGCGCGCAACTGGCAGATCCAGCTCACCGTCGCGATGGGCAACGCCGCCGACAATCCCGAGGTGCTGATGCAGCCGTATCAGATCCTCGAACTGATGCCGCACCTGGCGGAGCTGTTCGACGAGGCGAATGAGCTGGGCGTGCTGATCCAGCCCGGCAACAACATCGGCTACTTCGGTCCGTACGAACATCGCTGGCGCGCGACGGACATGGAGTACGGTCACTGGACGGGCTGCTCCGCCGGCCACACGGGTCTCGGGATCGAGGCCGACGGGACGATCAAGGGCTGTCCGTCGCTCGCGACCGGCGACTACAGCGGCGGCAACGTCCGCGACATGACGATCGAGGACATCTGGAACCATTCGGACCAGCTGCGCTTCACGCGCGACCGGACGATCGACGATCTGTGGGGCTTCTGCCGCACGTGCTATTACGCGGACGTCTGCCGCTCCGGCTGCACCTGGACGAATCACACGCTCCTCGGCCGCGCGGGCAATAATCCGTACTGTCACTATCGCGCCCTGACGCTGGCCCAGGACGGAAAACGCGAGCGCATCGTGAAGGTGGCGGACGCGCCCGGCACTCCGTTCGACCGCGGCCTCTTTGCCCTGGTCCTCGAGTCGCTCGACGGCAGCAACCCGGAAGTGCAGGTCCCTCCCCCGCCCCGCTCCGCCGACGAGATCACGCGCGCATCCGAGGACCGCGTCCCACCCACCCTGGTCCTCTGCTGGGGCTGCGAGCAGTATGTGCAGCCCGAGACCGTGCATTGTCCGTTCTGCGGCGGCGACGTCGAGGCGCTCATGGACGCGCACGACGAGCAGGAGCTCGCGATCGCGGATGCCGCGGCGCGCGTGCGCGAGCTGCTGGCGCGGCACGCGACGGTCGCGGGGTGAGGTTGCGCGGTCACGCGGTCACGCGGTCACGCGGTCACGCGGTCACGCGGTCACGCGGGTTACCATGAACGCCTGATGAAATGGTTGATCTCGGGGACTCTGGGAGCTTTGCTGATCGGCGGCTGCGCCGTCGAGAAGACCGACCAGGTGCCAGCCAGCCCCGCAGCGACCGCCACAACCGCGGCCACTACAACGGCGGCCACCGTACCGCCGGCACCAGCGCAGACCGCCGCTCCAGGTGAGAACCAGGTTCCCGGGACCTGGGCCGGGCAGATCAAGGTTGCGGAACCGGTCTCGATGTTCAACTATGTCGGCGCCGAAAGCGGGGACTTCGCGCCGATGCGCTTCCGCAACGACTCGGAGGCGGGGAAAAAGATCCTCGGTGCCTGCTCGAACGACGACATGTGCGAATTCACCGGCGTGGTCGAATGGCTCGACGAGCCGCCTCCGCCGGACGCCTCCGCGATCGGACAAATCGTGAGAGTGGACAGCGTCAAGCGCCTTCCGGCTGCAACGCCCTGAGAGCGGGAGAAGAGAATGGCGAATGTAGAGGACACCCGTGCTCACGGTGGATGTGGCAAGCTCGGGGAAGACCTTCACCGGCGACACGATGAGCGGCACCGTCACCGCGGGTGCCTTCGGCAACTTTCCGCTCACGGGCACGCGCGCGTAACCGCGCCGGCAAATATTTACAACGCGAATCAGGCGGTTTACCTCGCGAGCCCAGACTTTTACCGAGCGAGGTAAAACTTTTAGCTCGCGAACCAAAGGTCCTTACCAAGCGAGCTAAAACTTTTACCGAGTGAGGTAAAACTTTTACCGAGCGAGGTAAAAATCTGGTCTCGCGAGCCTGCGACTCCTGGTTCGCGAACCAGACTTTTTGGTTCGCTAGGTAAAAGTTTTAGCTCGCGAGGTGAAAGTCTCGGTTCGCGAGGTGAAACTCCGGGTTCGCGAGGTAAAAGTCCGGGTTCGCGAGCTAAGACTCTGGTCTCGCGAGGTAACGGTCTGGGCTCGCGAGGTAAAAGTCCGGGTTCGCGGCCGGACGCTGGGGGACGCGCGCGAGTGAGGCGTGATCGCCGAGCCTGATCTCGGCGCGATCGTACGAGCTCAAAGTGAGACCTTTCTGCGCAACCACCCAACCACGAATGCCGCCGGCCGAGAGCAGATCGTGCGTTACCATACAACCGGGAGCGAGAGAAGCGAAATGGCGAATGTGGACGGCACGTGGGACACGGTCACGAAATCGCCGATGGGCGTTCAGACGGCCGTGCTCACGGTGGATGTGGCAGGCTCGGGGAAGACCTTCACCGGCACCTGGGACGGCTCCATGGGGACCACCAGTGTGCAGGACGGCACGGTCGACGGCGATCGGCTGACGTGGAAAATCAACATCACCGTACCGATGCCCATGACGCTCGACTGCAGCGCGACCGTGAGCGGAGACGCGATGAGCGGGACCGTCGTCGCCGGTGCCTTCGGCAGCTTTCCGCTGACGGGCACGCGAGTCTGATCACGAATCGGAGGACATATGCCGGCGAAAGCACGCAAATGGCTCATTCTGGCCTGGGCAGGATTCGCGATGATTCTGCTCGCCATCGCAATCGTCTGCCTCGTGATCTTCACCAAAGAACAATTCTCATGGCTCGTCGGATCCGCGTTCCTGGGCTCCGTCGTCGGGATGGTCCTCGCGGGATCCATCGCACTGCTGATCGCGGCCGCGATGTTGCCGGGCAAAACCTGGCGGACGATCGTGGTCATCGCCTGGAGCCTGCTCGCCGTGACCTCGCCTCTCTTCGGAATGTTGTTCCTGTTCCCCTGGGGAGTGCTGCTCGTCACAGCTCCCTTCATTTTCACGATCCTGCTGGGCTGGTCTCGTCTCCCGGCAGCGCCGGCGACTGCCTGAGCCCTGTCACTCATAGCCGACGGCCGGCGACAACGCGATCGTGCTGCGCATGAACGAGCCGCTGCCGCGCGCGATTTGCCGCGCATCCTGATCGAACAGTTCGGCCTCCGCCAGAAACAACTGCCTGGATGGATGCACCACTCGTCCCTTCGCGCGGAGAACGCCCGCGGATACAGGGCGCGTGAGGTACAGGTTGAAGCTCACGGTCAGCACGAAGACCTCCTTGACGAGCGAATTCACGGCGAAGAAACACGCATCATCCAGAGCCTTGAAGTACACCGATCCGTGGACCGCACCCGCCGAGTGAAAGAACTCCGGCCGCACGGGGATCTCGAGCTCCGCCTCGCCGTTTCCGACCGTGAGTACCGGCCGATAGTACGCATTGGTCGGCGCGCCGTGATACATCCGCTCGAGTTTTCGGAAATGTTCCGCGTCGTCCGCCATCGCGCGAGTGTATCGCGCCGCCCGGCCGGTAGAATCGATCGCCGATGCGGTGGCTGGTCATCGGCGGTTCGTGGCTCGCGGTTGCGGCGATCGGCGCGGCGATCATGGCCGTACGCAGCATCGCCCTCGGCGCGGAGCGGCAGGCGGGTGCCGCGGTTCTCGGCGTGCTGGTCATGCTGCCGTTCTGGGTCGCGGTGACGCCGGTGCTGCTGCGCGCGGCGGAGCGCTTTCCGGTCCGCGGCGCGGACTGGCCGCGGCGGCTCGCCGGCTACGTCCTCGCCTTCATCGTGTTCTTCATCGGCTCGAACGTCCTCGTCCGCCTGCCGCACCCCACGCGCGGCCTCCTCCTCGGCCTGTCGACCTTCGTCATCCCGGCGGCGCTCGCATTCGCGGCGATCGTGGCCATCGGACACATGCTCGTGCGCGAGACGCCGACGCACCTCATCGTCGCCGACCGCGGCGGCGCGCTGCGCGTGCCCTTCGACTCCATCGAATGGCTCGAGGCCGAGGACAACTACGTGCTGATTCACACCCCGGAGCGGAGCTATACCGCACGGCAGAAGATCAGCGAGGTCGAGTCGCAGCTCGACGGACGGCGGTTCGTGCGCGTCCACCGGTCCGCGATCGTCCGCGTCGCCGCGGTGAAGGCGGTCAAACCGCTCTCGCACGGCGACTACGAAGTCCACCTCGCGCGCGGCACGACGGTCCGCGGATCGCGCTCGCGCCGCGACGCGCTCGAGCGGCTCCGCGCGAGCTGACCGGTTCGCCGCGCCGGCGATCCCGTTCGCCCCAAACCCATTGCCGGCGCACGACTTCCACCTTACGGTGAGAGCCCATGATTCTCTCTCTCATCGCGGCGGCAGCGCTTGCGGCCTCTCCCGGATTCAAGCTCGAGAAAGTCAGCGACGGCGTCTACGCGGCGATCCGCACCAGCCTCCCGGGCCTCGGCGCGGACGGCACGAGCGTCTTCATCATCAACGACGACGACGTCGTGGTCGTCGACACCACCGGCAGCCTCGCCGGCGCGAAGGAAGAGATCGCGGCGCTGAAAACGCTGACCTCGAAGCCGGTGCGCTACGTCATCAACACCCACTGGCACTTCGATCACACCACCGGCAATCAGGTGTATCGCGACGCCTTTCCGAACGTCGAATTCATCGCCCACGCGACCGCGCGCGAGGATCTCGCGGCGAAGGGCGCGTCGAGCCGGAAGGAGATGGCGGACGGGCTGCCGGGGCTGGTCGCTGATGTACGCGGAATGCTCGAGAAGAAGCAGAACTTCGCGGGCGAAGCGATCGACGACACGGAGCGCGCGAGCTACCTCAGCGACATCGCGCAGGCGGAAGTCATCATGGCCGAGGCACCCGCCGTGCGCGTCACGCTGCCGACGATCACCGTCGGCGAGCAGCTGACCCTGCACCGCGGCCGGCGCACGATCGAGATCCGCCAGCTCGGGCGCGGACACACGCGCGGCGATCTGGTGGTCTGGCTGCCCGAAGAGCGCATCGCCATCACCGGCGACCTCGTCGTGCACCCCATTCCGCTGATGGGCTCCGACCAGTCGTTCATCCGCGACTGGGGCGTGACGCTGGAGAAACTGCGCGCGCTGCAGCCGAAGACGATCATCCCCGGCCACGGCCCGCTGCAGCACGACGATGCGTACGTCGCGCTGCTGATCCGTCTCACGAAGTCGATCGCGGACCAGACCGCCGCCGCGGTCGCGCGCGGCGAGACGCTGGAGCAGGCGCGCAAAAGCGTGAACCTCGACGAGCTGCGGCAGGCGTTCGCCGGCGACGACCGCCTGCTGCGGTTCATCTTCCGCGTGTACGTCGCAAACGCGGGCGTGGCCGCGGCGTATCGCGAAGCCGTCGCACGTTGAACCTGGGCGCTGCCGCGATTACTCTCCCACGCCATGCTCACCCTCTCGCGCGCGGAGGCGCGGCGGATGCTGGTCGCACACCACGGGCTGGCGCGCCCCCTCGGCCGCGGTGCGCGCGGCGTGCGCGCGGTGCTCGAGCGCCTGCGCTGCATCCAGCTCGATCCGCTCGACGTCATCGGCACGAACGCCGATCTCGTCGTCATGGCCCGCGCGGACGACGTCGGACGCGGCGACGTGTGGCGCCATCTCTTTCCGCGCCACGCCTTCGAGCACTTCGCCAAGGAGCGCTGCATCCTCCCCGCGAGCGCGTTCCCCTGGTATCGCCGGCAGGGCCACGCGGCGCAGACGCACTGGTGGCGGCACGGCGAGCGCGAGCAGCGCGTGCCGCAGCAGCTCGTCGCCGCGGTGCTGGAGGAAGTGCGCGAGCGCGGTCCGCTCACCGCGCGCGATCTCACCGACCACGGCACCGTCGATCCGATCGACTGGAGCGGATGGACGGGGACGAAGAAAGCGACGTCGATGGCGCTCGAGATTCTCTGGACGCGCTGCGACCTCGTCGTTGCCGGCCGCAACGAGTCGGGCGCGAAGTTGTACGACATTCCGGAGCGCGCGCTGGAACTGCACGCGCCGCCGGAAGGCGACTTCGCGCGGTGGGCGCTGCGCGAGCGCGCGCACGCGGCGGGCCTGCTGACGCGGGCGGGCGGCGCGATGTGGTCGATGCTGAGCGCGATCCGGACCTCGCCGCTCGTCGACGAGATGGTCGAGGCGGGCGAGCTGATCGAGGTGATGATCGAGGACTCGCCGCGCCGCTATCTCGCCGTGCCGTCGTTCCTCCGCGCCCGCGCGCGCTACGACGATCGTATCCGCATCCTCGGCCCGCTCGATCCGCTGCTGTGGGACCGCGATCTCATCCGCCACGTCTTCGACTTCGAGTACGTCTGGGAGGTCTACAAGCCCGCGCACCAGCGGCAGTGGGGCTGGTACGTCTGCCCGCTGCTCCATCGCGACCGGCTCATCGGCCGGATGGACGCGCAGACGCGGAAGCTGTGGTTCGAGGAAGGCGTCGGCGCCGAGCTGCGCGCCGAAGCGCGCGCGCTCCGGCGCCGGGTCTTCAGCAGCAGTCGGTGATGATCACGTCAGGATCGAGCTCCTTGCCGTCGAGCGTGATCCCGTATTCACACCGCTTCGAGCCGGTGACGTCGATCGCCTTCGCGTGACAGTGCCCCTTCTCGTTGCAGTCCATCTCCTCGACGCAGCCGTCCGTTTTCATTTTGATCTGCAGGTCGCCGCCGCCGCCGCGCGTCATCCAGTGGATCATGACCGGCTTCGTTTTGTCGGACGGAAGCACGTCATAGAGCTCGATGGATTCCGGATGGACGACGATGCCGGACGGCGTGTTACTGACGCAGACGATCGGTTTGTCCTTATCGGTGGTTCCGACGCCGCGGGCGCAGTCGTTCGCCAGCCCGGTGCCGCGGCTGGGGTTCTTTGTGGCGCACGCCGCCAGCACCAGGAACAGAGCAATCGCAGGGATACGACGGAGAGGACCCATGGACGCCTCCTTCTCTATGGCGCCGATTCTACGGCACTCCTGAAGGACGGCAGGTCCCGAATCTCCGCGAGCTGCGGGTCATGACGGATGTCGGCGACCGGATATCCGTTCTTTACCGCGCGCTCGATCCATGAGACGGCGCTGTCGGTATTGCCGCGAAAGAGCGCGATGATGCCGGCTTTGTACAACACGACCGAATGCGTTGGGTCGCTCTCGAGGGCGCGGCGGATCTCGTTCTGTGCCTCGGCGGTGTTGCCATTCTGCGCGAGACAGAGCGCCATCGTCGCGCGGGTATACGCGTCATTCGGCTTGACGGCAAGCGCATCGCGGGCGGTCTCGATCGCGCGCTGCCGGGCCTCCTTCGCGCGTTCGCGAGACGATGTCGACCAGCGGCGCGCATCGCCGAGGTTCGCCCACAAAACGAAATCGTTGGGAGCGATCCGTGTCGCCTGCTCGAACGAGCGCTCCGCCTCGTCGTAGCGGCCGAGGTAGAACTGCAGCGTGCCGAGATTCGACAATCCCGCGGGGGTCGGCTTAATGCGGATCGACTTCTCAAACGCGACGAGCGCTTCATCGTTTCGATCGAGCGCCTGCAGCACGGCGCCGAGGTTCGCCCACGCCTGCGGAAAATCGGGCATCAGCTCCGTCGCACGGCGGTAATGGTCCGCGGCTTCTTTGTGGCGTCCCTTGCGATAGAGAAAGCTGCCGAAGCGCATGAACACCGCGCCGTCATCCGGCCGCAGCGCCAGCGCCTGGCGGAACATCTGCTCGGCGTCGGCATTGCGTCCGAGATTCGCCAGCGCGACCGCGGTCCCGAGGACCGCCTTCGGATGATTGGGCCGCAGTTTCAGCGCGCGCTCATACGACGCCAGCGCGTCCTCGTACCGCGTCGACGCGTTGTACAGATCGCCGAGCGTCACGTGCGCCTCGGCGTCGTTCGCACCGAGGGTCACGCCGCGCGTCGCGTACACCGTCGCCTGCTCCATCAGCGCCGGCCGGCGCGCGAGCGTCGACTTGTACATCAGCGCGCGCGCCAGCAGCGCGTTCACCGCACCCGACTCGCGGGCATTGCCGAGCAGCGACTCCAGCGTCGCCACCGCGCGATCGACCGACTGCTCGTCCTTCATGTGCTGCAGCAGCCCGACCGCCTCCACGAAACGCCGCTGATCGTCGGGGCTCAGCGAGGCCGCGGCCGCGGGACGCTGGCGCGGCGGCGCCGCGTGACCGAGCGTGCTCAGAAGATCGCCGGCGATCGCGTCCTCGAGCCCGAACAGCTCCGCCGGCGAGCGCGTCGTGCTGTTCGACAACAGCGTCCGGCCGGTCGTGGCGTTCACGAGCGCGTACGTCACGCGCACATCGTCGCCGCCGCGCTGCACGGTCCCGCGGATCACGCCGTCCACGTGCTTGCGCTTCGCCACCGCGCGCAGGTCCTCGCTGTCGGAGATCGGCACCCCGTCGTACGGGGAGGCGACCCGCAGCTCGCGCACGTCGGCGAGCCGCGCCGCGATCATCTCCGAGATCCCGTCCGCGAGCATGCGCCCCTCGGCGGTGCCGCTCAGATCGCGGAACGGCATCACCGCGACCGCGTCGATGTCCTCCGCCACGCGCGTCCGGTTCCACATGCGATAGCCGATGACCGCGAGCACGATCGCCGCGACCACGGCCGCAACGACCATGTAGGGCCGGCTCTTCGCCGGCCCCTCGGACCGCCCGACAGGCGGTCCCACACTCGAGCTGTGACCCGAGGGGAACGTGAGCGCGTCGCGGACCTCGCGGAGATCGTGCGCGAGATCGCGCGTCGAGCCGTAGCGGTCGCGCGGCTGTTTCGCGAGACAGCGCGCGACGATGCGATCGAGCTCGCGCGGCACGGCGTTGTTGATCGACGACGGCGGCGGCGGCTCGTCGCGGATGATCGCCGTCATCGTCTCCGGCTTCGAGTCGCGCTCGAACGGGCGCCGGCGCGTGAGCAGCTCGTACAGCATCACCCCGAACGAGAACTGGTCGGAGCGGTACTCCATCTCCTTCCCGCGCGCCTGCTCGGGCGACATGTAGCCGACCGTGCCGAAGATGGCGCCGGGATGGGTATGCGGGATCGTGGTGTCGTTCGATCCGAGGAAGCGCAGCTGCTTGGCGAGTCCGAAGTCGAGGATCTTCACGAAGCCGTCGCGCGAGATCATGATGTTGTCGGGCTTGAGGTCGCGATGGACGATGCTGCCCTCGTGCGCAGCGGCGAGTCCCTCGGCGATGCGAACGGCGATGCGCAGTGCGTTCTTCACCGTCATGGGCTCGCGCTCGACGAGCGTGCGCAGGTCGTCGCCCTCGACCAGCTCCATCGCCATCCACGCCAGCTCGTCCGAGCGGCTGACTTCGTAGATGGTGACGATGTTCGGATGGTTGAGCGACGACGCCGCCCGCGCCTCGGATTCGAAGCGCCGCAGCGCATCCGCGTTCGCCGCCAGCTCCGCCGGCAGGATCTTCAGCGCGACCTCGCGCCCCAGCTTCGCGTCCTTCGCGCGATACACCACTCCCATCCCGCCCGCCCCCAGCGGCGCGAGGATTTCGTAATGCCCGACGCGATCACCGACTTTGACGTGCAAGGGACCGCATCAAGGATAGCGGTTGCGCGTTGCGCGGTCACGCAGTCACGCTCCTGTGTCATCCCGAGCGTGAGCGAGGGACCTGTGCGGGCGGGGCGCGAGGCACATGCCTGCCGCGATACCCCGCCCGGGTCCCTCGCTACGCTCGGGATGACATACCGCGTGACTGCGCGACCGCGGCGTCACAGCACCTGCGCCATCTGCTCCTGCACCTGCCGGCGGAACTCCAGCGGATGGGCGATGCGGTGGAAGGGCTCGGTCGTGCCGCCGGTGCCGCTCAGACGGATCGTTCCGAAGTCGAGCATGCGGCCCATGAGCCCCTGATCGACGGCGACGGTCTCGATCTTCGCGAGGAACAGCTCGATGGTGCGTCGCTGCACGAAGCCGGTCTTGAGGATCACGCGCTTGTTCGTGATCGCAAACTCGGAGCTGCTGCGCAGCACGTTCGCGGTGATGAGGACGATGATTGCGACCGCGAGCAGCACGCCGCCCCCGATCGTCGCCCCGATCAGATCCCGCATCACCCCGAAAACGATCAGCGCAATGCCGGCGGCCACGAGGAAGAGCGCGAGCCCATGCCAGTGCGCCAGCGCCGTCCAGTGCAGCCGCGCCCGATAACGAACTTCCTCGCCGGAGATCAGGTTTTCGTCGACGTATCCCATATCAGTCCACAAACTCCATCCTCGCCGGCAGCGTCACCCGCATCACCGCATCCTGATGGAAGCGGCGGCGGTACTCGTCAGCGATGTCGGTGATCTTACGGTCGAACTCGGGACTCATCGGGTGCAGGACCTCGATGATCATCGTCGGCTCGCGCACCAGCTGCCCGTCATTGCCGCGCCACTGCCCGTCGGCGCGCCAGATCGTGAGGCCGTCGGGGAAGCGCGGCGTCACGACCTCGTCCACGAACGCGGTCCACTCCGCGTCCGACACCGATCCGCCGCCCGGGACCGCGCGGCCGAAGAACAGACGGTCGGCGAGCACCGAATGCTCGATCAGCGGCGTGGACGCACATGCGACCATCAGAAAAGCGAGAGCGGCAACGGAGCGTCGCATGATGTTTCATTACATCATGATGAACATACCGCCAGGAATGAATCCCGACGGCATCGCAAGGAAAAACAGCTGAATGCAAAGCAGAAGAAACGGCAGGTGGCGCAGCCCGATGAGCAGCGTGCGATTCCATCCGAGAACGTCGAGGAACGGCGCGAGCAGGATCCCCGAGGCGATCGAAGCGAGGAACATGTTCCATGTCAGAAGCGCCATCGCAATCCCGCCCGCACCGGCGGCGATTTCGATGATCAGGGACAGTCCGCGGCCGACATGGAGGTTCGCCGCGAGTCCGCGGCGCCAGCGTCCGCCCTCCGCGCGTCCGGTCACACGAAACGCATAGCGGCCCGTCGTGCAGCAGAGCACGACCGCGACGAACGCCGGGACGAGCATGCCGCAGACGCAAACGAAGCCGTTCGAGATGTGACGGAGCGTCCGCCACGGACTGTGGCGAAGATCGGGCAGGAAAAAAACGAGGGACGCGATGGTCGCGGTGACGATCGCGATTCGAACGCCCGCCGCGGGATGCCACTGCTGAAACAGCGACAGCTGCAGGACCGGCATGCGAAGCGCGCCGCCGCCGAGGAGAATCGTGTGCCGGTCGCCCGCAGCGAGAGGCCACACAACGTTGGTGACGGCGATGAACGCCAGAAGCATGACGCCGTTGAGGAGTGTGAGCGCGCCGAGGACGATGTCGAACCGTTCTGATGCCGGAATTCGCGATGACGCAAGCGACCGGAAATCCCGTCGGAGAAACTCGCATAGTCCGATGATCCACTTCTCGAACTGGCGCCGGTATTGAGTAAACGTCGGCGGCACGCCCTCCTCGCACCAGATCTCGACGACCGCGCCGCGATGGCCGAGCTCGCGCAGGCGGACGGTCAGAGCCAGATCTTCCGCGACCCGATCGGGGAATCCACCCGCTTCGCGCAGCCGCTCCAGAGAAAGCAGCGCGCCGTGGCCGAGCATGAGCGGAATCCCGAAACGATTCTTCACGCTCGCGCATCGCCATGCCGCGGCAACGGACAACGCCATCGAGCGCTGAAACGGAGTGGCGTCGGGCGGCTCGGATGCGCGGTGACACGCCTGCACAAACGCCAGGCTCGGATCGCGCTCGAAACAGAGAAGCGCGGTCCGGATGAAGTCGGGCGCGATGATCGAGTCGTTATCGACGAGAAGCAGATAGCGATATCCATCGCCGATGATCCGCAGAAGGTTGTTGAGGTTCCCGGCCTTGAACGACGCGCGATCCGTTCTCCGGACGACGAAACAGCAGTCCCGATTCGCCGCAAGCGCATCGACGCGTGCGCGTGTCGTGGGGTCGAAGCTGTCATCGCAGAGGAACACCGAAACATTCGGATGATCGAGCCGGAAACACGACTCGATCGTCGCTTCGACGAGATCGTCGGCGATCGTGCAGCAGATCGCGACCGGTGTGCCGGCGTCTCCGGGGATTGTCGAGTCGAGCGCTGCCCGCGGCGCGGCAGCACGAAATGCGAAGGTCATTACGGCGTGACAACTGAAGAAAAGCAGGTACGTCATCATCGTGATGACGAGGACGTAGAGAGATGCGCCGAGAGGTGACGCGAACGCGCGAACCGGTGGAAGCTCGCGGATGATGAATGTCGCGGCGGCAAGCCACAGCGTCGCCGACGCCGTGGCGAGGGCCCACGACGTTTCACTGCGCGGCCGACGCGCCGTCCAGGAAACCGATGTCGTCGATGTCGAGGTATCCGTCACCGTCGCTCCCCTTGACCACGAACGAGAGCCGCTGCACCTCCTCCGGATCAAAGCGCTGCTTCTCCTCCGTCCACCAGTCCGGCTGCCGGAGCAGCGTGAACGGCACGCGGACTTCCGTGAACGCGCCGTCGACGCGCAGCAGCTGTGAGAAATCGAATTCGTGATAGCCGTAGCGCGGAATCTGCGGGTTCGCAAGGCTGACGAGATACCGCAGGCCGGCCGGCGCCGCAGGCGAACGCCGCGCGCGGAATCGCAGCGCCGCGAAACCCGTCAGATCGACCGTGCCGAGGGGCGGACGCAGGTCGGTGAACATGCCGCAGTAGCCCTCACCGATCTGCGACCGCTGCCCGCGCAGGATTGTGTAGTGCATGCGCAGAAAGTAGTCGCCGCCGAGGTCGGGATTCGCGGCGGTCTCGAACCACGCGGTCGAACGGCCGAGATACTTGTTGTCGTTGAACACGCCCCATTCAAGGCCGTTATTGGTGGCAGGCCATCCGCTTCCGAACGTCGCCAGGATTGCGGGAACGCGTCCGCTCTTCCGCTGAAAGGCGCGGGGATTGATGTACGGAATGTCGCGCAGCAAATCCTTCTTAAGAAGAATCACAACCGTGCTGGAGAACAGCACCACGATCGCCACCAGGACGCAGATGGTGATGGTCCTCCCTCGCGTCGTACCAAAGAACAACTCGAACCACCATGGTCTGGCGCTTTCGGTCATCGGCGGCAACCTCTTGGAAAGCGTAAGTGTAATTCCGTCCTGCCGAATATCATCGGGCCTGTGCGTTACACGATTCGTCCGCGCATCCGCGTCGTCAGCGGCGACGACACCGTCGTCCTCGGGCCGGGGAAAGCCGACCTCCTCGAAGCCATCGGCCGCACCGGCTCCATCCGCGCCGCCGCGGAGTCGCTGGAGATGTCGTACATGCGCGCGTGGACGCTCGTGCGCACCATGAACGCCGCCTTCCGCTCGCCGCTCGTCGAAAAGGAGCGCGGCGGTTCCGAGCAGGGCGGCGCGAAGCTCACCGCGCGCGGCGAAGACGTCCTCCGTCTCTACCGGCAGATGGAAGCGAAGGCCGCGCGCGCGATCGGGCCGGAATGGACGCGGCTCAGGAAAAACCTCTGACACTTGTCACTACTCCGCATCGCGCCGCGGACGCATCTTCGCGTGCATGGAGGAAGTGATGAAGAAGCTCGGACTCGTGATCCTGGTGCTGACCGCGGTGTCGCTGGCCGCGCAGCCGAAGCCCGACGCGCAGATCGCGGCGATGAAGAAGCTCGACTACATGGCCGGCGTCTGGCGCGGCGAAGGATGGATCGACATGGGCGGCGGGAAGATGACGTTCCGCGGCTCGGAGACGATCCAGCGGAAACTCGACGGCGTGGCGCTGCTCGTCGAAGGCGCCTTCGTCGACGCCAACAACAAACCGGCGCACACGACACTCGCCGTGATGTCGTTCGACCCCGCATCGCAGAAATACAAGTTCTCGACCTGGCTGGCCACCGGCAGCTCCGGCGTGCACGACCTGACCGTGAACCCCGACGGCTGGCAGTGGGAGATCCCCACCCCGACCGCCACGATCCGCTTCACCATGAAGCTCACCGAAGCCGGCGAATGGCTGGAGACCGGCGCGCGCTCGGCGGACGGGAAGGAGTGGAGGCAGTTCTTCGAGATGCGTTTGAAGAAGTGATGTTGCGGTTGCGCGGTCGCGCAGCAACTGCATGTCATCCCGAGCGTGAGCGAGGGACCCGGGCGGGTGGGGCGAGCAGCGCGCCCCTCCCACACAGGTCCCTCGCTACGCTCGGGATGACACCCCGTGCCCCATGCCGCGTGACCGCGTGACCGCGTGACCGGCGATATACTCCACCGAAGATATCGCATGCGCCTCCTGCTGCTGATCGCGCTCACCACCAGACTCGCCGCCACCGAAGTGCGCGTATTCGCGGCGGCAAGTCTCACCGATGCGCTGCAGGAGATCGCGGCGGGGTACGAGCAGCAGACCGGCGATCGGGTGCTGTTCAACTTCGCGGCCTCGAGCACGCTCGCGCGGCAGATCGAGCTCGGAGCGCCGGCGGACGTGTTCCTTTCCGCCGACGAGGCGAAGATGGATGCGCTGCAGAAGCGCGGGCTCATTGACGTCCGCACGCGCGCCAGGGTGCTGTCGAACACGCTCATCATCGTCGGCGACGGCATCCGCTCGTCGCGCGATCTCGTCGGCAGGAAGCTCGCGCTCGCGGAGCCGTCGACCGTGCCGGCCGGCATTTACGCGAAGACGTGGCTCGTGAAGACCGGGCTCTGGGCAAAGGTCGCGCCGAACGTGATCCCGACCGACAACGTCCGCGCCGCGCTGGCCGCGGTCGAGTCGGGGAACGTCGACGCCGCGATCGTCTATCGCACCGACACGAAGCGCCCGGCGTTCGTGATCCGCGACGGCCCGCTGATCTCGTATCCGTTCGCCGTCCTGACGAACGCCGAACAGCCGCTCGCCGCGCGGCGGTTCCTCGCGTACGCACGCTCCGAGGCCGCGCTGCGCGTATTCCGGAAACACGGGTTCCTGATCGCGGAACGCCGGCGGGACGACGTCGTTCCGCGATGAGCAACGAGTGGCAGATCGTCGGCCTGACGCTGCGCACCGCGGCGCTCGCGACGATCCTGATCGTGCCGCCGGCCCTGGCGGTCGCGTGGCTGCTCGCGCGGCGGCGCTGGCGCGGCAAGTCGCTCGTCGAGACCCTGGTCGCACTGCCGCTGGTGATGCCGCCGGTGGCGACGGGGCTCATCCTCCTCGAGCTCCTCGGGCGCCGCGGTCCGGTCGGCGGGTGGCTGCACCGCGTGCTCGGCCTCGACATCGTATTCACCTGGCGCGCGGTCGTGGCGGCGATGATGGTGATGTCGTTCCCGCTCCTCGTGCGCGCGGCGCGCGTGGCGTTCGAGGAAGTGAATCCGCGCTTCGAGCAGATCGCGCGCACCCTGGGCGCGACCAACGCGCGCGTCTTCGCCACCATCACCCTCCCGCTCGCGGCCCGCGGCATCATCTCCGGCATGCTGCTCGCGTTCGCGCGCGCCATCGGCGAGTTCGGCGCGACCATCCTCGTCGCCGGCAACATCCCCGGCCGCACGACCACGCTCTCGCTCGCCATCTACAACCTCGTGCAGCTCGGCCGCGACGCCGAGGCCTTCCGGCTCGTCGCGTTCACCGTCGCGATCGCCTTCGCCGCGGTCTGGATCGCCGAGCTCACGACCAGACGAACATGAGCGTCGTTCTCAAAGACGTCGTCCTCCCGCTCGCGGACTTCGCGCTCGAGGTCTCCGTCGAAATGGGTGCGCGCACGACGGCGCTGTACGGCCGATCGGGCGCGGGAAAGACCTCGCTGCTCGAAGTGATCGCCGGATTGCGCAGGCCGATCCACGGCGAGGTCGCGATCCACGGCCGCGTCGTAAACGACGTTCCGCCGCGCAGACGCCGCGTCGGATACGTTCCGCAGGACGACGCGCTCTTTCCGCATCTCTCGGTACGCCAGAACATCACCTACGGCGGCGCTCTCGACCGCGCCGTGATCGACGTCCTCGAGCTCGCGCATCTGCTCGACCGCGGCGTGAAGCAGCTCTCGGGCGGCGAGCGGAAACGCGTCGCCCTCGCGCGCGCGCTGCTCAGCCATCCCGCCGTCCTGCTCCTCGACGAGCCGCTCTCCGGCGTCGACGCCGAGCTCCGCGCGCGCGTCCTCGAGTACCTCGTGCGCGTCCGCGACGAGTTCCCCATCCCCATGATCTACGTCACCCACGACGCCGAGGAGGCCGCGGCGATCTGTGAGGAGATGGTGGTGCTGGAGCGGGGGCGTGTTGTGGAACGGCGCGCTTTGCGCGGGTAACGGTCGCGCAGTCACGCGGTCGCGCGGTCGCGCGGTTGCAACCCACCGCGTGACCGCGTGACCGCGCAACCAATAGAATCCCCGGATGCGCCGCTACACGCTGCTCCTGCTCTGCCTCGCCGCTGCCGCCGTTTCGATCAACGCACAGAACATCCGCATCACCGTCGACGCCACGGACGCGCCGCGCAAGATCTTTCGCGCGCACCTGACGATTCCCGCCGCGCCGGGGCCGCTGCGCCTCGTGTATCCGCAGTGGATTCCGGGCGAGCACGGGCCGAGCGGGCCGGTGCGCGATCTCGTCGACCTGCGCATCGTCGCCGGCAACGAGCCGCTGCCGTGGCGCCGCGATCCGCGCGACATGTTCGCGTTCGAAATCGACGTCCCGCGCGGCGCGCCGCCGTTCATCGACGTCGACCTCGCGTATCTCTCCCCCACCGGCGAGCGCGCGTTCAGCGCCGGTCCGAGCGCCACCGCGAACCTCGCCGTCATCAGCTGGAACACGCTCCTGCTCTTTCCGGCCGGCCGCTCCGCGGACGACATCATGGTCGAAGGCACGCTCAAGCTCCCCGAGGGATGGATCACCGCCAGCGCGCTGAAGATCACCAACGAAGTCCCGGGCCGCGTCGAATACCGCGCGGCCTCGCTCGCGACGTATGTCGACTCGCCGGTGATCGCCGGGCGCTATCTGCGGAAAGTCGCGATCCCCTCGGGCGACGCCCCGCAGCACTACATCGACATCGTCGCCGACAGCCAGGCGGGCGCGATGATCTGGCCCTCGTTCGCGCAGGACTACAGCCGCCTCGTCGCCGAGGCCGGCGCGCTGTTCGGCGCGTACCACTTCCGCAAATACGACTGGCTGCTGACGCTCAGCGATCACGTCGCGCACTTCGGACTCGAGCATCACGAGTCGAGCGACAACCGGATGGAAGAGCGCACGCTCGCCGAGTACCGGCGCCAGCTCGGCGGCCTGCTGTCGCACGAGTACGTACACTCGTGGAACGGCAAGTACCGCCGTCCCGCGATCCAGCTCAGCCCCGACTATCAGAAGCCGATGGAGGGGAATCTGCTCTGGGTCTACGAGGGTCTGACGCAGTACCTCGGCACGCTGCTCGCCGCGCGCTCGGGGCTCTGGACCGACGAGCTCTATCGCGAGAACGCCGCTGTCGTCGCCGCCGGCTTCGATCAGCAGCCCGGCCGCACGTGGCGTCCGCTCGCCGACACCGCCGTCGCCGCGCAGATCATCTTCGGCTCGCCCGCCGCCTTCGGCTCCATCCGCCGAGGCGCCGACTTCTACGACGAGGCCATCCTGCTGTGGCTCGAGGCCGACGCGATCATTCGCGAGAAGACCAGCGGCCGCGCGTCGCTCGACGACTTCATCCGCCGCTTTCACGGCGGCGAGACCGGCACGCCCGCGGTGAAACCGTACACCTTCGACGAGCTCGTGACCGCGCTCAACGCCGTTGCCCCGTACGACTGGCGCGCGCACTTCAACGAGCGCCTCAACTCCCTCAGCCCGCGCGCGCCGGTGAACGGGCTCACGAATCACGGCTGGAAACTGGCTTACGACGAGACGCCGAACGAGTCGATGGAAGCGAACGAGAAGCGCCGCGAGGCCGACGACTACACGTTCTCCCTCGGTCTCAGCATCAAGCGCGACGACGCCACGATCCGCGACGTCGTGTTCGGATTACCCGCCGCGAAGGCCGGTCTCGGACCGGGCATGAAGATCGTCGCCGTCAACGGCCGCAAGTGGACGCGCGAAGTGCTCGACGCCGCGATCCGCGAGGCAAAGAACGCGTCGGCGCCGATCGAGATCCTCGCCGAGAACGGCGACTTCTACCGCACCTGCGCCGTCGACTATCACGGCGGCCCGCGCTATCCGCATCTCGTGCGCGATGCGTCGAAGCCCGATACGCTCGCGGAGGTGCTCAAAGCGCGAAAGCCGTGATGATACGGCTCAAGCTGCCGAAATAATGCGGTAGGGATTTATGTCGGTGTGGACCCTCCTTCATCGTGAGCTCTCTCTCTCACGAACCTGAAAGGAGGTTCCTCATGAAGCATCTGTCGGTTCTCGTTCTCCTTCTTCTCTCCACGGTGGCGGCGGCGACGGCGCAGGACTGGCCACAGTGGGCGCTCGATTCGAGACACACCGGTCAGGCGTCCGTCGCCGCGCAGAATCTCAACCGCAACATCGTCAACATCGTCTACGACACGCTCGTCGCCGAGGAGATGGAAGCGGGTGAAGAGCTCGTCGGCGAAGAAGCGCTGCTGGCGCATTTCCAGGCTCCGCTCGTCGACGGCCAGGACGTCTACATGATGCGGAAGACCGGGACGTACTCGACCGCCTCGTACGCGACCCAGATCTGGGCGGAAACGAAGTTCACCTGGTCGGGCGACTCGCTCGTCGAGGCCTGGAACTTCACGACCGACTGGAAGGCGCCCGGCAGCGCATTCGACTTCTGGGAGCCGGTGTTCCATCCGGCGCTCGCGAACGGGTTCCTCTACGTCCCCGGCGCCGGCGGCACGATTTTCAAAGTCAACAAGGCAACCGGCGCCGGCACGCGCATCAACCCGTTCAACAACATCAACCAGAACACGTTCACCGTCAGTCCCATCAGCGTCGGACTGAACGGGGACCTGTTCTACACCGTCTTCCGCACCCAGGGAGGCGGCACCTTCTTCGCGCACGACATCGTCGACTCGCGGCTGGTGAAAGTCACTTCGTCGGGCGTCGCGACGAAAGTGAGCTTTTCCGTTCTCACCGCCGGCGCTCCCGCCGGCAACGCGCAGTGCCTGAACGCGTTCAGCGAGGATTCGCTGCCCTGGCCGCCGAGTCCGACCGCGGTTCCGCCGTCGGTGACCTGCGGCACGCAGCGGGCCGCGGTGAACGCCGCGCCGGCCATCGCGCCGGACGGCACGATCTACCTGATCTCACGCGCGCACCTGATCAGCCGCTGGGGCTATCTCGTGGCGGTCAATCCGAATCTGACGCAGAAGTGGATCTCCTCGCTGCGCGACCGGTTCAACGACGGCTGCGGAGTGTCGGTTGCGCAGGGTGGATCGCTGCCGCCGAACGGCGCGCCCGGAGGGTGTCGCGTGGGCGCGAACCCGGGAGTCGATCCGGCGACGAACACGCCCGGCGGCGGACGCGTCCTCGACGACTCGTCGTCGTCTCCGGTGATCGCTCCTGACGGCTCGATCTTCTACGGCTCCTACACGCGCTACAACTACGCGCAGGGACACATGATGCATTTCTCGGCGAACGGCGCGTACCTCAACGGGTACAACTACGGCTGGGACATCACGCCCGGCATCTACTCGCACGGCGGAACGTATTCCGTCGTCACGAAGGACAACCGCTACGGCGAGGTCGGGTCGTACTGCAACACCGAATCGGTCTGTCCGGCGGATCGGGACGCCAGCAATCCCGCGTATCCGGAGGAGTATCGGATCACGCAGCTCAACAAGAACATGAACGTGCAGTGGAGCTTCAAGAACACGAACACGCTGGCCTGCACGCGGAATCCGGATGACAGCGTCACCTGCGTGGACGATCACCCGCACAGCTTCGAGTGGTGCGTGAACGCATTCGTCATCGATGCGAACGGCATCGTGTTCGCGAACAGTGAAGACGGCAACCTCTTCGCCCTCAACCAGGGAGGTACGTTGCGGCAGAAGATCTTCCAGCAGCTCGCGCTCGGCGCGGCCTACACGCCGACCTCGATCGGCAACGACGGAAAGATCTATTCACAGAACGCGGGGCATCTCTTCGTGGCGGGAAATTGAAGCAGTGGAGCGCCGGCATACGCGCCGGCGCTCCATTCTCGAATCAATACAGATCGTTTTTGGCCGCGATGTCATCCGCTTCGAGGGAGCGCGGGAGGGCGTTGCACGCGCTGACGGACGGAAACATCGTCGCGCCGGAGACGTTCGAGTGGCCGATGCCGATCACGTGACCGACTTCGTGGGTCATGATGCCGTTGATGTCGTACTCGCCGCTGCAGCCCGGCTCGCCCGACGAGTAGTACTGGTGCGACTGGTTGGTATAGACGTCTGCGTCGTAAATGCGATCGTCGCCGGCCTGGCTGACGTAGTAGCCGGTGAGCGTCGCGGCGAGACAGGTGCCGGTGCACAGGCCGCCGCCGTTCGAGTTCAGCATGATCGTCGCCGGAGCGGAGCCGCGCACGGCCGCCGAACTGGTGCTGCTGGAGCTGATGATGCCCCACGCGCGGATCGCGCTGACGGTGGCGTTCACGCCGCCGCTGCCGTCCGAGATCGTGCTGTTGCCCACGTTGTACACGCGCACCGTCACTGGTGTGGTCGGCCAGCGGCGGCGCGGCGAGAGCAGCACGTACGCCATCACCGGGTCCGCCATCGCGGCGACGAAGAGAGTGGCAAAGGAGAGAGCGAGGATATTTTTCCGGTTCATGATTCGTTCTCCTGTCGCGATCAGTTGCTGCGCGGACCCGGCCGCTCGACGCGCTCGCCGGCGCGCGCGGCTTCGACCATCCCCGCGAACTCCTCGATGGTCATGACGTCTTCGGCCCCGTTCTCACGCGCGATCTTGCCGGGAGCGAGACGGGCTTCGCCCTGCTTCACCGGATCCTCGAACAGCACTTCCATGCCGTCGCGGTCGCGGACGAGGTACTTGCCCTGGTTGAACGCGTGAATCCGGTAATCGGCGCCGTCTTCCCACTTCGAAAGGAAGAGCACGACCTGCTCGCCGCGGCGGATCGCGGGGAACCCGATCGCTTCCTGCGTATAGTCGCCGACCGTGCCGCCGGCTTCGCGCACGACCAGCAGGTCCGGACCGGTCGCTTCGCCGAAGTAGCGCGACACGCGGACATTGGCGTACGTGAAGATGACTTCGTGCGCGTCATCCCACGCGGACCAGGTCTGTTCGACCGTGCCGCGGACGATGAGAGCCGACTCGCGCGCGACCTGATCGAACGGGGCCCGGATGAACTGCGAAGCCGACATCGGCAACGCGAGGGCAAGCAACAACAACCCGAGGGAGAGCAGTGTTCGACGATGCATCCAATCCTCCTTTTTCGTTTCGAGATACGGAGGCCCATCGACTCAATCGGCAGGCCATGCGAGTGATTTCGAGAAAGAATGATGGAAGATACTGATGCTGCTGGAGATCTGCGCGATATGGTCTCGTCTGCCTCGACGCGCAAGCGGATCATTCTCTGCGCACTCGGACAACGATTGACCCGCGCGACGGTCGCGCGCTGACCCGCATGGCCCGATTCCTGCTGCTCCTCGCAGCACCTTGATAGGAGAAGTTGTATGCGCGCTCGTTCCACCACCCTCGTGCTGGTTCTCCTCGTTCTCCTCACCGCCACCGCTCTTCACGGACAAACGCTCGGCGCCGCGCTCACCTCCGGCCAGGAGGTGCCGCCCAATTCGGGCTCGGGCTTCGGCAATGCAACGGTGACGTTCGACGCGACGCGCGAACATCTGATCGTCACCATCACCGTGGCGAACCTCGGCAGTCCGATCAACAACTTCCACATTCACGAAGCGCCCGCCGGCACGAACGGGCCGGTCGTCGTCGATCTGATCGGCCTCGGCGGACAGTTCGTCAACGGCACCATGACCGGAACCTTCGCCGTCGGCGCCGCGGTCGCGCAGCGGATGCTGCAGAACCCGAACAACTTCTACGTCAACGTGCACACGCAGCAGTTCCCCGGCGGCGCCGTGCGCGGGCAGCTCTCCTATGTGAGCGGAGGCTCGATCACGTATGCCGCCGAGCTGCGCCCCACGAATGAAGTCCCGCCCGCGAACAGCACTGCCTTCGGCAGCGCGTTCGTGACGCTCGATCCGATCAACGACTCGATCACCTGGGAAGTGAACACGAGCGGCATCGCGAATGCGTCGCTCTCGCACATTCATCGCAACGTGGCAGGCGTGAATGGCCCGGTGATCATCGACTTCGCCACCTCGGCCGGGCAGATTCCGAACGGCCGCACCAGCGGAACGCGCTCGATCGCGGCGCTGAGCCAGACCGATCGGACGAATCTCGCGACCGCGCCGGCCGGCTTCTACGTCAACGTCCACTCGACCGCGTTCCCCGGCGGCGAAGTGCGCGGGCAGCTCACGCCGGCGAACGAATACGACATCCCGATCGCCGGACGCGTGACGAACGGCTTCGGCCAGACCTTCGTCACCGACGTGCGCGTCTTCAATCCGTCGTACGACAAGCCGACCGTCGCGCTGCTCGAATACTTCACGACCGGGACGCTCCCGAATACGACCGCCGCGAAGTCGATGGTGGTGAACCTCGCGCCGCGCGCGACCTCGGTGCTCGACGACATCGCGACGCTGCTGGGCATCGCCGGCACCACCGGCGCGCTGCGCGTGTCGAGCGCGTCGCAGCTCGCCGTCACCTCGCGCACGTTCAACGACCTGCGCGCCAGCGGCAAGGGAACGCTGGGCAACCTCGTCGCCGCGCAGCCGCGCGCGAGCGCGCTCCGCCGCGGCGTGATGACGCACCTCTCGAACCCGCGCGCCAACGTCGGCTTCTTCAACCCGAACCCGACCACGGTCGTGGTCCGCCTCGAGCTCCGCGACGCCACCGGCATCCTCGCCACGAATCAGGTCTTCCTCGAGGCCCTGTCGCAGCAGCAGAATGGGATCGCGACCTGGTTCCCCGGCACCGACCTCGCGAACGCCCCCAACCTCACCCTCAGCTTCGACTCCGCCGCCCCGGTCTTCGCCTACACCGCCGTCAACGACAACACCTCCGGCGCCTCCACCTACGTCCCCGCCCAACCCGACCCCGGCGTCGCCGCCAGCCAGTGATC
>Ga0134123_10000459_pt1 | contig 26870 bp, 24 predicted proteins | sample KB303_FD_96460 | JGI IMG/M metagenome (GOLD analysis project Ga0134123, IMG submission 96460) | Terrestrial soil microbial communities without Nitrogen fertilizer from Kellogg Biological Station, Michigan, USA - KB3-0-3 | ecosystem: Environmental > Terrestrial > Soil > Unclassified ...
CATTTACTAATTGCTCTGTCAAACAGCTTTTTTCTACACCTATGTTTACAACGTATCTGAAAAAATAAACACAGAGCAATTGAAAACATGGAATCTGAAAATTCTAATACGCATACAAACCAGCAACACATAATAATTATTTCATCCAAAAAAAAAATTCTTAAAAAATTAACAATTAAAATTAAAAACACTATGAACAAACTAAAATCAAAAATCATCATGCTACTAGCATTTATTATTGCACTTGAAATATCAGGGTGCTCAAAACCTGGTTGTACAGATCCTGCTGCAACCAATTACGATCCGAAAGCAAACGAAAGCGATGGAAGTTGTAAGTATGCTCCGCCATGTGAGCAAAATAATACAGCCAGGGTGAAATTCGTAAATAATTCTACAAGTAACAGCACCTATACTGTTGTATGGGATGGAGCAGTGGTTGAGACTCTTTATCCGTTTACAGAAAGTGATTATTTCACTGTTGCTGGCGGATCGCATACGCTCACATTCAAAATAAGCAATAATGGTTCTATTGCCTGCACTCCCGCAAATCCTGTAATAGTCCAATGTCAGGATAGAACATTCAGCTGCAGTAATTAAAATTCAGAAGTCAAATAAAAATTCAACAATTAAAAATTAAAAAACTATGAAAAATCTAAAATTAATTCTCGCAATATTCACTGTATCAGTAATGATTGCTTCATGCGAAAAAGATGGGCCACAAGGTCCCCAGGGCCCCATCGGTACTGTGGGTGATAAAGGGGATAAAGGGGATACCGGAAATGCTAATGTTACGTCATATTTATTCAGCATTACCAATCCCGTATGGTCTCATACTGCTGGAAGTAATGTGTGGTATTACTATGATGCTTCTCATCCAATTCAGGAAGCTTCTACCTGTGCAGTCATGGTTTATATAAAAGACCTGGGCGGCAATTGGGTTTCCATGCCGATTACGAACTGGTTTGCAACGGATGATAATTTCATATACCGTCACAATACCGGTGGAATCGAGTATGATTATTATGGTCCCAGCAGGCCTGCAAATACAACTTATTTTAAGGTAGTGGTCATTCCACCAGCCCGGCTTTCTCAAAATCCAGGTATCAATTTGAACAATTACGAAGAAGTAAAAAGAGCATTTGGTTTAAAAGATTAACGGATCAAATTATTTAAGACAAAGCCCGGAAATAAAACCCGGGCTTTTTTATACTTTAAAAAACTTATTCATATAAAATGAAAAACAGGGCGCCTGATTAATTCTTTCCCGTTGAATTTATCTCTTTCATCAGCTTCAGCTTTGTTGCCACATCTTCCATCAGCCACATGGGTGTGGAGGTGGCACCGCAGATACCCACACTGTTGACATTGTGAAACCATTCGGGCAGGAGTTCATTGACAGAAGAAATAAAATAAGTGTTGGGGTTGGATTCTTTGCAAACGCCATACAAAGCTTTTCCGTTAGAACTCTTTTTTCCGCTTACAAAAACGATTGCATCATGCTGTTCAGAAAATTTTTTGAGCTGCGGCTCACGATTGGATACCTGCCTGCACAGCGTATCGTTTGAAATAAAATCACCTTCCTCAAGCGATCCTTTTTCCCTGATAATCCGCTCTTCGAGCATACGTTCCATTTTGTGAAAGCCTGCGGTATTTTTTGTTGTTTGCGAAAAAAAATGCACCGGTTTTGAAAAGTCAACTTTATTCAGATCCTCTTCTGTCTTTACAACAATTGCATTCCCTGCCGTTTGCCCCACCAGCCCGTTTACTTCAGCATGGCCTTCTTCTCCATAAATAACTATCTGGCCGTGATCATCCGGGAATTCATCATAACTCGTTCTTACGCGGTTTTGCAATTTCAAAACAACGGGGCACGAAGCGTCAATCAGCTCAATATTATTTTTAATCGCAGCCTGGTATGTTTCAGGCGGTTCACCGTGCGCACGGATCAAAACCTTGCAATCATGCAATTGTCTGAATTCATCATGGTTGATAATTTTAAGGCCTTTAGCAGTAAGGCGCTCCACTTCCATATTATTATGCACAATGTCACCCAGGCAATAAAGGGTTCCCGACCGGTCCAGCTCATCCTCTGCCATCTGGATGGCAAAAACAACTCCGAAGCAAAAACCTGAATTGGGATCAATGGTTATGTTCATACTACAAAGGTACGGGGAAATGTGGAATTGCTGAATTGTTAAACTGTTATATTGCTAAATTGTTATATTGTTAAATTGTTAATTTTTCGTTTGTAAACTTTATGAGCTGATTAATTTCTTTTAATATTTTATCAAGTTCAGTAAAAATATGATGGTATTCTTCGGATAATAGCTTGCGCACTTTAGATTTTTGATTCCAGTCGAAACCCTGCCATAACGGTAAAACTTTATTTTGCCTTTTTTATTATACTTTCCAAACTCTTCTGCAATGTTTGTTGAAACAGAGTCAATAGCTGTAACTATTTCTTTGTCATGTTTTCAACCATTCAGCATCCAACAATTTAGCAATATAACAATTTAACAGTTTACTTTTTTCCTCTCAATTTCATTCATCACAAAATCAAGCTGCTGTTCAAAATTCATGTATGAGTTATCAAGAATTACAGCATCATCGGCTTTTCGCAAAGGACTTATCTTGCGATGCGTATCCTCATCATCGCGGCTTTCAATATTTTTTTTAACTTCTTCAAAAGTTACTTTAACTCCTTTGCTTATTAATTCTTTGTAACGCCTCTCAGCACGAATTTTTTTATCGGCAGTCATAAATATTTTCAAGTCAGCATTCGGAAAAACAGTAGTGCCGATGTCGCGCCCGTCCATAACCAATCCTCCATGCTCCTGCATTTTTTTCTGAAGTGCAACCAGTTTTTTCCTCACTGCCCTGATAGCGCTAACGTGACTTACATTTTCCGAAATTTCCATGCTGCGGATTTCATGCTCCGCATTTTTTCCATTCAGATAAATTTCTGAAAAATGCGTTTGCGGACTAATTTTAAAAGTGATGTCAATGTCATGCATTACCTTTTCAAAATCAAAACCGGATGCTTCCAATTCTTCAGGCAATGGAATGGGAATATTATTTCTCAAAAAATAAAAAGTCACCGCCCTGTACATGGCGCCTGAATCAATATAATTCAGTTTCAGCTTATGCGCCAATGCTTTTGCCACCGTGCTTTTCCCGCACGATGAATAGCCGTCAATGGCAATAATTAATTTCCTGAAAGGCATCGAAGCAAAGGTAGGAAAAACACCAGATTGAAAGATTCAGGTTATTTTTGCAGTATCTCAGATTGCTCTATTGCTAAATTGTTATATTGTTTTAAAACTGTCCAATAACAATTTAGCAATATAACAATATAACAATTTATTTTAATGCTCACCATAATCATCCTCATCCTCATTCTCGATTACATCCTCGAACGTTATCTCGACTGGATTAACATTCATCATTGGAGCAGCGCCATACCGGAAGAGATGAAAGGAGTGTATGATGAAGACAAATACGGCAAATCACAGGAGTATGAAAAAACAAAAACCCGTTTTGGTTTTATTTCCTCCACCTTCAGCCTGGTCGTTATTCTGATTGTTTTATTTACCGGCAGCTTTGCTTTGTTGAATAACTGGGTGCTCACCATCACATCACACCCCGTGTGGAGTGCGCTTTTATTTTTTGGTGCAATTACCATTCTTTCCGACATCCTTAATTTGCCTTTCAGCTATTACCGCGTATTTATCATTGAAGAAAATTTCGGTTTCAACCGGATGAATCTTAAAACTTTTTTTCTCGACAAACTAAAAGGGTATTTGCTGGGAGGATTGCTGGGCGGAAGCATGTTGTATTTATTTATCTGGCTGTATGGTGCAGCGGGAACTAACTGGTGGTTATATGCGTGGATTGCATTTTCGGTTGTCATGCTTTTTATGACCATGTTTTATGCATCGCTCATCGTTCCCCTGTTCAACAAGCTCACTCCCCTGCCTGACGGAGAGCTGCGCAATGCCATTGAAAGTTATTGCAGCAAGGTTGGTTTCAAATTAAAAGATTTATTTGTCATGGACGGCTCCAAACGTTCCTCAAAAGCAAATGCATTTTTCAGCGGACTGGGATCAAAAAAAAGAATTGTATTGTTTGATACTCTTATTAATAACCACACAAACAATGAGCTGGTTGCCGTGCTGGCGCACGAAATCGGGCATTATAAAAAGAAGCACACCCGCTTAAGCTTTATCCTTACCATCCTGCAAACCGGCATCATGCTTTTTATTTTTTCAAAAGTGATTGATCACCCCGGGTTATCGCAGGCGCTTGGTTCTTCCAAACCCTATTTACAACTGGGAATGCTTTCTTTCGGATTGCTGTACAGCCCGCTTTCGCTCATCATCAGCCTGGTCATGAACATAATTTCGCGCAAAAATGAATTTGAAGCCGACCATTTTGCAAAAACAACTTTCGATGGCGAATCATTAATCACAGCTTTAAAAAAATTATCTGTAAACAACCTCAGCAACCTGCTCCCCCACCCTGTGTATGTTTTTTTCCATTATTCGCATCCGCCATTGCTGGAAAGGCTGAGGGCGTTGAAAAAAGGATAAAATAATATATTCCCTACCTGTTTAATACCTTAAAAAAATAATTTTTGTCTTTGCCTAAAATGCGCAAGCCATTTTTGATGATAAATTCAGGAACGGGATCAATGTGAGACTGAAAAGTAACTGGTCTTAACAAATCGTTCCGCGACCAATGTTCATGACCGCCTTTTCTGCGGATGCACTTACAACCAATATATGTGAGAAATTCGCGATATTCTGCCACAGAAATATTGGAAAGTTTCCGTGTTGACATCAGGCATTCATCGGCACCTGAATTTGTTCATTAAATTTTCTGAAATCCTTGGTGTTGAAAATTTCGTTGAACTGTTCATTTTCATCAAGCATGTAACCCAGTGAAGGCGCAATATAACGCAGGTTTGATTTTTTTATCTGCCATCCCAATTCTTTCAAAACTTTTTCAAGCGTCTTTTTATGAGTAGTATAACTTATAAATTCTTCAATTGTAATTATGAAAGAGTTTCTCGCATCTGCCATAGTTTTTCCATACCCGAATAAATCGAGCGAAGGTGAATAAATAACCTGCAATCCATTTTCCTCATAAGTAACAACCGGCAGATCAAAAATTACTTTTTTCTTTGAATCAGCATAAGTGCCACGTGTTCGTTGATGTTTCATAGTGCAAAATTAACGCATTATTATCAAACTTTTTTTGCTGCGGTGACTAAACAATGCTGAAAACAACTTTCGATGGCGAATCATTAATCACTGCTTTAAAAAAATTATCTGTACCTGTCCCGATTTTTATCGGGAAACAATCTCAGCAACTTCCTGTCCCACCCTATTTATGTTTTTTTTATTATTCGCATCCGCCTTTGCTGGAGAGGCTGAGAACGCTGAAGAGTTAAGATATAACCCAGTGAGTTATGAGGTTCACTATTGCCGAAGAATAACAAGCTTTCCGGAATGAATAACACGGTTGCCGCAATTTATTTTCCAAATATAAATTCCATCAGGCAATCCATCTGTTTCAATCTTCAAGTCATTTGACTTAAAATTGATTTCCTTTTGTAAAATTTCATGACCGAACAAATCAGACAAACTAAAACCGGCTTGAGCGGATAAATCATATTGAATGGTAAAATAATCAGATGCCGGGTTGGGAAATATGCTTACGGTTTCTTTATTTTCATTTAAAATATTAATTCCAGTCGTAAAATTACTATACCAAATACCCGTTCCCCAGGCCCCGGCAATAATTTTATTATTTAACATAGTAAAGTCCCAGATTCCTGTTGTTGTTGCAGGAATACCCGTACTGCTTAATATCCACGTGCTGCCGCTATCCGTTGAAAAATAGATTTTGGCAGTGCCGGATGAATTGTCAGTACCTGCAAAACCATAATTACCGAAGAGCCTGCAGGCAAGTACATTTTTTCCTGACATTCCAACTAATGTCCAGCTGTTTCCATTATTCATAGACAAATATAAACCAAGGCCTGTTCCGGCAAAAATTCTATTACCACTTATGAAGACTTTCCAGGCAGCATAACCGGAGGTGCCGGGAATTATTTTTGTTTGCCAGGTTATCCCATTATCATTTGAAATAAACACTTTGCCATTAGAGCCGACACAAATATTGTTTCCTTCTGTACAAACAGAATATGCGCCACCCGGAGTAGAATAAGTTTGCCATGTTTGGCCCAGATCAGATGTCATATAAACTACCTGGTAAGCTGCAACAAATAATTTCGTTTGGTTCACGGCTATTTGATACACATTGGCGGTATCAATAAAACCATTGTCTAAGCGTGTCCATTGAAGGCCATCATTTGCCGTATATTGAATACCGGCATTAATGCACTGTGTGAAATCACCAAATAAAGTATCTGACCTGACGGCTGCACTGGAAACACCATGCAATGAATCCGGGAAAATGCTCGTCCAGGTATAACCTGAATCCAATGACATGTGGATGCCGCTCCAATAGGTGCTCCTATAGATTTTAGTATGAGCGCTGTTTTGACCAAAAGCCATTCCGCCCCCTTGCTGCTGTCCTAATGGCTGCCAAACTATTGTTTGAGCATTGAGATTCTTAACCAATAAGAGAACAGATAAAATGAGTATAGTTTTTTTCATTTATGATTTTGTTTTTATGGTTTAAAAAATTTAAAAATTATTCCTGGTAAAGTTAATATTACCCGAATGGAAGAAACAAATCAAAATTCGTTATAAGTATACACGTCTGACAACCGTATTTAAAAGGTATTGGGTTTAAGATGAGAAAGCTAAAGCGAATTATTCGTCAATATTTATCTCATAAAACTTCTTTTGGAACAATAGATAACAAATTCTTGTTTGCAATATAAAAAAAACCCATCCGGATTAACGGACAACCCCATTTGCCTCCGGCCGCTTACATATAATAACCTCTTCAGAAATAAAATTTCACCAGCAACCCGGTGGCAGTATATTGTATGCTCGCTTTCTCTTCGGTATCATCAAAACCTGATTCTTCAGTGTACTTTAAAGATGAAATAAGGTACATCACGTTAGCCCCGAAGCTGAAATGCCTGCTTAAAAAATATTCACCGCCAAGGACGGGACCAAAACCAAGTGCTGTCTGTTTGGCTTCGTTCGGAGGACCAAAACCGGATGTTTCCTCCAGTTTTATTGAAACGTATTCAACATGTGCGCCTGCATAAATATTTACATTTCCTTTCTGAAACATGCCATACAATCCCAGGCCCAGCTTGGAGGCTTTGTTCGACTGATTTTCGTCATCATTATTGTAAGAGGCATACCCGAATTCAGGTTCAATGCGGAATACGTTTTTAATATTTGCAGTGAGGATAATGTTATTGGCAGGGCTCACAAAATCCGAGTTAAAAACTTCGCCCGCACGGAATTGCTCAATATGCAATCCCACACCAAACGGGCGCAGCTGAATTTTTTCTGCTTTTTCCTGTGCATGTGCAGCCTGCATCGCAGTCATCGCGATAAGCAGGGCGATAATAACTTTTAAATTTTTCATAGTGTTTTGTTTAAGTAAGGTTTAATTATTAGTGAGACGAAATTTTTCTTTCTTTATTTTGATTGCACGGGTTAAAGGTATATAAAAAGAGCAGGAATATAAAAAAGGCTGTCCGCATAAACGAACAGCCTTTTAAATCTTAAATGAAAAAACTTATCCCCGAAGGTCCGAAGAAATCCTGTTGGACTTACTTCTTATCTTCCTTTACTTCTTCAAAATCAACATCCGTCACATTACCGTCATTGCCTGCTTTTGGTTCTTCATTGGCATTCGGAGCGCCTTGTGATCCGTCAGCGCCCGGTTGTTGCGGTTGGCCGGCCTGTTGTCCTGCTTTATACATCTCTTCTGATGCAGCCTGCCATGCAGTGTTTAATGCGGATAGTGCTGTTTCAATGCCCTGAACATTTTTATTCTTATGAGCATCCTTCAGCTCAGACAATGCTTTCTGAATGTTTTCCTTTTTATCGGGAGAAATTTTATCACCGTATTCAGTCAATTGTTTTTCAGTTTGGAAAATCATTGTATCAGCCTGGTTGACTTTCTCCACTTCTTCTTTTGCTTTTTTGTCAGACTCGGCATTCTTTTCAGCTTCCTCTTTCATCTTTTTAATATCTGCATCGCTCAAACCTGAAGAGGCTTCAATGCGGATTTTCTGCTCCTTGCCTGTTCCTTTATCTTTAGCGCTTACGTGAAGAATTCCGTTTGCATCAATATCAAAGGTCACTTCAATTTGCGGAACGCCTCTCGGTGCAGGCGGAATGCCATCGAGATGGAAACGGCCGATCGTCCGGTTACCGTTTGCCATAGGACGTTCGCCCTGCAGCACATGGATTTCAACCGAAGGCTGGCTGTCAGATGCCGTTGAGAATGTTTCCGATTTCTTGGTCGGGATGGTGGTGTTGGATTCAATCAGCTTGGTCATTACACCGCCCATTGTTTCAATACCAAGTGAAAGCGGGGTCACATCAAGCAGCAATACATCTTTTACTTCTCCGGTTAAAACCGCTCCCTGAATTCCAGCGCCAATTGCAACCACTTCATCCGGGTTCACTCCTTTGTGAGGAGCTTTTCCAAAGAATTTTTCGACAAGCTGCTGTATAACGGGCATGCGGGTTGAACCTCCCACAAGGATCACTTCATCAATATCACTTGTCTTTAAACCGGCATCGGTCAATGCTTTTTTGCACGGCTCCAGCGAGCGCTGAATAAGATCATCACACATCTGCTCAAATTTTGCACGCGTAAGTTTTTTTACCAGGTGTTTTGGCACACCATCAACGGGCATAATGTAAGGCAGGTTGATTTCTGTTTCTGTGGAGCTGGATAATTCAATCTTCGCTTTTTCTGCTGCTTCTTTCAAACGCTGCAATGCCATCGGGTCTTTTCTCAGATCAAGTCCCTCATCTTTTTTGAATTCATCGGCCAGCCATTCAATGACGCGATGATCAAAGTCGTCACCGCCAAGGTGAGTATCGCCATTGGTCGATTTTACTTCAAACACTCCATCGCCTAATTCGAGAATGGAAATATCAAACGTACCTCCGCCCAAATCGAATACTGCAATCTTTTCGTCTTTATGTTTTTTATCGAGGCCATAAGCAAGTGCAGCAGCAGTCGGTTCATTGATAATACGCAGTACTTTTAACCCTGCAATTTCACCGGCTTCTTTTGTAGCCTGTCTTTGCGAGTCATTAAAATATGCCGGAACGGTAATAACTGCTTCCGAAACTTCACTGCCAAGATAATCTTCAGCGGTTTTTTTCATCTTTTGAAGGACAATTGCAGAAATTTCCTGCGGAGTATAATTGCGATCATTAATTTTTATACGTGCAGAGCTTCCGTCTCCTGAAACAACTTCATAGGGAACCCTTTTTGTTTCTTCGGTCACTTCACTCATCTTATGCCCCATGAAACGTTTAATTGAAAAAATGGTCTTCTTTGGATTGGTAATAGCCTGCCGTTTTGCAGGGTCGCCAACTTTACGTTCACCATTATCAAGAAATGCAACGATGGAAGGTGTGGTGCGCCTTCCCTCACTATTGGGAATAACAACGGGCTCGTTGCCTTCCATAACTGCAACGCAGGAATTGGTAGTTCCAAGGTCTATTCCGATAACTTTCTCATATTATATTTTCTTTTATAGTTTATTAATTTGATTTTTCTACTTGATTGTCAACGAACATGCCAACGAATTATTAAGGTAATAATGACACGATAACAATGACTTTAGTTATGCATTCACCAGGCCGGTGACAAAACGACAGTAAGTTTACAAAATGGTTTCTTTTTTACTTAATTTACCCAACGCAACGAAGTGGAGTCCCGACCCGACAGCTATCGGGATTCATCTGGATTACCCAAATTAAAACAATTTAAACTGAAGGTCACCGGTAATGATGCCATGCATCAATGAATCCTTCGATTCAATATCCATAATATAACCCGGATAATTTTGCCTCAGCCGGCTAGAAAAAATTCCCAGTCCGCCATCCACATTGGTATATTGAGGAATATTCTGGTTGACACCTGATGGCGGTTTATTTACCTGGATGTAGGTATAAAATTCGTATGCGGCTGCGCCTATAATAAAATCAAGGGGTCCGATAATTCTTTTTACATTGACGTTTGGCGCAACCTGGCTTTTTACAAAATTGTAAAAACCATCTTTGGCAATGGGTTGTATTTGCTGAGACTGACTGTTGGTGGTCCCGGATATAACCTGGTCCGGAAATGTCCAATCAATATATTTAGCCTGCACATCTGTCGTATCAGCGATGTTAACCTCATCATAATGAAAACGGATGGTTAACTGATAATCTACTGCCTCCGGAACAGTGGTCCATTTCACCGTAAGGGTATTTTGCTTATACCACGCAATCTGGAAACTCGGAGCGTTTATCAACGGATAGATCATATAAATGCTGCCAATCACTTTTGTTTTTGCTGTTATTGTTTTGCCTGTTTCTCTATTGTAAATAACAAGCTTGTACTCGTTATCTTCATCAAGAGTGTCAATTCCATTCGTCCTGTATAAGATATTGGGTGAAACTGCAAATATTCCCGGCTCTTTCGCAATACTGGAATCTCTGACCAAATTAAGAGTTTTCACAAATGCTCCTGATTCGGCATATTCCTCCAGTTTCACATCCAGGATATCCGGGTAATTAATTGAATCAGGATGTTGTGCCATCGTATACGCATTTTCATCACCTAAAAAAGCTTTATTAATACGCACCCACTGAATGGTATCTGCTATATTTAATAAACCATACACTACAGTTGTTTCCCTGTAAGGAGCCGTTACATCAAAATCAGTTTTACAGGTGTTGAATACAATCGAAACAAACAGGCAAAAAATTACGTAATAAAATTGCTTCATGAGTTGTTGTTGAATAATTGTTCAAAAGTATGGAATTACCCTGAATCAGGAACTTTAATTTTTCTAATTTTGAAGCACAAAATTAATTTAAAACACTGCTTGAAAAAACCAATTGATTTCTTTTTTGGTGTTATCTGTTTCACATTATGTGTACTCAATGCAGAAGCGCAGCTTGTGAAGGAAAAATTTGACAAGCTGAGCCTGAGTGAAAATTTTGACAGCACAAACAGCTACTGGACGACTCTTGCCAATGCCGATAATTTATTCATTGTGCAGGAAGGCGAATATATTTTGAATCGCAAATCATCCACCTCTCCCTATGCAATCATGGCTGATTATGAAAACAACCTCAGCACGTTCAGGCTGGTCACATCCCTCAAGCTTGAAAAATCTGCTAATGATGAGGGTTCAGCAGGAATTATATTTATGGCGCAACCGGGAGGTACGGGGGGTTTTATATTTGAGCTGAATAAGTTAAAACAATTCAGGGTAAGGAAAATTGCAGGCGGTTCTTACAAATATATAACAGGAGATACTAAAACAGCGGGTTGGGTTAATTCAAAATTCATGAACGAAACCAACTCGTACAACCTTGTTGAAATTAAAACGTCTGACCGCAATTACGATATAAGCCTGAACAATAACTTCCTGCTTTCATTTTCAGAAATTGAGTACAAATCCGGAAGAATGGGAATTGTAATTGGTGCAGGAACGAAAGCAAGGGTTGATTTTCTTTATTTATTTTCATCAAGCAAAGGCGCTGAATCAGCAGCATCAAGCGAAACAGGAACAAATACACCGGCACAAACGCAGCCCCAGGCAGGCCCTGATATAATCGAACTGACTGAATCCATTATCAAATTAAAAACTCAAATCAATAAGCTTACAGAGCAAAATGAGGATCTTCACAAGACGCTTGATGCCATGAAAAGCGATGATGAGGAAGTTGAAAACGAAAAGAAAAGTCTCAGGAGCAGCATGAAAGAATTACAGGGAACCATAGCTAAATCTACGGCATCCTATGATTCTCTCTTAAAAATAAATAAAGAATTACTGAAGTATAAGGAGATGGTGGCAGGCAATGAAAATTCGGACCTGATCATTTCACTTTCAAAAACTGTCAAGACAGAAAAAGAAACGAATGAACAATTGAGAAAGGAAAATAAAACGCTTTCAGATTCACTTGCCACATTCAATAAGAAAAATCATAAACCTGATTCAGATGCTGAAGGAAAGCCCGTCACAAAACCAAAACAATCTACCGATAAAGGGTTTATATTACCTGATGAAGGAAAGTAAAAAATTGAATAGTGGTTCATGATGTGTCTGAAATTTCTGTTTGCTGAATTATTTAATCATTCCCGAAAAATATGTCGAAGCAGGGTGAGGTAAAAAAAATAACCACGCATACGCTCCAGGAAATGAAGCGGAGGGGTGAAAAAATTTCCATGCTTACGGCTTATGATTTCAGCATGGCACGTATTATTGATGATGCCGGGATCGATATTATACTGGTAGGCGATTCAGCGTCTAACGTAATGGCAGGACATGAAACTACCCTCCCCATCACGCTTGACCAGATGATCTATCATGCAGCATCGGTAGTAAGAGCCGTAACAAGAGCTTTGGTGGTGGTGGACCTTCCGTTCGGCTCTTACCAGGGAAATTCAAAAGAAGCATTGAATACTTCCATTCGCATTATGAAAGAATCCGGTGCGCACTCCGTAAAATTAGAAGGCGGAAGAGAAGTGAAAGAATCTATTGAACGCATACTCACTGCCGGTGTACCCGTAATGGGGCATTTGGGCTTGACCCCCCAGTCTATTTACAAATTCGGAACATACGTTGTAAGAGCCAAAGAAAAAGAAGAGGCTGAGCGCCTGGTGGAGGATGCCAGGCTGCTTGAAGACATCGGGTGTTTTGCCATTGTGCTTGAAAAAATCCCCGCACAACTTGCCAAAGAAGTTTCAGAGAAAGTAAAGATTCCGATTATCGGAATCGGGGCCGGACGTTTTACAGACGGGCAGGTTTTAGTGCTGCATGATATGCTGGGAATTAACAAAGAATTTTCACCGCGTTTTTTAAGGCGCTATCTTAATATGTATGACCAGGTAAAAACGGCAACAGAAAAATATATCCAGGATGTAAAAAAGAGGGATTTCCCGAATGAAAAGGAACAATATTGATGCACGATTTTAGATTTTAGATTTTAGATTTTTTGAACAACCTCACACCTCAAAAAATAATCGCCCATCTGCATATTGACACGCTGTATGAAGACAATCACATTATTATTGTCAATAAAAAGGCGGGAGAAATAGTTCAGGGAGATAAAACCGGGGATGAACCGCTGAGCGAAAGAGTAAAAAAATATATTAAAGAAAAATACCGGAAGCCGGGTGAAGTTTTTCTTGGAACGGTTCACCGGATAGACCGGCCGGTAAGCGGTATTGTTATTTTCGCACGAACCAGTAAAGCGCTTGAACGTTTGAATGAAATGTTCCGCAGCAAACAAATGAAAAAAACATATTGGGCGGTTGTAAAAAACAAGCCTGCAAAAACTGCTGATCATCTTACCATGTACCTGAAAAAGAATGAAGCAAAAAACAAAAGTTTCGTTCACAAAAATCCAACTCCGGGAGCTTTGATGTCCGAATTAGAATATGAATTGCTGTCAGCATCGGACAACTATTTTTTATTGAAAATAAATCCCATCACCGGAAGGCATCACCAGATACGCGCCATGCTCGCCCACATCGGGTGCCCGATCAAAGGAGATTTAAAATATGGTTTTGACAGGAGCAACCCCGATGGCAGCATTCATCTTCATGCACATGAAGTCGAGTTTGTTCACCCCGTAAGCAAAGAAAAAATTAATGTCGTTTGCGCTCCGCCCGATGAACCGCTTTGGAATTTTTTTAAGTCGCAAATGGGAAAAGAATAATTTCACCGCATGAAATTATTTATCGCCAAAAATAAAATCATTGTATTTGCAATTGTAATACTGGTGCTGATTACAATCAGTGAAACTATAGCTGATAAAATATGGGGGGATGGTGACGGAATAATTTCCAACTACAACATTCATAAAATCATTTTTACTTTTCAGCTCGTTATCATTTATTTTCTTTTTTTCGTTTTGCTGAATAAACTTTATGTGGCCTTTTTTAAAAACAAAATTTCTGCAAATACGATTTTGTTAAAGGCCGGAAAACTATTTTTTGTATCACTGATTTGTATTTCATGTTTTATTGTTCTCGAAATTACGAGCCGGTATTTTTTTCCCGGTGAAGGAGCATTCGACAGGTTATATCCTGTTGAAAATGCACGAAAACCTTTTCCATACATAATGTTTAAAGGTGCAGCAAAAACAAAAACGGGGTTCGGTGATGAAGTTTATAATGAACGGGGCTATCGCGGTGCGTATCCGCACATGCCAAAAGACACGAGTGAATTCAGGATAATCGTTACAGGCGGTTCTGCGGTTTGGGAAGGCGAACCTTCCATTCCGCAATTACTGGAAGAAGAATTCCACAGAAATAATTATCCGAATGTGAGCGTGTACAATTTCGGAATTGTATCCGCGGTTTCTTCCATGGAGCTTTCGTGTATGGTAAATGAAATCACCGACCTCTCCCCCGACCTTGTCATAACGTATAACGGGGCAAATGATATTATTTCACCTTTGAAGTATGACCCCCGGCCGGGTTATCCCTTTAATTTTTTAGTTTATGAAAACAATCCTTTCCTGATGCAAAATTATCCTGCGTTTTCATTATTCATTTATAAAAGCAATCTTGTACGTTTGTTTGCAAGAAAATATTTTACGGAGAAGTTCAGTCACCTGAGTGAATTGAAAAAAAACGTTGAATATAACACTGATAAATGGAGAGATGGAATAGCCGGTATTTATTTGGCAAATCTTAAAAAAGCAAGAACTATTTGCAATGTATCTCATTGTACATTTTTTACTTTTCTCCAGCCTATGGTTTATTTCAAAAAAAATCCATCACAACAGGAACTGGATTTTATGGTATCGCATGAAAGCGATAAACAACATTCTTTAAAGATGAAAAATATCCTTGATAAAAAAATTAACACATCAGAAAATGATTCGACAGTGAATTACTTTTCCGATTTGACAAATGCCTATGATTCAATTTCAGAACAGGTTTTCAAAGACGATGTACATACCGTCCAGGAGGCAAAGCCGGTAGTAGCAAAAAAAATATTCAGCGTGCTTGTCGCAAAAATTAATTGTAAAAAATAACTTTATTTCACCATCAGCCTGAACCCGCTTCCATGCAGGTTCATCAATTCAATATCGGGATCACCGCTTAAATACTTCCTGATTTTTGCAATGAATACGTCCATGCTCCGGGCGGTAAAATAATTATCATCACCCCATATTTTTTTTAACGCTTCCTCACGCTTCAGCAAGTCATTCATTTTAAGGCAGAGTAAAAACAACAGTTCTCCTTCCTTAGGCGAAAGCTTATGCGTGTGTGTTCCATCACTGACAGTCCTCAGCTTATAATTAAAATCATACTTACCTATTTTGAATTCATTCGGAAGGTGCTCTTTATTGGCATTTTCCCTGTTCCGGTTCAAAACCGCTTTTATCTTGTAGAGTAATATTTCAGAGTCAAAAGGTTTGGTGATGTAATCATCAGCGCCAATTTTAAATCCTTCCAGCATGTCCTGCTTAAGGGTTTTTGCCGTGAGGAAAATTATCGGGATGCTGTTGTTTTTTTCTCTTATCTCGCGCGCTACCATAAATCCGTCTTTCAACGGCATCATCACATCGAGAATACAGATATCAAAGGAGTTCGTAAGAAATGTATCCAATGCATCATTGCCATCTTTGCAAAGTTTTACTTCATAGTCGTTCATGGTCAGGTAATCGCGCAGGACCGCTCCGAAGTTGGTATCATCTTCTGCTAACAGAATTTTAGATTTTTTTTCTTTCATTTTATTTGTAATTGCGTTATGGAGTTATTTATTTACGATAACCCGGCAACCTGGTAACTTTTTCATCCCACCGGTAAATATAAATCAAACCGGCTTCCTTTTCCCGGTTCACTGGTCGCTTTTATTTCTCCTCCATGAGCCGTTACAATATCTTTCACATGGCTCAACCCGAGTCCAAATCCTTTTACATCATGAATATTCCCGGTTTGCTGGCGGTAAAATTTTTCAAAAATATTATTCATTGTCTCATGGCTCATTCCCATTCCTTTATCCTCTACAGAAATAATAATTCCATTCTCACGGTCATTGGTTGAAACCGTTATTTCCGGTCTTTCCGGTGAATATTTATTTGCATTATCCAATAAATTTACAATTGCCGTAGTCAATAAAATTTCATCAGCCTGTATAATATAAAGTGTCGCATTCAAATTACAGTTGATAAATCCGTTTCGTGATTCAACCTGCAGCTTAATATTTTCTGCAGCCTTTGAAATAAGCTGGTGGATATCAATTTCACTCTTATTAAGCTTGAAATCTTTTTTTTCAAACAAGGCAGTCTGCAAAATAGTTTCCACCTGCCTGTTCATTCTTTTATTTTCCTCGCGGATAATGTTGGAATAATACTGCACTTTTTCTTTATCCTCATGCACCTTCGGGTTATTAATTGCATCCACAGCCAGCGCAATAGTGGCAATCGGGGTCTTAAACTCATGCGTCATATTATTAATAAAATCAGATTTAATATCTGACAATTTTTTCTGACGCATGAGCAGGTGTATCGTATAAGCAAAAACAAGGATAATAGTTAATGTCAAAATCGTGGAGCCGGATAACATCCATACCATATCAGCCAGAACAAACGTAGTGCGTGACGGAAAATAAAGCAACAGGTTTTCACCTCGCGAAACTATTTCATTCGGAAAAAGACCTGTTTTATATTTTGAAGACAGCAGCGAATACTTCTCTGCTGAATTCCTTGCCATCACCAATGAATCTTTTTTCTCATTCAGCACTCCGAAATTATAAGAAGTACTAATTCCTTTATTATTCAACTCTGTCTTAATAAGCGTATCCATTTCGCCCGGGGAAACACCTTTTACGGGGCTGTCATTATCTTTTACAAATTCAACGGCAAGCCGGCTCATCACCTCATTCAACTTTTCCATTTTAGTATTCACCTTCACCCTCATCCTGGTTAACTCCTGCTCATTCCTGATCTTATGTTTTTCAAACTCCGCATGCATCATGTCATTTTGCGCCACCGCCCTCTCCATCTTGCCAACTTCCTGGTCAATTTTCAAATGGTTAATTTCAGTAGTCATCATGTCAGAGTCTGTTTTTATTTCCAGCTCTTCTTTATGAAATTTATTTCCGGTCATGGTTGAATCCGAAATTTCAATTTTATTGGAATTAGGATCTTTTTTAATCGAACCCCTGATGCCTCTCCTTATTTCACCGATCATTTTTTCCATCGAAGAATCAGGAAGAGCTTCATATGCAGGTGGAGGTGGAGGTACAGGAGGAATTACAAATGAATCAACCGGTGGTGAAGGGGGTTCAGCAGGTTCACCCTCCTGTGGCTCTGATTCAGTATTGTCAAATGATTTCCAGAAGTTGGTATCATCTTCGAGCCGAAAAAAATTATTACCGATAAAATTCAGCGCCTGCTGGGTCTCCAGCTTATTCACAACGGCATTCATGGCCTCGCTTACCTGGTGATCAAACTGCTGCTCTTTGATATTAAAATCATGTTTGATCCAGTAAATCTGCAGGAAAATAATACCGAGCAATGCAATGCTCATCAGCACTATGATCCATGTAATTTTATTTTTTTGCATGAGTTACAAAATTACGCTAAGAGGAAAGCATCTTAAAATTCTTTCGATGACTTTAACTTTTAATTAACTAATTTTAGCCAAAGTTTACCGGTTAAAATTTATTTTCATCCATTCTTTAATGTCGGACAGGAAAAATATTTCTTCAGGCACTCAGTGGGAAGATATTGTCGGGTACTCACGTGCGGTGAGAATGGGTAACATTATTGAAGTGGCCGGTACAACTGCAGTTGATGGCGAAAAAATTATTGGTGAGAATGATGCTTATGCGCAGACCAAATTTATTTTTCAAAAAATTGAAAAAGCGCTGAAAGAGGCAGGCGCCCAGATGAAAGATGTGGTGCGAACACGAATGTTTGTAACCGATATTTCCAAATGGGAAGAAATCGGAAAAGCGCATGGAGAAATTTTCAGGGAAATAAAACCTGCGGCTACAATGGTTGAAGTTAAATCGCTCATAAATCCACTGCTCATGGTGGAGATTGAAGTTACGGCAATTGTTTAACAATTATAATTCAAGTCAGATGAAAACAAAAAATTATTTACCAGGGCTAATACTTTTTTTATGTTTTATAATCCTCGTTTCATGCGGGGAAGAAAAAAAAGAAACCACTAACGACACCGAAACTTCAGGAAGCAATTTCCTCAAAGAAGAAAAGCCGGCTTATGACCCGAAAGCCATTGATGCAAATGCACCTGTTATTGAAATTACATTGAAGACGCTTGGAAATACTATGGCTGAAATGAGCTACGACCAGGCAGAGCTAAGAATAAAAGCGGGATCAACTGTAAAACTTACCCTTATTAATGGTTCAAAAGATTCATCCATGCAGCATAATTTTGTGTTGATTGAAAAAGATGCGATGCAAAGAGTTGCGGATGAATCCGTCAAAGCCGGAATCGCAAATCAATTTGTACCAAACCTCGATGAGGTTTTAATTGCTACTAAAATGACCATGCCGGGAGAAAAAACTACTATTACTTTTGCAGCCCCGCCTGTTGGTGAATATAAATTTATGTGTACCTACCCGGGACACTATAGTAAAATGAACGGAAAGTTTTTAGTAGAATAACCTGCCGGTTAATCAGGCAGAAGTTTAGTGCGAAGATATTTTTTACCTGCAAACCAGAATAAAGCGGAAACTGCGAGCGAACAGCCAAAAGAAACCAGCAACATGTTTTTTTCATAACCTGCTCTTCCGCAAACCGAATAGATCAGGCACACAGGAATGTACCCGATGGCATTGAGAAAAAAATAGTTTTTGAAAGATATCCTGTTATACCCGCAAACAAAACAAACGCTTTCTGATAAAACTGGAACCCCCCGTGTAATGATGATCGCCATGGCGCCATACTTATTTAAAAGGGTTGCAGCTTTTTCATCCTGTTCCGATTTCAGGCCTGAAGAAATATAGCGCCCGGTGTAATAAGCAATTATTGCACCCGTCATTACTGAAACCCAGGAAAGCAACGCTCCTCCCATCGTACCCAGCGCATAACCGTTAGTATACATAACAATGCTTGACGGAACAGGAAGAAAAATATCTGACAGCAGAACGATAAAGCTGATTACGGAAAAAGAAACAGTATGATTTTTCTTTGGATCAATCAGTTCAGTGAAATAGGTTTCGAGCCCGGGGAACATCAGGAATACTGCAATGATTAAGATTATAGTAATCAAAAAAGGAATTAAAATTTTTTTCATTTTACAGTATATGGCAACTCGATTGCAGATTAATTAATTTTAAAAATGATTATCCGAAAAACACATCAGCGCTTCACAAACTTCTTTATTACATTCAAATTTTCAGCTTTTATTCCCACGTTATAAATTCCCGGAGAATATGAGCTGCAATTAATTCTGATTAAGCTGTTTTTCGAAGCTGAAACGAAATCATTTTCATAAACCTGCTTTCCACTAATATCACAAATTTTCAAATTAAAAGGTTCTTTCAAACCGGTTTTAAATTTGATCTGCAAACCGTCTTTAACAGGATTCGGGAAAACTAAAATGCTTCCTGAAGGATAATCCAGGTTTTCAATTCCGGTGTTAAGCACTTCGCCCAAATTAATTTTATAAACCCCTCGGCCATGTGTAAATGCAAAAAGACGGTTATCGCTTGGCGAATATTCGAGATCAAATATCATAACGGCTTCAGGCAGGCCGGTATTCAATACCTGCCATGTACTGCCGCTGTTACCGGAATAAAATATTCCTAAATCACTACCGGCAAAAATAACTGAAGTATCGTTGGGATGTATCCAGATAGTATGGAAAGGAATATCAGGTAAAGACGTGCTGATGTCAGTCCACGAATTTCCACTATTGGTTGATTTAAAAATATGCCCTCCTCCAAAGCCGGAAAATGCAATATAAACCTCATTGTCATTCATCGGATTCACTTCAATATCGCGCGGATAACGGTCGGGCAGGCTGCCGGTAATGTCTGTAAAAGCCGCACCGGCATTCAGGCTCCTGTAAATTCCTGCCGGCTGGAATGATGAAGGAGCAATGCTGAAATAAATCTTATCTTCATCCTGGTAAGACACTGCGATGCTTAACATTTTTTGGCCTGAAGAAACAACGGGGTTGACCGTTGCATTAAATGAAACCAGGTCAATTTTATTTATGCTTTCATCTCCGGCATACATAGCGAGGTGGTTTCCCGGAGCTAATAAATAAGGAGCGACAAACGGAGCCGCATTACCAAAAAAAACCGTGTTGGGAAATGTTTGTCCCCGGTCAGTTGATTGTTCTATATACAGGTTTTGCGATGAGGTATACTGGTAAAAATCATCCGTGGGATCAATTGCTGTAGTTGTTCCGTCACCGTTGAAATATGCATCCCAATATAAAGTGCCTGAATACTTTTGAGTATTCCTGTCCTGCAAACCACCTATAGCGATCAGTGAATCCGAAGCAGAAACTGATCCGTGGTAAAACTGCGCAACAACATAACCATCAGCGCACCAGTACCATGAATTACCAAAATCATCAGAGCGATATAAGCCAGCATCCGTAAGCAGGTAAATTTTATCTGCATCCAATGGATTTGAAAAAATGCCATGCATATCCGTCCAGGGAATAGTTTCAATATTTGCAGGATCATAATTAGTCCACTGAACCGGGTTGCTGCCCGATGTGGGGGATGCCCATAGCAACTGTCCCGATATATATACTTCGGTTGAGTCATTATCCTTCATTAACAATCCATCAGCATACCAGCCTTGGACCCCTGCTATATTAGTTCCTGTTGAAACTGCATTCCATGAAGTGCCTTTATTAGTTGAACGATAAAGCCCTACCGTATTGAAATCATCTGTGATGTGAGCCATAATAATATTAGAATTGTTTCTGTATATCCCGATAGAAATTCTTCCCGTATTAGTGGCAGCCGGTAATCCGTTAGTCAGCGGTGTCCAAACAGCACCGGCATTAGTTGTCTTATATATTCCATGCACAGGGCTTGTTAAATTTCCGACACCGGCATATAGTATAGAAGTATCAGCCGGATCCATTTTCAGATCCATTATCATCTGCTGATTTAAAACAGTTGTCCATGTAGCACCGGCATCCAAAGATTTTAAAACACCCTCCGTGGTGGCAGCATAAACAGTTGACGGATGCAATGGATTTATTATAATGTCCCACACCCCCCTTCGCTGGTTATATAACCAGTTTAATACATGTGTCCATGAAACCCCTCCATCTGTTGATTTTAAAATTCCGATGCCATTGCTTCCCCGTGTAGTCCGGATGACCAAACCATTTACCGATGTTCCATAATCGTAAGTTTCCCCGGTTCCGATATACATGATATTGGTGTTTTGAGGATTAATGGCAATGGCTGCTATACCAAGAACAGGAAATCCGGTCGGTATATTTTGCCATGCATTTATACCGATCCCTCCCGTTGTGGATTTCCACAGACCGCCTGACGCAGAGCCTAACCATAGAGTGGATGTATCCACCGGGTCAATTGCAAAAGCGATGGTGCGCCCTCCCACATTGTTCGGGCCGATGCTTTGCCACGTTGCAACAGCCATTGACTTTGACGCAGCATTGTTTACATAATTCGTTTTGTAGAAGTTATATGCATTTCCGAAAGCATCATCCGGGATATCAATTCCCGGATAAGCATTTATGGTTCCGAAAAATTGCAGGGCTTCATACGCTTCATTTTTTTCATTCTCCTGTTCCTTCACCTTGCATGATATCAAAAACATTATGAAAGCAAAAACAGGCACTAAACTAAATTTTTTCATAGACAATATTTATCGCTTATAAAATTACTGACTTTTGAATTGGTTTCGTTTGACAGGCAAATAAAAAAAACGAACATTAATACGGATCTTTCTGCGTAACACTTTATTAAACCTGTTTCGCCAGGTTTGAAGCTGCATTTTCGAGTTCAATAAAATCCTGCCTCACCGGTAAAAAGCAGTCTATTACCTTGCACCGGGTTATCGCCCTGGCGGAGTGCGGAATGCCGGACGGAATAAATGCAGTCATTCCGGAAGTTAAGACTGCCTGTTCACCATTTATATTAAAGTGCATCTCACCGTCCATAACATGTGTCCATTGTTCATGGATATGATTATGTTCCGGAACAACCGCATCTTTTTCTAATGTAACATGAGCAAAAGTTATGTTATCAGAATGGAACATCGTACCTGTTATTCCGTCAAATATTTTAACTCTTTTTCCTGATTTAAAATCAATGAAAGGCATGGTATATTTTTTATTAAACAAAATTAGGGATTTTAGCATTCATCTTTACAGCGTTTGATAAAGATATTGGTTCAATGCCCGTAATCTCCGGATACTATTTAAAAATGAAATATCTTTGTTTGAAAACGAATTAAAAAGCCAAAGGAAATTTTTATATGCCATCCACCCGGCAGCTTGCTGCCATAATGTTTACAGATATTGAAGGTTACACTGCAATGATGCAGGAGGACGAGGAACGTGCGCTTGAATTAAGGACCAAGCTGCAAAAAAAATTAGAAGAAGAAGTTACCCGTCATAATGGGCGCATATGGGAGTTCAGGGGAGATGGTGCAATGTGCAGTTTTTCCAGCGCACTCGAAGCTGTGAAGGCTGCTCTTGCAGTCCAGATTGAAATGCAGGATGCTCCGTCAGTGCCGTTACGAATAGGAATGCACACAGGAGATGTGGTCCTGGATGGAAACACGTTGTATGGTGACGGTGTAAATATTGCATCGCGCGTGGAGTCTTTTGCCACGGCCGGAAGTATTTTTATTTCGGGCAGAGTGTATGATGATATAAAAAATCAAAAAGAAATTCAAACCGTCAGCCTCGGAAGGTATTCATTTAAAAATGTAAAAGAACAGGTAGAGATTTTTGCGATAAGCCATCCCGGCATAAAGATTCCTGCCAGGGTAAACCTCGAAGGCAAGGGTGAAAAAACCCGTCACAGGTGTGTTCTTGTATTACCTTTTGTGAACATGAGCAACGATCCCGAGCAGGAATATTTCAGTGACGGGCTGACGGAGGAACTCATCTCGAGGTTGTCAAAATTGAAAAATATCAGGGTGAATTCGCGTACCACTTCCATGCAATATAAGAATACAACTAAGGATTTAAAAACAATAGGCAGGGAAACTGAATCAGAATATATTGTGGAAGGAAGTGTGAGAAAGCACGGAAACAACCTGCGCATCACGGCACAGTTTATAGATGCTGTGCGTGACATACATTTATGGTCGGAAACATTTGGAGGAACCCTGGACGATATTTTTGACATCCAGGAAAAAGTATCGGCAAAAATTGTAGAAGGGTTGCGCGGGCAGCTCACCGGTGATGAAAGAGATACCCTTCGCAAACGTTATACTGAAAATACGGAAGCGTACCAGCTCTACCTCAAGGGGCGTTATTTCTGGAAAAAAAGAACTGAAGATGGTCTCCGGGTAGCCATACGTTTTTTTGAAAGAGCAATAGAGATGGATCCCGACTATGCTTTGGCATGGGCCGGTATTGCCGATACCTACAGCCTGATGGGCGAATACACAAATATTTCCAGAAGAAAACTTTTGCCCAAAGTAATGGAAGCGGTAAATAAGGCGCTCGAAATTGATAACCGCCTGGCCGAAGCGCATATTTCACTCGCTATTTCACTTATGCTGAATGAATGGGACTGGATAAATTCAGAAAAAGAATTCAGGCTTGGGATCGAGCTGAGCCCGAACTATGCAACGGGCCATCACTGGTATGCAGAAATGCTGCTGTTCAAAGGACGCACCGCTGAAGCATTCAGGGAAATTTCACTTGCTGTTGACCTCGACCCTCTGTCGCAGGGAATCCTGAAAGACAAAGGGACATTTTATTACTATAACCGCCAGTATGATGAAGCCATTGACACCGCCATGAAAACACTGGAGCTCGATCCGAAATTTGCGCCTGCGTACAGGCTGATTTCACTTGCATACCAGGGTAAAGAAATGTTTAAAGAATCAATTGAAAATAATCGGGCATGGGGGGATTGTACCGACAACAAAATAAAAACTGATATTGCGCTTGCGCAGATTTATGCTGCCGCAGGTCAAAGGGCAGATGCTGAAAAAATAATTGCAAACATACAGTCGGATTATGCCCTGACGGGCAATGATTTCCGGGGCATGGCATTAATATATGCATCGCTTGAAATGAATGATAAAGCTTTTGAGTGGCTGGAGAAAAGTTTTGCTATGCATGAAGAATCCCTGTGCAGTCTTAAAATCGATCCTAAGCTCGATCCTATACGTTCTGATCCACGGTTCAGCATTTTGCTTAAAAAAATCGCGTTGGATTAACCGTTTCAAAAATAAATATAGATTATATTCCATATACCAAATTCCAAATCCTAAATTCTAATAAAAAAATAGTTCAGCTTAAACATATTAATTATTATGAAAAAAATTTTAGCCCTGGTATTTCTCGTTTGCACAAAACATTTAAGCGCACAAATATGTTTCGATCCTGCTGTAAATTATCCTGCCGGAACAGGTCCTTTTTCGGTATTTAGCGCTGATTTTAACGGGGACAGCATAGCTGATCTCGCGGTTGCTAATTACAATTCGCACAATATATCCATATTAACAGGAACCGGTACCGGGACCTTCGGGGCTCCCGTAAATTATGCTGCGGGAATTAATCCTATTTCTGTAATCAGCGCTGATTTTAATGGTGACAGCATAGCGGATTTAGCTGTGGCAAATTATAATTCAGGTGATGTATCGGTGTTTTTAGGAACCGGAACCGGCACTTTCGGAACAGCTGTCAGCTATATGGTGGCTGCAACCGGCAAGCCTCAATCCGTAACAAGCGCTGATTTTAACGGAGATGGTAAAGCTGATCTCGCAACAACTAATTATATCACAAATAATATTTCTGTTCTGATGGGTACAGGGACAGGCAGTTTCGGAAGCCCTGTTAATTTTTCAACCGGGGGAATTTATCCTTACTCGATAATCAATGCCGATTTTAACGGAGATACTATTCCCGACCTGGCAGTACCGAATGCCGGGTCAAATGATATAGCAGTATTATTAGGAATAGGTACAGGAAGCTTCGGCACAGCGGTAAATTACGGTGCGGGAACAAATCCTTATTTGCTCTGCAGCGCTGATTTTAATAATGACGGTAATGCCGATCTTGCCTCTGCGAATGCTAATTCTAACAATGTATCGGTGCTGCTTGGTAACAGTTCAGGCATCTTTGGAACGGCTGCTAACTTCCCTGTGGGCATAGGCCCTCTTTCAGTAGCAAGCGCTGATTTTAATGGTGACGGCAAAGCCGACCTGGTGAGCGGCAACCAAATGACAAGCAATGTATCCGTATTGGTTGGAATGGGAAATGGAAGTTTTGCTCCAACAATAAATTTTCCTGTGGGAGGAAATGCTTTCTGCGTTATCAGCGATGATTTCAACGGGGATGGAAAAGCTGATCTGGCAACAGCCAATATTAATACAAACAACGTTTCTATATTGCTTAATTGCACAGCGGTTGGAATGTCCGAATTTGATATAGAAGAAACAATTTTTGTGTACCCGAATCCTGCAAACAAAGAATTTTTCATCAGCACAACTTCGGTGGAAAAACAAATCGTTGAGTTGTCCGACTTAAATGGCAAACTTATAATGAGTAAAAATATTAACGGCACAACAGCGATTGATGCAACCCGTTTAAGCGATGGAGTTTACAATCTCGTCATTCAAAACAAGGATCAAATCACAAACAAAAAATTGGTGATCATCAGGTAAAAAATTTTTTATCTCCCTGTATTCACTCTTCGCTGCTCTTCCTCCGCTCCTATTCTTCTTCTGCGTGCCTGCTCTACAGTTTTCTTTCCGAAATTATACGCCAGGTGAAAACGTACAAACTGTGTATCCTGCAGTTGCTGGAAATCAAAATTTATATTTCCATAATTGACTTTGGCAACTGTCTTTTCTGTTTTAAAAATATCATTTATATCCGCCTTGAATTGAAGCCTGTCATTAAAAAACTTTTTACCGATACCTGCCGAAAAAGAATATTGCGGGTCAATCAGGAAGGTAGCCCAAACCATTTTCGAATTGTAATAAGCCGAGAGTTCAAATGTCCATCCTGCCGGGAGCTGGAATGAATTATCCGTATTAACCATGTACGAAGTGAGTTGCTTATCCACATTAATTCCCGAAGTGATCCCGGTGAACCTGTTATTAAAAACATTGATGTTGTTGCTCGTCAGCCACCATTTGGTAACCGGGAACGGGATGCTGATTGACAGACCATAATTATCATGCGATTCAAAATTTTCTGTAGTAACAAACGTAGTGCGGGTGGAATCAATCTGCTTTGAGATTTCCGTCATTGCATCTGTGGTATGGCTATAGTTAATAGTGGTAGTAACTACATCCATAAATGTGTGCGACAATTCAAATGAATTAGTAAGCTGCGGCTGAAGGTTAGGATTGCCCTCCTGGTACGTATGCGGATCTAAAAAATAGCGGAACGGGTTCAGCTGGTGATAGCCGGGCCGGTCAATGCGCCTGCTGTAATTTAAACCGAATTGACTTTTCTTATTCAGCTTATAAGAAAGGAATGCACTCGGGAAGAGTTGTATATA